>ERZ772953.600-NODE-600-length-11563-cov-2.771290_pt1 | contig 11563 bp, 18 predicted proteins | sample MGYA00580685_ERZ772953 | MGnify/ENA primary metagenome ERZ772953 (study PRJEB29015, sample SAMEA2738080) | human oral metagenome | biome: human oral; feature: human-associated habitat; material: saliva | place: China | collected 2209 ...
GGTCGGAGATGCGGTGGGCGAAGGTCTTGGGGGTGAAGCGCTTGGGGTCGATGCCGAGCTCGCGCACGATGAGGGTGATGAGGCGCGTGGAGTCGGCGGCGTCGTAGATGGAGAAGGTGGAGCGCAGGCCGGCGGCCCCGTGCTCGCGGCGCAGGATGCGCACGCAGGCCGAGTGGAAGGTGGAGACCCACATGCGCCCCCCGGCGGGCCCGACGAGGGACGCCACGCGCTCGCGCATCTCGGCCGCGGCCTTGTTGGTGAAGGTGATCGCCAGGATCTCCCCGGGACGAGCCCGCCCGGTGGCGAGCAGATGGGCGATGCGGTGGGTGAGGACGCGGGTCTTGCCGCTCCCGGCGCCGGCGATGATGAGCAGGGGGGCTCCGGCGTGGGTGACGGCGGCGGCCTGGGCCGGGTTGAGACCGGTGACGAGCTCCTCGGGGCGGAGAGCGCCGGGGGAGTCCCAGGCTCCGGCGCCGTGGCCGCGGGGGTCGGCAGTGGCGGTCCTTTCGGCAGCGGCGCGGGCGCGGGCAGCATTCGCCTGCGCCCGGGCGACGAGATCGGAGACCTCCGCCTGGCGCTCCTCCCAGGTGGGGGCGACGGCGTCGGCATCCTCCGGCGGCGCGCTCTCCTCGGGCTCCGGGGCGCCGTCGTCCGGGGGCTCGACGCTGGCCCAGGAGTCGTCGTCCCAGCCGGAGGCGCTGGGGGCGAGCGAGGGCAGGGCGGCCTCCGCCGGGGGGCGGGCGGCGCCCGCCCCCGAGCCCGCCGCTGCGCCGGGCATGGTCAGGCCGGAGAAGAGGGTGTTCATCGCGTTGCTCATAGTGAGCCCAAGCCTAGGCCAGGGCGCTGACATGAATCGGGCTCGCCCACTGCGACAGCCCGAGGCGGTGGCGGCGCTCGGCGCCCCGGCCCCCTCTCTCCGCTGGCAGCGACGCGGCGGGGGCGGGACCGTGGTGGTCCCGCCCAGTCGCTGTTTTCAGATGCCGCGCGAGGCGGCGCGCATGACAATGCCGGCCGTCACGAGGCCGATGGCGAGAACGCCGAGGACTGTCGAGGCGCCCGTGTGGGCCAGGGAGCCGGGCTGGGAGGCGGCGGGGGCGGCGTCGGTCTTCGGAGCGGTGACGGTGACCGTGGCAGCCTGGGTGCCGCTGGCGGAACCGCTGTCGGTATTGCTGGGGTCCGCGGCGAAAGCAGGCGAGGCCACGAGGCCGAGCGAGAGCGCGACCGCGGCGCCACCGGCGGCAAGACGGGGAAGCTCGCTCATTCGGGAACCTTCGATTCAGGGAATAGAGGTGTCGGCATCCTACGGTCGCCCACGGCCTCCCCGGACCACTCGTGCCCCCACGGCTATCATTGATGCCAATCCGTCACCCGGCGCGCGCTGCTCGCGCTCCTCCCGCGCCTGACCGAGGCATCCCGGAACTACCGCTCCTCCCAGCGGTGACCGGCTCACCCGGCGCGCGGGCAGGGAGCGCGAGTACCTCGAGGACGCGCTCGCCTCGGACTGCGCCGCCGTCCTCGTCGCCCCGTTCACCCCTGACGCCATCTCCCTGCTGGATGAGGGCCGCTCAGGGACGCGCCCCCCACTCGTGCTCATCGATGAGCCGGTGGCCGGGTCGTCAGTGATGAGCGTGTCCGTGGACAACCGGGGTGGCGGGCGCATGGTGGCGGAGCACTTCGCGGCGCTGGGCCGCCGACGCGCGGCGGTGCTGGGGGCGCCCGAGGGCATGCCCACCTCGTCGGCGCGGATCGAGTCCTTCGTCCAGCGCGCCACCGAGCTCGGGCTGGGCGTTCCCGCGATCGGCACCGCCGAGCGGCGCACGGGCGACGCCGTCGACCAGGCCGTGCGCATGCTGGATGCCCACCCCGGTATCGACTGCTTCTTCGCCGGCGACGACCTCCTGGCCATCCACCTGCTGGGCGCGCTGGCGCGCCGGGGGCTGAGGGTGCCCGAGGATGTGGCCGTCTGCGGTTTCGACGATATCCCCTGGGCTGCCCTGGTCTCCCCGGCGCTCACCTCCGTGGCGCAGCCCGCGCGCGAGCTCGGTCGGCGGGCGGTCGCGGCCGTCCCCGGGCTCCTGGAGGGAGAGGAGCCCGGGGATCTTGTGCTGCCCGTCGAGCTCGTGGTGCGCGAGTCGACGGCGGGCACGGGGGTCGGCCGCCAGGGACCGGGCCGGCCGTGATCTGGCCCGCCTGGGGCACCGCGGCTCAGATGTCCTGGGGCTTCCAGCTCGCCGGGGCGACGGGCATGACCTCGCGGAGCAGGGCGACTGTGGCGGCGACGCCCTCGATGGCGTCGAGCAGGACGTCCTCGTGCTCGATGGACAGCACGCCGTCGTAGCCCGCTGCGCGCAGATCGGTCAGGAGGCGCCCCCAGAACTGGCGCCCGCCGGGGCGCCCCAGCCCGAGCGTCACGTAGTTCCAGGCGCGGTCGGCGGCGCGCTCGACTCCCTGGGTGTCCAGGAGGCCGTTGACGGCGGTGATCCGCTCGTTGATGCGGGCGTCCTTGGCGTGGACGTGGTGGATGGCTCCGGCCAGCGCGCTGGTCATGGCGCAGGGGTCGGCCCCCCATCCACATGGGGTGGGAGGGGTCGAGATTCGCTCCCACCGTCTTCCCCACGGCGTCCCGCAGCCGCAGGAGGGTGGCCGCGTTGTAGACCAGCTGGGACCCGTGCATCTCGACGGCGAAGCGCACCCCGCGCTGCTGGCCGTAGGCGGCCAGGTCGCGCCAGTAGGGGATGGCGACCTCGTTCCACTGGTAGTCGAGGATCTCCTGGGTCTCCGGAGGCCAGGAGGTCGTCACCCAGTTGGGAGTGCGGTCCCCGGGCGCGCCCGCGGGCAGGCCCGACATGAGGACGACCGTGCCGACGCCCATGAGCTCGGCGAGGTCGACGGTGCGGTGCACCAGCTCGTCGATCCTGCCGCCGATGACCGGGTGGAGCTGGTTGCCGTTGATGTTGAGGGCGCTGATGCGCAGCCCCCGCTCGGCGATGGCCCCGGTGAAGCGGTCGCGCGCGGCGGCGTCGGACGTCAGCCCGGCCAGGTCGAGGTGAGGAGCCGACGACCAGCCCCCGGTGGGCAGCTCGATGCTTGTGATGCCCAGGCCGGCGACGGCGTCGAGCATCTCCTCGAAGGGCAGGTGGGCGAGTGAGTCGGTGACGATCCCCAGTTCCATGTCAGGCCCTCCCGGCGAGAACGTCGTCGACCGCGGGCACGGCCACGCAGGCGCCGTCCTGCTCCATGGAGCGCACCACGGACTCGGCGAGCACGGTGGCGCGCAGGGCGTCGCGGGCGGTGGCGCCGCCCTCGGGCGGGCGGTGCTCCAGACTGGCCTCGACCCAGGCGGCGAGCTCGGCCCGGTAGGCGGCGGCGAAGCGCGGTCGCCAGTCGGCAGGGTAGGCCGAGCGCCGCGCGAGCTCGGTGGAGACGATGACCTCATCGGCCTCCACGAGCGCGGGAACGGGGGGGGCAGTTCGACGGAGGCACGCTCGCAGACGAGCTCGCAGCGCACGTCGTAGCCGTACTGGGCATGGACCTGGAGCTCAACGGTGTGCAGGACTCCGGCGGCGTCGCGCAGGAGGAGGAACTGGGGGTCGTGGCGCTCCGAGATGAGGGAGGAGGCGCGCCCGGCGGTCCATTGGACCTCGACGACGTCGTGGCCGGAGAGCCAGGGGAGGATGTCGAGCTCGTGGACGGCCGAGTTGGTGACGGTGGCCGAGGAGTCCTGGCCCGGGTAGGCCTCGACGTTGCGGTGCACGGAGTGGGTCATGAGGAGCGCCCCGTCGGCCCCGGAGGCGAGGCGGTCGCGCAGGGCGAGGTAGCCGGGATCGAAGCGGCGCATGAAGCCGACCGTCATGAGCGGCGCGGGCAGGGCGTCATGGGCGCGCACCACCTCGACGGCCTGAGCCGCGGTGGGGGCGAGCGGCTTCTCGCATAGGACGGGCAGGCCCGCTTCGAGGCAGGCGATGGCGAGAGGGGCGTGGAAGGGGTCCGGGGCGGCGATGATGACGGCGTCGACGGCGCCCGAGGAGATCATCTCCTCGCCGTCGCCGAAGACGCGCGGGCCGCCGAGGGAGGCGGCCAGCGCCTCGGCGCGGGGGACGTCCGCGTCGGCGATGGCGGCCAGGCGGGCGCCGCGCACGCCCCGGGCGAGGTTGTGGGCATGGTCGGAGCCCATGACCCCGGTGCCGATGATGCCGATGGAGAGCTACTCGCTCATGATTCCTCCTTGAATACCGGTGAGCGTGCGACGAGTGGCTGCGCACAGAGGCGTAAACGTTTACGCGCTTCCGCTCAAGAGGTTGATCACTCACCCTCCGCCACGTCGACCCGCCAAGCGGGCTTTCCACACGCGTCGGTCGGGAGCGTTCGCTTCACAGGTGCTTGAGGGCCTCGCGACAGCTGAGCGGGGACAGGCCGGGGTGGTCGGCGACGAAGGCGCGCACCCAGTCGCCGTCGGTGCGGGCGTAGTCGCGCAGCGCCCAGCCGATGGCCTTGCGGATGAAGAACTCGCCGTCGTCGATATTCGCCTCGATGACGCTGGTCAGGAGCGCCAGGTCGGTGTCCGCCTTGTGCTGGAGCTGGCAGATGATCGAGCTGCGGCGCACCCAGAGGTCGGGGTCGACGGCCCAGGCGCGCATGCGGGCGGCCGCAGCGGGGTGGGCGCGCACCACGAGGCCGACGGCATGGGAGGTCTCATCGACGAGGTCCCACCACTGGCCCGTGCGCAGGAAGTGCTCGTAGAGGGCGAGGGATTCCATGCGGGCGGCGTGCGGGGCCGAGTGCTTGGAGCGGACGATGGCCAAGGCGGCGTTGCGCTCCTCGCGGTGGGTGGCGCCGTCCCAGAGCTCGCGCAGCGCGGCCTCCCATGTGGCGGCCTCTCTCCAGAGATCCGGATAGCCGGCGGCGACGCTCTGGGCGATCTTGCGGGTCTTGGGCACGCCGACCCCGTGCATCGGCATCGTCGATTTGAGGTAGGCGCGCTCCTGCTCGGCGCGGGCCGGATCGCCTGCGGCGGCCAGGGCCTCGCGGAGGTCATGGATGAGTGCGCTGGCGCCCGTCTCGCCCGGTCTCATCCTTGCTCCGAGCACATGCGGTGCGCGCCCATGGCCCGCATCGCTTCCTCAGTCTCCATTGTTTGAGCCATAGCGCTAGTGTTCCAGATCCGGCCCAACCTGGCAGCGCTCTACTCCCTCACCGCGTCTCGCGTCGAGCCGGCCCCTCACCGCCCCCGCTTGGGGCGCGCGGGGAGCGCGGCGGCAACCGCGGAGAGCAGCTCGCGCACATCGTCGGGGCTCTCGCGCAGCAGCTTCGGCGGGAGGAGCCAATGCTCCTTGGCCCCGGGGTACGGGCTGGCGGGACGGGTTAGCCGGGCCAGGAGGCGATCAGCGCTGGAGCGCTTGATATAGACGCCCCCATCCCCGACAATCCCCAGCGGCTTGTCGTCGAGGTAGACCGTCCACGCGCCGAACATGGCGCGCGCCCGGGCCTCGAGGGGCTCGAGGGCCTCAAGGAGCTCCTCGACAAGCGCCCTGTCAGCCGCCTTGGAGGCTTCCTTGGCCGCCGCCTCCGCCGCCCCGGCCCCGGAGGGGGCTCCCCCGTTCACGGCTCCGTCGCGTCCTCGGCGCTTGTCCTGCTCGGCACTCATGCCGGCCCTCCTTCCTCGCGCGCTCCTTGGCGTTCCCACAGTAGACGCGCGGAGCCGCGCGATCTTGGATGGAATGGACAGCCTCGACGTCTCCCTCGCGCGGGCAGCCGGCCCCTATGCCAGGATGATCGAGTGTTCACTGAGGCCTACCTGGGACCCGGGGCGGTGGTGTGGCGCTCCCAGAATGGAGCCCCCGCTGAGGTCCCGGCCGATGGCTGCGTCGACCTCATCGCCGATGGCGATGCCGTGTGGGTATGCGGCCCGCAGACCCGTTGGTTGCGCTCGTCCGAGACCGATGCGCAGGGGATGCTCGGGCTGAGGATGTCCGCGGGGACGGGGCTGCGCCTCTTACCAGAGTGCCTGCCAGCGCTGCGGGACCAGGTTGTCCACCTTGACTCTCTCGATTCCACGCTCTGCGGCTCCGCTCCCCTGCGCGATCTCATGCTGAGGGCGTGGGAGTCAGCGGAGCCGCGCGCCGAGCTCGCTCCCCTGACGCCATCGCTGGGAGGCCCTGAGCCGTGGACGGTCCTCGTATCGAGGGCAGCGGATGCGGGCCTGGGAGCCACTGAGGTCGCTCTGCGATTGGAGTGCTCGGAGAGGACTCTGCGCCGTCGGATGCTGAGCGCCTTCGGCTATGGCTATGCGACCCTGCGGCAGATCCGGCGGGCCGAGCGCGCCCGGGCGCTCATCGCGGGCGGCATGGGGCTGGGCCGGGTGGCGGCAGACGCGGGTTACGCCGATCAGGCCCATATGTGCCGGGACTTCGCGCGCCTGGTGGGCGCGAGTCCGGCGCGGATCGCGGTTCGGCACGCTCAGAACGCGCTGCCCTCGTCCACTTCCACATGATTCCAACGTTTTCCAGAATCGATGAAGTGCTCGCAAGTCCTCGAATGCGCATCGGCGGCGCTGATGCACATGGGAGATTCTCAGCGCGTCGAGAGCCTGGAGCAGAACCTTGGAATCATGCGGCTTTCCGTCTTGGCGCGAGGCGCTGAGCGTGCCGATCCACTAGGTCTCCGCCCCGACCCCGTCCCCAAGCGTCTGGCGGGCACGAGCCCGGATCAGTGGGAGGGCAGGACGGCGAAGAGGTCGATGGCGTTGCCGTCGGGGTCCAGCACGGTGGCGTAGCGCTGGCCCCAGAAGGCGTCCCACGGCTCGACGGCCCCCTCGTAGCCAGCGGCGGTGAGCCTGGAGTAGAGGGAGTCGACCTCCTCGGGGCTCTCCTGGCGGAAGGCGAGGGCGATGCGGTGCCCGCCCTCGGCCGCGGCGTAGTCAGGGTGGAAGGAGCGGATGACATCCACTGTGTCCCAGGCGAGCGCGGTGTCGTCATCCAGGCGGGCGTCCACATGCGGCTCGGCCTCAGCCCCCTCGGGGATCGGCACACCGAGCGCGCGGTAGAAGGCGAGGGAGGCGGCCATGTCGCGGGTGACGATCCCGATGAATCCCAGTGTCAGTGCCATGGGGCGAGAGTAGCGGGAACAGCGGACCACGCCTTGGAAGGAACGGCCGGGGTGGAGGAGGCGACACGCCTAGAACGGCAGGCCGCGGTCTCACTCGCCGTAGTGGTGGCGGCAGGCGACGACGTGGATATCGCCAGCATCGTCGACGCGGTAGACGAGCCGGTGCTCATCAGTGATGCGTCTCGACCAGTAGCCAGACAACTGGAATCTCAGGGGCTCGGGCTTGCCGATCCCATCATGCCCCGACCGCTGTATGTCGCGCAGGAGGAGATTGATGCGCTTGAGCACCTTGCGGTCGTTCGCCTGCCACCACAGGTAGTCCTCCCACGCGGAGTCGTCCCATGCGAGGCCCACGTCAGTCGTCCTCGATGAGCTCGTGGTAAGTGTCCTGGCCAGTCCGGGACCGAGCGACCGACGCGAGAAGGCGCTTGGCATTGGCAGGGTTGCGCAGCAGGTAGTCGGTCTCCTTGAGGGACTGGTACTCGGCGAGGGAGACGATGACGGCGGGCTCCCGGCCAGCGCGCGTGATGACAACCTCCTCGCAATCGTCGACGACGGAATCGAGCACCTCCGCGTAGCGGGCGCGAGACTCGGTGTAGCTCATGGTCTTCATAGCGACAGGCCTCCTAGAGCGGAACGTACAGAAAAGTGTACGCCCCGCTGAGGCGCGCGCTCGCGGCGCAACACCCTCGAAAGACGCGAAAGAAGTCCCCGTACCACAACTACTTGTCAGTTTGGAAAGTACTTGCTACTCTCATGCCATGCGGACAACCGGCCCGCTCAGCAGATCCCCCCGGAGGCCACCATGCAGACCGCCACCCCGAACCCCAGTTGGACTACCCGCTTCGAGGGCCCAGCAGGGCGAGTGCTCATCGCCGTCGCCCTCATCTCCCTCCTCATCACCTCCATCATCGGCATGTTCCGAGAGGACCCCATGATGATCGCCATGCCCCTCATTGGCATCGTCCAGTTCCCGATGATCGCGATCATCGAGCGTCACACCCGCGCCCCCAAGGAGGAGGCATGAGCATGCGCCCCCAGCACCCCGAGGCCACTGACCCGACGCCGTCGGCGGGCATTGACGCCGAGCGCGCTCGTGAGCTCCTCGGCCAGGCGCACCAGGCCGATAGCGCCACGCGCGCAGGAGCTAGCCAGGCGCCCAGCGCGTTCCTCCTGGCCCTCGGCGCCCTGTGCTCCATGTCCGTGGTCGCCATGCACCTGCTCACCGGCACCGACCAGCACCTGGTCTGGTTGGTGATCGCGGTTTCCTTGGCCTGGATCATCATCCTCAGCGTCGCCATGTTCTCCTCCGTCCGGTACGTCAAAGCGGGCTTTGGCCGGCGCTGGGCGCGGACGATCATCGCCTGGGCCATCCTCTGGGGGATCACCATGATCGGCATGACCAGCATCTGGAAGGGCGAGCTCTGGTTCACCCTCACCTCGATCATCGCGCTGACCGCGCTGACCACGTGGGGCGCATGGCGAGAGGCCCGCCAATGAGCGCCGAGCCGCATCCCCGCCATCAGCTCAACGAGGCGCTCATGCATCCCGTGCGCTTCTCCCTCGTGGCCTCGCTCGCGGCCGCCGAGGAGATCGACTTCCCGACCCTGCGCGACATGCTCCAAGTCTCCGACTCCGTGCTGAGCCGCCAGGGCTCGCAGCTGGAATCACTGGGGCTGGTGGGTATTCGCAAGGGCTACGTCGGCAAGCGCCCCCGCACCTGGATGTCACTGACCAAGAGCGGCCGCCAGGAATGGAACGCACACCTTGCCGCCCTGCGCGCCATCGCCGGCGAGTGAGTCCGATGACAGCCCTGGTTCAGTCCCATAGGATTCCGCCATGCTCGACCTCGACTACGCCTTCCTCGCGGACTATGCCACGATCCAGAACGGCACCCTGACTGCGGTCGGCGCATCGCTGACCAGCCTGGAGGTTGACTCGCTCCCCTCCGTGGCGATGTTCTCCATCGCGGGCCGCCTGCGCTGCGATGAGCCAACGAGGAATGCTGTCAGCATGAGCCTGCGCATCATCGCGCCAGGTGACGAAGGCGCGTCCATCGAGGCGACGAACATCCTTGACGCCTCGGAGAGCACTCATCCCCCTTACCGAGGTCATCGCCGAGGCATCGTGTTCGCAGTGCAGGTGAGCTTGCCGCTTCTCACACCCGGCCTTTACCAGGTGGAGGTCGATCTTGAGGACACCGACGGGATCGACCGCGTGCTGCGTTTCGACGTGTCACAGCCGTCACCTGAGGACTGAAAGTGGCCATCTCCTTCGTCTGGTCCCACCATGGCTCGAGCCGAGCGCGTCAGCGCGGCATCAGCGATGAGGCCATCAGCGCCGCTCTCAACAACCCAGCCTTGACGATGCCCGGCAACGGCCCAGGACGATGGAAGTACGTTGGGCAACCGTCACCCGAAGGAGCACAGGTGACGGTGGTGGCGAGCGACCCTCCAGACGCGCATGGAACAGTCACAATCATCACGTGCTTCATCAAGGGCTGAATCGCCAACGGCTGATCGGCTACTGTGGCCCCCTACCCGAGGAGACACTGAGACCATGACCAACCGGAAGATCACGGTCGATCCCGCAGTCGGCACGTGCTACATCTCCCTGTCCACCAACCCCATCGTTCAGACCGACGAGTTCTCCGACGACGTGCTCGTCGACCTTGACGAGTACGGGGTCGCTGTCGGCATCGAGATCCTGCGCATGACGGCGGTCTTCCCCTTGACCGATCTGCGCAGCAAGCTGCACATCCACTCGCGCGACGAGTCGTTCCTGGCGTCGCTCCTACCGACGCTCAGCCACTCCCTGCGCTTCACTGCCGCTTCGGCGCCCGACGCCGAGGTGAAGGCACGTACTGCGGTCGATAGAGGAATGGTCTTCGTCTGACCCAACCGCCCCTCGCGCTCTGAGACCACATCGCAACTCTCTGCGGATTCCATCCAGGTCAGGAGACAGCCTGGCTCTCACGCTACGGAGATACACTCCCACGAGTGCACGGCGGACACCCCGCCGGCCTCGCAAAGGAGCCCCGCTTCGTGACTGCTCAGGCCTCTGGCCAGCCCGACCTAAAGACTGCTGTCCCCCCTCTCCCTGAGCCCGGCCAGGTGGTCGAGGTCCGCGGCTCCACCTGGGCCGTCACAGAGGTCACTCCCCAGGGCCTGCCTCGCAGCCCCGCCGATGAGGGCTTGTCCTCGCACGCCGCGCTTCAGCATGAGGTGCGGCTGCAGTCGCTTGACTAGGATCGGATGGGCGAGGAGCTCAGCGTGGTCTGGGAGTTGGAGGTCGGCCACACGGTCCTCCCGGACCAGGGCTTGCCCATGCCTATCAGCGCCGAAGCCTTCGATCCGCCAGCCACCGTCGGCGCACTCGTCGACGCCGTGCGATGGGGCGCGGTCACCAGCGCTGACCCCCGCCGTTTCCAATCCCCTTTCCGGGCGGGCATCACCCTGGAGCCCTATCAGTTGGAGCCCCTCCGCCGGGCCCTGGCCTCCCCACGCACCAACCTCCTACTGGCCGACGATGTGGGCCTGGGCAAGACGATCGAGGCGGGCCTGGTCATCCAGGAGCTCCTCCTGCGCCACCGCGCTCGCTCGGTCGTCATCGTGTGTCCGCCGAGCCTGTCGGTGAAGTGGCGCGAGGAGATGCGGGACCGATTCGGCCTGGACTTCACGATCGTCAACTCTGCCGCGCTTGCCGAGATCCGGCGCACCCACGGCCTGGCGGCCAACCCTTTCCGCCTGTACCCGAGGATCATCATCTCCATGGACTGGCTGCCGGGGCAGCGCGCCCAGCGCCTGTTGCGCGATGTCCTGGCGGAGACGCGCCGATCTGCTTCCGCCCGTCGTTACGCCTTCGACGTGCTTGTGGTCGACGAGGCGCACCACGTCGCGCCCGCAGCCCCAACAGCCACCGCTCAGGGCCGGGGCTACGCGGTGGATTCCCAGCGAACCATCGCTGTGCGCCAACTGGCTCAGGCCTGCGAGCACCGCCTCTTCCTCTCAGCCACGCCCCACAACGGCTACACCGAGTCCTTCACCGCCCTCCTGGAGATGATCGATCCCCGCCGCTTCGCCCGCGGCGCTGAGATCGACTCCGCTGCGCTGGATGACGTGGCCGTGCGCCGCCTCAAGACACAGGTCCACGGCGCGCACCGGTTCCAGGAGCGACGGATCTCCTCGATCCCCTTCAGCCCCACCGCGGAGGAGGAGTCGCGCTTCGCACTTCTGGACTCCCTTCTCAGGGAATCGGCCCGCGGTCGCGGCCGCAAGAGCCTTGGGATCGCAGCGCTGCTGCTCAAAAAGCGCTTCCTGTCATCGCCGTACGCCTTCGCGCGCGCCCTGGATGCCCAGGATCCTCATCACCCGCTCGGTGGCGCACCGGGCGATATGCCCCAGGCCGTGCTCGGCAGCGCGCTCGGGACGGTTGAGCATGACGTGGATCTTGCGGGCCC
>ERZ772953.602-NODE-602-length-11553-cov-6.626457_pt1 | contig 11553 bp, 10 predicted proteins | sample MGYA00580685_ERZ772953 | MGnify/ENA primary metagenome ERZ772953 (study PRJEB29015, sample SAMEA2738080) | human oral metagenome | biome: human oral; feature: human-associated habitat; material: saliva | place: China | collected 2209 ...
CTGACTGCGCCTGCCCGTACCGCGCGTTCTGCGGCTGTCGTGACTGCTGCGGCGCCCGCGGAGGCTGAGTCTTCTGAGAAGGTTCTGCGTGCTCCGGCGCGCCAGGAGGCGCCCGCCGTTCAGCCTGCTGAGCCTACTCGTCTTGAGGCGGCTGCGACCATCCACGACACCTATGAGAAGCTTCCGCATGAGGAGCCGGTGCAGGAGCGCCGCGGCATCTTCTCGAAGATGAAGCGTTTCTTTGGCGTGGATGTGTACGAGCCTGAGGAAGCTCAGGAGAGTGCCGAGAAGGATCAGGCAGTGAAGGAGCAGACTGCGAAGGCTCAGCCCGAGGTTAGTGCCGATGTGAAGCCGGAGAAGCCCGTTGTGGATGCAGAGGCGCTGGCTCGTGCCGAGGCTGAGCGTGCTGAGCGTCTGAAGGCCTTGCACGCGGCGGTGGAAGAGACCGCTGTGGAAAGCTCTGCTTCGGAAATTCCCGCTGAGGAGGTTTCTGTAGAAGAGCCGGTTGAAGAACCCGCTGAGAAATCGGCTGAGGCCGCCTCCCAGGCTGAGGAGAGCTCTTCTGAGGGCGCTGTAGCATCTTCTGGTTCGGCTCTGTCTAAGGGACGGTCTAAGGGCTCGAAGAAGTCGAAGAAGAAGCGCCGTTAGGGCTGCCGAATCCCCGGTTTCACCCGGAAATACCCTCGATAAGCCTGCGGGAAAAGCGGAAATTCAGGGAAAAACTCCTGAAAAGCCGCTCTCGAATGGTGAAAATGGGGGTAAACCTAGTACTCTAGGTAGGTAGCGCTCTAAAACGCAAGGGTATTTCTGTGCCTAAAATGCGTTTTGGATCGGTTATACCGGTATAAATATCCCCGGGTAGCTACCGAGTCGAATGGCTCGGCCGGGTACGAGTAAAGTGAGGAAATCCTATGGGTTCCGTTATCAAGAAGCGCCGCAAGCGTATGTCCAAGAAGAAGCACCGCAAGCTGCTTCGTAAGACCCGCCACCAGCGCCGCAACAAGAAGTAAATAGACTTCTTTCGCCCCGCCCTCCGCATGGAGAGGCGGGGTTTTTGCGTTCCTGCAGTTTCGCGGGCGGGGTTTTATATGCTGGGTTTTGTACGCCGGGTTTTGTATTCGTAGAGGGGATGTGCGGGTCACCTGTTTGGGGTGCGGCGTGCTATCTGAGAGACTGGGATTATGACTGAAACTTCCACCATTAAAGTTCACCTCATGCGTCACGGCGAGGTGCACAACCCCGAGCGTATCGTGTACGGCCGTCTGCCCGGCTACCGTTTGTCCGATAAGGGCCAGCAGATGGTGCGTCTGAGCGCTGAGGAGTTCGCGGCTCGTGCTGAGCGCGGAGCCCGTTTCGTGCATCTGGTCTGCTCGCCGTTGCAGCGTACCCGTGAGTCTGCCGCCCCGGTTGAGGAGCTGCTGGGTCTGACCGCGCAGCCGGATGAGCGCGTCATTGAGGCGGATAACTACTTTGAGGGTCTGCACGTGAACGCGCAGGAGCTGCTGAAGAACCCGCGTCACTGGACGAAGCTGTACAACCCGGCGCGCCCCTCCTGGGGTGAGTCGTATCTGGATCAGATTCGCCGTATGGCTGCGGCTGTCCAGGACGCGGCGCGTACCGCCTACGAGTTGGGCGGCGAGGGTGCGGAGGCGATTATTGTGTCGCACCAGCTGCCGATTTGGATTACTCGCCTGGGCGTTGAGGGCCGCATGCTGCAGCATGACCCGCGTGCCCGTGAGTGCAACCTGGCGTCGATTACGACCCTGGCGTTTAGCACCACTGATTTTGAGCATGAGATGCCGCATTTTGCGGGCTATACGGAGCCTGCCGCGCCGCTGTACGGTGGCGTGATTCAGCTGCCCGGCAGCTAATCCCCGAGGCTGTTTCGAGTATAGAAAGAGGCTGTGAGCCCATCCGTTACGGATGCGCTCACAGCCTCTTTCTGTACACCTTGAGGGGCGCGGGCCTAGCTGTCCCGGCTAGTTCTGCCCGTTACCCTGATTCGGGGTGCCGTCCTCAGGATCCTTAAGGTCGGGGTCCTTAGGCCCGGAATCCTTAGGCGCAGAATCCTGTTTGTTGTGCGATTCTGCCTCGCGGCTGCGGCGTTCGCGTTCTGCTTTTGCTTTGAGCCAGCGCAGGTACTCTTCATCGTCGTCGGGTGAAGATACCGAGGGTGCCGGGGCGCTGCGTCGCTGACCGAAGCCGCGGCGAGCGTCTGCTGCGGGCTGTGCCTTGGGGCGGCCCAGGATAAGCCACATGAGCGGGCCCACCACGGGGAAGAGCAGGGTGACGAGAACCCACAGCCACTTGGGCAGGGTTCGCGCCTCGTGTGCGGGGGTGCGGACGGCGTCCAAGAGGGTGTAGAGGGTCAGCCCCACGATGAGGGCGGCGCCGCCAATAATCAGCATGGCTCGAATCATAAGCACTACTATGACATACCGCCGCGTTATCGCAGAACTATGAACAGGGTGCCCGCTAGCGGCTTAACGGCGCGGTAATCCGGCACAGATTCGTAGGTCGGCTTAGTAGCCGGTGAACACCTGAACCTCGTGGCTAATAATATCCAGCGAACCCAGCCACACGGCGAGGGCAAGAATCACGGAGTACACGAGCGCCACAATACCCGCCTGCTTGAGCACGGGGATCAGCTCGCGGCCGCCGCGCGTCCACACGGTCACGCAGGAGTGGATGGTCGGGCCGACCAGCAGGAAAATCAGCAGGAACCAGGGGTTCTCATCGAGCAGGAGCACGCCCAGACCCAGTGCCAGCGCCATCTCCACGATGTAGGTGATGCGCGACCAGCGTTCGCCCAGGCGGACCGCCATGGTCAGCTTGCCCGCCTCAATGTCGGTGGGAATGTCGCGCACGTTATTTGCCATGAGTAGCGCACAGGAAATCAGGCCAATGCCGATAGCGCCCACCCAGCCGAGCAGGGTCAGGGTGTGCGCCTGCGTGTAGAGGGTGCCCAGGGTCGCGACCAGACCGAAGTAGACGAAGACGAATACGTCACCCAGACCCATGTAGCCGTAGGGGTGCTTGCCGCCGGTGTAGCCCCACGCCGCGAAGACGCTGGAGGCGCCAATCGCCAGGAACCACCACTGGTTCGCCAGAGCCACCAGGGCAAGACCCGCAAGCATCGCTAGACCGAAGCAGGCGAAGGCGGCGAACTTGACGGAGCGGGGGCTTGCCACGCCGGAACCGACGAGGCGTAGGGGGCCCACGCGGTCTTCGTCGGTGCCCTTGATACCGTCGGAGTAGTCGTTGGCGTAGTTCACGCCGACCTGCAGGAAGAACGCGACGAGGAACGCCAAGAACGCGTAGAGCGGCTTGAATTCGTTGATCTCGTAGGCGGCAGCTGAGCCGGCAATAATGGGGGCGACGGCGAGCGGCAGGGTGCGCAGGCGAGCGCCTTCAATCCATTGGGCGGCAGTTGCCACGGGGGTTCCTTCCGGGTCTAAGTGCGTATGATGCGTGGGTGTTGTGCGTGAGGGGTTGTGACGGTAACGGTCAGGGCGTGCGGGCGGCTACGTGTACGGGGCAAAAACCCGCGGATGAGCCTGCTTTAGCCCTGACGATAGTCTCTGTCCAGGATACTGTATATTTTTGCGCGGTCCGGCTTGCCGGTGCTGGTGAGCGGGAAATCCGGCAGGATGCTCAGCTGCTTGGGTGCGGCGGGGGCACCGAGCTTTTCGGCGCAGCGGGCACGCAGCAGGGTGCAGAGTTCTTCGTTCAGGGCGGGGCTATTCTCAGTAGGTGCAGCCGCGGTACCGGCAGAGGGTACCAGCGTGACCGCGGCGGCAATGGCTGTGCCCCAGCGGGCATCGGGTAGGCCGACTACGCAGGCTTCACGCACGGCGGGGTGCTCTTCGAGGACGGTCGCCACGGCGCGGGCGGAGATTTTTACGCCTCCGCTGATGAGTACGTCGTCGCTACGACCGAGCACCTGCAGGCGCGGCTCGCTACGGTGTGCAGCGCTGCCGGGGCCGTGCGCAGGGCTGTCTGGGGCGTTTGCTGGGCTGAGCAGACCGTAGTCGTCGGTGCGGTACCAGCGGGTGCCGTCCGCGGCGGTGAAGAAGTGCTCGGCGGTGCGGGTGGCATCGCCAATGTAGCCGCTGGCGAGGTGCGCGCCGCTGATCCAAATACGGCCCACCTGCGCGGGCTTTCCCTCAATATCCGGCGCTGTGGGCATACTTTCTTCGGACATGCCTTCTTCGGGCACGAGCTGCACCCGCACGCCGGGCAGAACAGAGCCGGAGTAGACGCATCCGCCGGCGGTTTCGGCACTACCGTAGGTAGTCACCGTGTTCAGCCCCAGCGCGGTGGAGGCGGCGAGCAGGTCGGCGCTGGCGGGGGCGCCTCCGAGCAGGATTCCGGTGAAGGAGCCGAGCGCCTCGTGAATCTCAGCGCCCAGGGACGGGTTGGCGTCCGCGCTTTCAAGGAGCTTATGCAGCTGGGTGGGTACGAGGGAGATAAACCGGCGTGCCGAGCTCATGCGCTCAACCGCCTGCAGGAAAACTTCGGGGCTAAAGTGCACCGGTTCGGTCACGGAGTGGGCAATGACCGGGGTGGTACCGGCGAGCACGGAGCGGGCGAGCACCTGCGCACCGGCAATATAGTGCGCGGGAAGCGCCAGGAGCCACTGCGAGGTGGCGTCGGAGTTTGAGCCGAAGAAATTCTCGGTGGCTGCCGCGCTGGCGGCAAGAGCTCGCGCGGTCAGTGCGGTGCGTTTGGGGGTTCCGGTGGATCCGGAGGTTCCCACCACCAGGGCAATAGGCTCCGCAACCTCTACACTCTCCGCACCAGTACCCGCCGCAAACTCACCCAGCAGCTGCTCAAAGGCACCCAGCATGGCGCGAGGGTCGGCGGGCTGATCGGCGCGCACCTGTACCGCCTGCGGGTGCAGGGCAGCCTCCTGCGGGGCGGGGAAGGGCACGAGCCCGGAGACGGGGGTGTTCATCATGGCTAAATCCTTAGCGGCTGTTGGTAGCGGCTGCGTGCTTATGAGCCGGGGGCGTGTCATATGCCTGGGGAAAAAAGGAGCGGGGCGGCATCAAATGCGCCGGAGCCGGATTCTTAGCTGAGGGTATCAGGGGGAATCCGGCTCCGAGCCTATACATCTGAAACTACTTCTGCAGAAGGGCTGTCTCTTAGAAGTAGTAGGGGTAGTTGGACCAGTCCGGGTCACGCTTCTGCAAGAACGCGTCACGACCCTCCACAGCCTCGTCGGTCATGTACGCCATGCGGGTTGCCTCACCGGCGAAGACCTGCTGGCCGAGCATGCCGTCATCGGGCAGGTTGAAGGCGTACTTGAGCATACGGATTGCCTGCGGAGACTGACGGGCGATGTGCGCCGCGTATTCCAGGCCCTTGTTCTCGAGCTCTGCGTGGGGGACTACGTCGTTGACCGCGCCCATTTCGTACATGCGCTGTGCGTCGTATTCCTTGGCGAGGAAGAAGATTTCGCGGGCGAACTTCTGACCCACCTGGCGTGCAAGCAGTGCCGAACCGTAGCCTGCGTCGAAGGAGCCGACGGTTGCGTCGGTCTGCTTGAACTTGCCGTACTCTTCGGAGGCGATGGTCAGGTCAGCCACCACGTGCAGGGAGTGGCCGCCGCCTGCAGCCCAGCCGGAGACGAGGGCGATAACGACCTTGGGCATGGTGCGGATGAGGCGCTGCACTTCCAGGATGTGCAGTCGGCCTGCGCGTGCCGGGTCGATGCTTTCTGCGGTCTCGCCGCTGGCGTAGTGGTAGCCGTCGCGGCCGCGGATGCGCTGGTCGCCGCCGGAGCAGAAGGCCCAGCCGCCGTCCTTGGGGGAGGGGCCGTTGCCGGTGAGCAGTACGGTGCCCACGTTAGAGGTCATGCGGGCGTGGTCGAGGGCGCGGTAGAGCTCGTCCACGGTGTGCGGGCGGAATGCGTTGCGCACCTCGGGGCGGTCGAAGGCGATGCGCACGGTAGGCAGATCGCGCAGAATCTCGCCGTTTTCGTCGCGCTCAACCTGGCGGTGGTAGGTGATGTCGGTGAAGTCTTCGAAGCCTTCGACGACGCGCCAGTCGGCGGGGTTGAAGATGTCCGAGACCTTTTCGGGAAGTTGTGCAGTCATAGACCCTATTCTACGGTGCCCGCGGTGCGGCTCGTCGAGGCCGGGGGAGGGGGCACGCCCGGCATAATATTCCAATAGCAGAATATGATGCACGGGGAAAGGTCTCTGTTCTTGCGCTCATACCTGTATCTTGGCCGGTTAAGACCCTATAAACAGACCAAGGCCCGGACCGCGTGTGTGCGGCCCGGGCCTTGGGGAGAGACTCTTTACTTGACCTTTGCGAGCTCTACCGCGCGGTCGAACTCTTCGTCAATGACCGGGTTCTTCTTGTAGGTGACCAGGGAGACGATGATTGCGACCAGCATTGCCGAAGCGAAGCCGGGAACCATTTCGTAGAGCACGGACTTCATCGGGCTCTGACCCCACGCGAATGCCACAACGGCACCGGTAATCATGGAGGCGAGTGCACCCTGGGTGGTCAGCTTACGCCAGTAGAGGGAGAGCAGAACGGTCGGGCCGAACGCCGAACCGAAGCCCGCCCAAGCGAATGCGACCAGCTGCAGAATGGAGCTGTTGGGGTTCCACGCCAGGGCACCGGCGACCAGCGCCACGATTGCCACGCCTGCACGGCCGAGCCACAGGGACTTGCCTGCGCTGAGCTTCTTCGAGGAGAAGATGCCGTAGAGGTCTTCCACCAGAGCGGAGGAGCACACAATCAGCTGCGAGGAGAGGGTGGACATAATTGCCGCCAGAACCGCAGCCAGAATCAGGCCCGCAACGAGGGGGTGGAACAGAATCTGGGCGAGGTCCAGGAAGACCGACTCAGCGGTTTCAGGGTTGGTGAGGGACGCCTCGGGGTGGCGTGCAAAGTATGCGATACCCATGAACGCGCCGCTCAGTGCGCCGAACACGGTCAGGACCATCCAGCTGATGCCGATGCGGCGGCCGGACTTAGCGTCTGCGGGGGTGCGCATTGCCATGAATCGCACGATAATGTGCGGCTGGCCGAAGTAGCCCAGACCCCATGCGAGGGACGAAACGATACCGGCGAAGGTGGTGCCTGCGAAGATGCTCAGCGCGTCGGGGCTTACCTGGCTGATGGACTCAACCACGGGGCCCACACCGCCGAGGTCAATAATGGTGACAACCGGAACGGCAATCAGTGCTGCGAGCATGAGCAGACCCTGAACCATGTCGGTGTAGGATGCGCCCATGAAGCCGCCGAAGAAGGTGTAGAACACGGTGATGCCTGCCAGCAGGAGCATACCGGTGTGGTATTCCTGACCGAAGGAGGACTTGAAGAACAGGCCGCCGGACACCATACCGGAGGAGACGTAGAAGGTGAAGAACACCAGAATCACGACACCGGAGACGATGCGCAGCACGCGCTTGGTGTCATGGAGGCGGTTGCTCAGGAAGACGGGGACGGTCACGGCGTCGCCAGCTACTTCGGTGTAGCTACGCAGTCGCGGTGCCACGAACTTCCAGTTGCACCATGCGCCGATGGTCAGGCCGACGGCGAGCCAAGCCTGGGAGAGGCCGCTGAGGTAGACGGCGCCGGGCAGACCCATGAGGAGCCAACCGGACATATCGGAGGCGCCCGCTGAGAGTGCGGCGACGGTGGGGGAGAGCTGTCGCCCGCCCAGCACATAGTCGTCGAGGCTGTTGTTCTTGCTATTTGCCCATAGGCCGATTGCGATCATGGCAACAAAATAAATCGCCAGCGCGATGACCTGGTATGTACTCGCGGCCATAATGTTCCTTCTCTCCTGGTGGTAGTGTGCGCCTGTGTGTATTTATGCGCTACCCCATAACTTTATGAGTGGCATAGGATACAGTCTAGGCTTTGAAGGGCTGAAAATAAAGTCTATTTGACGCTTAGGGGTAAGGAACTATGGAATAAATATGTATTTTCTGTGTAAACTTCATGGTCGTACACGTGGGGCAATGTGGGAGCGTGTGCGAAAAAATGCCCGAAAAATCCCTAGAATTCAGGGTTTCGGGCACTTCGGTGCAAGAGAAGTAGTTTAAAAGCAACGCAAACGTTCAGAGTCGTATGCATCTAAAACGAATTAAACGAAAAATTTAAAAGCCGTTCGGAGTGTTGAACTGTTACACGACAATGTCACAGAGGCTTAGAGATCCCTCACGACCCACGGCTCAGTAGCCATGCGAGCCGGGTCAAAACGCTCCAAAATCGCCGCCGCATTGGGCACCGGAACATCCGCCGAATGGGCAGAACCATCCGCGTTATACACCGGAATAGAAGCGGCAATCCACCCCAAAATCCTCGGGACTTCAACGCCCGCCTCACGCAGCTGCGGCAGGGTCACCGCACCATCACGCTTCGCCAGGCGCTTACCCTCCGTATTGAGCGCCAGCGGCACGTGAGCGTAACGCGGCTGCGCCAAGCCCAAAAGCTGTGCCAAATACGACTGGCGAGGTGCCGAAGGAAGCAGGTCATCACCGCGCACAATCTGCTCAACCCCCACAAAAGCATCATCCACCACGGAGGTCAGGTTATAGGCGTAGGTGCCGTCATTGCGCACCAGCACAAAATCATCCACCAGCCCCGTGTAGGCGCCGTAAAAATCATCCTGCACCGTGTAGCTCGTGCACTCGGCACGCAGACGCAGGGCCGGCGGACGCTGCGCGCGGCGCTTTTGCCGCTGTGCTTCCGTCAGCTCACGACAGGTACCCGGGTATGCGCCCGGCGCACCGTGCGGGGCACTCGACGCCTCCTGAATTTCGCGGCGAGTACAGAAACACTCGTAGACGAGGTTCGCCTCGCGCAGCTGCTGAACCGCCTGCTCATAGGCGGCAAGGCGCGTGCTCTGGTACAGCACACCCGCTTCTCGCCCGTTGGCAGTCTCCGAGGAGGCGCCGGGGCTCGCATCCCAATCCAGACCCAGCGCCGCCAAGTCAGCAATCTGACGTTCCGCAGCACCCGGACGCACGCGATCTAGATCCTCCACGCGCAGATAGAAGGGCTTGCCACCGCGGCGCGCCATCGCCCACGCCAAAATAGCGGTACGCAAATTGCCCAGATGCAAGTCACCCGAAGGGGAGGGGGCGTAGCGTCCGGTACCGCTGGGGAACGGCTGAGTTGAGGGGTGAGAAGAGGGGGTAGGCGAAGAAGTCATACTCCTATCCTATAGGGGTGTTAGATGCGGGTTTAACCGCGCGCACGACTCTGGGTTGAGTGGCGTTGAGGCATAAATATTGCTTCTACGGATGCGCGCCGGGCTCTTCGAGGGGCTCCTGTGGCGATGATGGGCTGTTCAAACAATCCGGAGAGGTTGATAAAGCTCACCAATTTCTTGACGCTAGAGATAATTCTGTGCAAAATAATGCACTTTCATTGGCTTGAATTGTTACCGAACCGTAAATTTCTGTTCTCTGAAGCCCGAATAGCCCCTCAGGCGCTAAAAATTCCAGTAGGGTTGTATCTATGGCTCGTACTATTGAACTCGCAGACGGCGTGTACCGTATTGCGACCGACAACTACCGACTGAACACCGGACTGGTCCTCGGACTGGAACGTGCACTTGTCGTGGATACCGGCGCAGGTCCCCGTCAGGCAACCGAAATTTATGATGAGGTTCGCCGTCTCACGCGCCTTCCTATTACCGTCGTAAACACTCACGGACACTATGAGCGTTTCTTCGGCAACGATGTTTTCGCGGCAATGGGTGTCGAAGAATTCTGGGCGCATCCTCGCGCCGCGCGTGCAATCCGTAAATACGGTGAGGCGCAGCGTCCCTATGTCGAGACGCTGGAACCGGAAATGGCACACAAGCAGGGTGCCGCCACCAATATTGTTGTTCCCAACCGCCTGGTCGCCAATAGGGGTGACGGCATCACTTTCACTCCAATCGACCTGGGTGAGCGTAGCGCAACCCTCATGTACATGGGACCCGGTCACACCGACGGTGACATTATGGTTGGTGTTGAAGATGTGCTGTTTATGGGCGGTCTGATTGAAGAGGGCACCGACCCCTACTTTGAGGATTCTTTCCCCGACCGTTGGATCGATACCCTCGGTGCGGTGCTCGAATTTGATCGCTACCGTGTGTACGTGCCCGGTAACGGTGAGCCGGTGGACCGCACCTTCGTGGAGCGTGAGCGTAACACCATGGTGACTGCTATTGAGTCGATTCGTGCTTCCACTTTGGATCGTGATGACGAGGCGACGACCGCAGCAATGTATAAGCTGCCGTATGCACCGGGTGCTACTCGCTTCCTGCTGGATCGTTTGGCTCAGCTTGAGAACGCACCGGTGGCGGCATATCTCGAAGCGGATCACCCGGATACCAGTGGTTTCACGGGTCCGATTACTCTGGGTCAGGCATCGTACTAAACCCCATATGCAATATGCCTCATAGGGTATAAATGCAGGTGAGGGCTGGTTTCTGCGGTAGAAACCAGCCCTCACCTTTTATATGCCCTCAGCTGTTATAAATCTTCAGTGGAGGTACGTTTTAGCGCTGAACGTACTGGGCGCGCATTGCCTCGCAATCAGCTGTCAAAGAAGCCGGGACCTCGCCCATCGCCTCGCACAGCTGCACAAAACGGTGACGCCAATCCAGATGCTGCAGCGCCTGACGAATCTGCTGCTCACCCTGCGCGGGGGTCCAGCGGGAGGCGGCATCGGCAACCTGCGTGAGGCCCGCGCGAGCATCCGCGTGATCAATGTCGATGGTCGCGCCGTCCCACAGGATTTCACGTACGGTGGTGGTGTTCGGAACCTTGCCGACAACGGTCACGCCCGAAGCCAGCGCATCGGTCCACCGACCGGTAATGTACTCCTTGGTCGGGTGAGTGTAGGGTGCCGGGCTGACCGAGGTGGAGAATGCCAGCAGGAACTTCGCGCGGTTCAGCGAATCCTGCAGGTGCTGAGCCGACTCGCGGTCGTTCGCGCCGAAGGGCGGGCGGCCCTCAAAGCTTAGACCCAGCTCAGCGGCAAGAGCTGCGGTCGCCTCGTCATCTTCGTAGGCGGCGGGCTGACGGCCCACACGCAGCAGGTCGGTGCTCTTCGACTCCAGCGCAGCCAGACGGTCGCTGAACTTGCTCCACACATCCGCGCCCCAGGGCAGAACGCCGGGAGTCTTCACGCCCGCAGCGGTCCAGGGCTGAACGTCATCAACGTCCGCAACGAAAATACGGTCGTAGGTGGAGGACTTAGCCACCGCGGGAATACGGTCATCCCAGAAGCTATCAATCACCCAGCCGTAAATCGCGCCGTAGCGGCGGAACGCGAAGGAGCGCTGCGAAATGGCGTACAGCTGGCCGGGATCAGAAGCAATCACCAGGCAACGCTTGGAGCCGCCCTTGAGGCGGGGCAGACGCGCCAGAAGCTTCGTTTCCTTGCTGAGGGATGCGCCCACATCCACGGTGTGTACGGTACCGCCGGTGTAACGGGCGAGAAGCTCCGCCATGGCGTGTACGGGAACCCAACCGGCTCCGGAGGGGACGGCAACAATAATATCGAGTGAGCTCATGAGATTCCTTG
>ERZ772953.604-NODE-604-length-11543-cov-3.781946_pt1 | contig 11543 bp, 9 predicted proteins | sample MGYA00580685_ERZ772953 | MGnify/ENA primary metagenome ERZ772953 (study PRJEB29015, sample SAMEA2738080) | human oral metagenome | biome: human oral; feature: human-associated habitat; material: saliva | place: China | collected 2209 ...
CTGGGGGTGTCGGACAAGGTCGCCGGATACTGGTTGCAGGCGAGTCTCATCGTCTTCCTGGTCTTCCGGTTCCTCATGGTGGGTCTCATGGGGCGGTATGACGCACGAAAGCTGCTTCTGTTCATGTGCACCCTCGGGGTCGGCCTGTCCCTGTTCGCCATGGTGAGTGTCAACATTCTGGGGGTGCTGGCCATCGTCTCCCTGTCGGCGTGCATCTCCCTGCTGTTCCCCACCATCTACGGCGAAGCCCTCCTTGGGCTGGGGGAGGACACTAAGTTCGGGGCCGCCGGCCTGGTCATGGCCATCATCGGCGGAGCCACCATGCCACTGGTGCAGAGCTACATCATGGACAAGACGTCTCCTGCGGTGTCCTACATCACGGTAGCCGGGTGCTTCGTGGTGGTGGCCGCCTACGGGGTCTACACGCTGCGCACGCCCAGGCCCGTCAGCGCCTCCTGACGGTCGCCTCTTACCTCGGAGCTCTGTGCGCCCACTCAGTACGAGCCGGGCGCGCAGAGCTCCGCAGGCTCAGTGGGCCCAGTGGGCTCGTCCGGGAAGGTGATCGTCCATGCTAGGCCGTGGTCGATGAGGCCCTGACGACGAGCGTTGGCTCCAGGCAGACACTGCGGGCGGGGGCACCCTCGACGATCTCGTCGGACAGGCTCAGCGCGGCCCTTCCCAGGGCGTCGAAGTCCTGCGTGACGCTGGACAGGGACGGGGTCGCCCAACGTGCCAGGGGGATGTCATCGAAGCCGACGACGGCGACGTCATCGGGAATCCTCACGCCGGCGGCGAGCAGCTCGTGGCACAGCCCCAGGGCGATGTCATCGTTGGCGGCGAAGACGGCGTCGGGCAGACCGCTGTCGAGCAGGCGCCTGGCGACCTTGGCCCCGGCCTCTCCCGTCCAGGCGTCCGTGCCCACCCAGCGGCCGGGAACCCCGGCCTGCGCGCACACCGACTGGTAGGCGGCCAGGCGCTCCGAGGCGTCCTGCCAGGACAGGTCCCCGGTGACGTGCAGCAGGCGGCTGCGCCCCTGAGCAAGAAGATGCTCCGTGGCCAGCCTGGCTCCCAGGGCCTGGTCGATGGAGACGGTGGCCAGCTCGGAGAACTCGTGCTGCCCCGAGATGATGGCCACGACCGGACCGCGGTGGCGCTGGGACGAGAGGATGGTCAGGACGTCGGCGCGCTGGGCCAGGACCACGATGGTCGCCACGCGGTGACCGTGCAGGTGAGCCAGCGCCTGTCGCACGGACTCCGGGTCGCCGCCCTCGGCAGTGGCCAGGACGAAGGTGTCCCCCCGCTCGCGCACCGCCCTGGCGATCGCGGAGAAGGTGGAGGCCATCCCGTGCGACAGCCCGGCCGTCAGCAGGATGCCCACGGCCCCGGAGGATCCCGAGGCCAGCGAGCGGGCGGCGAGGTTCGGCTCATAACCCAGCGCCTGAACGGCCGCCAGAACCTTCTGACGTGTCTCGGGACGGACCGACGGGTGGTTGTTGAGTACGCGGGAGACGGTCTGCGCTGAGACTCCGACGGCCTCGGCCACGTCACTGAGGGTCACGCGTGTGGACACAAGGGAAATATAGCAGCGGCGCCCCAGGATCCCGGGGCGCCGCGTTGGCGTGCTGGCGCGGGTGGTGCGGCGCGCGTCCCGCACCGCGGCGGGCCCAGCCAGTAGCGTGACCGTATGAGCCTGGCCGTCTACCCCGGAAGCTTCGATCCCCTCACCCTGGGGCACGTCGACATCGCCGCCCGCGCGACCACGCTCTTCGACGTCGTCGTCATCGGGATCGCCCACAACGCCGCCAAGGCCGGACGCCACCTGCTCGACGCCCACGAACGCCTCCGCCTGGCCAGGGAGGCCACCTCCCACCTGCCCGGCGTCGAGGTGGACATCGTCCCCGGGCTCCTGGCCGACTACTGCACTCAGCACGGCGCGAACGCCATCATCAAGGGCCTGCGCAGCGGCAGCGACCTGGACGCCGAGCTGCCCATGGCCCTGCTCAACCGCGACCTGGGGGCGCCCGAGACGGTCTTCCTGCCCGCGTCCGCCGCCTACGCGCACATCTCCTCCTCCCTCGTCAAGGACGTCGCCGGCTATGGCCGGGACGTCTCCGCCCTCGTCCCGCCCGCTGTGGCCCACGCCCTGGCGGTCCGGCTGGCTCAGGCCCCCGGGTCTGTAGCCCACGACGGCGTCGACTCAGGACTCGTCCCGCCCGGGACCCCGCCAAGCCGCTTCGTCGGCGCCGACCACACTCGAGAGGACCTACCGTGACGACCAGCCGCGATGCCGGAGAAGACCTGCTGCGCATCCTCGATGAGCTCGACGAGCTCATCAGCAACGCCCGATCCATGCCGATGAGCGCCTCGGCGATCGTCAACCGGGAGAACGCCCTGCACCTCATCGACCGGGCTCGTGACGCGGTCCCGAGCGCCGTTCGCCGTGCCGAGAAGATCGTCGCCGATGCCGACGCCGTCCTGGCTGAGGGACGGGCCGAGTCCGAACGGCTCGTCCAGTACGCCCAGGAGGAGTCCGAGCGGCTCGTGGCCGGGGAGAACATCGTGCGCATGGCCAATGACCGGGCCGACAGCATCGTGGCCGCGGCGGAGGACAAGGCCGCCTCCCTGCGTCACGGGGCCGATGAGTACTCCGACCGCACCCTGGCCTCCCTGGAGGCCGAGGTCGCCAAGGTCGCCGAGCAGATCCGCGCCGGCCGCGAGGTCCTGGCAGGCCGCCTGGGCGACGGCGCGGGCCAGCCGGTGGAGATCCAGGAGCCCGTGCGCCGCCGCTCGGGCTGGTCCGTGGACCCCTCCGCCCACTGAACCAGAGGCGCCGCAGCCCCACCGGGTACGCTCGCGCCAGACACCTCGTCCATCACCCCGCCCACCAGCCGCCCAGCACCATGCACATCACCTGGTACATGACCTGGGTATCACGCGGACATCATGCCGCAGGGGCCCCTCGGTCATCGCTGGATGCGGCGCGGTCAACCCGCTGTGGAGGAACCCATGTCAGGACTCGTCGTCGACATCGTCGACCTGCCCCGTGCCACCGGCTCGGTCAAGAACCTGCAGATCCGCACCCCCGCCCCCGCCGACCTGGGCACCGAGGTCATCGGTGTGCCCGAGGGCAGCGACCTCGCCCTCGACGTCACCCTGACCTCCATGGACGACGGCGTCCTGGCGCAGGCCGACGCCGACCTGCACGTCCACGGCGAGTGCGTGCGCTGCCTGCGCGACCTCGATGAGGACCGCAGCGTGCGGATCGACGAGCTCTACCTCTTCCCCGAGGTCATCGAGGCCCAGCGGGCCGAAGGCGATGAGGAGGCAGAGGACCTCCTGGCGGTGGGGGAGACCACCCTGGACCTCGAACCGGCGCTGCGCGACGCCCTGGTGCCCACGCTGCCCTTCCAACCCCTGTGCCGCCCCGACTGCCCCGGACTGTGCCCCGACTGCGGCAAGCGGCTCGAGGACCTGCCCTCCGACCACCACCACGAGGTCCTTGACCCGCGCTGGTCCGCCCTGGCCGGCCTGCTGGAGACCGAGACCGGTCAGGAGGGCGAGCAGGACGCGCCCACGAGCGGGGAGGAACAGGCCTGATGGCCAAGCGCCGCAGCGCCCCGCCCGCGCGCACCGACACCGAGGCCCTCGTCTACCGCTGGGGGCCGAGCATCGATGCCGACCTGCTCGACCTGGCCCTGACCCACCGCTCCTACGCCCACGAGAACGGCGGCCTGCCCACCAACGAGCGCCTGGAGTTCCTGGGCGACTCCGTCCTGGGCATCATCGTCACCGAGTACCTCTACCGCACCCACCCGGAGGTCCCCGAGGGCCAGCTCGCCAAGATGCGCGCCGCCACCGTCTCCGAGCCGGCCCTGGCCGCCGTCGCCCGCGACCTGGGACTGGGGGAGTTCATCAAGCTCGGCAAGGGCGAGGCGCTCTCGGGCGGGCGGGACAAGGACTCCATCCTGTCCGACACGGTCGAGGCCCTCATCGGCGCCACCTACCTCACCCACGGTCTGGAGGAGACCCGCACGGTCGTCACCCGGCTCGTCTCCCGCTTCCTGGACTCGGCCCGCACCCGCGGCGCGGGCCTGGACTGGAAGACGAGCCTCCAGGAGCTCACCGCCGTCCACCAGCTCGGCAACCCCGCCTACGAGGTCACCGGAACCGGCCCCGACCACCAGCGGGTCTTCACCGCCAGCGCCATCGTCGACGGCGAGGTCCTGGGGCAGGGCACCGGAAGCTCGAAGAAGGTCGCCGAGCACGACGCCGCCGAGGCCGCCTACGCCGCCATCCTGGCCGCCCGGGGCGACGGCGGTCTCAACCTGCCCGGTGTCAACGAGGCCCTGCGCGCCGACCTGCTCACCGGGCAGACCCCCCAGACGAGCTGATGCCAGAGCTGCCCGAGGTCGAGGTGGTGCGCGCCGGTCTCGCCCGGCACGTGGCCGGACGCACCGTCACCCGCGTCGAGGTCCTCGACCCGCGTCCACTGCGCCGCCAGGACGGGGGAGCGCAGGCCTTCGTCGACCAGCTCACCGGGCGCACCCTGACCGCGGCCGTCCGCCGCGGGAAGTTCCTGTGGCTGCCCCTGGACGACGGACGCGCCCTGTCGGCCCACCTGGGCATGAGCGGCCAGCTGCTCGTGCGCGGCACCACCGCCGCGACCGCTCCTGACGCTGCCCCGGAGTCCCATCGTGCCGCGGCCTTCCTGGCCGATCCGGACACTCTGCCCGGCGGGCGCCCAGCGGACCTGAGTGCTACCGAGCAGCCCCGCTACGTGCGGGACATCTCCACCTCCGCCCGCCACCTGCGAGTGCGCCTCCACCTCAGCACCGGCCTCGGCGGCGACGACAGCGCCGGCGGGGCGGTGCTCGACCTGGTCGACCAGCGCATGCTCGGTGGCCTGCACGTCGTCGACCTGACCCCCACCGCCGACGGCGCTCCCGGCGGGATGGGCGACCCGCGGCCGCTGCTGACCCCGCCCTGGAACTGACCGGCCCCACCGGCGTCGTCGCCCGGGTGCGCGCCTCGAGGCGCGCCATCAAGACCCAGCTGCTCGACCAGGGACTCGTCTCGGGCATCGGCAACATCTACGCCGACGAGGGCCTGTGGGAGGCCGGGGTGCACGGCCTGCGCCCGGGAACCGGTCTCGGCCCGCGGGTGGTGGCCCGGATCCTTGAGTCCACCGCTGAGGTCATGCGCCGGGCCCTTGAGGTCGGTGGCACGAGCTTCGACGCCCTCTACGTCGATGTCGAGGGCGCCGCCGGGTTCTTCGCCCGCGAGCTGGGCGCTTACGGGCGCCAGGGACTGGAGTGCCGCCGCTGCAAGGCCACCATGGTGCGTGAGACCCTGGGAGGGCGTTCTCACACCTACTGTCCCCGTTGCCAGACCCGTCCGCGCCGGCACCGGTAGGCGCCGCCAGTGCTCGCAGGGAGCCTCCACGACAGCATCACCGCAGCATCGCCACAGTGCTGCCAGGATTGTGACGTAGGTTTCCATACCCTGGTAATGTCATGAGTATGGCACACACCCCATCGTCGGAGATCGTCCGCGTCATGATCGTGGACGACCACGAGATCGTCCGTCGCGGCATCGCCGAGATCATTGACCGCGCTGATGGGCTCGACGTCGTCGCCGAGGCGGGATCTCGGGCCGAGGCGGTGCGTCGGGCCGAGCTGGTCCGCCCCGATGTCATCCTCGTGGACCTCCAGCTGCCCGACGGCACCGGCATCGAGCTCATGCAGGAGCTGAGGGACTCCGTGCCCCAGGCCCTGCCGATCGTGCTGACCTCCTTCGACGACGACGAGGCCCTGGCCGAGGCCCTGGCGGCAGGTGCCCGGGCCTACCTGCTCAAGACGGTCCACGGCGCCGAGATCAGCGACGTCGTGCGGGCCGTCGCCTCCGGCCGCGTCCTGCTCGACGAGCGCACCGTGACGCGCCGCCGGGCGGACCACGACGACCCCACCGCCGACCTGACCAACGCCGAGCGCAAGGTCCTCGACCTCATCGGTGACGGCCTGTCCAACCGGGAGATCGGTGAGCGGCTCGGAGTCGCCGAGAAGACGGTCAAGAACCACATCACCTCCCTGCTGGCCAAGATGGGTCTGCAGCGACGCACCCAGGTCGCCGCCTGGGTCGCCGGTCAGCGGGCCTCGGGCTGGCGCAACAGCTGACGGGTCCTTCTGCGCGCTGAGCCCGCCACTGAGGGGCGCACGCGGACTCAGCGCACCCGGCCGCCCCCGTCCAAGGGCACTCGCCAGGTGAAGCAGGTGCCGCGCCGCTCGCCGTCGGAGCGGGCCCGTGGACCAATGACGAAGCTGCCGCCGTGGCGGCGGGCCCGCTCGGCCATGTTGGCCGTCCCCGAACGGCGCGTCACTGAGGGATTCACCCCGACGCCGTCGTCACGGCAGACGATCTCCACCACCGGGCTGCCCCGGAAGGGCTCGGCGTCTCCCGAGGCGTGACCCTCGTCGTCGCCGGGGCCGCAGCACTGCTCCGAGCCCGGCTGCACCCCCTCGATCTTGACGTCCACCGTCACCGAGGAGGCGTGGGCGTGACGGGCCACGTTGCTCAGTCCCTCACGCACGACGGCGACCATGTCGTCGGCGATGTCCGGTGGCACGGCGGCGTCGACCGAGGCGATGAGCCGGTCCTCCTCGTCGCGGTCCACCTGGGCCAGACCCCGGCCGTCGACGCTCAGCAGCAGCGAGGGGGCGTAGCCCAGGGCGTTGCGGGCCAGGGAGGCCTCGCGCCGCAGCCGCTCGATCACCCCGACCTCCTCATCGCGATCGCGCAGGGAACGCACGATGGAGCGGATCTGGCCCACGGAGTCGTCCACCGCCTCCAGGGCGGTGCTCAGCACGGAGCACACCGCATCCAGGTCCGCCTGCGCGCTGGAGGCCAGCCGTTCCCGGGCCGCGGAGATCTGCATCCCGGTGGCGAAGAGCTGCTGGATGGCCAGGTCGTGCAGATCCCGGCCGATCCGGGCCCGCTCATCGAGCAGCGTGGCCATCTCCTCGGCGTGCTGGGCGTCGGCCAGCTCGAAGGCCATGGTTGCCTGTCCCGCCACGAGCTCGGCGATCTCCAGGTCCTGGGCGGTGAAGGGTGCCGCGCCGGGGGAGCGCAGCAGCAGCATCACCCCCACGCCCCGCCCCCGGTGGATCATGGGGGCGTAGAGGGCCGGTCCGAACTGGGCCAGCTGGGGGACCATCAGGTCGCCGTCGCCCCAGGCGTCCTCCAGGGAGTCCACGACCAGGCCGGTCTGATGGGCCAGGGTGGTCAGGGCCCGACCCTCGGGCGGGAAGAAGGTGCCGATCAGCTCCCGGGCGTGCTCGCCGTCGGCGATCTCGCAGATCCAGCGCTTGCCGATGCTGGGCAGGATGAGGGCGGCGGTGTCGGCGTGAGCGACCTGGCGGACACGGTGGGCGATGAGCGTCAGCGCGTCATCCTCCTCGGCGCCCGAGAGCAGCAGCGTCGTCAGCTCCTGGGAGACCACCATCCACTGCTCGCGGTCACGGGCCTCGCGGTACAGGCGGGCGTTCTCCACGGCGACGGCTGCGGCCTGGGCCAGGGTCAGGACGGCGTCGGCGTCCGAGCGGGTGAAGCCCCCCGGCTTGTCACACAGGTAGAGATGTCCGTAGACCTGGCCGTGAAGGCGCAGCGGGGCCGAGAGCAGACTGCCGGTCTCCTCACCCTCGATGGCACCGGTGAAGGCCGATGCCCTGCCCAGGTCGTTGTCGATGACCATCCCGGTTCCCTCGAGCCCGTTGAGCAGGGACTCAGAGGAGGCGTGCGAAGTGCCGGCGGTATCGGGGGCGCCGGCCATCTGGGCGAGCTCATCGAGGGTCGCCGTGGGCACCCCGCTGCACAGACCGGTGCCCGAGCTCGCGCCGGAGGGATCGGACGAGAGGGGGCCGGCCGGGTCAACATCCATGTCCGCGTGGTTGAGCACGGCGATGGTTCCCCACGAGGCACCCGTGATGGAGCAGGCCGACTCCACCAGACGGCGCAGCGCGTCGGGGACCCGCAGGGAGCTGGTGAGCCTGAGGGCCGCCTGGATGAGGGCGACAGTCGCCTCGTCCAGGCTCGGCTGAAGGGCCGACACCCGGCGGCCACGGGTGGAGACCAGCTGGTCGGCGTGGACGGCGTAGGCCAGACGCCCCGCCGCGGCGTTCTCCTCCGAAGAGGTCGCCAGCGCCTCCTCACGTCGCGCCGGGGGGCCGTCGAGCTCCTCCGGGGCGTCCTCGGGCACACCGGGGAAGCCAAGACTCTCGCCGAGAGTGTCTGCTGCGTGCTGCGGGTGGGGTGTCGTCATCGTGCTCAGCTCGTTCAGCTCGTACCGGATACGTGGTCCTGCTGCCTGTCCTGATCCTCCTGGGAGAGCGACCACCGGTAGGTCTCGGAGACGTCCTGGAGCTCGCGGTGGCTGCCTCGGTGCAGGATAGTCGCCGGGGCCTGCTCACCGGTGGCCTGCGGCCGGCGTCCCATGACGAGGACCTCGTCGGCGTGCTCCAGGGCGCTGAGACGATGGGTGACCAGGAGAGTGCCGCGGCCCTGGTCGCCCGCTGTCAGCAGGTCGGTCACGAGCCGGTCCGCGGTGACGGCATCGAGATGCTCACCGGGCTCGTCCAGTAGCATCAGGGGAGCCGGAGCCGCCAGGGCCCGGGCCAGCAGGAGCCGACGCCGCTCCCCACCTGACAGTGTGGTGGCATCGGTGCCGATGATGGTCTCAACTCCTTCGGGAAGAGCCTCGAGCCAGCTCCCCAGGCCGGCCCGCCTCAGCAGCTCGCCGGCCTCGGCGGGGGTGACGTCCCCGCGCGCCACGCGCAGGTTCTCCAGGACGCTGGTGTGGAAGACGTGCGCGTCCTCCGCGGTCAGGCACACCCTGGCCGCCACCTCTGAACGGGCCGCCTGCCACGGGGGGACGCCGTCGAGCGTCAGCGTGCCGCCCCGAGGCTCCAGCAGCCCCGCCAGCGTGGCCAGCAGTGTCGACTTGCCGATCCCCGACGGCCCCACGATCGCCACTCGGCGACCGACCCGCAGATCCAGGTCGATGCCCTCGGCCACCACCGGGCCGCCCGGCCAGCCCACCGCCAGCCCCCTTGCCTTGAGGTACGGGCCCTGGGCGGAGGGCTCGGGCAGCTCCCGAGGCGCGGAGGACGACGCGGAGCCGCTGGCGGCACTGGCTTCAGCGGCCTCGATGAGCTCCACGATGCGGCAGGCGGCGCCGGCCGACCTGACCAGCTGCACGCTGGCCGGGCCGAGCGCTGAGGTGGCCTCGAAGGCGGCCAGTGGAACCAGGACGATCACTGCCAGCCAGACCGGGGCCAGCTGCCCGGAGGACACGGCGCTCACCCCCACCACCAGGTTTCCCAGGACCGCCAGGCCCATGGCGGCCACGTCCACGGCCGCCGCGATCGCGGCCGGTACCGCGGCCCGGTCCCGCAGACGGGTCAGGCTCTCCTCCCGGGAGACGACCTGGCGCATCGAGCCGGCCAGACGTCCGGAGACGGTCAGCTCAGGAGCACCTTCCAGGACCGCCAGCACCTCCGCGGACAGCTCAGTGGCCTGCCTCTGACGGGCCTGCTCGGCGATTCTCGCCGAACGGATGGTGGCCAACGGGCCCACCAGTCCCGACAGCAGCAGACAGGCCAGCAGGATGAGGCCCGCCGGCCAGTAGACCACGCCGACGCCGAGACATGTGGCTGCGCCCAGGACGGCGGCGACAGCCGCCGGCAGATAGGCGCGCACCACGAGATCCCCGACCGCGTCGATGTCGCTGCCCACTCGCGCCAGGACGTCGCCGCGGCGCAGGCCCGCAACCGTGTCGGTGCGGGCTGAGGCCAGGGACTCGTAGAGGTGGGTGCGCAGAGCGCCCATGCCTCTCAGGGCGGTGTCATGGGAGACGAGCCGCTCGCAGTAGCGCAGCACGGAGCGTGAGATGCCGAAGAACCGCACCGCTACCGGCGCCACCCCCAGCGCGACGACGTCGGGCATCTGGGAGGCCCGCGCAATGAGCCAGGCCGCCACCCCGGACAGGGCCACGGCCGAGGCCATACCCGCCGTCCCGGCGACTACGGCCAGGATGAAGCGTGAGCGGTCCAGGTTCAGCAGTCCCACCGCCCGGCGCAGGGAGCGTCGCTCATCAGCGGACAGCGCGGGGGAGAGGGCGGAGGCAGTCGGATGTGCGGGGTTCACGGGGGTCTCAGGGGGCTCAGGGGTCAATGTGCTTGCCGTGCTCACAGGGCCTCCTCCTGCGCCATTGCCGCCTCATGGGCAGATACCTGGTCAGGTACCCGGTCAGGTGTCCGGTCAGGTGCGAGGTCCGCCGGCGGTACCGGTTGGCTCGTCACGGCGATGGTCTGCTCGGCCAGGGCCATGAGCGCAGGACGGTGCGCAATGACCACCACCGTGCGCCCCGAGGCGTGCAGCGCACGGACTGCGTCCAGGACGTGGGCCTCACTGGCCGCGTCCAGGTGTGCGGTCGGCTCATCCATGACCACCAGGGGTGCCGTCGAGCACAGGGCACGGGTCAGGGCCAGACGCTGGCGCTGCCCCACGGACAGTCCCACACCTGCACTGCCCACCGGGGTCCGCCACCCCTGCGGCAGGCCGTCCACGACCTCATCGAAGCCCGTGGCCCGGGCCGCCTCGACCAGTACGTCGGGTACGTCCTCTGCCGCCGCGGCTCCCGGCCCGACATGATCCAGGACGTTGTCCAGCACCGTGCCCGGGGTGATGGTGGGGCGCTGGGGCACCCAGGCGATCTGCTCCCACCAGGTGGCCGGATCGATCTGGGCGAGGTCGACGACGCCGCTGGGGGCGCCGTCGTCCGGCACGATCCTCACCCGCCCCCGGTCGGGGGGCAGCAGGCCGAGGAGGACCTGCGTCGTCGTCGTCTTGCCCGCACCTGACGGGCCGGTCAGCGCCACCAGGCTGCCCGGCCGGATCGAGGCACTGAGCCCGGCGGGGGCCCACGCGCCCCGGGAGGCGACGGACACCTCATCGAGCTCGATCGTCGACGAGCGCAGGTCGGGGGCCGGCAGGTCGCCGTGCTCGGGCACCGGGGTCTGAAGAACCTCGAAGACCGCGTTCGCCGCCGCCACCCCGTTGGCCGAGGCGTGGAACTGGAAACCCACCTGCCGCAGCGGCTGATAGACCTCAGGGGCCACCATGAGGACGAGCAGGCCGGTGAACAGGTCCATGCGTCCGGCCACGAGCCGGAACCCGATCTGGACGGCGATGATCGCCACCGACAGCGTCGTGATGAACTCCAGGACCGCCCCCGACAGGAAGGCGACCCGCAAGGTCGACATGGTGGTGCGCCGGTAGGAGCGGCTCAAGGAGCGCACCTGCTCGACCGGTCCCCGCTCGCGCCCGAGGGCCTTGAGCGTGGGCAGGCCCGAGATGAGATCGAGCACCTGATCGCCCAGGACCTGCATGGTCTTGAGGCGCTCCTGGGAGACGGACTGGGTCATCCTGCCGATGAGGATCATGAAGATGGGGATGAGGGGCAAGGTGCACACCACGGCCACCGCGGCAGA
>ERZ772953.608-NODE-608-length-11522-cov-3.412226_pt1 | contig 11522 bp, 32 predicted proteins | sample MGYA00580685_ERZ772953 | MGnify/ENA primary metagenome ERZ772953 (study PRJEB29015, sample SAMEA2738080) | human oral metagenome | biome: human oral; feature: human-associated habitat; material: saliva | place: China | collected 2209 ...
TGACGGATACTTCCAATGCCAACACCGTTCTTCAACATCAATATCGACCAAGCCTTTAGCTTGCAAGGATTCCGCAAGTGTCTGGAAGCTATTGCCATAGACGGTCACACCGCCCTCTTTATTCATTAATACCATTCGGCTCATGTCTGTTCTCCTAGACTTTAAACAGCTGCACTGTCCCGTCATGATTATTTCGGGCGATTAGCTTGCGGAAAGATTCAGGGTAGTCACGATAATAGACATACACTTCATCCCAGTCATCGGGCAATTCTTGAATCTCTTGTGTCTCCCATTGTGGGCCAGTAACTTGAGGGCTTTGTGTAATCCAATCCCAGTCAAACACTCTAGCGATATTATGAATGGCTGTAGTGTCGTGGGACAATTCTTTACCACCTGCTTTAGCAACATACAAATAATCAAATTTGTTGTCCTGAGGGTCTTGAGCGTAAGAGGCCATACCGCCTTTACGCCATAAGCAGAGGAAGTCATACATCCAGACTTCTTTTGTACGATTCAGATGTTCAATCATTTTGAATTTCCTTTCTTCAGCTAACCGAAAATCTGTTTGAGTACTTCTTCGGGCGATTCTTTCGTGTAAAAGCTACAGTCAGGCTCTTGCAACACCCAGTATGTAATCACGCAGATTTCTTCACCGTTATACAAATTGTGAATTTCGATGTGAGTGATGTCGCATACCTTGAATTGGTGATACCAGCCTGAGCGGTCTTGAATACTGACTATTTTTGTATTGCCTCGAAGTCCCATCATGCTTCCTCTATTGCTTGTAAATGCGCGTCAATAGCTCGCTTCAATTCCAGTAGTTTGTCACGGTCTAATCGGGTGACCTCACAACCTGAGTCGGATTTCACCTGAAAGTAAACAGAATTGAAATTGTCGGTGAATACGGTCAGCAAGGAATCGTCATGGCTAGATGAATCGTCAAATAGTAGGTCTTGAATTTCGTTCATTTCAAATGTCTCCATAATCCCAGAATTCAATACAGACTTTGTAGGTGTTGATAAAGTCCTCTAAGCCCTCGTCAGAAGTGTAATACACGGTCTTTTCCAGATTACCGTACACTCTGCCGTACTTGGGGTGTTTGGCGTGAAACTCGTTGACCCAGAAGTAACCAGCATCGCCGTTGACCTCACCGCTTACAGTCCAGCCCGATTGAAAACGGTCACTCAAACATGTAGGAGTCAAAGTGATTGCAGGGAGTGTAGAGTGCTGTCGGTTTTTGCCTAGTTCAAACTTCGCCAAGAGTTCCTCAGATGAGATGCTAAACCCTACAGGCCACTTCTTGAGAGTATCCTCAGGGATTTCTTCGGTCTGAGGCGTATCATTAACGTCCATATCAACAGCATCAGCCACGTACATCCAAGTAGTTTGACGGTGACCGTACTCTTTCAGGATTCCGTCTTTCTCTTCTTTCGTCATTTCTTTGTAGCGTTCGTTCGGCATAATCTCCCAGCGTGTTGAACGATAGAAGCCTAACAGTTCCATGACTTTTTCGTTCATTTCTTCAACACTCTTGAAACGCAGGCCAGCTAAGTCAACCACAGGGTTGAGATGTATCATAACGTTAGAAGCAGCTACGATTACATATTCATCTTCACGGATTTCAGTTTGCATTTTAGGTTTCCTTTGAGATTAAGTTGTTCATAAGTGTATATCTCATACCCCAATTTTAATTTTTCGGGAAACCTAAAAATTTTTACTAAGCGCCAATCTCAATGATAGCCGCATATGAGCTATTCGGGTCAAATGCTGGGCCGTCCCAGCCAGTACTATCGTTCCAACGGTCGCAGAATTGAGAAAGCTCTAACAACTCCCAGCGTGGGTGCCCCAAGGCCTCGTTCACGGCGATTTCAGCCGTTTTCAAGTCAGGGTGCGGTTTAGAAGCTAACTGAGCCATCACATATTCGTTTGTATCGTTCATAGCTTCAGCAATCAGAATGTATTTAGTCATTTGAATCCCCAATCTCAAGAAAGTTGATAATAGAAGTAGCAGGGTCAATAGCTATGTCTAGCTCAAGCCAATTGGAGTTATTCCATCTTTCAGCAAAGACAGGAAGCTCTAGCAATTCCCAGTAGTCGTGTCCTAGTGTTTCCGCTATCTTCTCCTTAGCAGCTTTCACATTAGGGTATTGTTTGAGGGCTAATCGGCTCAGCAGGTAGATACCATTATGATTAACAGCCTCAACAATCAAAGCATATTTAGCCATTCACATTCCCTCTCAATCCAAAGTGATATGGGCGATTACATTATACAAGTCAGGGTGCTCACCAATCCTGAGACTGCTGAATGTAACCTCTTCCAGAAAGCGTTGAAATATCATCTCGTCATTGTAAGCGTGGCTGTTAAAAATTTTGACTGCCATCACGCCGTCTTTCGGCTCGCTACTAGTCAGCATGATATCCTCTGGATGTCTTGCAATCGTCCAGTCAAACTCAATCTCACGGCAACCGCTTTCCTTAGCTCGCTCAATCGTAGCAAGCAACAATTGCCATAATTTGTCTGTATTGCGTTCTGCGATTTGTCGAAAGGTGGCCAGGGTATAGCTAGGTTTAACAGAAAGGTCATCAAATTCGTAGTTCATTCTACTTGCTCCCAAATAATGTAGTCAATCACCAATCCCAAAGAGGGATGATTGATGAACTCTAAAGTGAAGTCATCTTCGGCCAAATGTTGCTCCAGCACGTTAAGATTGAAGCTGCGACTATTGTAAATCTTAGCTATTCGAGTGTCTGCTATCGGCGGTTCAGACTTTGTATCTAAGATGAAGCCCTCAGGGTGTCTTCCAATATGCCACGTGAGATTCATGCGAGTGCAACACAGGTCAGCAGCTTCTTTAATAGCAGCAGACAAGAAGTGGTACAAGTCCTCTGTTTCGCGTTCCTTCGCTTTATTGAGGATAGCTCGCGCAGTCGCAGCTGCTGGTGTTTGATTAGCAGTCATGTGTTACTCTCCCTCCAAGAGACAGTTGAAATCATCTCACCCAAATCCTCGTATTCATGGAATTTGAGTTCAAAGCCCTCTTCAACCAGTCGTTGTGCCAATTCTTTCTGGTCAAATCTACAGACATCATAAACTCGGACAAACTGGGTGCTACGCACACGGCCTCCGTCTTTATCCAAGATTAAGTCTTTGTCTTTGTGACTAGGAATAACCAGCCAAGTGATATGCAAGTGATTGCAATAGTCCTCTGCTGCTTCACGAATTGTATCCAGCAAAAGGCTATACAATGCGTCTGTCTGCTTCTCACGCACTCGTTTCAAGATTCCCAAGACTTGTTCCGCCTCAGGGATAAAGCTGACTTGAGTGTCGGTAGTCATTCTTGTTCCTCCCAAGAAACCGTATCAATTACCTCACCCAAGACTGAGTGATTGTAAAAGGTCAATACAAAGCCGTCTGAGCGCAGGTTCATAGCAATATTGTTTATGTCGTATTGTTGGGCTCGGTAGATGATTACCTCCAATGAACCGTCGCAAGCATCTCCAGCGCGCACGAAAGGCTCGCTTTCTGCAGGCTCGCAAGTTTCCCAGTATAAGCTCAATTCTCGCAGGCCTCTAGCAGCTGCGTTCATAGCTTCTTCTACTAGTGCAGCATACGCCTTATCGGTGCTTGCGTCCTTAGCTTGCTTCATAATTTCACGCGCTTTCTCAGCTGGTTTCAAATTTTCATAGTTCATATTACTTCTCCCAAGAGATATTAGCAGGCAGAAGGCCTAAAACTTTGTGGTCATAGTAACTCAGTTTGTAACCGTCTGCTTTCAACTGTTTTGTGATTGACTCGATATCATATTGCTCAGAATCGTAGATAATCAAATCTGCGGAATCGCCAGCAACAGAATCTGTCTTCAACATATAGCCATCTTTATGTGGTAAAGTTGACCAGAGCAAGTTCAATTCTTTTAGGCCGATACCGCCATAATGCATAACGCAATCAGATAAGGCCTCGTACAATTTGTCTGTACGGCTTTGCAGGTTTTCGCGGTTCATATCTTATGCCTCCCAAGAGATAACATCGATTACTCGACCTAATTGCGGGTGTTCGCAAGTGCTAACTTTGAAGCCGTTTTGCTCGAACATACCGATAAGGTCAGAGTGATTAACCAGATGTGAACCGCAAGCGTCAATATGCATTACGCCGTTTCCAATCTTGAAATATTCTACATGAGGTGTAGCACTATTGAAACCGCCCCAATTCACGCCCAACGCATTCAAACCGCGTTTTCTTGCATACTCAGCATAAACCGTCAGATTTTCGTAGGTATATTGTGTATCGCGTTCTTGAGCTTTATTCAAGGCTTCGCGGGCATTAGTAGCAGGTTGATATTTCATGATTGACTCCTTATTAATTAAGATTGGCTGTATAAGGTATTATCCGCTTAACCAATCCTAATTTTTCGGAATCTCGCTAAAAAGTTTCGGCTTTCGTAAATTTCTTGTCCGCTAAGTCGTAATTGACGTCAAACACGTGAGGGATAGAATCCTTATCGGCCAAGAAAATCCGTTGTTTGCTAGGCGAAAAGCCTACAACATAATACACCCTGCCTTTACGCAGGCCTGTACCTATCGTCATTTCATAATCGACTTTTGCACCCTCAAACTTGTAATAGTGATGAACCTTTAAGTCACCAATCTTGAGTAATTCATCGTTCTTCATTGTTTTTCCTTCGCCCAGCTAATCCAGCCTGCGTATATGCTGCTACTAGTCCAAACTTCGACAACGAAGCCCTCTTTGCTTAACTGCTCAGCTATTTGTTTGAAGTCAACGGCTGCGCGGTCAATATGCACCTTAGCAAGATAGCCATGATAATTAGGGCAATCGTCATAAAGGCTTACTGCTTCATTTGTACGATAGCTAGCAGCATAATAGACGTGTAAGCCCGATGCGCCACGACTTGAGACATCTTCAATAATCGCCTTAAAGCGAGTCAGAATGTCCCCATCCAACTTTGCGACGGCTTTCTTGTAATTAGCTCGAATGCGCTCAGCAAAGCTCAAATCCTCTTGTGATTCAGTCATGTTCTACTCCTCAATGTCTAACGCAGTCATGTAGGCGATATATGCTTTGGTGTTCACGGCGATGCGTCCTTTAGCAACTGACTCGTTCCAAAGTTCACGGTAATACTCGGCAGGATAGATATTCCAGCCAATCTCGTCAAATTTACCTAAGGCCTTATCAACGGCCTCAGTCATAGCAACAATGCTTTGAAAGTGTTGACCGCTAAGCTTCGCCATATTCTCAGGCGTGGCGGATTCTTTGTCTGTACCGTAAACAACCAAAATGAAGATAACTGGCTTTTGAATTTCAGGTTTCATGTTCTACTCCTTATCAAACAGCGCACGGCGTAAAGAGGTGTTGATTTTGGGCGGTTGAGATTCTTCAGTCGGCTGGGTACAACGGATGTCGAATTGATTGCGCTCTTTAGCAATTACGCGGCATTCGGGTTGAGACGGCTCAGGCTTGCTAGAAAAATGCTGCAAAGGCAAGAAAATCAGTAATAAAAAACCGAATATTGCCAAGACAGGCAAAACACCAAATTTGATGAATTTCTCGAAGAATTCTTGCTCAAGACTTTTGCTCATGATTACTCCTCGCTTTCTTCATCCCTAGTCAGCAGTTGCTTGATTACATACTGAATAGCTGCAGACAATTGGTCAATCTTCTGGGTTTCCTTATGTTCAATTGCTTCATTAAACAAAGGCATCAAGATTTTGGGAATGATATCCACTGGGTGAGCAACTAATTGCTGGCCTTTGTAGTCCTCAGAAAAACGCATCAATCGCAACGCAGAATCCCAACAAAAGCCATACTCCCAGTCAAAGTAGTACACGTCATCCTCGTTTCGGAGGGCTTCGGCAGGATAGTTCATTGCTTTCAGCTGCTTGATAGTGCTTGCTACAGTCTCGTAGTGCGCATAGGCAGCTGTTAAATACTGCTCTGCCTTGTTAAAAAGGCCGATTTCAACAGTATCAAAGATTTCTTGCGCGCCTAAGCCTAATGAGGCCAAATCCTCAATAAGCTTATTGCGTCTCAATCCTGCGTCCAGCAGGGCTTTTGTATTATCGTCCATGATATTCCTTTCTTACAAGTCTTTCCACAACTGCTCTACCAAATCGGGATTTTCGGCTAACGCCTTATCCAGCATTTCTGAGTAGCGTTGAGCAATTTCGGGTGTGACTTCATTCTCTTCCAAGAAGTCCTCATCATCGCCAAATACATGCTCAACCAGTTTCTCACCTAAGATGTAAACCAGTTCATCGGCAACCCAACACGGATTCCCAAATTCACCGCTACTGAAGTCATACTCTACTTCTTGAGCTTCTAAGACGGCTTCAATCGCCAAAAATGTTCCGATTTCAGCCAAATCTTCTTCGGCTTTCTGTTTGTCGTCATAGATGTCCTTATAGACTTCATACGCAAAGTCAATACCAGTAGATAAGCCGTGCAAGTCATGACTAATCAAAGCGTCAATCAGGATATTTTCGACCGTCTCAAAAAGTTTAGGTTTCATGAGATTTCCTCCTAGCTTACTCAATCTCGACTTTGAACGCTTCAATTACCTTATGCACACGTTCAGCCAATTCTTCCAAATCGCCAGCATGAATAATCATTGCTTTTTCGTGGTAGTCGTTTCTAGTCTTGTTAGCGCAAGGCAAATGTACTACCGCAGTAGCCATATTATTCTCATGGACTTTGATTGAGTCGACAATAGGGTATTTGGTGCGTTTGATGATAACCATGTTATTTGTTCCTGATAAAAATGCGTTTAATCCAAGAAAGCTTACGCGGTACAGGCATTCTGACTACCAGTTCACCCTCGTAAACCGCCGTTGCTTGAGCTCGGATTTTCTGTTTGGCTTGTTCGACATTATCCGCAAATACGGAGGCCGTCCACTCTTTACCGCCAAATCGGTATTTGAAGAGATACTCTTTCATTAGGCTTCCTCTGCTTTGTCTTCTACCTGAGAGGTGAAATAATCGCCCTCACCGTCCACGTAGCTGTATTCAATATCCAGTTCACAAGGGGCATAGCCTTGCATGCGTGCGTGCATCTTGCAATAGCTTTTTACACGCTCTGCTGACCAACGGCCTTTCAGTTGAACTGTACCGTTGCGGAATAAGAGTTGGCGTGGGATATACCTGCCCTCTGATTTCAACTCAGGGAACAATACAACAGCTTTCACTTCAGTCACTTCGTAGGTTTTCATTTGAGTCTCCAAACCGTTAAGTGTTGTTCATACTGTTATATCTCGCACGCCAATTTTAATTTTTCGGCTTTCGGAAAAGTTATTAAAATAGGATTGCAAACAGAATGAAAATAGCAGCTACAAACCAAAATGTTGCATAGTCCTCAATATGCACAGCAAGCAGCAAGACAATAGCGATAAGGAGGATGTAAGCCTCAATTCCCATTCAATCTACTCCTTTCCTTAAAGGCCTGCTCTAGTGCGTCTTGCAATTCTTGAAGCTCGCTGGATACCTGTTCAGCCTCTCCGAAAACTCGACAGAACAAAACAGCCATCCAAGTCAAGAGGGCTAACACCAACCCTCCGACTAGTAATTTCAGAAGCAACATCAAGATTCTCCACATTTGTCCGCATACTTACGGAGGCGTTCAAGATTGTGAGTGATTGTAAAGCGAGATTGATGACTGCGTCCTACCTCTTCATCGCATCTTTCAGAAATGACGTAAGAGGAATACAACACATTGCTATAACGTGTAGCGCAAGCCATAAACGCCTCTTCATACACTTTAGCCTCAAGTAACCAACGCTGTCTTTCTTGACACTTCAATTTGAGCTCAGAGGGCTGAGGGTGTTCGCCCGCAGCTAACCCTGCAATGAGTGCGAAGATAACCAGTAGATACATCACAATGAACTTTGCGAATCTCATTGAAACTCTCCGCACTTGTCAGCATATCGGTCGGTCTTGGTCATAAATTCCTGAGATGTGACAGAAAAGACGCCAGACAAAGAAAACGCACTATCCCGACACTCAGCTACAATGTCTGACTCATCGTCTGTTCCTGTCGCAATACGGCGTGAGCCTGACTGCATACACTGTAGGAAGATAGATTCACTCTACTTCAATGCCTGTTTGACAGCTTTTCGTCTCACGCAAATTCCGTGTAGCTCTTCGGCCTCTGCCTTTCCGTTGTCGGTGGTGCGGCTGTCTAAGTAGTACAAACTGGCCGCAGCTACATTCAAGAAGAATACCAGACCAGCAGCTGCTGAAGCAATCATGATTTTGAGATTCATTTGAGGTCTCCTAACAATCCGCCATCATGGCGATAAATACAATCAACACCATTACGCCTAATCCCCACCAGCCAAACATCGCAAATAGCAATATGAAAAGGCCGAAAACCATGAAGATTGAAGCATCTTCCAGCAAGGTGGCAAGTACAAAGGCTGCTAACCAAACACCAACGTATATCTCATGCATTCCAAATCCCTCTTTCCTTAGGCCTTACCAGACAGTTCAGCCTTGACTAATTCCTCAATCATCAAAGTACCAACTCGCTCAATAGCCTCGTTGATTAGTCTAGTCCTAACCTTACGTTCAATCGGATTCATAGCAATTGCCCTCACTCTTTTGTAATCCCAATCAAATAATTCTGGAATCCTGCGGAAGTCCCATACAGCTCATCACGATGGTCATAAAAATCAGCTACTGACTCAAATTTGGTTGCTGATTTGGTCAGTTTATTCCTGTCAATCTTCCAGACGGAATAACCACGCTCAATAGCTCGTTCAGCTAATTGTTGCCACATGTTAGCTCCATCCTTGGATTGCTCTTTGTCCGTTACAATACTTCCTGTCAATGAGAGTATATAGTCCAAGGCCACTCTCACTGGAAGGCCTCGATATAACGGATTAGATTTGTCCCTCCAAACCAGTACTTGATTGGTCGGGATACCAGGAAAGCCTTTGTATGCAATGCCTTGTAACGCACGATAAGCTGAGAAATACACAATCTCTTCGTCAGAATCAACAGCATAAAAGGCTTTGTACTTCGTAGTGTCTGGGGCGTTTACATATCTATCTAGGTGGTAGATTTTAGTACCGCCTCCGCCCTTGCCAACTACCTTACCAAGCCCCTTATCATGAGCCATCTGAATTTGGTTCTTTACATGGTTGATTAGCCTGTCAGGAATCTCACCAACATACTGAGGGCTCATTTCGTTTAATCCTTGAATTATTTTGGACACCTTATTCATCTGCTACTCCTTATCAAATATTGCCAATAGGTCGTATTGAAATGAGGCATCACTACCATAGTGAGTATCAAATCCGATTCTCAACTCATCTAAGGTCGTGTAATCCTCGCTAGTTCCTGTCCAAGTATTGAAGTGCCTAACGATTTTGCCTGCTCTGATACCCTCTCGACACAGCCTATACCATAAGTCAGCACCTGCTTTAGTCTGCTGAGAATCAGTTACAAGGCATCTAGTCTTAGGGTACAGGTAAGTCCACAGAACATCTTTAGCCGAAATATACGTCTCACGTGACTTTCCTGCGGCTTTCCACACTAACACCTGAGTTACCGATTTTCTTGGTAACTGCTTGTATTTGTTATGTGTTGCATAGGCTGTAAAATAGATTAGCTCGCCATCTTCACCCAACAGGTAGATGTATTTGTGCTTCTTCAAATTGCCTGGCATAACGCCAGCAAAAGAATCAATCTCATACAATTTACCAAATTGCAGGTGAAGATTGTCTGCCGACAATTCCTTACCAAACTTTGGGTGAAGCCTTAAAATCCTATCCTTTACCCTATCCAGCAAACTCGAATTACCAGATTTCAAATCACCGATATATTGAGGACTCATTTCATTTAGCTTCTGAATCAGACTAGATGCCTTGTTCATCTGCTACTCCTTCAATTACTTAGCCGAAACCGTAGCACCGCATAGTACAACGCCAGAATCGCCCGAAACTCGATATTTCATCAGATTCCGATACAATGGCGTAACATTAGGCATGCTGTAATGCTCCTTGATGATACCGTTGAACAGATACTTACCCATTGTTTTTGGGATAGCAACGCCATTCTTGATAGTCTCAGGCTTTCTACAATCTGCCTCAGCATAAGTGATAATCTTTAGCTCGTTGTATTTAGCAGCCAATTTCTTTGAATAATCCTCTAAGGCCTTCCATCGGCCTGTATTCATCGAATGATTCTGAGGTACAATGTTAGTCATCAAAAATGACTCACTAACAGTCGACAACTCAGACGAATTGCTACTAGCAGCCATATGGCCACGGTCATAGCCCGTGCGTGTGTAGTCTTTTGGTTGAGCTGAATACCAACCTGCTCGATAGTCGGCACGGAAATTGTTAGTGCGTGGTGCATGATTGTTAGCCTCGTAGCTCGACAAAGACTCAAATGTGGCTACAGGAATCTTCAGCTGTTTATTGAAGTAGGACACATACTCCGTATTGCAAAGCTTCACGACATTCTGGTTGTCTGTAATCTTTACATAGGTGTCCGACTCAGTACACAAGTCAGCGGCACTAGCCGTATTTGCAGATAGCGTAAACGCTAACATATACAGGGATAACAATTTGTATTTCATTGGTCTGACTCCTCAGGGTTCACTTTTAACACTGTTACATAATTTGAGGTGTAATTGTCTTTAGCCTCAACGTCCTCATTGTTGTAATTGCCGGTCAGGTATTTATACAGGCTGAATTTATCGACCACTCCTGTAATCGGGTTGGTGTACTCGCATACAAAATCAGTTTGCGACCAGTCATAAGTATGACCCCAATCATGGTCCACGCCGTCAAATCGGCCTCTAGTCACTACCAATTCTGTTCCGTTCATCAGTTTGATAGCAAGGCTTCTGACTGACTCATCAATGTAGTATTTTGACTGGCCGATAGCTCGAATGCCTAAACCGCCACTCCAGCCTGAGCCTTGATATCTAGCCAGTCTATGACCTTCTAAGTCAGCAATCGTTTCATGCTTGCTCATTTGAATCTCCAATATGTTAAAATAATAAGCAATACGCAGAGGGCTTACCCTTGCATTCAATAATTCCCACCAGGTTTCAAAGGATAGACAAGCGCGTCAAATTCTATCGTCTCATCTTCATCTTGACCGATTGAGGCCGCATAGATGATATCAATGATATCAACCTTTCCTTCGTCCGTGAGATGAATAGGCATTCCCCACTCAGGCCACCACTCAGGCGTATCTTTGAAAGCTGTAGCCGTGAACTCTGGGACTTCTACAAAGCTCGTAGCATCCCAATCACGCCCGTCATCCGTCTTGCGGATTGTTCCGCAGATAGTAGCGTGACAGCCTGAGATAGGCCACTCAAATCGGACTTGACAGGCATAGGTGCTAGTCCTGAAATTGATGCACTCATAAATCTTGAGAATTGTGTAAGGTAATTCATACTCAAGCATACAGTCTCCTTTAGGGTGCTGTTATCCTCTTATCTCAGCACCCAATCTTAATTTTTACCAGCGCCAGAGGAAAGTCAATGGAATGACGTTAG
>ERZ772953.615-NODE-615-length-11461-cov-4.519814_pt1 | contig 11461 bp, 13 predicted proteins | sample MGYA00580685_ERZ772953 | MGnify/ENA primary metagenome ERZ772953 (study PRJEB29015, sample SAMEA2738080) | human oral metagenome | biome: human oral; feature: human-associated habitat; material: saliva | place: China | collected 2209 ...
CCGGCCCGGTCCGCCGTGCGCCCCGTGCGGGAGGGCGAGCAACACCGCGGCGGACGCGTCCGGCGGTTCGGCAGGGCCCGCCCCTGAGCGCCCGGAGCGCCTCGCCGACATCGGCGTCGAGGAGGATCGACCGGTCGGCCGTCCCGGCCGGCACTTGCGGCGCCGCCGGACCGGTTCACTGTGCGCTCCGTGCGAGAAGACGAGCAGTCTTCGCACAGTGAAGCTCCGGCCCTCGGCCGGGCGGATGCGGCCACCCCCACGGCCGCGCCAGAACGCACCCGGGCCCCGGCCCTCGGCCGGGTGGACGCGGTGGCGTCCCGAGCGGTGGCGGCGCTTGCCGGGGCTCCGGCACCGACGGGGCGCGCGAGCTGGTCCGGGGCCGTCGGAATTCAGGGTTCTTCAGCGGTCTGGTTCAGGGTTCTCTGCATCAAAAGACTCTTCCACAAGGGAGAATACACTTCTTGGAGGGTCGGGGTCGGGGCTGTCGGGAGCGTCGGCGGAGCGTCCGGTGGAGGGTTCCCATCGGAACGGGAATCGTGGAAGACTCACTGTGCCCCACCCCAATGGAGCACCTGATTCATTCGGCAATTCGAAGGAGCCAACATCATGAAGAAGTCGATTCCCGCCGCCCTCGCGTGCACGGCGGCGGCACTGCTCATCCCCGCCACCGCCAGCGCCTGTCCCGCCGGTTGTGGAGACACGGGCCAGGGAGGCGGTCAGCTCCAGATCGAGGACCGGCCCAGCGTCCAGATCGACACCCAGACCGCGCAGAAGGAGGTCGACCACGCGAAGAGCTTCAAGGACGCCGGCGCCGGCCTGAGCCAGAACGACCGCGACTGCTTCCTCGGCAAGATCCTCGAGGGCGACTACTACGACGCGGGCAGCCACTCCATTCGCAATGACAGCGGCGCCCGACTGAGCGGGAACGCGAACCTGGAGTCCTACCATGCCTCCGATCTGTCCCTCTGGCTCTACGAGCACGAGGACACCTGGTGGGCCGGCTCCCAGAGCTGGCAGGTGGGCGACGTCCTGTCCTTCTCGCAGGGCCAGTTCTCCAGGACCGAGACCACCTCGGAGTTCTTCTCGAGCGTTCAGGTCGTGGCGATCTACGTCGGTGACGGGCAGGTCATCTACTGCCCCTGCAACGGGGCCGGTGCGAAGGTCGAGCAGAAGAGCATCACCAGTCTGGAGGCCGAGCTGAACCTCACCGTCTCGGTCGTCTCGCGCCCCTGCGACAAGGGCGGTGCGCCCGCCCCGGCCGCCCCGAGCAAGGAGACCCCGACCCCCTCGAAGGATCAGGGGAAGGCGTCCCAGGGTGACGACGAGACCCAGTGCGCCGAGCACGACGGGGATGACGACGGGTCCAAGTTCGCCGAGCACGACGGGGACGATGACGGCGACGAGAACGAGGCCCCGTGCGACGAGGGCGATGACTGAGTCGAGCGAGCGAGCCCGTCCCGGGTCCGGATGACCCCTCGAGGTCGGTGGGGGGCCGTCCCGCCGTCCGGGCGTCCTCCTCTCCTGACCGTCACGGGTTCCGCGTCTTCGGGGGCCGGCGTTTTACCGGCCCCCGAAGACGTGCCCGGACCCCGTCGCTAGCCTGAATGACGAGGACCTGTCCCTCGCCCTCTCCCGAGCCGTCGACGTCCCGGGGACGCACCATCGAGGAGTCGTCATGCTTGATGGAAGGCCGACCCCCGGCATCGCCGGGGACCAGTACCTGCCCTACGAGCGGCGCACCGGAAACGAATCCATCGTCTGCTTCACGCGGGAGCTGTCGGCCGCCGGCCTCCGCGAGGCCTGTTCCCGAGTGGCCGGGGACATCACCGGCAAGGTCCGCACCGGCGAGGGGCACGGGCCGAACATCATCCCGCCGGCATGGGTGCGGGAACCCCTCGCCGACGACCTGCCCGGCGCCACCATCGTCGAGACGAACACCTGCTACGAGGGCAGCCGTGGCACCGCCGAGCAGCACCGCAGGGCGCTGAAGGTCAACGGCTGGGACGTCGCCCCGGTCGACATCCTCGGCGAGCGGGGCACCGCCCTGCTGCCCGTGACCGGAGGCGCGTGGTTCCGCGAGATGTCGGTGGGCGCCGACCTGCTCAACTACGACTCGCTGCTCGCCCTGACCCACTTCAAGGGGCGCACCCTGGGCGGTTCCGGCGGGGCCAACGAGAACGTCGGCATCGGATGCGCCGACGGGCGCATCGGCAAGGCGTGGATCCACACGCCGGTCGGCACGGACGACCACGGGGCATCGGCGAGGAGGAGTCCATGGAGCGCATGACCGAGTCCTCGAAGGCGGTCCTCGACCGTTTCGGGCGGCACGCCGCCTTCGTCAACGTCATGCGGAGCATGTCGGTCTCGTGCGACTGCGAGGGCGTGGGCGCCCAGCCCATCGTCACCCCGGACATCGGCATCCTCGCCTCGACCGACATGCTCGCCGTCGACCAGGCCTGCATCGACCTCGTCCACGCCATGGCCGAGGACGACCGCCACGACCTCGCCGAGCGCATCGAGTCCCGGCACGGCCTGCGCCAGCTCAGCCGTCTCGAGGAGCCGGGCATGGGCAACGGCCGGTACGTGCTCCTCGACATGGACCACGACGACGCCCGCATCCGCGCGACCGACGCCGTCGCGGGGCCCGCCCGCTCGGGGGCTGACGCGCCGGGCGCCGGAGGACCAGCGATCCGGTCGCTGACCGGCTGCGAGCGGGCTCGCCCGCCTCACGGCGTCAGAGCGCCGTCGAGCTGATGGAAGTAGTTGTACCCGGCCCATGAGGCACGATCGCCGATCACGTAGAGCCGACGTTGCGCGCGGCTGGCGGCGACGTTGACCAGGTTGACGGTGGATGACGCCCACGCCTTGGCGCCGGGGCGCTTCGGGTCCCCGCCGAGGACCAGGACGACGACGGGCGCCTCGCGTCCCTGAGCGGTGTGGATCGTGCCGGCCCGCAGCCCGTGATATCGAGAGGTCAGCGCCGCCAGGCGGTCCGCAACATCCCGGAAGGGTGCGATGGCGATGACATCGGAGGCCTCGACACCGTGCTCGATGAGACGGTCGAGAATCTTCTCGAGGCGGACGACCTGGTTCTCCTGGAGGTGGCTCCCCGGAGTGGGTGCCGGCTCATCCACCCAGCAACTCCGGGCGATCCTGGGTCCGTCGGGCGCGTCGAACGGATCCGGATGGTCCGGGTCGTCGAGTGCGCGGTGCACGCCGTTGATCATGATGCCGTCGTAGGCGATCTCGTTGCACAGGGTGAACATGGGTTCGTCGCATCGACGGTGCACCCTCAGCGGAGCACTGATCCACACGGACCCCTCCCCCTGCCGCAGTCGTGTGCCGTACGGGGAGACCCTGTCGGCGAGGGTCTGGACGGAGGCCAGGGGCGGGATCCATGTCGAGGAGATCCCGTGGGCCGCGGCGATGTCGTGCTGCGCCTTCTGCGGGATCGTCACCACGGGTCGGAGCTGGAGCGGATCGCCGACGACGACGACTCGTCGGGCCCGCCAGATCGCGCCGACGGCGTACTGCGGCGATGCCTGCCCGGCCTCGTCGATGAGGAGCCAGCCGAGAGCCTCCGGTCCGATCCCACCGAGCATTCGCCCGCATGAGGCGAAGGTCGTGGAGACCAGCGGTACGACGAGGAAGAAGAGCTGCCATGCGGCCCGCACCTTCTCGGGCTCCAGGTTCTTCGGGGCCCCGCCCGCGACGACCTCGCATGCCGCGCGGAGCCCGTCGAGCATGGTGCGGGCGGTGTTGGCGAAGAAGTCCTGGTGAAGCTGGAGTGCGGCGAGGAACAACTCCGAGCGGGCTGTGTCGAGTTCTGCGTCGAGCCAGGGGGCGTGGAGCTCGCGCTGCTCGGCGGATTGTTCCGCATCGGGATGGGCCGGGCCGTATCGGCGCTTGTCCTCCGCGCATTCGGTGCGGAGCCTCGACAATCTGTCCCGTGTCCGGGACAGCTCCCCCTCCAAGGAGCCGAGGCCGGCGGCGAGTTCCGCGGCCCCGTCGCGCAGCCGCGAACCCTGCGCCGCCAGACTCCGGCCCCGTCGTTCGGCGTCGCTCAGTTCCTCGAGGAGGGGATCGAGGGAGGCCCTCCAGGCACGAGTGGCGCGGCCAAGACTGAAGATGGTCTCCAGCACGCCGGGTCTGGTGGCCATGTGGCGGTCGTACTGAGCGGCGATCTGCGTCAGGCGCTCCTGCGCCTGCTCCTCGAGCACCCGGTGATCGCTCACGTTCTGCTCGGCGGCCCGCAGCTCGATGCGGGCCCGCTGAACCGTGTCCACCAGTGCGTGCTCGCTGCTCCTCGCCTCCTGCAGGTCGACGAGATGCCGGTGGGCCCGGCGCCGGGCGTCGATCAGGGTCGTCACCCGCTTCTCCGCCAGCATGAAATCCTTGAGGGCCTGGCTCCATCCCTTGTGGGGGACGACCCCGTCGCGCCACTGCGTGAGCCTGGACTGCATGCGCGGGATCTCGGCGCCGTCGGCGGGGGACTCCCCGCCGCCCCACGTCCCCTTGTCGAACCAGAAGGATGAGCGGAACTCGCTCCTGTTGCGCTTCTTCCCCAGTCTGGCCGCGATCATCCCCCACGCCCGCTGGTCCCCGGTCCTGCCGTCGTCCGCCGTCCCCCGCCCCGCTGTCTCCCGAAGCACCGCCGAGGCGATGTCCCCGAAGTAGTCCGCCCGCGCCCACCAGCGCCGGTCGATGGCGTCCTGCGCCGGTATCTCGACGGTCACGTTCTCGACCGCCGCGTTGTTGGCCGATGCGACGATCATCTCGAACCCGGTCAGTTCCGGTCGGAGCCGTGGGACCCTGCGCGGATACCCGGACCCGGTCTTCCAGCAGTACGGGGCGCCGACGAATGCATCCATGGGGTTCGGCAGCGATGCCAGGCGCCTGGCCCGTTCGACCACGTTACCGGCGAGGATGTCCCGCAGCATCGTGGTCTTCCCCGTCCCGGGCGGGCCGTTCACCCCCATGAGCCCGCGCGAGGGGGAGAGGTCGTTCAGCGCATGGTTGACGGCGAACTGCTGGCTCAGCGCCAGCCCGTGGTCCGGGTTGGAGGGCCATCGTCCCAGGGGGAGCCGGTCGAGCGACACGCCGTCATCGACGACTGCGGGATTCGCCCGGACGTCGATCCGGCGCCTCGTGTCCAGCCGGTGATCGCCGGTGAGGTACGAGGCCAGCGCGCTGCCGGTACGGATCTCAGAGGCGTGATCGCGGACGGCTGTCAGGTCGTCCAGGTAGAAACTGTTGAGGAAGTCGATGTCCGGGGCCTCTTCCACGCGGTGCCGGGGTACGACGATGGACTGGACGACGACCTCGTCGGTGGACAGATCGGCGATGCCGCTGATGCCCGCGGCCCGCTGCGCGATCCGGAGCAGGTCGCGGATCGATCCCGTGTCGTGGGCGGGCGCCTCGCGGCCCTGTCCGAAGCGCTCGTCCTCGTACTTCGCCACGGCCTCGGCGAAGGCCACCTGGGCCTGTGGGAAACCGTCTGCCCACGAGGGGCTCCAAGGGCCGGGGTCCTTGATGCGGGCGACCGCCCACAGTGCCGAGGACAGCACCGACGAGTCCGGGACGGACCGTCCGTCCTCGTCGACCAGCAGCCCTGCGCACGCACTGCGCCCACCGCCCCGCTCGTCATACGCGTCCTTGTCCGCGCCGAACATCCGGTGCAACCACTCATAGGTGGCCTCCAGATCGTAGACGCCCAGGTACACCGTGTGCTGCCAGACCCGTGCCATGCCGTTGCGCGGCTTGGGCGGCGGCAGTCTCTTCCAGGGAGGGGGATCCCCGGGCGCCCATCTGATGACTCGGCGGTCGTCCGGGTGCGCGGGGCGACCCGTCAGCGCCGGGACCCGCTGCGGGTTGAACAACTCCACCATCCACCAGAACCGCAGGAGCCGGTACTGCTCGTCATCGATCCGAGAAAACCCCATGCCGACCATTCTGAGCGCTGCCGGACGAGCAGGCCCCCGTTCGGGGAGCGCCGTACTGCTCGCCCCGGAGAAGACCCGGGGCGCCTCGGGGAGGACCCGAGGCCCCTCCGCAGGCGCTCGGTCGGGGAGGTCAACAGCCGGCCAAGGCGAAGCCGGCCCCGTCGCCGGCGGCCTCTAGGGCTAGGCGCGTGATGTGCCGCTGCTCCTCCTGGCCACCGCTCACACAGCCACCCGAAGCCGGGGGAACCGTCCCTCCCACAAGACGCGCACGTGCGGGTCCATGTTCAGGATCGGCCACGTCTCGATGAGCCGATCCCGGTTCATCAAGCGGCCCTGCTCGTCAGCAGTCCCCTCGGCGAGCAGCGCCTGGTAGGCCATACGACGCCAGCCCAGGTTTGACACGTCCACACCGAGCCGATCAGCCTGCCAGCGCACAGAGTGAGGCAGGTCGATGGGCCCGTCACAGGGCCCGCGCAGCTCGTTGAGCGACGCGGGCACGTCATAGGGCTTGACGTCGCGGAACCGCACGCGAGTCGCTGTCACCTCAGCCATGGCCTGCCTCTCTTTCACTCACCACCAGTCTACCGGCTCAGCCGAAAACGGTCTATGGCCGTCATGAAACAAAATCGTTTCTGGTTTCGCGGAGTGGGAAGGTGCTCGAAGTCGTGGTCGAATGTTCGGCTGGCGATGTATGAGGCGAACGCGCCGAGGGTTTCTTCGGGGGTCTCGTGCTGGATGTTCGCGATGTTGTTCTTGGCCGCGTTCCGGACGTGCTCGACCGGGTTGTGGTCGGGCGCGTACGGCGGCGGATGGATCGGTGTGATGCGTTCCAGCAGCCGGCCGGGCCCGTGGAGGCCGGTCAACGCTTTCGCGTGGTGGGATCGGGCGTTGTCCGGGACGACCGCGATCTTGCCGGCCTCGGTTTCTCGTTGGAGCGGGTCCGGTGCGAGGGTCGTCTGCCAGGTGTTCCGGTTCTGCTCGGTCGGGTACGGCGTGACTGTTCTGCTGGTCGGGGGGAGGGCGCCGGAGAAGGACTGGGACGTCCTCTGCCGGTCCACGGACGGCCTGGTGCGCTGTCCTCTTTTGGGGGCTGCATGCGGCGGGTCCAGGCCTCGTGCTCGGGGCGGGCCTCGCCTGCCGTGTAGAGTTCCCAGCCCTGGTCCAACAGGGTTTTGACTTGGGTCGTCACCTCGGCCATCGGGCCAGGACGGCCTTGAGTTCCTGCTTCCGGGCGCGGGCGGGTTCCGCCGCGTTCTGATTCCCCGCATGCCCGGCCGGGACCGAGCACATCCTGGTGTCCCGCCAGTCGGCCAGCCATTCCTGCACCGTCCTCTCGGCCCGTTTGACCATTTCAGCGATGATGCCCACGTCGACGCCACGGGAGGCGTGCAGGATCGCTTCGGCCTTCATCCGCACCAGCACATGATTGTCGGAACGCTTCCTCCACCTGGTCAGGACGGCGGTTTCCTCCGGGGCGACCCCGACCTGCACGCCCCCACCGCATCCGAAACGGCACAGGAAATCCACAAAAAATACGGTTTCATTTCATGCCAGCCATACCAAGATCACGGGCGACCTGAACGATCGGTTTATCCAGCTCGATCACCATCTTCACCGCATCATCCTTGAACTCGACCGTGTACCGATGTCGCTCACGGCCTTTCGACACCTCAGAATTCACTATCACTCCTCTCAAGCACCTGTCCAGAAAGCAGTATGCACGTCAACCCGCCCGAGACCGGTCAAGGCGGTACCGCCGCCCCTACCCCCTGACACACCAGCTGGACGATCGCCTCTCGCTGGGCCTTATCCAACTCGGCCGACTCAGGTGATAGGAGTAGTGGCTGCTCGGTCGTAGCCCCCTCTGGCTGATCCCTCGACCAGCTCGACAGTGCCGGTGGTGATCTCGGTTATCAGGGCCTCTCTGCCCCTTAGGGCAATCGGGTCAATTACACCGTCTTCTGACAGACCCCTAAGGGTCAACCCTGACGTAACGAGACTTGCCCCGGGGTTGTCCGCAAGCTATGGACAAACCCACTTGCGACAGGTATACACATACATTGCTAGCGATAGCCTCCTTGGTGTAAATGGGTCAGAGCCTCGCCGGGGTAGGGTGTGTGGTCCTTGGTGAGGGGATGGTTCGGGTGCGTGGTGTGGCGTTGAGTGCTGGTGAGCGTGAGGAGATCTCGCGGGGCCTCGCGGCCGGGTTGTCGGGCCGGGCGATCGGGCGGTTGCTGGGCCGTGATGGCTCGGTGATCAACAAGGAGATCGCCCGGTGCGGAGGCCGTGAGGTCTGCCGGGCCCGGGCGGCCCCGGCAGCGGGCCCGTGCAACAACGCTCCCGACCCAAACCGCGCCAGGTGGAGGCCAGCCCGCAACTGGCCCGTGCGGTGTCCGATGGGTTGGAACAGGGCTGGTCGCCACACCCGGATCAGCGGGCGACCAGGGGCGCGAGCACCCTGACCGGTCGAACTGGCAGGTGTGGGCCGAAGCGATCCACTGCCGAGCCCTGTACTGCCAGGCCCGCGGACAGCCCGGAGTGCGTCTGAACGGGAGCCTGCGCCCCGGTGGCACGGCTCGGGTGAGCCGGGATCAGCGGCGGGCGATGACCACCGGGGCGGGAAGCGATCCCGGACAAGGTCCTGATCACCCAGCGACTGGCCGAAGCCGCCGACCGGGCGGTGCCGGGGCACTGGGAAGGCGACCTTGTCATTGGGCGCGGGCAACCGGTCGGCGGTTATCACCCTGGTCGAACACACCAGTCGTTTCCTCATCCTCCAGCGCGTGTCCTACGACCACACAGCGCCGACCGGGCCGCCGGGGCCGGGCCATGGGCCGACTGCCGGGCCTGCCGCAACCGGTCGCTGACCTGGGACCAGGGCACCGAGATGGCCCGCCACGCCAAGTTCAGCGTGGCCACCGGCATCCCGGTGTTCTTCTGCGATCCCGCGCAGCCCGTGGCAGCGCGGCAGCAACGAGAACACCAACGGCCTCCTGCGCCAGTACCCGCCCAAGGGCACCAGCCCGTCCACCCACACCCGGCCCGACCTCGACAACATCGCGTTCCTCCTCAACAACCGCCCCCGACAAACCCTCGAATTCGCCAAACCAAAAGTAGTCCTCGACAAACCACTCGCCGAAGCAGGCGAGGTACCCACCAGCTGACACCATCCTCACTACTCACCTACTAAAGTTTTTCCGAGCTTGAGAGAAGAGCAAACCGTCAGAACGTGAGTTAGCTTGCTCCGTGACCCAATGCGTGGACGATCAGCACAACAGTTCGAGCGAGCTCAGCACGAGGCACCACAACCTAGGAGCCGGGATGACACCGACATCTGACGTATGGATCGAGCAGGATCGCGTTGCAACGGATTTCTCGTGCCTTACCCCCTTTAAAGCAGCGCCCCGCATCCCTCACGAGGCACTATCTTACGCGAACCCGTCGAGACAGATATGACCAGCAGCGCCCCGATTTCCCCAACAGTGCTTGTCGTTGATGATGATGCAATGGCACGACGAGCGATATGCGCGTATCTGTCGGTTTCTCGCGACCTAACGGTGGCGGCTGTCATGGCCGACAGTCAAGCCGCCGTGAGCTACGCGGTAAGTCACGAAATCGACGTAGTCCTCGTTGGCGCAGACATGCCGAGGATGGACGGCATCCGAACTACCCAAGGTATCCACGAGGGCTCACCTACGACCGCTGTCATCATGTTGACCTCAACCCCCGACCATGAGCTGATGGCCAAGGCCCTCAACGCGGGAGCAAGCGGATATCTCCTAAAAGATCTAAACGGAGGACAACTTGTCGCCAGTATAAGAGCCGTGTACCTCGGACTGTTAGTAATCTCCCCGGAGATGGTCTCTATCCGACGTACTCTCCCCCCCAGCTTTGAGGGGCTTCCCGAACTGACACGACGGGAAGCACAGGTGCTGGAACAACTCATGTCCGGCCGTTCCAATGCGGAGATCGCACGGGCTTTGTTTCTGTCACAGAGCGCAGTCAAGACCTACATGACTTCCCTCATGACCAAGTTTGGCACCCGCTCTCGACTGGAAACCCTTGTGAGGGCATTCCGGCTCGGCTTCAGCCCCTGAGTTTTTTTCGATCCCCCGCTAGTCACCATGAATAACACCGGCGTGTCCGGAGGGTTCGGGAAACGGATGTTCCACGTGATTTGGAGTAATATAGATTTCCGAACAGTGAGGCTTATTCATAGGGTGTAGGTGAATATTATTTCCGAGTGTTGCTGTGATGGCGTCCGGAAGGGTGTCGACGGGGCGCCTGCAACGGGTTTTGAGGGCTTCCGGGTTTTGATGTGGGCGATGACCTGTTCGATCCTCCACCTGATTCGTTCGATGGCCCGGTTGAGGTTCTTGTCGGCCTCGGACAGGGGGAGACCCGGGAGTTCGGCGACCGGGGCGGTCGTACCCGGCCCGGCATGCCCTTTGTCCGCGATGTGGGGCACGGAGAAGGAACTCGGATCGTGGGCCGTGGTCTCACCCGGACCCTCGAGGAGGCCTGATCCGGTGAGGGCCCGGGCGTCCGGCCTGGGTGCAGGCCGCTTGAAGGTTCATCCCGGTGGTGCGGTGCTTCCCGGAGTGGAGTTCAGGCTTGTCACGCCACGCCCAGCAGGGCACGGGGGTGCCGTCGACGATCAACTGCGCGCCCGGGTCGAGCCCGTCGGCGGTGGGGACGTTCTCGGCCAGGACACCGGCGATCAGGGGCGTCCGGGCGGACAGGGTCCTGGAGACGGTTGGCCGGCGGAATCCCGAACAGTTCGGCGAGGAGCTCTTGTTCGAGATCGTGTCGCAGGCTGGCCAGAACGAGCCGGATGCTCTGGTGGGGGCCGCGCCTGCGTGAACCGGCCGCCTGGAGTGCTCCGCGTTTTTCGGACACTGATAAAGACCAGTGTTTCCGATGCGTAAGATAGGATTTGATCATGTCAGCACCGAGGTACAGTGCCGAGTTCAAGGAACAAGTCGTTCTCGAGATCGTTCAAAGATCCCGGCCGGTGGCCGAGGTCGCGAGATCCTACGGGCTGGTCCCGCAGACCGTGGGCAACTGGGTCGCGAAATGGCGCAAGGAGCACCCGGAACCCGGGACGGAGAACTCATCGAGCGAGGAGAACGCCGGAGGCCACGACGATTGAAGGCGGAGCTCCGCGAAGCCCGAATGGAAGCCGAGCCCCTAGAAAAAAGCGGCGGCCTTCTTCGCCCAGGAGTCCCGGTGAACGCCAAGTACGGATTCATCCGCAGCGAAGAAGGCAACCACCCCGTCAGGCCCCGTGTGCCGGTGGGCGAAAGTATCCAGATCCGGCTATGGCCGTCATGAAACAAGATCGTTTCTGGTTTCGTGGGGTGGGGGTGTTCGGAGTCGTGGTCGACGGTGCGGCCGGTGATGTGTGAGGCGGACGCGCTGAAGGTCTCTTCGGGGGTCTCGTGCTGAATGGTCGCGATGTTGCTCTTGGCCGTGTTCCGGACGTGCTCGACCGGGTTGTGGTCGGGCGCGTACGGCGG
>ERZ772953.617-NODE-617-length-11447-cov-3.399228_pt1 | contig 11447 bp, 4 predicted proteins | sample MGYA00580685_ERZ772953 | MGnify/ENA primary metagenome ERZ772953 (study PRJEB29015, sample SAMEA2738080) | human oral metagenome | biome: human oral; feature: human-associated habitat; material: saliva | place: China | collected 2209 ...
AGCAGGTGGGTTGCGGCGTACTCTGGCTTATACTTGGCCACCACCTCGTGGAACTTCGGGTCAATGGAGGCAATGAAGCCGTGCTGAACCTGGGTTCCCAAGGCCTCGGAGAGCAGCTCGGAGGCACGCTCCATGTCGTCGCGGCCATCGGCACGGGAGGAACCGGCGGCGCCCTGCACCACGACGGAACCGTTCTCGGGGGTCCAGCCAGCCTCTTCAAGGCGGGTCCGAGCCAGGCGAGCAAGGCGGGAATCGGGGCCAAGAGACTCAGCGATCACTATACGTTCGATGCCGCTCGCGCGGGCTGCCCGGCGCAGGTCCACCTGGGTATGGAACCCGGTAGAGAGCAGAATCGGGACAATAACGCAGGGCTCATCATTGGGCAGGGAGGCTGCGGCATCATCAACGCTGGGAGATTCCACATCCACATATGCGGCGTGGACACGGTACTCCACACCGTCGTTACGCTGAGCGAGCAGGAACTTAATCTGCTCACGAATCAGCGTGATAGCCTCGCGACCGGCGACCGAGTCGGTGCCGTGCGAGGTTGCGATTACATTCAGAATAGTCATATTTCCATTGTATGAAAGGAACACCCCGCTTCCCTACTCATGAACACGAGTAACGAAGCGGGGTGTTGCGCGAAGGCTAAATCTTAGCTCTTGCGGCGGCGTACCACAACCAGTGCGGTACCTACAGCCAGGGTGATAGCACCAGCTGCTGCGGCGAACATAGCGCCGGATGCGCCGGTCTGAGCCAGCTTCGAGGAGGAGCTACCGGAGGTCGAGGAGCTACCTGCGGAAGAACCACCACCGAGGGAGGAACCACCGTTAGACGAACCACCGTTGGAACCGCTCACACCCAAGTTGTCGGATGCGCCGGAACCAGCATCAGAACCACCGTTGGAGCCGCCCTTGTGGCCGGCAGTGTTCTGGTCGGCGGTGCTGCTCTCAGAAGCGGAAGCGCTCGCGGAAGCAGAGGCGCTCGAAGATGCCGACTCGCTCGCCGATGCGCTCACCGAAGCGCTGCTGGAGCTGCTTGCGGAGCTCGACGCGCTCGCAGAAACACTCGAAGAAGCAGACGCGCTAGCGGACGCCGATGCGGACACGGTCGCCGAGGGGGTCATGGTCGCCGAGGGGGTCACGGCGGGAACGCTCGGAACTGCGGTCGGGGAAGCGCTCACCGATGCGCTCGGAGTTGCAGAAGCACTCGGGGCAGCAGAAGGCGCCACGGACGCGGTCGGCAGAGACGGCGAGGTGGGCTCCTCCGAAGGCACTGCGGTGGGTTCTGCGGTCACGCTGGGCTCAGCGGTTGCAGAGGGTTCCACGGTCGGGGCAAGAGTCGGCTCAGCGGTTGCAGAAGGCTCAACAGTCGGTTCTGCGGTCGCAGTGGGCTCAGCCGTTACCGAAGGCTCCGCGGTCACGGTCGGCTCAGCAGAAGGCGCGACGGTCGGTGCCACGGTCGGCTCAGCGGTGGGTGCCTCGGTCGGAGCAACGGTCGGCTCAGCGGTGGGAGCAACGGTCGGCTCAGCAGACTTGGTCGGCTCGGGTGCCTTAGTCGGTTCCGGTGCCTTGGTCGGCTCAGGAGCCGGTGCCGAGTTCACTGCCAGACGGTTCAGCCACAGCTGATCTTCGTAGGTGTTCGGGTTCTCGAAGCTGGTCGGGTAGATAATATCGCCGTTGGGCAGTTCGAGAGCGTTGTAGCCGCCGCTCTTGTCGGTCTTGCGCATCGAGGAGAGCACCACCTCGTTCACCTTGTTCAGGGTCTCATCCATGAACACCAGGCGGGAGCCGGATGCGTCCACCACGACCACGTTACCCGCGCGGGTCAGGAACATGGTGGCAACCTCGGTCTTCTCGAAGCCCTCAAGGGTTGAGGACTCGCGGACCACACTGAAAGTGCCGTTCTCGTACTTGAGAACCTGGACCTTACCGCCGGACCAGTTGTTCCAACGGTAAATGTAGCCCTTGGGGCTGACCAGGGTCGAGGACAGGGTGGTGGTGTAGCCCTCGGGCGAGGAGTTCGGCACCAGGGACACGCCGTTGCTGCTCAGGTGCAGCAGGTGGCCCTTCTGGACCACTTTTTCGCCAGACGCATCGTAGATGGAGGTCGACGGCGCGTACACGAAGCTGCCGTCGGGCAGCGGCGCGAGGGTCACGGTGTTGTTGGAGAACGAGTCGCCGTAGTACTCGTCGAGCGAGTAGGCGTTCACAACCTGCGGGTCGATGGAGTCGGGCTTCGGCAGAGCCTGCGAGGTTGCCTTGCCGGATGCGTCAATAATGGTCAGCTTGCCGCCGCCCTGGCCGTCAATGCTGAGGATGCCCCAGGTGTTGTTGGCGGGGTTGTAGCCGATTGCCTTGACGGTGTTGGCGCCGAGCTCTGCGTCGGAGTAGACACCGGAGGAGACGAGCTTACCCTCAGCGGTCACGGTGTACAGCTCGGGCTTGTTGCTTTCGCTGCCGATGACGAGCATGCGGTTGCCGTCAGCGTCCACAGCGAAAACGCCCTTGATTGCCTTCAGGACGCCGGTGTCGGTCATCTTCAGGTTGGAGCTGTTCAGCACGGTGTAGGTGGTGTCGCCGCTGAAGCTCGGGGGTGCCACGTGCACGATGTGGTTCTGTCCCAGACGTGCGGTGTTCTGGGGCTGGTTCACGCCCGCGCCGGTGTTGTAAGACTCGGCGACGCTGTAGGCGCTCTTGGGGGTGCTAGCTGCGCTGCCGGTGTAGGAGATGCTCAGCGGGTCGAGGCTGGCGCCTTCGTTGTAGAAGTCGGAGAAGGCGTGGTTACCGTCGGCGGTCAGGTTCGCGGAGATGCCGCTGATGCTGACCACGCCGTCCTTCTCGCTCTGCTTGGCGGTGCCGGTGCTCAGGGTAGCCATCTTGACTTCCATGGGGCCCTCGAACTTGCCGCTGGCGTAGTTCTTGGTGCGCACGGTCATGTAGAGGGAGCCGGTGCCGTCAGCGAGGTTCAGTTCCACGCGGGGGTTGGAGAAGGTGAGGTTCAGGGCGCAGCCGGTTTCGGGGTCCTGACCTTCGGCGCAGTGGCCGGTGAACCAGAGGCGGCCGGCAGCCTGCAGGGTGACCTGCTTGCCGTCTTCAGAGACGGTGGTGGAGGTCGGGGTGAAGGTGAACTGCTTCGCGGTTGCGTCCCAGGCTGCGCCGTCGGTCATTTCGCGGGGCATACCGTTGTAGGACAGGAAGGAGGCGCGCACGCCCCAACCGAAGGACGCGCCAGCGGTTGCCTGGTCGCCTGCAGCGACGTTCTGTGCGGCAACGTTCTGGGCAGCGATATTAATGTTCTCGGCGAGAACGGGTGCCAGGGGCAGGGCGACAGCGCCAGCGACGGCGAGGGCGCAGGCTCCCTTGGAGAGGCGGGTGCTAGATGTGAAAATCTTCATTGGTGTGTATCCATACTATCGACATTGTTAGGACAGGCTTACTATATCGACAGTATGAGTATTTCTCAACATCAGATTCCAAGAAACCGTTTTATGACAGAACACCTCGTAGCACACTGACAGGAATACAACTAACCCACGCCAGTATGCCGCCCAAGTACCGGGGGCCGCCACTCCCCCAGCCTCTACACAACTAATCCTTCTTTGAAGTGTGCACACGCGACACACCCAGGGCACCAAGAATCAGGCCGCCACCCAAAATTACCAAAATCGGCAGAAGAGGCGAGCTCTTACTCGTATTGCGGGTAATCTGCGCCTCCATTGCCTTCACGCCATCCGGCGACCCGTGCTCAGTACGAACCTGAGAGGAAGAACCATTCAGAATCGCGGCGCGGCGAGACTGCGCCGCCGAGTCGATACCCGAAGGCAGATTAGAGTCGGGGGTCGACACCTGAACAGGCTGCGCCTCCTCAGTGCGGTACCCCAGAGCCGAGGAAGACTCGGTAACAGAACCACCCGAGGGGCGCGGAACAGAAATCGTGGCGTCCTTAGTGCCCGGAGCCATGGCGGTATCAGCCTGAATACCGCGGGTCTTAGACCTAGAACCTGCGGCGGGTGTGCTCGCGCCGGATGCACCTGCAGTATCAGTGGCAATCGTAGGATTCGCAGAAGGTTCCGCAGTCGATTCGCTCTCGTTCTTAGAGGAAGAATCAGACGACGAGCCACCATTCTCGGCAGAAGCCTGAGTCACCGTAAAACGAACCGTATTCAACTGAAGGTTGCCATCATCGGCGGCGTCAAATGCTGCCACCAGGTACGTCTTGCCAATCTGCAAGGACGCACCGGGCACACCAATAACGGCCTCAAAAGAACCGGCAGAAATGGAGGAGGCGTCAACATGCACAATAGCGAGCGCGTCCCCTACCGTGTTGCCTTCAGAGTCAACTTCCATAACCATCAGGTCGTAGCCGCTGGTATTCTGCGCGAAGTTCGTGCCGAGAATCGTAACCGGCTTCGTGTCGTCCTGGGAGTCACCCTGGGAATCCTGTACGGACAGGCGCGGTTTACCCTTCCTCTGGTTCTGCGGGTCGTACACGCTGGTGTCTTCGGAGACAATGTACCGTCCGCGCGGCACCTTAACCGGGGCTGCCGTTGAGCTTTCCGGCGTGGGGTGCAACGTATCCCTAAGAGTGGGTGAGAGCTGGTTGTCTTCGTCCTGGTCGTTCTCCGCGCCAGAGATCGGAGTGGGGCTCGCCTCGGAAGTTTCTGCTTCTTCATGCTCAATATCGACCGTCGACTCGGTGGGCTTTGCCTTACCGTTGCGCGGGTCGACGGCCTGAACTAGACGCCTCCCATCTTCTTTAACAAAGAATTCGTAGGCGATGTTGTTGACGCTGTCGGTCAGAACGATGACGTACACAACTTCTTTTCCCCTGGCGAGGCTCATGAGGAGGCTATATTCGCCCTTGTTCTCCCCCTCGGATACCTGCGGGTTCTCAACAATGGAACCGCCGTATTCGCCAGTAACAGTGTAGAAGTCGATGTCTACCAGAATGTCTGTAGCCATCAGTTCTTGAGGGAGTCCGTTCCACCGCAGCAGAAAACCGCCCTCTTGAAGCTGCGCCTTCATGGTGACTTTAGATGCCGCGTTCTGCTTCTGCCCGTTCGGTGCAACGTCATTCTGTTCCACACGGTGCCCATCCACACGGTGTCCAACGCTTTTGGGTACCGCCGTATGCGTGGTGACGCGGATTTCCGCCGCCATGGAAGGTGCAACAAGCCCGCATTGAAGCCCCGCAATCAAAAGGGTTGCGGTGACAACACGGTACTTTGTTGAATGAGTGCTCATGCGATGCGTCTTTTCATGGTGGAATTGATGCGTGCTAGCGGCATGTCTTCGTATGCTCTTGGGAGCCTTTCCGGGATGTAAGGTCCCCGGAAAAGTCGTACCTTACTCCGCCTCGCATTTCCTCCGGTGAAAACACAAAAGTAGCGCGCATCTATTTATCGGTTATTTCAACCCTATCACGAACCTTAAGGTTTATTCACGCGAGGGTAGATGCTTTTTGAACACCCTGAACACGCAATTCACCCCCGCAATCTGCAACTACAGATTACGGGGGTGAGGGATATCTCAAGACATATTGAGGGCATGAATAAGTGCCCTACCAGCAGGCACAACGCGCAAGCGCACCAAGGGCTTTAGGAGCTCAGAAAGCCCCTGCGGTGAGCCGTCCACGCGGCGCCAACCACCAGGGTCAGACCAACGCCACCAATAGCCCATAACGCCGTACCATGCTGAGCCACCTCTTCGCTGGTAGGAGCCGCAACGGAAGCCGCAGCCTTCACGCCATCCTGACGATCAGCATTCGCATTGGACTGCACATGGGTGGTGGTCGAGTTCACCGCGGCAGAACGAGTATTGGTTTCCGAGTGGATGACGGGCGTGAAGCCCTTATTGCCATTACCGGAGGTGGCATCACTCGTGGGTTCCTGTGCGACCGCGCCGGAATTTGCGGCAGCCGCAATAGATGCCGGGTCAGAACCAGAACGGTACGCGGACGCCAAATCAGTTCGCGTGGGTTCAATAGCCGAACGCGGAGTCATCGTGCGCGCCTGAGCCAAAGCCAGAAGGGCCTGACGCTGACGCTCCGCCTTCGCTTCCTTTGCCTTGGACATGGCGCTCACCGCATCCAGGGTGGAGCGGGGCGCACTCGTGGCAGACTGCCCTGAGCCCGACTGGGTGGCATCAGAGCGGGTCGAGATGGAGCTAGTAGCCGAGGAGGAGCTGCCCTGAGTGGCGCCGGTTGATTCGGCCGCATTGGTACTGGGCGTGAGCGATGCGTTGGCATCCTGGCTGGGCATCTCATCCTTCGTCGAGGAGGTTGCACTACCGGTCGCCTCGCCGCTGACTTTGAATCGCACCGAGACAACTTCTTCTGCGTACTCAGTATCGTCCGCACGGACTAGGTAAGCGGTGTACACCGAGCCGGTCTTCAATAGAGAACCGGGCATACCAATCTCTTCCTTGAACGCGCCATTGACGATGCGATTAGAGCTGATGTGCGTAATGGACAGCGCATCGCCCTTGTGGTTGCCACTCATATCGGTTTCAACCACAATCAGGTCGTAGCCAGCCGCGTTCACGGGCAGGCGCTCTGCACTGATAGTCACCGGCTTGGTTTCCTTATCAGAGCGAACCTCAGCATACGCAACCTTCAGTTCCGAAACACTCAGGGTCTGAGTATCACGAGAAGAGCCCGATCCACCCGGGACCTGTTCCAGCTTCTGAGTGTGAGTTTCAAGATCCGGGTGTTCAGAAGAATCAGAGGGAATCTCTACCTTGACCTTGTCCTTGCTACCCTTCTGATCTGCAGCCTGCTGATTCTTCTGCTCCTCTTCACGGAGCTTCTCCAGCGCCTTCAACTCATCAATGGTCGGCACATGGTGGGCACTCTCCTTCTTGTCCACCATAACCTCGTCAGAGTCATCCTCAACCGGAATAGCGTGCGGTACGAGGGAGCCTCCAGAAATCATGAATTCGCCGTAACCCGCGTCGGAGGTCATCAGATCCATGGCACTAATGGAGTAGTAGCCTTCCTGGGGCATCTGCGGCAGCTCGAAGGTGACGAGCATCGAGCCGTCATCAGCGCGCTCGACCTGCAGGGCAGACGGCTCGTAGGTGTCAGATTCGAGCAGCATGCCAGAGGCGCTGTAGTACTGCAACACCAAGTAGACCTTGGATGCGTCACCCACATAGCCACCCTCGTAAAGGGGTGCAAGCTTCAGGGTCGCTTTGCCATCCTTAATGGACTGCACGCGAATTTCGATGGTATCGACCTCAATTTCAAGGTCTTCATAAGGGCAACTCGAATCAAATTCGTTATTAACTAGAGCCGCCAGACAATCATTCACATTAATTGCTTCAGCCTCTACTGCGGAGGCGCCAGGAAGTACAAAAGCGCTTGCGCCTAGAGCGGCAGCAAGCGAAAGAGCATGAATGCGTTTCGGAAGTCGAGTGATAGTCATGTGTGCCATTTTCAATCGATATAGACGCAAAGCGTGGACTAGGGAAGGCTCACCACAAGCCGGTGTTTCTATCCAGGTATTTGCGCACCAGTACGTCGGTTACATCCCAGCCTAACATAGATATTGCACTAAATGTTGCATTGCATTCATGTGCTAAAACTTTATGGTGTAACAATTGCCGGAATAAAAGGGAATTAAATACTTTACTGAGATATAAATAACGCAAAATTCGAATGCACGAAAATATTCCCCACAGTGCACTAAAAAGAGATTTTTACATCATTCCCAACGCACAACCCAACGCACAACAGCGTCAAATATCCAGACACACAAAAGGCGCCCCACCGAACACGCACCCCATCAGTGCGCACCCGACAGGGCACCTCCCGCATCATGGCAGTCCCACAGAGAGCCCGCCTACACGCCTCACAGCACGAAGAAACAGATACGCTGAACTACTCCGCGTCCAACTCTTCAGCATCCTCAATGCGACGACGATACACATTAACCGCCACAGCAGTACCCACAAAGGCAACCGAACCCAGCAGGGCAATACTCAGCGGCAAGGTACCCTCCGGCAGAGGGCCGTTATCCTGGGCGCTCGCCTCCAGCTTCGAACCAGAAGAATCACCGCGCGACTTCGAGCTACGCGTATAGAAGCTACCCGAACCCGCAGCACCCGCATTCTCCTGCGGCGAAGCAACAGTCACCGTCTCCCCCTCAAGAGGCTGGTAACCCAACAGGTTCACCACGGTACGACCGGGCAGCATCACCGCATAACCAGACATCACCAGCGTCGAAGGAACCACCGCAGTCTCAGCCACAGAACTACGAGCCTGCGCGGTAATCGCACGCGCAGACTGCTGCGCCTGCACAATGTAGCCCAGAGCGCCATCCGCCGACGGAATCTTAGCGACAGAATCAGTCACCAAACCCTGAGCGTCTGCAGAGGCATCTGAAGAGTCCGCAGGGCTCACATAGCCCGAAGGAGCCGAAGGGCTCACCCGCTTATTCGCCTCAGAAATCACCGGGGCCAGCGGGCGAACAACAGTATTCCTAGGCCTCGGAGCCGAATCAACAGGAACAGCACGCTGAATCACGCTCACACCAAAAGTGCTGGTCGCCATGAGCTTCAGCTCCTCAGTGGAGTCACCACCCACCACAACCACACGGTAGCGCTTACCCGCATTCAAAGAAGTGCCGGGAACCTTCAAATCAGCAGAGAAAGAAGCGTCAGCCACCTGCTGAGGGCTCACATGCGTGGTCGCCAGCGGCGAACCCACGGCACCACCGTCGGCAGGCATTTCAAAGACCATCACGTCATAGCCCAAGCCGCTCTCCGCCACATTCCTGGCGCGCACGCTAATCGGCTGCACCTCATCCGAACCGCGCAGTTCTGCGGTAGAAATTTCCAGGGTCGCCTCGCGGGTCTCCGCAGGAGCCTGATCAGAGCGGGAGTGCACCAGCAGACGATCCTCGGTCACCTCAGCAGGCGCCGCATCATCAGCAGAAGAGCTCGCCGAGGCAGAAGCACTGGCAGACGCGCTCGCGGATGCACTCGCCGACGCATTCGCCGAGGCACTAGCAGATGCACTCGCGGAAGGACGTGCCGAAGCGCTCTGCGATGCAGACGGCGCCTCAGAAGGTGCCGGGGCTACCGTCGGGCGCGGGCTATCCTTCGCGGCACTCGGGGATGCGCTCGGGCTTGCGGACACCTCGGGGGCGGGGTTCGCCTCCACCTTTGGGGCGCGGGGAACACCGGGAGTATCGGGGAAGAAAATGTTCTGGCGGCTAGCCATAATCTCGTCGACTGTTACACCATGCTCGGGCATAAACTCAATGGAGACAGTTTCGCCGTTGCTCAGATTCTCAACTTCCACCATGTACGGCTGCTCAACGTTGAGGCGCTGGTGGATACTCAGTTCCATGTTGCCTTCTTCATTCTTTGAGGCAGTCAGCTGAGCAGCGGGTACGGTCATAGTCGCCACGACGCCATCTTCAACGGAGATGGCAGACAGGCGAACCTTCACCTGATCCAGGGAAGTTACACCGCTGACCTGCAGGAGAGTGTAGTCGCCAGTCTGAGCCAACAAATCCAAGGTGATGCTGTGCTGAACGACGTCGGCGGCAACAGCGATGGGAAGCTCAGGCTTCGGAGACAGCTGAGTCTGCGCATAAGCGGCGGATGCAAAGGTGCCGGGAGCAAGAGTTGCAGGCGCGAGGGCACCCCCCAAACCGAGGGTTGCGGACGCTACTAGCGCCGCGCCGCGGCAAGAACGCTGCGTGGAAAACATGGTCACCTATTTTCGTGAGTGAGTGTGATGAATCGTCGTGTGACTCCTGCGCCCAAAGGTCGGAAGTAGGCGCAGAATAACGGTTCTCTGATATCGGTGACCGGAGGCGCTTCACAGCGCTTCCCCACCTCGGGGTGAACGAGGCGGTAAAGAGTGATAGTACCGTCTATGACAGCACTCTAAATTATAGGTATAACCTTAGAAAAAGTTAAAGATGAAGGGGCGCCCAAATCCCATGATTCGGGCACCCCTTCATCTTTGTGCATATTTTACCTAGTGAGGCAATAATTGACCCGTTTTAGCGGCGAGAACTGAGCTGCATCTCACTACGGCGACGGCGGCTCAAGCGCATACCTGCAAGCAACGATATCGATCCAACAGCACTAATAACCAGCACATTGGAAGCGCCGGTAGCGGCAAGCTGCTCACGCTTCTGCTCTGCCACAGCCTTCTGAGAACCAGAGGCCTGCGCCTTCTGCTCGCCACTCTTCTGCGGTTCAACCTTCTGAACTTCAACCTTCTGAGCGGACGCATCCTGAGCACCGGCATTCTGAACCGGAACCGAAGTATCATCCTTCTGGTCGGTAGCGTTCTCCCCCGTCTTCTGCTGATCTGCTGCAGGAGCAGTAGCCTCAGCAGATGCGGATGCTTCGGGCGCATTACCCACGCCGTCACGGTCCACCTTGAAGCCACCGTTCACGATGCGTACGGTACCCTGCTCATCTTCCGCTACAGCACTCACGCGGTAGGTGGTGCCGGACTTAAGGGCAGCGCCGGGAATCTGCACCTGCGCGGTGAAAGCACCAGTGGAATCAATCTCTGAGACATCAGCCGAAGCAATGATGCCGTCGGTTGCCACACCGTATTCGTCCACGGCGCTCACCATCAGGTGCACCGTGCCGACGCCCTCAAAACCTTCACCGCGCAAGGTCAAGGTCTTCTCGGAGTCAGTTTCGGGGACAACGGTTTCTTCCACGTGCAGGCGGGCAGCCAGCACGGGGTTAGCGGTATTGTCCCGAGACTGTTCGGCAGAGGTGTCGCGAACACGGTCAAAGCGAGTGTTGCGCGGCAGGCTGTAGCGGCGGCCGGGGTTGTCCTCGGGCAGCACGTGATCGAACTGCGACTGTGCAGTGTTCGAAGGTACTACACCCTCAGGCTGTGTAGCCGGCTCAGGCTGCACCTTCTCCTCGAACTGCTTCTTCTCGAACTGTGCCTGCTCAGCCATAGCGCGTTCAGCGGTTGCAACCGGCGTGGAGGCGTGCTCGGCATTCCAACCATTCATGAAAGGAACCTCAACTTCCTGGGCAGTGTAGCCATTAGCGGCAGACGGCGCAATTTCAACACTGAGCACATAGCGCAGGCCGTCCTGGGCGCTCTGTACTTCTTCAAGCCTGCGACCCTCCACTTCGATACCATCCAGGAGGGTGCCGTTCATAACGTCGGCACGCGCAGGAGAGGCAGCCAGCAGGATGCGGTTACCCTGGGTGTCAAGAGCGTACACGTAGGTCACGATTTCAAAAGCCTGAGCCTCGCCAAGACCTGTCACCTTGTAAACCACCAGGTTCTTATCCTGCGGGATTTCCATCTGACCAGAGAGAATCTGGAGGTTCAGAGGCTCATCCTGAGTGTTTGCAGGCAGCAGCTCCAGGGGTGCGGAGGAGTTGTAGGATGCATCCTCCGTTGCGTAGCCCTTGCCGGGGTCAACCACTGCGGTCGCGACGACGTAC
>ERZ772953.619-NODE-619-length-11426-cov-4.583414_pt1 | contig 11426 bp, 10 predicted proteins | sample MGYA00580685_ERZ772953 | MGnify/ENA primary metagenome ERZ772953 (study PRJEB29015, sample SAMEA2738080) | human oral metagenome | biome: human oral; feature: human-associated habitat; material: saliva | place: China | collected 2209 ...
GGGACGGAAGTCCGCCAACGCCCGAGCCGCTGGGGCCCGCGCTCAGACGACGCGGACCATGGCGGAGATCGGGGCCATGTCGTACAGGCCCGAGATGACGATGCCGGTGTCCTCGTTCTGGGCGTTGAGCACGAGACCGTCGCCGACGTACATGCCGACGTGGCCGTCGTCGTAGTAGAACACCAGGTCACCGGGCTGCAGGTCATCGGTCGAGGAGACCGGTGCACCGGAGTTCACCTGGTCCCAGGTCGTGCGCGGGAGCGAGACGCCGGCCGCGGCGTACGCGGCCTGCATGAGCCCCGAGCAGTCGTAGCCGACAGGGCCGGTGCCGCCCCACACGTAGGGGCCGCCGAGCTTGGAGTAGGCGAAGTCGATCGCGGTCCGGGCCGCCGTGGCGCTGTCGTAGGCGACGGTCACCGGCTGCGGGGAGTTCCCGCCGCCCTCGTCGTCGGCCTCCTCCTCGTCACCGGGGGCGACCTCGGTGTCGGAGACGAAGGCGCTGTTCACCCAGCGGGAAACGCCGTCGAGGATGATCTCGGTCCAGTCGCCGTTGGTGACGCCGGTGGCCTCGATGGCGTCCCCCTGGTCCAGAATGTCGACGACCTCGTAGTCGGTGCCGGGCCCGGTGCGGACGTTGACGTCGTCGGAGACCCACTTCGTCGTCGTCGCGGGGGCCTCCTCCTGGGAGTCGTCCGCGGCCTCTTGGGGCTGCGCGGTCTGCTCGCTCTCGGGGGTCCGGGCCGGCTCCTCGGCCGGGGGCTGCGCGGTCTGCTCGGCCTCGGGGGCGGGCTCGGTCTCGGGGGTCCGGGCCGGCTCCTCGGCGTTCTCGGTGGAGGTCGTGCTGGCGACGAGCGCGATGGTCGCGGGATCGGAGACGTAGCGCGAGTAGTTCGCCGCCACCCAGGCGTCCTGGCCGTTGAAGCTCACGGGCACCCAGCCGGCGAACGGGGCGCCGGTCACGGCGACCTCGTCGCCCGGGTAGAGCATGCCGATCGAGGTGAAGGCGGTGCTCGTGCCGGTGCGCACCCACAGGTAGTCCTGCGAGACGGCGCTGGTGATCGTGGCGGTCGAGTCGTCACCGGCGTCCGACAGGAGGGTCGTGGCGACCCAGCCCGCCCTGCCGTAGTAGTTGACCGGCGTCCAGTCGCCGCTCGGGTCGCCGGTGATCGAGACGGTGGTGCCCTGGGTCAGAGTGCCCATGATCCAGCTCGTCGGGTCGGCGTCGGAGCGGACGTAGGCGTCGGCGGTCGTTGTGGCGGTGCCGACGGCGGTGCCGCTCGTGATGACGGTCGTGCTCGACACGTACTGGGCCTGGACCCAGGCGTTCGTGCCGTTGTAGATGATCGGCAGCCAGCCGTCCTGCTCGGCGCCGCGCTGGGTGACGGTGTCGCCGGCGGAGAGCACCGCCACGACCTCGCCGTTCGTGTCCGGGGAGGTGCGCACGTTCACGTCGGTCGTCGCGGACAGGTCTGAGTAGTCGGCCTGCGCCTGCGGGCTCAGGACGAGCCCGGCGGTGGCCAGACTGGCAGCCACCAGCGACGAGGTCACGGCGATGCGCGCCGTTTTCGCGAAGGGGTTGTTCACTGCTGGTCCTTCCCGCGGCCTTCCCGAGCCGCATGATGTTCGATGGTCCGTGCCCCGGGGCGTGGCGTCTTCCCCGGCGACGCGTGCCGCCACGCCGGAGCCCCAGGGCTGGAAGGAACTTAGGCGGGCCCCGTCCCGGCCCACAAGACGGCTGAAGCACCGGTTGAGACTTCCGGGCCGGCCGGCCCCCGGGCGGGCGCGGCGTACCGTCTGGGTTTCACGAGGCCCGTGGAGCCGCCACTGGCTAGGTGATCCAGGGTGCCGGCAGGGGCCAGTGGGGCGGCTGCGGGCAGGCCGGGGGAGCACGGGGCCGCCGCCGACGCACAGGCTCAAGCCGAGGTTGAGGTTGAGTCTTCGCGCCCGTTCCGCGGCCCGTCCCCGACCCGTCGCCGGGCGCGGTGCCGACGGGGTCCGAGCGGCTAAGATGGTGCCGCCTCCATAGCTCAGCTGGCAGAGCAAGGGACTTTTAATCCTTGGGTCCGGGGTTCGAGCCCCCGTGGGGGCACCGATCGGACGAAGCCGGAGGGGCCTGGCGTCCGGATCCCGAACGCGGATCTTGGACAGGGTGTCACATCGCGCGATAAACTGAAGCGGCTGCGGTCTGTTCCAAGGCGGGCACCCCCGAGGTTCTCGTCCCGTGGCTGCAGCTGCGGGACACCTGGAGACGCAGGACCCCGGGCCCCGACGGTGCTGCGCGCATCGCTCGGACCGTCGCGGGCTCACGTTTCAGGTTTCCCGCGGGAGCTGTGTGATTGCTCGGGCCCGTCCCATAACGGGCTCTGAGCCTGAGGACATCACACGGTCCGCGCACCCCAGCACAGTGCTTGCACGAGTCGGGGCCGGACGGCGGCCGCCGTCCGGCCGACGATCCGGTGAAGGCGAACGAAAGAGCCATATGACAGGCAGGGCAGAGAGGACGAGGCACCCCCGGCGTGCCATCGTCGGCACTGCCGTCTGCGCGCTCCTGCTGGCGGCCTTCGGCACCGTCTTCGGTGTGCACCGCCACAACACCGAGCTGCGGAACGACTGCGCGGCGGCGGTGAGCTCGGCCGACCAGGCCGTCGACGACTACGTGAGCGCGGTCACCGCCACCGAGCCGGTCCTGCGCAGCGCCGACGACACGTCCGGCTACAAGGACAGCGAGGGCGCCTCCGCGCTCGTCGACGCGGTCGCCGGCGCCGATCGTCAGGTGCGCATGGACCTCACCTGCACCGACCGGGGCCAGCTCGAGGCCCTCAGAAACGCCACGGCCGAGCTGGGCACGAAGAGGGACGCCCTGGTCACCGACACCCTCCATCTCACGGTGTCGATCTCGTCGTACAACAATGCGAAGGCGGCGGACGAGCTCTCGGCCGTGATCCAGGCCGCCCAGAGCGTCTACGACGGCTCTGCCGGGCAGCTGCCCGACGACGGGGTGCGCAGTGAGCTGCGGACCGAGATCGACGAGGCCACCGCCCTGCTCGACGCGGCTGCCGACGCCCGCGAGCAGGCCGCCGGCAGCAATGATCCGGCGCCCGTCGACGAGTCGACGAAGGCGATGGGGGCCAAGAGGATCGAGCTGAGCACCAAGAAGGACGACACGGCCAAGGCCGCCGGCATCGCCTCGGAGCAGGCCGCCGAGCAGCAGGCGCAGACCCAGGAGTCCAAGCCCGATCAGCCCACCGGCGGCACGCCCGCACCCGAGGAGAACAACCCCGGGAACCCCACCGGCGGCTCCGGGGGCTCCAACTCCGGCGGGGCCGCCGACAACGGTGGGGGCGGCTCGAAGCTGGACAATCCGGGCTCGGGCGGCGGACCCACCACCTCGGACGGCTCCGGCTCCCACGGCTCGCACCATGAGTCCGACGACGACGATGATGACGACGACGACGAGGAGGACTCCCACCGGAACTGGCCGTACGGCGGTGGGAACTGCGGTTGGGTCTGGGTCAACCAGCCCTACTACGACTGGTGGGGCTGGCACCCCGGCTACTGGTCCTGGCGCTGCTGGTGAGCCGTGCCCCCGGGCCCCGTCCGGGGCGCGGACGGCGGGCCGGGGACCGGTGCCCCGCGGCATGATGGGGTGCCGTGGCCACCGGTGACGATTACGAGGACCTCCACGGCGACGGCGGGCCCGGCACGGCGCTGCGGCGGGTCGTGGCGGTCGTCGCGCTCCTCAACCTGCTGGGGATGATCGGCGAGATCATCATGGCGGTCCTGGCCGGTTCGGTCGCGCTGTTCGCCGATGCGGCCGACTTCTGCGAGGACTTCCTCATCAACGGGCTCGTCGTCGCGGCGCTGGGCTGGTCCGTGCGAGGGCGTCGCCGGGCGAGCGTCTGGCTCGCCGGTCTCATCCTCATCCCCGCCGTCGCGGCCCTCACGACGGCCGCGTGGAAGCTCGTCTCGGGCGAGCCCCCCGAGCCCTTTCGACTGTCGCTCACGGCCGGTGCCGCGCTCGCCCTCAACCTGCTCTGCGCGCTGCTGCTCGTCGCCCGGCGCACCGAGGGCGGGTCCCTCGTGCGCGGCGCCTGGCTCGCGGCGCGCAACGACGTGCTGGCCGATGCGCTCATCCTCGTCGCGGGCCTGGTGACGGCGGCCCGACCCTCGATCTGGCCCGACGTCGTCATCGGCGTCGCCGCGGGCGCGATCAACCTGCGCGCCGCCGGCGAGGTCTACGAGCAGGCCCGGGCCGAGACTCCCCGACCCGGGGACGACTGATCCGCTGCCGCTCCCGCCCGCGCCCCCGGGGGCGCGGGCGGTGGATGCTCTGCTCGGGGAAGCGTACGCGGCCGGGGCCGGCGGGGTCCGCTGCTCGGCGGGGTCGCCGGCCGGGGCCGATCCTGCCGGGACGGCTCATCGGCCTCGACCGCCGGTGCCGTGCGCGGGGACGCCACGGCTCGGCACGCGCCGGCGCGGGGCCCGCCGCGTCGCGATCGAGGAGCCCGGGCTGGCCCATCAAGCGATCCAGGGCGTCGGGCCCGGCAGGCCGTAGTGGGCGCAGACAGCGGCCTCGTCCTCGGGCAGGACGCGGTGTCCCGTCTCGAGGCGCGGCGAGCTCATCACGAGGGAGCGGGGGTAGGGCACGTCGATGCGCTCGTAGCCGATCTCGGCGGCGGCCAGCGGAATGAGGTGGCGGCGCCCGCTCAGCACGCCGTCGCGCACGCTCACGAAGGCCAGGGAGTCGGTGCGGGCGTCGCGCAGGATCCGCAGGGCGTGGCCGAGGAGCCTGCCGGTGGAGTCCATGACCCGCGCGCCGACCAGGGCGTGCTCGGGGGCCGGCCCGTCGGCCCGGTGCTGCTGCTCAGACATGCGCGCCCCCGGGGCGCCGGTGGCGCTCGAAGCGCGACCACCAGTCGTCGTGCCCGGCCGGCAGGCAGCCCCCGTCGTCGCGCTCGACCATGGCGCGCAGCGCCCGCTTCGTCCCGATCAGCTCGTCCGGCAGCCCGCGGGTCGCGTCGGGGCCCGCGTCGGGGGCGTGCGGATCGGTCTCCAGGAGGGCCTTCCCGAGGCGCCAGGCCCTCAGCCGGGTGCGGATCATCTCGCGGTGGACGCCCTGCACCTCGCAGGGGGCCTCCCCGACCGCCTCGGCGGCCCGGATCCGGCCGTAGTCGCGGTTGATGGACAGCAGGCCCGGATCGATCGTCATGGCGTCGTGGACGAGGATCTCCGGCTCGATGACGGTGGCGCCCGCCGCCCGGGCGTAGGCGATCTCGTCGCGCTCGGACTCGTCCGCGCGGATCGACTCGACGCGGAACAGGATCGACAGGACGCCGCCCCTGCCGGCGCCCGGGTTCGGGGCCGCGCCGGGCGGGGACGAGATGATCGCACAGGGCCTCGTGACGCCGAGGTTCTTGATCGCCGCCTCGACCGGGACGTTCTCGCGGATGCCGCCGTCGACGTACCACTCGCCGTTCATCTCGACCGGCTTGAAGACGCCCGGGACCGAGCAGGACGCCAGCGTGCCCATCGTCACGTCGAACCCCGAACCGTCCAGGGGCCGATCGTCGCGGTCGACGATCCGGCCGTCCTCGCGCATGGAGCGCGGCTCTCCGCTGTCGAGGCCGACGAAGGCGCAGCGGGGGGCGATGCCGGAGGAGCCCACCGGCTCCGAGTGGAAGAAGTCGCGGCTCAGCAGGCGCTCCAGCAGGGGCCCGGGGCGGTACAGCGAGCGGTTGCTCTCCAGGCCGCGGAACGCGGCGGTCGGGTCCGAGCCGATGCGCCCGAAGCGGGGCAGCCCGACCATGAGCTGGTGGACGAGGTCGGCGTTGAACTCCAGCGGCTCGACGGGGGCCTCGGCCATGGCGAGCGCCGGGGTGCGCTCCTGCGGGGCCGGGCGCTCGTCTCCGGCGGCCGGGGCGTCCTCGTCCTCGGCGTCGTCGGTGCGACAGGAGGCCCGGCGCCGGGTGTGGGACCGGCGGGTGCGCTCGACCGTGCGCTCCTCGGCCTCGCGCAGGGTCTCGAGGACGTGCTGGTGGGCGAGCGGGCGCGAGAACCACGAGCGCTCGGTGAACATGTCGGCGTTCGTCCGCATCGACGGCCACAGGTCCTCGACGCGGCGCAGCGCGGCCTCCTGCTCGGCCGGATCCTCGAACTGGGCGAGCAGCGCGCCGAGGATCGAACCGGACGAGGCGGCCGTGATGACCGCCGGTGCGGTGCGCTCTCGCTCGTACGGATGGCGCAGCGCGCCGGTCTGGAAGCTCGCCCTGGCCCCTCCGCCCGCCATGACCAGGCCCTGGACCTCCTCCGGGTCCTCCCGGGAGTGCCCGCGGCCGAGGAGGGGCCGCAGACCGGACCATGCTGGACGTGGCATGCGGACAGCCTAACCGGCCCCGTCGGGCCGGGGCCGGCATGGGGCGCCCGTGCGCAGGGCCCGCCCGGCGCGCGGCCGGGGGAGCGCCGATCCGCAATGCCTGCGCATCAGACGTCCTCCCTTGTGGACGGGGAAGAACCCGAGGGCAGTGAGGACTTGCTTGGGTGCACGGGCGGATTCGGCCGATCATACTGGAGCCATGCCGAACGGACCGCGTTACTCTCCGCCCGTCGATCTGAGCCGTTACGCCTGGCTCTCCATCGCCGCTGCGGCGGTGACCATCGTGCTCAAGGGCGGGGCCGCTGCGCTCACCGGTTCGGTCTCGCTGCTGTCCGACGCCCTCGAGTCGGTCGTCAACCTGGTGGCTGCCGTCCTCGCCCTCGTCATGCTGAAGATCTCGATCCGACCGCCGGACGACAACCACCGCTTCGGGCACTCCAAGGCGGAGTACTTCTCGGCCGCCGTCGAGGGCGCCATGGTGCTGGTCGCCGCGATCCTCATCATCTGGGAGGCGGTCGGGCGGCTGGTCCACCCGCGGATGCCCGAGCAGCTCGGCATCGGCCTGGCCATCAGCGCCGTCGCCGCCCTGGTCAACGGCGCCGTCGGCCTGCTGCTCATCCGCCGCGGTGCGCAGATGCGCTCGGCGACCCTGTCCGCCGACGGGAGGCACCTCATGACCGACGTCGTCACCTCGGTGGCCGTGCTCGCGGGGGTGGGTCTCGTCGCGCTCACCGGCCGGCCCCTCCTCGACCCGATCGTCGCGATCGTCGCCGGCGCGAACATCGTGCGCATCGGCATCGGGCTGGTGCGCAGCTCGGTCGACGGTCTCATGGACATCGCCCTGCCCGCCGAGCTCGAGGCCCGTCTCATGGGCGTGCTCGAGACCCACCGCGGCGAGGAGGTCGACTTCCACGCGGTGCGCACCCGCGAGAGTGGGAACCGGCGCTTCATGGAGTTCCACCTGCTCGTGCCCGACGAGTGGAGCGTCAAGGCCGGTCACGACCTCGCCGAGGACATCGTCGATGAGCTGCGCGAGATCGAGCCGGACCTGCGCGTCACCGTGCACACGGAGCCGCTGCACGACGCGCGGTCCTACGAGGACATCGAGATCTGAGGGGCCGTACGCTGGTGGGCATGGCGACGACGACGAGGGGTGGGCGGACGATTCCCGTTCCGGGCTGGGACGACTACTTCCTGGGCATCGCCGAGGCCGTCTCGGCGCGCGCCAAGTGCACGCGCCGACGGGTCGGCGCCGTGCTCGTGGGCCCCGACCACCGGATCATCGCCACCGGCTACAACGGCGCCGCGCCCGGGCGCCCCGACTGCCTCGAGGGCGCGTGCCCGCGCGGGCGTCTCGGATACGACGAGGTGCCCGGTCTGGGCGACTACGACCGGCCCGGGGCGCCCGGCTTCTGCATCGCCATCCATGCCGAGGTCAACGCGCTGCTGTTCAGCACGCGCGACACGAAGGGCGCCACGGCCTACGTCACCGACCAGCCGTGCCCGGGTTGCCGCAAGGCGCTCGCCGCGGCCGGCATCGTGCGGGCCGTGTGGCCCACCGGCTCGATGGATGAGGACGGGCTCGTCGACTTCGGCTGAGGCGCCGCCGCCCGGTCGCGGGGAGGGGCCGGCCGTCTGCCGCACGGCCGTGGACCTCCTCCGCGCCCGTGCGGCCGCGAGGCGCGGTCGGGGCCTCCCGCTCCGGCGGCCCCTCCACGAGCGGGTCCCCTCCCACGGGGTCGTCTCCGCGTGGAGGTCGTCCGCGGGACCCGGGCGGTTCGGGCGACCGGCGGAGGGGCGGATCAGTCGTCCTGGTCCTGCCCGGCGTCCGCGTCGTCGGAGGAGTCGTTCTCGTCCGTCCCGGACGGGCGCACGGCGGAGATGCCGTAGTACTTGTACAGGTCGGCCTCCTCGTCGGAGTCGAGGTGGCGGTCGGGGTCGACGGTCGGGGCGTCCTTGACGGTGGCCTCGGCGTAGGGCACCTGGATCTGGCCGTCGTCCACCTCGGCCCGGAACAGCGGCACGAAGTTCTCCTTCGTCCCGAACAGGCCGGTCTTGACGGTCACCCAGGTGGGCCGGCCGGTCCGGTCGTCCAGGTAGACCTGCCCGACGCCGCCGATCCTCCTCCCATCGCGGTCGACGACGTCCGAGTTGTACAGGTCGTCGTAGTTGTCGTCCGTCATGAGCTTCCTTTCCGCCGAGGCGGTCTGCGCCAGTGACCCGCTCACGCTATGCCACCGCGGGCGCCGATGCCATGCCGGATGCGTCCTCGGGGACCCGTATCAGTGATTCCTCCGGGTACCGGGCCGTCACGGGCGCCCTCAGTGGCGGCGCAGCCAGTCCTCGTTGTCGTCCGGCGGCACCTCGCGGGGCGGACTGGCGCGGCGGACGCCGTAGCCGACGATGATCCACAGCAGGGGGCCGACCGCGGGGATGAAGATCACCACGAACAGCCACAGCCACTTGGGCATGAACGGCACGTCCTCGTCCCGGCTCTGGGCCAGGTCGACGATCGCGTAGATGGTCAGCGCCAGCAGGACCAGCGCCGGCAGGAGTCGTGCCATGGCTCCAGTCTACGGCCGTGCCGCCGCGGCGGCACGGCCGCCGGACGGGGCGCCGGGGCGGCGGGATCGCGTGGCAAGATCGGGCGGTGGGCGTCCCCGCCGCGACGGCGGGCCCGGCGGCGCCCCGATCGACGAGGGGACCCAATGGCCAGCGCTGCAGAATGGATCGAGGGGGCGCGCATGCGCACCCTGCCCACCGCGATCTCACCGGTCCTGGCCGGGACGGCGATCGGCTGGTGGCAGGGGCGGGCGCCCCTCCTCGTCGTCGGCCTGTGCCTGGTCGTCGCGCTCGGGCTGGTCATCGGCGTCAACTTCGCCAACGACTACTCGGACGGTGTCCGCGGCACCGACGACCACCGCGTCGGACCGCAGCGCCTCGTCGGCTCAGGGGCCGCCGCCCCCGGCCGGGTGCGCGCCGCCGCCTTCTGCTGCTTCGGCGTCTCGGGGCTGGCGGGCCTGGCCGCCGTCGCCGCAACAGGGCACTGGTGGCTGCTGGCCGTCGGCGTCGCCTGCGTCCTCGCCGCCTGGTTCTACACCGGCGGCCGGCACCCCTACGGCTACTTGGGCCTGGGGGAGGTCTTCGTCCTCATCTTCTTCGGTCTCGTCGCCACGGCCGGGACCGATTACCTGCTCTGCGGGCGCGTGAGCGCCGCCGGCTGGGTCGCGGCGGTGGCCATGGGCCTGACCGCGGACGGGGTGCTCGTGACGAACAACCTGCGCGACATCGCCAGCGACACCGCCGCCGGGAAGCGCACCCTCGAGACGCGCCTGGGCGACCGGGCCAGTCGCCTGCTCTACGCGGGGCTGGTCGTCGCCGTCGCCGTCTGCTGCGTCCTCGTCGCCGCGCTGAGCACGTGGTGGGCACTGCTGGGCCTGCTCGGGGTGGCGCTGCTCGTGCCGGCGGCCCGCACGATCCTGGGCGGAGCCGTCGGGCTGCGCCTCGTGTCCACCCTGCGCTCGACGAGCATGGGCGAGCTCGTCCTCTCGCTCGGCCTGCTGGCCGGCGTGGCCGTCGCGCGGCTGACGGCCTGAACGGCGCTGCCCCGCCGCGTTCCCGTACCGCCGCGTCCTCACTCGAGGGTGCGCAGCCAGGCGCGCAGGGCGCGGGTGGCGCGCACGTCGTCCTCGTTGTACTCCAGGACGCGTCGGGCCGCCGCACGGCGGCGCTCCGGCTCGTCGGCGTGGACGGCCTCGTCGAACCAGCTCTGCGAGTTGAGGCCGCCCGCCTGCCCGTCGCGCCAGCTGAACCCGGCGCCGTCGTGGGCGATGCACTTGAGGCCCAGTCCGTGCACGCCGAAGAAGTTGGCGCGCACGACGCCGAACAGGTCGGAGAAGTTCGACCGGCACCGGGAGCGCGCGAACCCGGTCAGGAGCGGGTCGTCGCTCGTTCTGGCGATGCGCCGGATGTGGATGACCTCGTAGTCGGAGTAGTGGTAGACCCTCGCCCCGGGGTGGGCCGCGAGCCGCTCGTCGAGCCAGCGGAGCGCCTCGCGCGCGAGTTCCCGCTCGCCGGTGCGGTCCAGCTCGGCGAACCGGGCGAAGGGGACGTAGCGGGGCCCGGCGGGCTCGTCGGGATCGTCCACGAGGAATCCCCACAGGTAGACCGTGTCGTCGGCGCTCGTCTCGATGTCGAGATCGATCGCGTAGCCGGGCGGCGGCAGCCGCAGCGGGCCGCTCGTCGTGCGCTCCACCGTGCGCCCGTCCCTGAGCATGCGGGCCCGGCGCGCGGCCAGCCGCACCCGCCGGGCCGTCTCGTCGGGGCGAGCCACCTGAGGGGTCAGTGCCGCGAGGAGCTCGTCGACGTCGCGCCCGGCCAGGTCGCCGACCGTCCACACGCCCATGGCGCGCAGGAGACCGATCTCCCTGGCGCTGGGGCGGGCCTTGTCGATGCACAGGCTCAGGTCGTCGTCGGCCAGCTGCGGGCGGCAGCACGACCACCACGGGCATCCCTGGCACTCGGCCGTGACGATGGGCCGTACGCGCGGGGACGGCGTGCGGGCGGCGGCCTCGACGGCGATCCGGCGTCGGAAGCCGAACTCGTGGTCGTAGCGTTCCAGCGCCGAGTGGGCGCGCCAGCCGCGGCCGGCCGTGCGGGCCTCGGCACGCAGGCGCTTCGCCTCGAGGTCGGCCCAGACGAGGACGAGCTGGCGGTTCGGGGGCGCCTGCCGTCGGGGGGAGCGGCGCACCGTGGCGACGCCTCGCTCGTAGCCGATGCGGTCGGTGCCGATGAGGCCGCCGTACGCGGCCCCGCCGCCGGCCCAGCCGGCGGACTCGAGGACGCGCCTGTGGTGAGCCAGGCGCAGCAGGTCGTGCTCGCGGCTCGGGCGCACGGCCGTGCCGCGCACCCGGACCAGGCGCAGGCCGCGGGCCAGGGAGCTCGCGCGCTGATCTCGTGCCGACGAGGCCGGTTCGAGCACTTGGTGACGGACGACGAGGACGGGGTCGTAGCCGTGGCCGCCGCCGGCGGCGGGCTCGCCGAGGACGAGCGC
>ERZ772953.621-NODE-621-length-11421-cov-4.357030_pt1 | contig 11421 bp, 7 predicted proteins | sample MGYA00580685_ERZ772953 | MGnify/ENA primary metagenome ERZ772953 (study PRJEB29015, sample SAMEA2738080) | human oral metagenome | biome: human oral; feature: human-associated habitat; material: saliva | place: China | collected 2209 ...
TTTTCTGTTTCGTGCGCATTGTGTCGCGCACGCATTGTTTCGTGCGCCCGTCTTGCCGGGCCCGCGCCTACTCGCATCTGGCATTCGGTGCGCGCACTGCGCGGATGCTCGACCGCTGGATCAACGTCGCTCGCGCCCGGCGTAATTTTCCGTCGGGTTGAATTGACTATGTGGCAGGCAGCAGAAAACCGCCCCTTCCTTCGAAGGGGACAGCGGCGGGAGGCACCCGACTGAACAAACTCCAACACTCACGCCCGGGGTCAGAGCCATGTTCAGGGCCCGGGGTCAGAGCCATGTTCAGGGCCCGGGGTCAGAGCCATGTGCAGGGCGCGGGGTCAGAGCCGGGAGCGAGACCGGGACGCGCAATTCGGAGTCAGCGCACGCAATCCGCGTCAGCGTGGACGATCGTGGCGCGACGTTCACCCATAAGAATCTCGGTTCCCGCTGGGACCTCAACGGCCTGGCCGCCGGTCAACGCGGTGATACGCCCGTCGGGGGTGCGGATCTGTGTGCCGTTCGCGGAGAACGAGTCCTCAATCCACGCCCCACTTGCTGTGGGGCCCACGCGCATGTGCGTGCGCGACAGGGACACCGTCGTATCGGGAACGACGACAGCGCGCGACCCTTCGGCGGCTGCAGGCGCCCGACCCAGGGTGAGCGGCATGTCGATGAGCTCACGCTGGCCCGAGTCGAAAATGAGCCACAGGAGCTGCGCGCGCGGCGGCGTCGCGGGCGCACCCCACTGGGACTGGCCGGCGCCTCCCCACTGCCCCTGGGGGCCGACGGCGCGCTGGGCAGCCTGCACGTCGCGAAGACTCGGCGGTGGCCCAGGCACGCCCGAGGCCGGGGCCTGGTACTGCACCGGAGCAGAGTACGGGGGCTGAGCGGGTTCCTGGGGCGCGGGCGACGCGGAGGGCACGGGCACCGCCGGGGGCTGCTGGGCTGGCACCTGTGCGGGCGTGGGCCGCTGGGGTGCCGGACGATGAGTCTCGGGCGCGCCCTGAGGTGGTGCGAGGAGCGCATCGAACTGCGTGGGCTCGTGAGCGGCGGGCGCGGACGGGAGGGGCACCCCCGGAACCTGCGCGGCAGCGGGCGCAGCCGGAACCGCGGGCACGCTCGGCGCGGACGGGAGCGGCACCGCCGGAACCTGCGCGGCAGCGGGCGCAGCCGGAACCGCGGGAACACTCGGCGCCACTGGCGCACTGTAGGGATCGTTCGCTCGCTGACCGGGAGCCGAGTAGTCGGGGACGGACGAAGGAACGGGAGTCAGCGGGGCACTCGGCGCATCCCACTGACCCGCACCTGCCTGCACGCCCTCGAAGCCGCTGGGTGCCTGGCCAGGGCGGGGATCACCCACCGCCTGTCCGGGACCCGCAGCGAGGGCCGCATGTTTGCGCAGGTCGACGAAACGCGTATGCGTGGGCCCATTGAGCCATGTGCGCCCATCATGGACCATCGCGTACGAGGCCAGCAGACCCACAACCGTCACCTGAAGCAGCGCACTCAAGGCCGTGTAGCCCATGGCCGCTCCCAGCGAAGGAGTCTGGGCGTCATCCTCGTCTCGAATGAGGCACACGCGCATGAGGGCCATACCCGGGGTCCGCCCCGACACCCCCAGCATGACGCCGGAGGCAACCACGGCCTCGGCGATGATCAGACCGACCGTCACCGGCGTGAAATAGACGAACCACGTCACCCCCACCAGCGCCCCGAGGACCAGCAGATCGATGACGTACGCGCCGACGAGCCGCGAAGCGGTCGCGCGGGCGAAAGGAGTCTTCGTGGTATCACCCATTACAGGATCGCCCTCCAAGCAAACTCGAAGAGACCCGAGGAGAAAATCGCCGCGGGGAGAAGTGCAAAAATACAGAACGACTGCACGAAGTCGAGGATCGTGCCGATCAGTGCGGCATGTCCCTTGGGCTCATACAGCGTCATCCAGGCCACCAGCGCGATGCCCGTCAGAACGAGGACGCACACGGGCAGGACGGGATAGATCTGCGCGCCGACCGCCCAAGACTTCACCCAGGCGCCAAAGAGGAAGGCACACCCGATGCCGACGGCACCAATGCGCGGAAGGACCCTCCCCATCGGCGTGCGGGCACCCCTCGGCGCCGTTAACAGGGTCACCACGGACGCAATGACGATCACGAAACCGCCGACGCCTCGGCCCATGGCCACCGTTGGCATCACCGTGCGAGCGAGGGGGATACCACCCGCGAGGGTGAACAACGTCGAGGCGGTCAGCAGCAGCGTGTAGCGGGCATCGGTGTGTCCGATCGCCGTCTTCATGCGCCCGCCGGTCACCGGCGTGGGAGGGACCATCATAGGCTGGCGGATACGCGAGGCAATCGTTTGCACCGCCGCCGCATCGATCAGCTGACTGTCAGGCACGCGCAACGCGAAGCGCGGGGCCATGAGGAACAGGAACACACCCAGGGCCAACGCGAGCGGCGCAATACTAATCAGGTGGAAGAACGGGTAGGCGCCAATCGTCACGAGAACGGTCGCACCGAGCCACGCCATCATGGCACTGAGCGCCGTCGGCGTGTTCGTCAGCGAGAGCACCGCCAGGGACACGACAAGGGCCACCCACACTCCGACAACGGGCGCGAGCGAGAGGGCATGGATACCCGCCATCGACACGAAGCCGATGGCGCTGTAACCCGCGAGCGCCGGCATCAGGATGAGCAGAAGGGACATCGAGCGCAGCCTGCGCGAGGCAAACAGCGGAATGATCGCAACCGCGCAGCACACCAGAGCGCATACTCCGCGCGCCCACGTCGGGATCGACGAGGCCGCGAGCGCCCAGGCGGGCCCATCCTCCCTGTGGGCGAGCCCACTGAGCGCTGCGTCGCCCATCATGGGCAGCAGGCACAGTGAGGAAACCGCACCAATGAGGAGGAAGCACAGGCCGACCAGGGCGAGGGTGGGGGAGAGCCACTGATTCTCGTAGCGCTCCGAGGCCTCGTTGAGCTGGCGGGCAGACAGGACCCGGCTGGACAGGGCGATCGTCGACCCGGCGGGCAGGTCGCGGCCGAGGACCGCAGCCCCGTCGAGGGGACGCCCGTCGGCGTAGGAAATACGCACGGACGGCAAGGTGAGGTCGATGGCCAGCATGGCGCACAAACCTGCGACCGTGGTCCCTGTGGGAGCAGCGAAATCGGAGGCCCCATCGGAGTCGATAACGGTCACGGACACCATGGTGGCGCTCATGAAACCTCCGATCTAAGGGAAACAACAGTGCCCAGTGTAATGCACTGAGGCTAACCGCCGGTTAAAACTTGGAAGAGCACTCAGCTACACTGGGGACAGTCGCATCGAACACGTACGCGCGCAGCGCGAGGAGACCTGATGGTTACACGCAAAAAACGGCGGATTGCCGCGGTTCCGGAGCAGCCTTCCGGCAGCTTGGCCCTGCAGATGCCGCCGGAGAAGGCTGAGCCCGCATCGATGGGCAACGTCCTCATGATGGTCGTCCCGATGCTCGGCTCGACGGGCGTTATGTTCTTCATGGCCATGCAGAACCCCGACAATAAGCGCTCAATGCTCATGGGCGGCGGCATGTTGGTCGCTATGCTCGGCATGGTCGGCTTCAACATGTACCGCCAGTTCTCCCAGTACCGTACGCGCGTGAAGACGCAGCGTCGCGAGTACCTGTCCTACCTCGCGGAGACGCGCGAGTCGATCCGCAAGGTCGCTAAGAAGCAGCGCGCCTACTACAACTGGGTCTACCCCGACCCCGACGCCCTGGTGACCCTGGCAGCGAACGGGTCTCGCCTGTGGTCGCGTGAGGGCAACACCTACAACGTGCTCACGTTCCGCTATGGCAGTGGTACGCAGCCCCTGGGCTTGACGTTCGAGCGTCCGCCGATCGATCCGATGACGGAGATGGACGTCGTGTGTCTGTCGGCGATGGAACGCTTCATCGCGGTGCACGATCACACGGACAATGTGGGTAAGTTCCTCTACCTGGGCGATTTCAGCCACATCGAGGTCGTCGGCGAGGGCGAGAGCGCCTATGACGAGATGCGCGCCATCATGATGCACGTGGCGTGCTTTATCGAGCCTTCCAAGCTCAAGATCGCGGTCCTGTGTTCGGCTGATCGTCTGGGCGACTGGGAATGGGTGAAGTGGATGCCACAGGCGCGCTCGGCAAACGTTCGCGACGCCATTGGCCCGGCTCGCATGATTTCCACGGACCCGCGTGAGTTGGTCGAGATGATCGGCCCCGATATCGCGATGCGCGGCGCGTACCGCCCGGGCGAAGAGATGCCTGAGTGGCCCCATCTCCTCCTCGTGTGCGACGGTGCCGAGTTCCCCACCTCCTCACCCTTCGGGTCGATGGCGGGCGTGCGCGGCGTGACGATCATGAGCCGCGCCCGCGAGTGGACGCCGATGAAGTCTCACACTGCCCTGCGCCTCGTCATCCACCCCAGCCCGGATCGCAAGGGTTCGGACGTCGTCGACGTGGTGACCATGGACTCTGTGCCCGAGTCAGCCTTCGCGGATCGGCTCACCGCAGTACAGGCCGAGGCCGTGGCTCGTCGCATGACCCCCTTCGCCACCCAGGAGAAGCTGGAGGAGTCGGACACGCCGGTGGGCCGCTCGGACGAGTCGCGCCAGAAGGACCTCATGGAGCTGGTCGGCATCGGCGACATTCGAGACTTCGACCCGGAGAAGCAGTGGGTGCGACGCGAGGGGCGTGCGCGCCTGGCCGCCCCCTTTGCGGTGACGCCCGAGGGCCGACCCGTCGTCCTGGACATTAAGGAATCCGCCCAGCAGGGTATGGGTCCGCACGGCCTGTTGATCGGCGCGACCGGTTCGGGTAAGTCCGAGGTGTTGCGCACCCTCGTTCTCGCGCTGGCTTTGACTCACTCCCCAGAGCAGCTGAACCTGGTGCTCGTCGACTTCAAGGGTGGCGCGACCTTCGCCGGTATGGCGGACCTGCCGCACGTGTCGGCCATGATCTCGAACCTGGAGTCCGAGCTCTCGCTGGTTGACCGTATGCAGGACGCCCTGCAGGGCGAGATGGTGCGCCGCCAGGAGATGCTGCGCCAGGCCGGCAACTACGCGAACGTGTCCGATTACGAGGCGGACCGCCTCGCCGGCAAGCACGAGTATCCGCCGCTGCCGGCCCTGTTCATCGTCCTGGACGAGTTCACGGAAATGCTCATGGCCAAGCCGGAGTTCGGCGAGGTCTTCATCATGATCGGTCGTCTGGGCCGATCCTTGTCGGTGCACCTGCTGCTGGCTTCACAGAAGATGGACCTGGGTAAGGCGCGCGGTCTGGAATCCCACCTGTCGTACCGCATTGCGCTCAAGACGTTCACGGAGAGCGACTCGCGCGAGGTCCTGGGTATCCCCGACGCCGCGAAGCTGCCGCCGCTGCCCGGTTCGGGCTTCCTGAAGGCGGGCGGCGACGGCCTCGTTCGTTTCCGCGCGTCCTACGTGGCCGCTCCCCCGCCGGCGCGCACCCTCGCGTCAATTGCCGAGGCCTCGACGGCCGGCGCCCCGAGCGCGCCGATCGAGATCCTGCCGTTCACGGTCGCTCCCGTCATCACGCGCGAAGCCCTGGGCGAGGAGGAAGAGGTCGATCAGAACCAGGAGATCGTCCTGGCCGGTGACGAGGTGTGGGCGGACATGTCCGAGATGGACATCGCGGTGGCCAAGATGAAGGGCAAGGGCTACCCGGCGCACCAGGTGTGGCTGCCTCCGCTGGAGGTTCCCGATACGTTCGCGACTCTCATGCCGGACTTGGCGCCGGATCCGGAGCTGGGCTTCGTTTCGCGCGCCTGGCGCGAGTCCGGGGTCCTGCGCGTGCCCCTGGGCACGGTCGACCTGCCGCTTGAGCAGCGCCGCGAGACCCTCGTCCTGGACCTGTCGGGCGCGGGCGGTAACTTCGCCCTCGTCGGCGGCCCGCAGACCGGTAAATCGACGGCACTGCGCACGATCGTCCAGGCCCTGTCACTGACCTACACACCCCACGAAGTCCAGTTCTACGTGATGGACTTCGGTGGCGGCACCTTCGCGGGCTTCGCGGGCGCGCCGCACGTGGCCGGCGTGGCGACGCGCGACACCGAGGAGGTACGCACGCGTATGCTCGCCGAGATCGCGGCGATCATGGACGACCGTGAGCGCTACTTCCGCGCGCACGGCATCGACTCGATGGATACCTACCGTCGTGGGCGCCTGGCGGGCACCTACGACGACGGCTACGGCGACGTGTTCCTGGTGATCGACGGGTGGGGTGCACTGCGCTCCGAGTTCGATGGCCTGGACCGCGAGGTCACGACGATGATGAGCCGTGGCCTGTCGCTGGGCGTTCACCTGGTTATATCGGCGGCCCGTTGGATGGATATCCGCGCCGAGGCGCAGGATATTTTCGGGTCGCGCCTGGAGCTGCACACGGCGAACCCGAAGGAGTCGATCGTCAACCGCGAGGGCGCCGCCCGTATTCCGAAGGGGCGCCCGGGGCGCGGCATCGACATGGCGGGTCACGAGATGATGATCGGCCTGCCGCGCGCGGACGCGGAGCAGGATCCGTCAACCGTGTCGCAGGGCGTGGCGTACACGGTCAACAAGATTCGCGAGTGCCTGGTGGCGGGCGAGGGCCCGAAGCTGCGTCTGTTGCCCCAGCGGATCACGCTTGCGGAGATTCTCTCGCAGCTGCCGGATCAGCAGATCCTGCCGCGCGGCGGCGGCGACATGGTGCTGGGCGTGGAGGAGTCGCGCCTGGGGCCGCTCCTGTTCAACACTCGCGCGGAGTCGCACCTGTACCTGTTCGGCGACGGCAAGACGGGCAAGACCTCCTTCCTGCGGTCGATCATTTCCGAGGTCACGCGCCTGTACTCGCCCAACGAGGCGAAGATCCTGGCGATCGACATGCGTCGTTCGCTCCTGGGTGCGATCCCGGACGAGTATTCGCTGCGCTACCTGACGAACCATGCCGAGGCGATGAAGCAGCTGCGCGAGCTGGCGAAGTTCCTGCGCACGCGCCTGCCCGGTTCCGACGTGACCGCCGAGCAGATTCGCGAGCGCACGTGGTGGTCGGGTCCGGAAGTGTGGATCTTGGTCGACGACTACGACCTGGTGGCCACCTCGTCGGGTAACCCGCTGATGGAGCTCATTGACCTGCTGCCGCAGGCGGGAGACATCGGCCTGCATGTGATCATCACTCGTCGTATGGGCGGCGCGTCGCGCGCGGCCTACGAGAAGGTCCTGCAGATGATGAACGACCTGGCCGTCACCGGTATCCTCCTGTCCGGCAACCCCAGCGAGGGCGCGATCATCAACGGCGTGAAGCCGAAGCGCGCGATCGCCGGCCGCGCGCAGGTCGTTCACCGAGAGCTGGGCGTCGTCGCCGCGCAGCTGACGTGGACCCCGCCAGCAATTTGATCGTTTATTGACACAGCGGCCCCTTCGTCGCATATGATTGACCAGTCTGAAAGTAGGAGAAAAACATGTCCTCTCTCGTGTCCCGTCGCGCTCGCGCAGCCACAGCTTCCCTGCTGCTCGCTTCCGTCGCCCTGTCCGGTTGCAGCATCTTGGGTGGTGCGCGAAATTCCGCCGATATTTCGAAGTTGCCCAACATTCCCGAGGGGCAAAAGCAGCAGCTGGTCAGCCAGATGCAGTCTGCGTCTGGCTCGGAGAAGAAGGAGATCGCCGCGAAGGCGAAGGCCTTGAGCAAGATGGTGGGGACGGAGCTGGTCGCGGTGGATCCCCCGTCGATCATCGACCAGACCTTCAAGTTGGATCCCAAGGGTAAGACCGTGGTGAACAAGGACGACAAGATCTACCTGATGATGTCGGCCACCGATTACTGGCGTCTGGGCCAGGACACCTACGACCTGTGCGTGGAGCAGAACTGCGAGTACTACTCGTCGTGGACGGTAGACGTGGAGGGGTCGGGCGCCGACCTGACGTACGTGTGGACCCTGAAGGTCGATGGTGACGATCAGCCCAAGGAGCCGCTGGTCCGCCGCTTCAAGGTCGGTAAGTAAGCGTCCCTGCGCATCGACGCACTCTCTTCTTTTCTCATCAACCATTTTGGAGTCAACAATGGCCGGAAATGCAGACGTCAGTTACGACGACGACCAGCAGCAAGCAGCTACACCGAAAGTGACCGAAACCTGGGACGCAGTGACGGGATCGCGCAAGCATACCGAGGCCCTCGGATCCGCGCAGACATCCACCTTCTGGGGACAAGAAGACGGGCCCGCGGACCTACAAGACAGTGCTGCGAAGATGTTCGAAGCCGTATCCGGACTTCTCGCGAGCGAATCCGCTATGCTCAGCGGTTTCGAGGCGCAGATGCATGTGGCGATGACCCGCTTCACCGGCGCGGAATACGACAACCAGCTGGAGTTCAAGAGCACGCAGGCCGACCAGCAGATGCAGGCAATCCGCTCCCAGAATCCGACCGAGTTCACCGCGATGCTTCACGCGCTCGGTTTGACCCTCGACGATCTCGGCTCCGCTGCGGATCCGCTGATCGCGCCCCCCACTCAATCGGGTGCCGGTTCGGCGGGTGGTTCGGGTAGTGCACCGACTACGTCCTCAGGCCCGTCGGACTACTGAGCCGCATAGCTACATATAAGGAGTTTGTCACAATGGTTGCTTCACCGAATTATGAGCGTCTTAAGGTCTTCATGGAGGCGGCTCGCGCCAACAAGGGGCTTGACGCGTGGGATGGGGATCACGACAAGGCCTTGAAGGGCTTTGATGACGCCGTTGAGCGTCTTCGCGCCTATCGCGAGAGCCACGGCTTTACCGGCGCGACGGGTAGAGCCATGGATCGCTGGGTTGACGCGTCCATCACCCGTATCGAGAAGTATCGGGAGTTCTACGAGCGCGGCTATCACACCTACTCTCGAGGCCGTAACGTGATGGCCACGGCGCTGAGCGAAGCCGAGAAGCTCTCGCCGGACCTTCTCGACGCGAACACGGCGGCCATGCGCGACGACCTGCTCGTGTCGGTCCCCTCCAGCGAGCCCGGTACGGGCATCCGCTTCATGGGCAAGCTCTACACCACCGGCGCCGCCTACGTCGCCGCCGTCGAAGAGCAGGCGAACGAACAGCGCGAGGCCGCGGCGAAGCGCATCATCGACATGGTGAACGACCGCACTTTGATGATCAGTGGCATCATGAAGGGCCAAATCGCGGACAAGCCCGACGATCAGGGTACCGAATTTACGGTGTACGAACAGCAGGAGAAGGACAAGAATCCGGGTGGCGGTGGTGACGGCACCCAGGGCGGTGGTGGCACCCGTGGCGGTGGCGGTGCTGGTGGTGCTGGCGGCGGTGCTGATTGGGGATACGGTAAGGGCGATGACTTCGGTCGCGCCGCGGATCGTAGCCCTTCTTCTCCCAACTACCCCGGTGGCTTCGACCAGCCGTGGTGGAGCGAGGCCGACGCTGCCGCGGCCCGCAACCGCATCATTTCTTCGGGCGCGGTTCCCACGCAGGAGCCCGCCTACGGCGAGGCCGGATCGCGTACGAACCCCATCACCGATCCCCAGGACCTCATGGGCAGGGATCTGCTGCACACGCGCGTGAACGGCACGGCCTACCGCAATGGCGTCGTCGGCGGGCATACCCCGGCGCCGCCCGCGGATATGGATCACCCTCTGTGGCGTCTGAACGGCGGCGCGGCTTCCGACGCGAGCACCGCGGGACGGCTCGGCGGTGCTGGCGTGCTCGGCGCGGGTGCCCTCGGTATGCGCGGCGCGGCCCGCATGGGGTCCGGTGGCCTTGGCGCGGGCATGCGCGGCATGACCGGTGGCCTGGGTGGCGCGGGCGCCTCCGCCTTGAAGGTCGGCTCCTACTCCGGGTCGGGTTTTGGCTCCTACAATCCTCCTCCGGGTGCGAACGGCCTGGCCGGTTCCGGGGCGGGCGCGTCGGGCGCGACGGGCGTTGCCGGTTCCACCGGGGCGAACGGTGGCGCGGCTGGTGCCGCGGGCAAGGGTGGCTCGGGTTCGGGCTTTATGGGTGCGGGCGCGGGTGCCGGTGCGGGCGCGGGTAAGCAGGACAAGAAGGGTCGCAAGCGTCAGTACGTCGCCTTCAAGTTCGAGGACGACGAGGACGATCTGCCCGTCGGCTACGTCAACCCCATGTCCCAGACCTACGGGTCTGACACGACCATCACCCCGGCCAAGCGCACGGACGACGGATGGGATCCGCGCCAATGGTGAGCTTGTCCTTTCACCCCGCGCCCCGTTCTCCCTTCTCGTTCGTGGGGAGGGCGGGGCGCGCCGCGCGCGCCCTGACCACCATCGCCTCCGCCCTGGCCCTAGCCGCTGGCGCCCTCACCCTGGCACCCGCCCCGGCCCACGCGGATGGCGCGGTGCCCTCACAGGAGTACTTCTCCTACTACCCTCTGAATACCGTGCATCAGAAGGGGATTACCGGTAAGGGTGTCACGATTGCCGTCATCGACGGTCCGGTCGATACGAGTAACCCGGCCCTCAAGGGGGCGAACATCACCGATAAGAGCCGCTGCACCATCCAAGCCTCACCTGAGGGGATCCGCCATGGTACTGACATGGCGATCATCCTGGTCTCCCCCATCTCGGGCGTGGCACCCGACGCAACCCTGTACACCTACCAGGCCTCCACCGATGGGACAATATCGAACGGCTCATGCGACTCCAAACGGGGCCGGCTCAACACCACTGGAGCTCTCATAAACCAGGCCGTCGAAGACGGCGCCCAATTCATCTCGATCTCCCTCAGCGTCTCCGAAGTTTCCTTCGAGCTCAAGTGGGCCATCACCAACGCGATCGCCAAGGGCGTCATCATCGTCGCCGCGGCCGGAAATGAGGCACTCCAAGACGACATAACAGCGCTGGGCAGGTACTCCGGTGTCGTCGGCGTGTCCGCCATCAACAGTGACGGCACCTTCGCCTCCTATTCCAACTGGGCCAATGGCATGGTCACCGCCGCCTTCGGCGGACCATACACCACGTACGACGTGAACACAGGGGAACCGGTCACCGTTCAAGGCACCTCCATATCCACCCCACTCGTGGCTGGCATGTTGACCCTCGCGCGCCAAAAGTGGCCCGACGCAACCCCCAACCAGATCCTCCAGCTCCTGGTCCACACCGGCCTGAACCCCAACCACGACTGGAACAAGTACACGGGCTACGGCGCCATCGATGGTGGCACACTGGTCAACACAGATCCCTCGCAGTACCCCGACGAAAACCCCATCATCCAAAAGAACGGTGGTTCTGAACCCACCGCGCAGGAGGTCCAGGACTACATCGATGGAGTCGCAGGATCCTTACAGATAGACTCCTTCCCCGACACCTACGTCTACCGCGGAACTGACCAAGGAGTCATCTACGACCACGGGTCCATCCCCGTCCACCTGGGAACCAGCCCCCGCTACCACCGGAAGTGACCATGACACTCGCG
>ERZ772953.622-NODE-622-length-11419-cov-7.138508_pt1 | contig 11419 bp, 2 predicted proteins | sample MGYA00580685_ERZ772953 | MGnify/ENA primary metagenome ERZ772953 (study PRJEB29015, sample SAMEA2738080) | human oral metagenome | biome: human oral; feature: human-associated habitat; material: saliva | place: China | collected 2209 ...
AAGCATCCAAAGTTCTGTCGCCCTTGATATTTCGCTCACTTGATCCAATTCGAATTAAGAAATCAAGAAGGTCAACTGACTTACCATAGAAGTCAGGTTTAAACATCATCAAGTTCTTGATAGTCATATCCCCATACTTGATATCATAGTAACGATTAAGGTAAGTAAGAGCCATCATGATTTTAGCTTTATTTTCATCCACTTTTTTAACAAATGCTTTCATAGCCGCTTCGTCACTATTTAATTGATGGTCAGCATTTTCAATCAAAGATTTGACCAATTTATCAAGATTAGCTTTCGTTTCAGCAAAACTTTCTTCGAGATAAAGGTCTCGGATATAACCGTTTTTACGTTCCTCTGTATTTTCTTCAGCTCTATCCCGATTACCCATCAAGGCACGTACTTCAGGAGAAATTAATTCAACAGTCGCTAACCTATCTTTAATGTCTTGAATCAATTGATCACGATTTTTATCAACCATGTTTGGTGTATAAACAATGTCACCCAATCCATCGATACTATACTCACGAACTTGCGCTACTTTAGACTCTTTTTGATGAACAGCTTTGATTTCTTTAGTCTTATCTGCATAGTGAATCATCACATGATCAATATCTGATAAATCGGTCACGAATTGACCATCCTTCATACCCGTAACAGAAAGGACTTCCTTCTTAGCTAAGTTTGAATCTTCTGCAAGTTTGTTACCTTGGTTAACAATCCACTCTTTGTTGTAGAACGGTTGAAGCTTTTCAATGTTGCGATAAGCTAGATCTCGATCTACTTTATAGTCTTGGGTTGACTTATATTCATCTTCTTTTCTTGTTAAGAGGTTTAAGGTATTAACAATAGGGTCATGGATTTCATACTTGTCTGCTGAGATACCGTAAGATTCAATTTTCTTATCTGCTTCTACTTGGGAAATCGTTGAGATTCGTTTTGAGCGTTGATAAGAAGACAGACCTGTACTAACATCTTTCACGACATAATCACGATTCAATCGATTTCCAGAGAAATATCCGTCTTCATCATCAATATTGTGTGAACCAAAGAAGATTTCACCCTTGGAAACTTTCATCATGGAAACATTATCTTCAATAGCTCCCAAGACCCAGTTAGTGCTAATGAATCCTCCCACATCAACAGGATTTTCAATATCAATCGTCCCTTTCGCAACAGAGTGACGTACACTACCTTCTCTTCCAACAGTATAATTATCCATACCATTACCTGAAACAGATACAATACCAGCTGCTTTTGCCCGTTTACCAGTAATTGTGGCATTTACAAAGGCCTTATCAAGGTTACCCTTCCAAATTTCTCCAACAATCCCTGCTAGGTTTTGCCCCTTATCTCCACCAGCATGTAATTTACCAATAAATGCAACATTGCGCATATTTGCTCCACGGTCTAACTTATTCACAATTCCTGCAATATTATTATTAGCGATAACACTACCTGTGACTTTAATATCTTCAACAGTTGCATTTTTCACCATATTAGCAACAGGTGCTATTCCGTCAGCCCAAGGCATATTGATATCCACATTACCTAAATTAATATTCTTCACTGAACCATTTTCAACACGATCAAATAAGGGACGGGCAATATTATGAATCGTATATTGTTTACCATCAACACTTGATAAGTGTCCCTTAAACGTGCCTGGGACATATTGTTTAAAGGGCGTTGGTACATTCATTGCATTCAAATCTGCACCAAGTTTGAATGTACCATTTTTATCGGCATTCATAGCATCTACTAAATCTTTAAAGTTATAGTAAACATTATCAACCTTAGGACGAGGTTTTTCAATGTAATGAATGTATTCATTTCTAGTTTTAGATGGGTCAACATGTTGAATCAAATCTTGGGCAGTTGCTGTAATTTTATAAAGTTCTTTTTCTTTTTCAGTCACCAACTCAATCTTATCAACTGCTAAACGTGTTACTTTATTATCACGACTAGTGATTTTTAAGTACATTTTCTTCACATCTTCATCTGAAGGTTTTTCAGTCATGAAATCACTAGGTGTTTCAGTACCATCGTCATTTACCTTCACTAAATTAGTAGATGCGATATTTTTAATTTCAACTTTTTTCAACTCTAAACGTAAAGGTTTTTCATCCAATTTAGACGTTTCATCACCTTCACCACGGTTGTAAGTCATTGTTGTTGCAATTTTATAATCTTTGAATAAATCCAAACCTTGAATAGCGTCTGTCAATTTTTCTTTAGATAAATCAACTCGCTTAACAACAGTATTCCCATCCTTAATCTCAGCTATAATGCTCTTGATTTCAGCATTACCTGTATTTTCAAGAGTGTAATCCAATTTAGCTGAACGATCCATCGCATCTTCTGTAACCTTATCTAAAGTCAAAGTTGGAGCAACTTTTGACGTATATTCCGGCAACGCTGGTTGAACTTCCGGTTCTCCTTTTTCAGTCACAACAGCTTCTGGTAAGGCTGGTTGAACTTCCGGTTCTCCCTTTTCTGTAACTACCGCTTCTGGTAACACTGGTTGAAGTTCCGGTTCTCCTTTTTCGGTTACAACAGCTTCTGGTAAGGCTGGTTGAACTTCCGGTTCACCCTTTTCAGTCACAACAGCTTCTGGCAACGCTGGTTGAACTTCTGGTTCTCCTTTTTCAGTCACAACAGCTTCTGGCAACGCTGGTTGAACTTCCGGTTCCCCCTTTTCTGTGACCACCGCTTCTGGTAAGGCCGGTTGAACTTCCGGTTCCCCCTTTTCTGTGACCACCGCTTCTGGTAAGGCTGGTTGAACTGCGGGTTCCCCCTTTTCTGTCACGACTGCTTCTGGTAAGGTTGGTTGAATCTCAGGTTCCCCTTTTTCAGTCACAACAGCTTCTGGTAATGCTGGCTGAACTTCTGGTTCCCCTTTTTCAGTTACAACCGCTTCTGGTAACGCTGGCTGAACTACGGGTTCACCCTTTTCTGTGACTACTGCTTCGGGTAAGGCCGGTTGAAGCTCAGGCTCACCTTTGTCTGTCACGACTGCTTCTGGTAAATCTGGCTGAACTGCGGGTTCACCCTTTTCTGTGACTACTACTTCTGGTAAGGCCGGTTCCCCTTTTTCAGTCACAACGTTGGGCTGCTCAACTGGTGAAACAGTTGTTACCGGAGAAACCGACGAAACAGTTCTATCATCAAGCTCCAAGTAACCAACATATCTGTAACCAGAAATTTGCAACACACCATCACGTCCAGACTCATGGATGTTAGCATTCAAATTAAGTGCTGAAGCAGTTGATAGTGTAACTAAACCTGTCGCCCCTACAATCAAAAATGTAGCTATTTTTTTATTTCTCTTATCTTTTGTAATAACTACAACAAGACTACCGATGGTCAATAAACCAAATACAGTCATAATAGATTGTGATTGACCAGTATTTGGTAGTGCGTCTTTCTCATAAACCAAAGCATATGATTCTTTTGATTCGTCAGGTCTACCTTGTTTGAGTTGATCACGTTCAGTTTGTGTCAAATTACTATAATCCAAGTAGTGATAAGTCGATGCACCAACAATTGACGGAGCGAATAAAAGACTTCCCAAGAATACTGAGCCAACAATACCTTTTATTTTCCTAATGGAAAATTTATCTTTTTTTAATAATGACAATTGTAATCCTCTACCTTTACTTTTTATTTCCTAATAGCAAACACTATTTTTTATTCTCAAAAATTGAACTTCTAAAATCATCGGTTTGATCAAGATAGGCTTTAAAGATTGCTCTCTTCAACTTATGAACTGCACTGTCAAATTCTGGTTTGTAATTACTCCAAGAATATCTATTCTCATCTGCATCCTTTCGAACAGCTTCATCCATTAATCGCTGCAACTCGGTAACACTACTTATGGTTTTCGTAGAAAAACTAGTCCAAGGTTTTGTTGTATCATTAAAAGTAACTTTATTCAGTCTATCAAATTGAGCTACACGTTCCTTATACATAGCTTGCTTGAATTGTGTCCAAGTTTTATATTGACTATTAAATACTTTTTGAAGGACAAGTTCATCTGTAACCAATCCTCGATCTTTACCATAAATTGTTATTTTTTTACCATTTTGTTTAGCAACTTCTTCGTATTGATTTGAGATATAAGGTACCATACCATCTTTAAAGCCTTTAGCAGCTAATAGTTCATAGGCCATACGACGTCCCATTAGGTCACCTGGCGTTCCGTCATCATTACTTAATGCTGCATAAATCGGCGCAAATAGTTTGATAGTATAGTAACCATTTCTTTCATATTTACCTGAAGTATATTCCCTAGACGAAAGAATATTATTCTCAATCAAATCATTGAATGAACGTAGTTTTTCAGCTTCTTCTACTGTTAGATCTCTGACAACATTTGTTGCATAGACGTTATTTCCATCTGCTGGATCTTTCACATACTTATTCTCAATTTTTCTGAGAGCTTCCATTTTCTGATAAACATTCAGTTTCTTAACGATTGATTGTCCTTCAAGATATTCCAACATATAAACGACATCAAACATATTGTGGACATATTGCTTCAAATCATCAGAGTTTTTAAATCTCGTAGTTGGATCAAGTATTTGTAATCGTTGTCCTTCTGTACTATCTGATTTTGAATGTTTCAAGATAGAGTTGATGGTTATAGTTGCATCATCTGGATGGTCTGGCGCTTGTAATAAACCTTTGGCGAAGAACTCTGGTCCCAAGCCACTTCTTCGACCATAGCCGCCAAGATAGATGTCCTGATCTGAGTCATGCGTCATCTCATGTGTATAAGTGATAGATCCATCTTTGTCCAACATTCGATAGCCCATATAATATACTGCATCCCCTGTAGCGTAAGCACCGTGTCCATTATGACCAACTTTATTTCCAACAGGACCAAAGAAATATTTCATTGCAGGATTTGGACTATCAAAATCAGCTACTGTTTTGGCTTTTCCATCGGTATGATCATCTCCAAATTTATAGGCATCATAAAGCAAGATATTTCGGTAAAGCTTCTCACGCCCTTTTTCATCTAGAATACGATACCAATAATCATAGTGATCTCGTTGACGCTCTGCTGTTTCATGCGCACTCTTTTCAACAAAGCTATTCAGATCACCACTTGCTTGATGCTCTTTATTACGGTAACGATCATAAGCACCAAAACCTAGACTAGAGATGGTTGAAATGACAAATACGGATCTTTCTGGCAAGGTAAGTAGAGGTAGTACCATATTACGGTATTTCCAACTGTCGCTAGTGATGCGATCATAGACACCGATAGAATACTTGCTTCCTGCTTTTTCTTGCTTGGCTTTCACTTCTGGAATATTAGATTTTTCTTCAACGATGTAAGCCTTGGTCTGAGTTTTAAACCAGTCATTGTTGCTTGTGTTTGGTAGAAAGACTTTTCGGTAATTTTCAAGCGTGTTAAATAAATCTTTCGTTCCATGATGGCTAGCTAAACTAATAGCATAAGTATCAACGTTGTTCTTGGCAAGAAGATTATTAAATCCTGATTTACCTAACTCTATTAAGGTATCTAACGGAGAAGCATTTCCTTTGCCAAAGAAATCTAGATGGTACATTACAAGATCTTTTGCACTCACTTTATCATAACTAAAGTTATACCAGCGTTCTAGGTAGCTCATACCAAGTAGCAAGGCTTCCTTGTTACGCTTTATTTTATCTGCAATATAACCCGTCATTACTTTATTGTCTGTAACTAAACCTGCATCAGCAGATAGAAGTTTTTTCAAGTTATCTGCTAAATGCTCTTTCGTTTTGCCAAATTGTTCTTCAAGATATAACTCCGTTAGTTTCACTTTTGGAGAAATACCGAGTGTCTTTCTGATAGCCTCTGAGTGGTAGGACACCTGCTGCAATTCAGGTAAGACTTGCTTGATGATAGAGTTTTGGTCGTACAAGAATTGGTTTGGTGTATAGAGAAGACCTGTATCTCCTAGACTATATTCTGCTAATTTGGCAAAATCAGACTGGTACTTGAGATTGAGTTTTTCAGATGAATGATCCTTGTAGTGCAGCAAGAGTTTGTTTGCAGTCTGTTTGTTGGAAACAATGTCTGTGATGACTTGGTTATCCTTCATCATGACTACTGACAAGAGTTCTTTCTGATATAAAAGACTGTTCTCATTGACCAGATTTCCATATTTGACGATGGTTGCCTTGTTATAGAAAGGTAACAATTTTTCAATGTTCTTATAAGCCAAGGCTCGCTTAGCTTGATAATTGGCTACCTTAGAAAAATCACTTTCTTTTTTGTCACTTGTTGAAAGAGGCTCCACTGTTGGTAGAGTGAGAGGATTAATGGCTGATTTTTTGCTTGCGATTTGGGAAGCATCTAGCATTGTTCCTCTTTCTTCAAAGGATTCCTTGCTGACGACCTCATCCTGGACCAAGGTGACATTGTAGACTCTGTTCGCTTTACTACTGAATGTGTCCATCACCTTCATTCCAGTATAGTGGTAACCGGTAATGGAATTTCCGTTAGTTACATTGACATCACTTAGAACATTGGTCAACATTCCAGCATGATTTTCATTATTAGATTCTCGGTCCCATAAATTTCCTGCTATACCGGCTACTTTTCCAAAGGGCTTAGTATTGTTAATATTCCCCTCAGCATAGCTATTCTGGATATGAGCATCTTTGTCAACAAGACCGGTAAGACCGCCAACGGTCTGATCTGAACTATTTGTGTTTGACGAAATATCTACTGACGCTTTAGATTTAGTTATCGAAGCATTTCTTCCTGTCAAATGACCGACCAGACCACCGATATTATAGGCGGCAGTCGTTTCATAGGTATTGACAATTCTTCCCTTGAAACTGCTCTCTGTGATGCTTGATTGCTCAGCCTTAGCCAGCAAACCACCGATACCACGTTCACCAGCTAGAACACCATCGACATGAACTTGTTTAATCTGTGTACCATTCTGGGCTTCATATGCCAGTGAACCGATATCATCTTTCCCTGAAATAGAGACATTTTTCAGACTCAGTTTTTCTACTGTAGCGCTACTCAAGTTTTCAAACAAAGGTTTTTTCAAATTGTAAATAGCATAATGTTTGCCATCTTTTTCACCGATTAATTGACCTGTAAATGTTTGCTTTATATAAGATCTATCATCTTGGCCTAATTCTACTTCGTTGGCGTTTAGGCTAGATGCTAGATGATAAGTTCCAGCAGGATTCCGATTTATAGCTTCAACTAGATTACTAAAGGAAGTAAAGTTTGTCGTTTCCTCTGTAGCCTTCTTAGAAAGATAGAAACTGAAATTGTCGACATATTTATTGTCCTGCTCTTGTTGCAGTTTATCAGCTTTGGCTGTAATTTTATAAACTGTCTGACCATTTTTTGTTTCCGAAGTTATTGAAGCAACTGGTAAATAGACATCTTTAAATGACGAAGATTTAACCTTGACAAAGTAAGTGTCTGGATTACTTGGAACACTGTCTAAAGAAACATGTTGTTTGTAAGTACCATTGGTCTGACTATATAACTCCAGATCAGAAACATTTCTTAATTCGAGTGTTTTTTCTGGATCTTTTTCTTTTGGTTTTTCAGCCGGATTTTCTGGTTTTTCTTGCTCAATATTACCAGTATATTCTGGAAGAGGGGCAATTTGTTCGGGTTCAACAATCGCTCCGGATTGGGTACCTGTATAAGATGGTTTCGATGGTACCTGTTCTGGTTCGACGATAGCTCCAGATTGTGTGCCAGTATATTCTGGTTTTTCGATCGTCTCAGGGGCTACAACAGCTCCCGATTGCTCACCTTTATATTCTGGTAAGGAAGCATGGGTCTCAGGCTCACCTTTTCTTGCAGACTGGGGTATTTCACTCGGTACAACTACCTTCTTAGTCCCTTTTTCTACTATACGTGGTAAGGATTCTTCTACCTTAGTCGAGAGAACTTCTCGGGAAATTTCTTGGTTTTCAACAGTGAAAATGCGAACAAGTTCAATCTTCTTCCCAGCACGACCTTCTTGTTTGACACGAATGGTTCCCTCTGTTAGATCTGGATTTTCTTGAACCACTTCTGAAAAGTCTAGTTTGGTTACAATCTCTTGGTCTTTGTATAGGAGCTCTGGTTTGTTCACTCGACCAGCCAAAACTTCATCCTGAGGATCCACACTAGCAATACCAGACGGTTTTGGATTGGATGAATCTTGAGAAGGGATTGGCTTCTCAGCAGGGCTTGTTGGAGACTGAGCTTTCTGCTCATCTCCTGACTTTTGTCCACCTTCCTTGGTCTGGACATGAGGGTGGACCGTATCCTCTAGTTTCTGATCTATAGCAACAGTTTTTAACTGATTAATTTTTTTATCTTGCTTAATATAACCTAGATAGGTATAACCTGATAGGACTCTTGGCAGAGGCAGACTATCTCCTTGGGATAATTGATATTCTTGATTATATTGGAGCAATAGTTTATTTTCTATAGCTTGAACCGAAGAAACCAAACCGCTCCCCATGCCTGTTATCAAAACAACCTTCAACAGTGCTTTCTTCTTGCCTTTCTTTCTCGAAACAACAAAAATAAGGAATCCAATCGAAGCGAGGGCTCCACCAGTGAAAACGGTAACCAGATTATTGTGGCCACCTGTATTAGGCAACTGACCTAGTTGAGCTTTCTCATCCATACGATAGACTAGATAATAGGTACTCTCACTATCTTCAGCAATATTAGGAAAATCCTTTACAATCAAGTCCTTCTCTTGATTACTTAACTCTGCATCTGTCACATATTTGTAGTGAATAGATACATTTTCTCGAGCAAATACGGTTCCACTGCTAGCGCTGTACACAAAAAATAAGCTCGAAATTGAAGCAGACACAAGACCAATCGCTAACTTTCGTAAGGAAAAACGATGCTGCTTCTCTCCAAAAAACTTTTTCATCTATATCCTCTCTATTATTTTATTCCTTTCAAAATAGAAGAAGCATTTTGCTTCCCCACTCAGATAAACTTACAAGAAACAAAAATACCACTATATATATTTTGATATATCCAATCTACAATCATCATTATACTATAAATTCTCTAACTTGTCCCAAAATAATACTAGCATTCTTCAATTCTTTTGAACAGTGGTAATTTCTCAAAGTAACTTCCACTTGGTTGGTCAAAGTGGAAATTAGTCTAAAACGGATTTTATGGTGGAATTAAGTATAAGACGATTGAGTTAGAAATGAGGTCCACTATAACAAAACATATTGAATTAGCGGTGGAACTTAGTTTGTGAATTTAGATGTTTGATAGTTGAGTTGCTTTGAACAATTATCAGCAAATAGGTAGAAAGAAATTTCCATTTTACTCTTGCTAGTCTCCTTAATTTTTGTTAGAATGATATCAAAAAATAAAGAAGGTTACCATTATGCCACAACATATCTTTGAAGAATTGGCTCAACTGGAGCAAGTAGAGGCTCTAGCTCTAGGAGGATCGCGGGCTGGACAAGATTTTGACAAAGACTCTGACTATGATGTATATGTCTACCTCAGTGCTCCCCTCTCGCCAGACATCCGAAAAGATATTCTCAGTAAATACTGCTCCTATATGGAAATCGGCAATCAATTTTGGGAATTGGAAGATGATTGTGTTCTCAATAATGGCATAGAGATTGAGCTGATTTATCGCTCTCTGGATAGCTTTGACAAAGATTTACAGGCCGTAGTTTTAGAGCATCAAGCCCAGAATTCTTACACTACTTGTATGTGGTACAATCTGCTCAACAGCAAGATTCTCTACGATCGAGATGGTCACTATGCTACCCTCCAGAAAAAGTACAATCTTCCTTATCCAGCTGAGCTGAAAAAGAATATCATCAACAAGCAATTCCTGCTTCTCGACCAAGCTATGCCAGCTTTTTCAAGACAAATCAAAAAAGCTCTCAAACGCCAAGACTTACTCAGCATCAATCACCGCAGTAGTGAGTTTTTCGCTTCTTATTTCGATTTACTCTTTGCCTTCAATGAGCAGCTCCATCCAGGAGAAAAACGCATGCTCCAGTACGCAAAAAACAATTGCTCTCATCTACCTCAACATTTTGAAGACGATATCCAAGACTATTTTCAAAATCTCTACCAGCTAGATCAGTATGAGAAAACAGTCCTAACTTTAGAGCATCTCCTATTAAATCTCAAACACTTGATTAATGAATCTATTTAGAATTACAATAAAAGCTCATGAAATCTGCTTTCCAGATGATCCATGAGCTTTTTGAATTTCCACAATATATAACAATGTAGAATTGATTGAAATCAGAGCAGAACAAAAAGGTTCTAACAGGATAAAAACGCATTATATCAGGAGTTCAAAAACTTGATACAATGCGTTTTATAGTCTAAAAGATTAGTTGTTTTTTCTTCTCAAATTGAGTTTTCCCTAGATTTTTCAATCTTATTTCGCTTCAAATCCTTCTGCTACTGCGTCCGTAAAGTTTTCTTCTACGATGCTAGCACAGTGATCACAGATAATAGCATGGTAGCTACGTTCTGTTGTTGTTAAATCAATGCGACGGCAACGGTCACACACTTGACCTGCAGCACGTTCAACTGTAAAGGCTACATCTTCAAAGACGAGTGCTTCTTCTGGAGCTGGACCTTCTGCAATTGTCAAGTCCGATACGATCAATACTTGTGCTACATTGCTGTTCACTGCTTCGAGTAGAGTTTTCACAACTTCGTTTGGATAAACTGTCAAGTGTGCTTCAAGTGATTTACCGATTACTTTTGCATTACGAGCTTCTTCCAAGGCTTTTTGAGCTTGTCCACGGAAGTCCATGAAGGCTGCCCATGTATCCAAGACTTCTTCTTGATTAGCAAAAGTTTCTGCTTCTGGCAATTCTGACAATTGAACGAAGTCTTCGGCTTCAAACTCTAGATATGACCAAATTTCTTCCGCAGTGTGAGGAAGGATTGGTGTCAAGAGTTTGGTGATTTTGACAAGAATGTCATAGAAGACAGTCTGCATTTGACGGCGTTCCAATGATTTGGCACCTTCGATGTAAACAACATCTTTAGCAAAATCAAGGTAGAAGGCTGACAAATCAACGTTGATAAAGTTCACCAAGGCCTTGTAGATTGTCAAGAATTCAAAGTTGGCATAAGCATCACGAATGGTCTTGACAAGCTGGTTAAAGCGAATCGTCATGTACTTATCAACTGAACGAAGCTCATCGTAAGCTACTGTATCTTGAGCTGGGTTAAAGTCAGATGTATTGGCAATCAAGAAACGAAGGGTATTACGGATCTTACGGTAAGTTTCAGAGACTTGGCTCAAGATATCCATAGAGATACGCACGTCGTTGCTTGAGTCAACACTTGTTACCCAGAGACGCAAGATTTCCGCACCAAATTGTTTTTCAACATCACTTGGAGCAATGGTATTTCCAAGAGATTTAG
>ERZ772953.629-NODE-629-length-11351-cov-6.450513_pt1 | contig 11351 bp, 6 predicted proteins | sample MGYA00580685_ERZ772953 | MGnify/ENA primary metagenome ERZ772953 (study PRJEB29015, sample SAMEA2738080) | human oral metagenome | biome: human oral; feature: human-associated habitat; material: saliva | place: China | collected 2209 ...
GGCTATCAATCAGCCATACAGATCAGTTTGTGACAGCTAGTGTTATTTTGGAGGAAAATCATGAAAACTAGTCCACATAGACCAACCAAGGCCCTTATTAATCTAGAAGCAATCCGATATAATATCCAACAAATGGGAGCACACATTCCTAAAGGAACCCTTAAATGGGCGGTTGTGAAAGCCAATGCCTATGGACATGGAGCGATAGCTGTTGCAAGAGCTATCCAGGATGGTGTAGATGGCTTTTGTGTGTCAAATATTGATGAAGCCATCGAACTCCGTCAGGCGGGTATCGCTAAGAAAATTCTTATTTTGGGAGTATCTGAGGTTGAATTTTTTTCATTGGCTAAGGATTTTGATATTACCTTGACAGTAGCTGGTTTGGAGTGGGTTCGTACCTTGTTAGCTAGTCAATCAGATTTATCTGGTTTAAAAATCCACTTAAAAATCGATTCAGGGATGGGACGAATTGGTTTTAGAGATGCAAGTGAAGCTCGAGAAGCCCAATTTTTACTTCAAGAACATGGAGCTTATGTTGAAGGGATTTTTACTCACTTTGCGACAGCAGATGAGCAGTCTGAGGCCTACTTTGACCAACAATTGAAGTGTTTCAAAGCTATTTTAGCTGAATTTAAAAACTTACCAGAACTAATTCATGCTAGCAACTCGGCAACGACTCTTTGGCATGCAGAAACAATTTTCAATGCAGTCCGTATGGGAGACGCCATGTATGGGCTCAATCCTAGTGGAAAAGTTTTGTCTTTACCCTATGATTTAATCCCAGCTTTAAGTTTGGAGTCTGCTATTGTACATGTAAAAACTCTTCCAAAGGGTGCTTGTGTAGGCTATGGGGCTACGTATGAAGCTGATAGTGAACAAGTGATTGCTACTTTGCCAATTGGTTATGCTGATGGATGGACAAGGGATATGCAGAATTTTTCAGTTTTGGTGGATGGACAATTGTGCCCTATTGTTGGCCGAGTATCTATGGATCAAATAACCATTCGTCTACCTTATATTTATCCATTGGGAACGAAGGTGACTTTAATTGGTTCAAATGGAGATAAGGAGATTACGACAACAGATGTAGCGACCTATCGAGGAACTATCAATTATGAAGTTGTTTGTCTCCTAAGTGATCGTATCCCGAGAGAATATTATTAAGAACAGAAGGAAAGGAGAGTAGGATGAATTTACACCAACCCTTGCATGTCTTGCCTGGCGTGGGACCAAAATCAGCAGAGAAGTATGCCAAATTAGGTATTGAAAATCTGCAGGACCTTTTGCTCTACTTTCCTTTTCGTTATGAAGATTTCAAGAGCAAGCAGGTTTTAGAACTAGAGGATGGAGAAAAGGCAGTTCTTTCTGGTCAAGTTGTAACTCCAGCTAGTGTTCAATATTACGGATTTAAACGAAATCGACTACGTTTTAGTATGAAACAGGGAGAAGTCGTTTTTGCGGTCAATTTTTTCAATCAACCCTATCTAGCAGATAAGATAGAGCTTGGTACGACACTAGCGGTTTTTGGGAAATGGGACCGTGCCAAGGCTAGTCTCACCGGTATGAAGGTTTTGGCTCAGGTGGAGGATGATCTGCAACCAGTCTATCGTTTGGCTCAAGGAGTTAGTCAGGCGGGATTGGTAAAAGTGATTAAGACAGCCTTTGATCAGGGATTGGATCTCTTGCTTGAGGAGAATCTTCCTCAAACATTGCTTGATAAATACAAGCTTATGCCACGTGGACAAGCTGTGCGTGCCATGCATTTTCCAAAGGATTTGGCGGATTATCGTCAAGCCCTTCGTCGGATTAAGTTTGAGGAACTTTTCTATTTCCAAATGCAATTGCAAACCCTAAAATCAGAAAATATGGTTCATGGAAGTGGTCTAGTCATAAACTGGTCTCGTGAAAAATTAGAAAAAGCGAGGGGAGGCCTTCCTTTTGCCTTAACCCCAGCTCAGGAAAAAAGTTTGCAAGAAATTTTGACTGATATGAATTCTGACCGTCATATGAATCGCCTTCTACAAGGGGATGTCGGCAGTGGTAAGACAGTTGTTGCAGGGTTAGCTATGTATGCTGCTGTGACAGCAGGCTACCAGGCTGCTCTAATGGTTCCAACAGAGATTTTGGCTGAACAGCACTTTGAGAGTTTACAGGAACTATTTCCGGATTTAAGATTAGCTCTTTTGACAGGCTCTTTAAAAGTTGGAGAAAAGCGCCAAGTTTTGGAAAAGATTGGCAAAGGTGAAATTGATTTTATTATCGGAACCCATGCCCTGATTCAAGATGGTGTAGATTACGCTAGACTAGGTTTGATTATTATTGATGAGCAACACCGCTTTGGTGTAGGTCAAAGGCGCATCCTGCGAGAAAAAGGAGACAATCCTGATGTCCTCATGATGACGGCGACCCCTATACCACGTACTCTGGCTATCACAGCTTTTGGAGATATGGATGTGTCCCTTATTGACCAGATGCCAGAAGGTCGAAAACCGATTATCACGCGTTGGATTAAACATGAGCAACTGCCTCAGGTTTTGACTTGGCTAGAGGGAGAAATTCAGACAGGTTCTCAAGCTTATGTTATTTCTCCATTGATTGAGGAGTCTGAAGCTCTTGATTTGAAAAACGCTATTGCTTTATCGGAAGAATTGACGGTTCATTTTTCTGGTAAGGCAAGAGTAGCCCTCTTACATGGTAAGATGAAAAGTGATGAAAAAGACCAGATTATGCAAGAATTTAAAGAGAAGAAAACCGATATTCTTGTTTCGACAACGGTTATCGAAGTTGGTGTCAATGTCCCAAATGCGACAGTCATGATTATCATGGATGCCGACCGTTTTGGGCTTAGTCAACTCCATCAGCTCAGAGGTCGAGTTGGTCGGGGGCATAAACAGTCATATGCTGTTCTTGTAGCTAATCCCAAGACAGATTCAGGTAAGGATCGTATGAGGATTATGACTGAGACTACAAATGGCTTTGTTCTTGCTGAGGAAGATTTAAAAATGCGAGGTTCTGGTGAAATATTTGGAACTAGACAATCAGGTTTACCAGAGTTTCAAGTTGCAGATATTATCGAAGACTTTCCAATTCTTGAGGAAGCTCGTAAGGTTGCTAGCTATATCAGCTCCCTCCCTAACTGGCAAGAGGATCCAGAGTGGCATATGATAGCTCTGAATCTACAAAAGAAAGAACATTTAGATTAAGCATTTCTAAGAAAACTATAAGGTATGTTTTAGATAAGGCGCCTATACTAGAATCATCAAAAAGAAATGAGGACTCTCATATGATGATTAAGGTAAATGATTAAAAAACATTTCAAGTGAAACAAGTACCTTCTCCTAAATACTAAGTAAAAGAGCGGAAACGCTCTTTTTTCTCTATAAAGTGAGCTTAGACTAGGAATTAAAATAATTATCGGACTAGTCTATTTACTATTGTGGCAAAGGTTGCTATAATGAAGAAAACTAATCAATATACTTCTGAAAGGAGTTCACATGACATTAGAAACAAGAAATGTTGCAATTCAGGATACATATGGGGAAAGATTTCAACACTGTTGGGGTTGTGGACCTAAGAATGATTTAGGATTGCATTTGAAAACTTATCCAAGTTTAGAGGGCACAAGCTGCATTAGCCGTATCAAGGTAGACCAGCAATATACAGGTGGTGTTCCTGCAAATCTCTTTGGTGGCATGATTGCTGTCATTTTTGACTGTCATGGAACAGCGTCTGCTGCATGGTTCGCTCATCATCAAAAGGGTTTGGAATTGACAGCTGAAACAGTTATCGGACGCTTCATCACAGCTCATTTAGAAGTTGATTATCTTAGCCCAACCCCAATTGACGATGAGATTGTCGTTACTTCAACATTGGAGGAACTAGGGGAAAGAAAAGCCATCGTTTCTATGGAAATGTCAGTGGCAGGTAAAGTGCGTGCAAAAGCTAAAATGGTTGCCGTAGCAGTTAAGGACAACATGTAAACGTATAGATAAGCTAGTGAGAGCAAGGATTTGCTCTCACTTTTAGTTGTGTGATATAAACTGAAAATTAATTACGGATTTTTAAGAAAGAGCCTACTTGAAACTACTTTTAGTCTAACTTGAAATGAAAGAATAACCTAAAAAAACTTTCTGATTTAAGGTCATTCTTGCATTGCATTTCTAGATGTGATACAGTTATGATAACGGTTACAAAACAAAGGAGGATTTTATGAGAAATCCAGCATTAGTAGAAGAAATGAAAACTTATAGAGGGCGAGATGAAGTACCACTCGATTTTGACACTTTTTGGGATGGAGAGATTAAAAAGTTATCGGCCTTACCAGATTATCAATTAGAGGAGCGTGATTTTCATATTCCAAATGTTGAGTGTTACGAACTAACCTTTAAAGGGACTGGTAATGGAATCGTTTATGCACGAGTTGTTTTGCCTAAGCTAGATAAGAAGGTTCCTGTTATTTTCCATTTCCATGGATATATGGGCCGTGGTTGGGATTGGACAGATATGCTTACCTATACCGTAGCAGGTTATGGTGTGGTATCCATGGATGTCAGAGGACAGTCTGGTTATTCTCAAGATGGCATGTGTTCTCCTCTAGGAAATACAGTTAAAGGGCAAATTATTCGAGGAGCTGTAGCGGGCAAGGACCAATTGTTCTTCAAGGATGTTTATCTAGATATTTATCAGTTGGTGGAAATTATTGCAAGTCTTCCTCGAGTTGATGAAGAACAACTATCTAGCTATGGAGCATCTCAAGGTGGGGCTTTAGCCATAGTTGCAGCAGCTCTGAACCCTAAAATCAAGCGTACAGTTTCCATCTATCCATTCTTGTCTGACTTTAGACGAGTGTTAGAGATTGGGAATACTAGTGAAGCTTATGATGAGCTCTTTAGATATTTCAAATTTCATGATCCTTTCCATGAAACGGAAGAGAGGATTATGGAAACATTAGGTTATATCGATGTGAAAAACTTTGCCCATCGTATTAAGGGTGAGGTTCGCATGATTACGGGGCTAGATGATGACGTCTGCTACCCAATCACTCAATTTGCTATATACAATCGTCTAACTTGTGAGAAGAGTTATCGCCTTATGCCTGAATACGCGCATGAAGCTATGAATGTTCATGTCAATGATCAAGTTTATAATTGGTTATGTGGCAGTGAAATTCCCTTTACCTATGTTGGCGAGTAAAAGTTTGTGAGGTGAGCCTTGTCAAAGCAGGGCTCTTTTTGTGACAAAGTTCAGAAAGTAGTTTCAATTGCTTCGAAGTCTAGAAACATATTTGAAAGTGAAATCTATTATATAGCAATGCTCAAAAAAGCAACATCTTTATTATATAATAAAGATAAGACGAAATTTGAAAGGAGATAAACTGTTATCGTTTTGTATGCAGGAAAAATGATAGATGCATATAAAATCAAAAGGAATGGGCAAGCATGAGATTGATACTTTTAACTTTCGATGTAGGAGAGTTAAAAATTTTAAGCAAAAAAGAAAGCGCTTTATTTTTGTGAAAACGAAAGGAAAAATATGAAACAGAGAGAATTTGATCGAAAAGAACGCTATGGAATTCGAAAATTTACAGTGGGAGCTGCATCCGTAGTCATTGGAGCAGTTGTTTTTGGAGTATCACCAGTTTTAGCCCAAGAAGCTCCAGCAAACACTAGTGAAACAGCTGGTCAAGCTTTACCAGAATTACCGAAAGAAGTAGAAACAGGAAATCTAGCTAACCTTGATAAAGAACTTGCTGATAAGTTGGCAACAGCTACAGATAAAGGAACTGAAGTCAACCGTGAAGAGTTGAAAGCAAACCCAGGTTCTGAAAAACCAACAGAAACTGAAACTCCAGCAGAGACTCCAGCAGCTGAAACGGATAAGACAGAAGAAACTGAGAAACAAGAAGCTATCGCTCGTGATTATTACTCAAGAGAATTGGAAAATGTTAATACTGTCGTAGAAAAAAATGACCTTGTCATTAATGCAGCTAATAATCAACGAGATGATTTGACAAGTGACTTAGAGAAACTGAAGAAACTTCAAGATGCAACAGTGCATATGGAGTTCAAACCAGATGCATCGGCACCACGTTTTTACAATCTTTTCTCTGTATCAAGTGATACCAAGGAAAATGAGTACTACACCATGTCAGTCTTTGATAATACAGCCCTTATCGAAGGTCGTGATGCAAATGGTGCGCAATTCTATGATAAATACACCGATGCACCATTAAAGGTTCGCCCAGGTCAGTGGAATTCAGTTACCTTTACTGTTGAAAAACCAACAACTGAAGTCCCTACTGGAAGAGTTCGTCTATATGTAAATGGTGTCTTGTCCAGAACAAGTTTAAAATCTGGGAAATTCATCAAAGATATGCCAGATGTTAACAACGTTCAAATTGGAGCAACTAAACGAGGAAGCAAGACAGTTTGGGGCTCTAACCTACAAGTCCGTAATCTAACAGTCTACGACCGCGCCTTAACACAAGATGAAGTTCGAACACGAAGTCAATTATTTGAAAGAGGAGACTTGAGGCAAGAACTTCCAGAAGGGGCTGAAATTTCTAAAAAAACAGATGTCTTTACAGCGGGCAAAAATGGGCAGTCAAATCCAGATGGTATTAATAGCTATCGTATTCCAGCCCTCCTTAAGACTGACAAGGGAACTTTGATTGCTGGTGCTGACGAACGCCGCTTACACCACTATGACTGGGGTGATATCGGTATGGTCGTTAAACGAAGTGAAGACAAGGGCCAAACATGGGGGGATCGCATCACTCTTACGAATCTACGTGACAATCCAAAAGCCAAGGATCCAAACATTGGTTCACCAGTAAACATCGATATGGTTCTAGTCCAAGATACGGAATCTAAACGAATCTTCTCAGTTTACGATATGTTCCCAGAAGGTAAAGGAATCTTCGGAATGTCTTCTGAAAGAGAAGTTGCCTATAAGGAAATTGATGGAAAAACTTATCAAATTCTATACCGTGAAGGAGAAAATGGAGCCTATACTATTCGTGAAAATGGTGTTGTCTACACACCAGATGGTCAGGCAACGGATTACCGTGTTGTTGTAAATCCTGTCAAACCTGCTTATAGCGATAAAGGCGATCTTTATCAAGGTGAGCAACTACTAGGAAATATCTACTTTACAAGCAATAAAACTTCTCCATTTAGAATTGCTAAAGACAGCTACCTATGGATGTCTTATAGTGATGATGATGGTAAGACTTGGTCTGCACCACAAGATATTACTCCAATGGTCAAAGCTGATTGGATGAAATTCTTAGGTGTGGGACCTGGAGTGGGAATTACCCTCCAGAATGGACCTCATAAAGGTCGTATTGTTGTCCCTGTTTATACGACAAACAGAACCAACCACCTCAACGGATCTCAATCATCTCGTATCATCTATTCAGATGACCATGGTAAGACTTGGCATATGGGTGGCGGTGTCAATGACAACCGTACACTTCATGATGGAACAGTAGTTGATTCAAGCAACATGAACAATTACTACGCTCAAAATACAGAATCTTCTGTTGTTCAATTGAACAATGGTCAGTTGAAACTCTTTATGCGTGGTTTGACTGGTGATTTGCAAGTTGCGACAAGTAATGATGGTGGTATTACATGGGACAACTATGTAGCACGCTATGATGTACCTGATGTTTATGTTCAAATGGCGGCGACTCATACGGTTCAAGATGGTAAAGAGTATATCCTTCTAGCAAATGCTAATGGACCAGGTCGTAAGAATGGCTACATTCGTGTGGCTCGCGTAGAAGAAGATGGCGAGTTGACTTGGTTGCATCATCATTTGATTCAAGAAGGTGAGTATGCTTATAACTCACTTCAACAAATTGGACCAAAAGAATTTGGTCTCTTGTATGAACATCATGAAGCGGGTGGTAATCCTTATACTCTATCCTTCAAGAAATTCAACTGGGATTATCTAACTAAAGAGAGACTTGCTTCTAAAGAAGTGAAAGTTACAACAGCTATGGAAAAATGGCCAGGCATTATTGCTATGGAATTTGATTCAGAAGTCTTGGTAAATCAAGCTCCAACTCTCAAATTAGCTAATGGTAAGACTGCAACCTTCATGACTCAGTATGATACGAAGACTCTCCTATTTACAATAGCTCCTGAAGATATCGGTCAAAAAGTTACAGCTATTGAAGCGGGTGCAATTGAAAGTATGCATAACTTACCAGTATCTGTGATAGGTACTAAACTTACGAATGGTTTTAATGGTGACGAACCGGCAATCCATGAAGTCCCAGAATTTACAGGTGGTGTTAATGGCGACGAAGCAGCTGTAACAGAACTTCCTGAGTACACTGAAGCTATTGGAACTGCAGGTGATGAAGCCGCACCAACAGAAGAAATCCCAGAATTTACAGGTGGTGTCAATGGCGACGAAGCGGCTGTGACAGAGCATCCTGAGTACACTGAAGCTATTGGAACAGTAGGCGATGAAGCCGCACCAACAGTAGAAATTCCGGAATTCACGGGTGGCGTCAATGCGGTCGAAGCTGCAGTCAATGAAGTCCCAGAATTCGTAGGTGGTGTGAATGCAGTTGAGGCTCTTAAGAATGAATTGCCTGAGTTCGTAGGCGGAGTCAACTCTGTTCTAGCTCTCAAGCATGAACTTCCAGAATACGTAGGAGGAATTAATGCGGTCGAAGCAGCAGTCAATGAAGTTCCAGAATTCGTGGGTGGCGTGAATGCAGTTGAAGCGCTTAAGAATGAACTTCCAGAATTTACAGGTGGATCTAATGCAGTCCAAACACTTGAGCGAGAACTTCCAGAATTCACAGGTGATGTCAATGCAGTCGAAGCGGCAGTCAATGAAGTTCCAGAATATAAGAGCGAGGAACAACCACTTGTAACTCTAGTAGCACAACAAGATAAGACTTACCAAGCTCCTGCAGCTCAACCACAACAACCAGCTCTCCCTGAAACAGGAAGTGAAGTTTCAACTTCTCTAGTATCTCTCGGTCTTGTTGGTATGTTCTTGGGATTGTTTGGAATGGCCAAGAAAAAAGAAGATTAATCTACTATTAAATCTTAAAGATATCTAAGAAAAATAGTGAAATTGAAAGAGTCTGTGACGGTGATTTGTTACAGACTCTTTCGTTTATAGAAAGCATAGAAAGTGCTGGAATAGCTAGAGCGAAGATGATTCGAGTGGAAAGTTTCCCTCTGAAACTACTTTCAGCAGAATCTGTTTCACAAAATTGTTTTGAAACTTCAATCTATTCTAGTACAAGTTATTGAAAGCGCTTTAAAAATGATATATAATAGGCTCATAAGAAAAAAGAAAAGGAGGAAAGTAGATGCCACAGATCAGTAAAGAAGCTTTGATTGAGCAGATTAAAGATGGAATCATCGTTTCTTGTCAGGCACTTCCTCACGAACCGCTTTATACAGAAGCGGGAGGGGTAATTCCCTTGCTGGTCAAAGCGGCTGAGCAAGGTGGAGCAGTAGGTATCCGAGCTAATAGTGTTCGAGATATTAAAGAAATTAAGGAAGTAACCAAACTTCCAATTATTGGGATTATCAAACGTGATTATCCTCCGCAAGAACCATTCATCACTGCTACTATGAAAGAAGTTGATGAATTAGCAGAACTTGACATCGAAGTTATTGCTCTTGATTGTACCAAACGAGAACGTTATGATGGTTTGGAAATTCAAGACTTTATCCGACAAGTCAAAGAAAAATACCCAGATCAACTCTTAATGGCTGATATCAGTACCTTCGAAGAGGGATTGACAGCAGTAGAAGCAGGAATTGATTTTGTTGGTACGACCTTATCAGGCTACACATCTTACAGTCCAAAAGTAGATGGCCCAGATTTTGAATTAATTAAGAAACTCTGTGATGCAGGGGTGGACGTCATCGCAGAAGGGAAAATTCATACGCCAGAACAAGCCAAGCAAATCCTAGGTTATGGAGTGCGAGGAATCGTTGTTGGCGGTGCCATAACTAGACCAAAAGAAATCACGGAACGTTTTGTTTCGGGTCTTAAGTAACACAATCTTTAAAAAAGTTGAGGAGAGTGGTTGATGAGTAGACAAAAATGAAAACGTATACAATAACACTATTTCCCATTATCCAAATTGGATATCGTCATTATAAATAAATTTAGGAGAATACAAATGAAATTTAGAAAATTAGCTTGTACAGTACTTGCGGGTGCTGCGGTTCTATCTCTTGCTGCTTGTGGTAAAACAGACACTAACAAAGAAGCGGCTAAATCAGGTGGCGACTCTGCTGCTGCAACTACAGAAATCACTTGGTGGGCTTTCCCAGTCTTCACACAAGAAAAAACAGGTGACGGTGTTGGAACTTATGAAAAATCTATCATCGAAGCTTTTGAAAAAGCAAATCCAGATATTAAAGTTAAGCTAGAAACAATCGACTTCAAATCTGGACCTGAAAAAATCACTACAGCAATCGAAGCTGGAACTGCTCCAGACGTACTCTTTGACGCACCAGGACGTATCATCAATTACGGTAAAAATGGTAAATTGGCTGAGTTGAATGACCTCTTCACAGACGAATTTGTGAAAGATGTAAACAATGAAAATATCATCCAAGCAAGTAAAGCTGGTGATAAAGCTTACATGTATCCAATTAGTTCTGCACCATTCTACATGGCTATGAACAAGAAGATGTTGGAAGATGCTGGTGTAGCTGATCTTGTTAAAGAAGGTTGGACTACAGATGACTTTGAAAAAGTTTTGAAAGCTCTTAAAGACAAAGGATACACTCCAGGTTCATTGTTCAGTTCTGGTCAAGGGGGAGACCAAGGAACACGTGCCTTTATTTCTAACCTTTATGGGGCTTCTGTAACAGATAAAGAAGTAACAAAATATACAACTGATGATCCTAAATTTGTAAAAGGTCTTGAAAAAGCAGCAGGCTGGATTAAAGATGGCTTGTTGAACAATGGTTCACAATTTGACGGTGGAGCAGATATCCAAAACTTTGCGAATGGACAAACATCTTACACAATCCTTTGGGCACCAGCTCAAAACGGTATCCAAGCGAAACTCTTGGAAGCAAGTAAGGTAGATGTGGTAGAAGTACCATTCCCATCAGACTCTGGTAAACCATCTCTTGAATACCTTGTAAACGGATTTGCAGTATTTAACAACAAAGACGATAAGAAAATCGCAGCTGCTAAGAAATTCGTTCAATTCATCGCAGATGACAAAGAATGGGGTCCTAAAGACGTTGTTCGTACAGGTGCCTTCCCAGTTCGTACTTCATTTGGCAAACTTTATGAAGACAAACGTATGGAAACAATCAGTGGTTGGACTAAATACTACTCACCAT
>ERZ772953.634-NODE-634-length-11281-cov-2.937199_pt1 | contig 11281 bp, 8 predicted proteins | sample MGYA00580685_ERZ772953 | MGnify/ENA primary metagenome ERZ772953 (study PRJEB29015, sample SAMEA2738080) | human oral metagenome | biome: human oral; feature: human-associated habitat; material: saliva | place: China | collected 2209 ...
ATCCTTATAATGCGAAATGGACCGAGCAACTTCCTTAGAAACGAGATATTTAAACGCCGCAAAGCCGTGCCTCTAAAACTTTCTCCGAAGCTCAGGATATTTACCAGAATAAAAATTAGAACCATACTCGATAATAAAAGCATATATTCTCTGATAATTGTAGGTATAATCATATCCAATGTACTTCTCATCTTCGGACTGTCTATATTGCCGATAGTAGATAAGCATGCTGAAAAGGTAAAGAAAAATAAAATTGCAAACTACGAATACACCCTGGTGCATCCTGTCAAAACAAAAGATAAAAAGGCGGAAAAGTTCGCAATCAGAGAACTCGTAGGGCGAAACGATGAAACTGTAACGATTTACGGCATATCTCCAAAGTCAAAATATCTAAAAAATGCTTCCATTAAGCGAGGAGAGGTATTGATATCCAATGGATATGTTGAAAAATTCGACATAGAAAAAGGAGATACCTTAACGTTCAAGCAAAAATACAAATCCAAGAAGTACAAATTCAAGCTCACCAAGACATATGAACACCCTTCATTCTTTGCAGTATTTATGGACATAAGGGACTTTCGAAAGACGTTCAAAGAAGATAAGGACTACTATAACGGATACTTCTCAAATAGAAAATTAAAGGATTTAAAATCAAAGGATATTGCCCTCACCGTTACAGGGAAAGATCTTGCAGCGCTTACAGAACAGATAAATGAAGCTATGAAGGGTATAAATACCACATTTGTTTTTGCAACCTTGGTAATCTATATGATAATGGTGTTCCTATTATCAAAACTTGTTATAGAAAAGAACACCACCAATATCTCCATGACGAAGGTACTGGGATTCCACCCGAAGGAGATAAACAGATTATTTAACAGCCCTACCCGTATAGTGGTAATATTCGGGATTCTCATATCCTTTCCCGTAAGTACGGCGATAGAACAAGTCATAATGATATCCATGATCCGAAAGATGGATGGCTGGTTTACACCTTATATACCTATGAAAATCTACCCTCTAACCTTCGCATTGTTCTTCGTGTCATTCGAGATAATGTCATTCATACTGAGACGCAGAACTTCAAAAATTTCGCTATCCTCAGCATTAAATTCCCCTGAGTAATATAAACTAATTGCTCTTATTATTTCACTAAAATAAGTTTATGAAAATTGGCACAGCGAGCCTATCAGCTAATCCTTAAAGCTACTTATAACCCTGAAAACAGCACAGGGCAACATTACTTACTTAATAGACTTCACAAACCGTGAAGTCTATTATTTCTGTTTTTATCTGCCTATTACAGGTTATCGCTGTCTTATGAGTTTGCCGAGCTCTTGCGATATTTTAGTGTGAAGAGCATCGAATGTGCCCTGCTCTTGCAGTAATATATCAGACTTTGGAACCATAAACTGTACATTTATCTCATCAGCAGCTGCGATGTGTTTACTTCCTACATAGTTTTTGCCGTAAACTTCCGCTTCCACAGTCTTTACGGCATCTTCATAATCAATTGCCGTTTCCTCTATGCCGAGTTCATTTAAAATATCATTTAAGAGGTCATACATATCCCCTTCATCACCTTCTTTTATAAATCTGTTTTTTACGGCTTGAACCCTTCCCTCTGCATTTGTGAAGCTTCCACCTTTTTTAACTCCGTTAGGCTCTCGAATGAATATATCCGCCCTATCGTTATGCATCACATCCACATGCGCAATACGCTCAAATCCGGCCTTCATATCATCCGTAATATCTACACCGAAGCTTATCAATATCCCGCTTTCATCAGAACTTGCAGGCTTAATTCCAAAGTCCAGCAATCCTTGAGTGTTGTTTTTCTTTCTAAGATGAATTAAATTGCTTCCCTTGTAGGCAGCTATATCGGAAAGTAAAACCGCCCCGTCAAAGGTAACAATGCTGTCGGAATATAGTATTGCAGGATTCTTAGCCGATAGATAACGCTTTGCCGCTTCCATGGCTTCATCGCTCACATTGATTTTTCCTGCATACTCTATGAGCTCTGAGCTGAACGGCTTATCGCTGTTCGCAACTAATTTTACAACCCCGGCAAAAACCTCCGCTATTGCGCTACCCTTTTTATCCGTATTTATATGCCTTATGTTAACACCCCTCGTAGTGCCCTCTTGATTGGTGATCATGACTATTTCTTTTCCCTGTTTTGAAAGGCTTATAAGCCTTGGTGAAATTATAGGGTTGCTATGAACATCTAAGGCACACAGTATGAAGTCGGAATCATTCAGCTCATCGAAGCCCGTAAGCGGCTTAGTCGTTCCAAATACTTTACCTGCTCCACATTCAGGCACATCGTGAGATACGACGTCTGCGCCTATTGCATCTGCAAACTTTTTAATAGCCGCAACTTCTTCAGTAGTATACCTTGCAGATATACTTACATATTTCTTTTTAGAAGCATCACCTATAAGATCCGCAAGCGATTTTATAGCCTCTTCTTTTTTCGTTTTTTCACTTCCTATATATGAATCAAACGGCTCGGTGTACCTCGTAAACAATCCGAATTTACCTCTGCCGCAGGCAAGTCCCATACCTGCTTCGCTTCCGTTTATTGCATCAGCCTTCATTACCAGATTTCCGGCTGTCTGTACATCAATTTTGCAGCCAACGGAGCAGAATTCACAAACCGTCTCGTTAGACTTCATATTTGCCGGTATATCCTTTGTATTAAAGCACCTTTCCTTAAGAGCTCCGGTAGGACATACCGATATACACATGCCGCAACTTACGCATCCGCTCTCACGAAGCTTTCTGCCCATCTCCGGCATGATTACCGTATCGAAACCTCTGTTTACAAGCCCTAGAGCTCCGATACCGAGCGTTTCATCGCAAACCCTGACGCACAATCCGCACAGGATACACTTATTAGGATCCCTGGTTACAAATGGATGATCATCTTCAAAGTCTATATCGGTATGATCTCCATAGAGCCTTTCAGGCTCCACTTCGTACATGTGTGAATACTTTATCAGCTTACATTCAAAATAATCCTTACAACCGCATTCAAGACATCTTTTAGCTTCTTCCTTCATTAAATCTACAGCGATTGTCTTTTCCACTTCATTGAAATTATCTTTTCTCTCATCAGCTTTTGCAACTTCAGGATTAGCCCTGCATTTTCGCTCTCTATCTTCAAAATCCTCAGATGTAATGTCTGACCTTGTAACATAATAAGGCGAAGTATAAACAAATTTCTTTCCGCTCAGATAATTGTCTATAGCCTCCGTAACCTTCTTCGCATCCGCTATGGCTTCGATAGCTATTGAAATTTTATCGTTACCGCAGTCGCCACCCGCAAACACGCCTTCCATGCTCGTCATAAATGATTTTTCATCATAGGCTATAGCGTTTCGCTTCGTTTTTTCAACTTCACCGAATAATTCTGAATCCACCGCCTGCCCTATGGCAAGTATAACGGTATCCACATTGAGCATTTCTGTTTTGCCCTCTACCGCTACAGGCCTTCGCCTTCCTGATGCATCCTCTTCACCAAGCTCCATAACCTGAAGCTCCATTGCATTTACCCTGCCGTCCTTTTCAAAAATTTCAATCGGATTTCTAAGTGTCTTAAATATTACACCTTCTTCCTCTGCGCTCTTTATTTCAAATTCTTCAGCAGGCATCTGCTCCGTTGTACGCCTGTACACGTTATACACATTTTGGGCTCCGAGCCTTACAGCCGTCCTTGCAGCATCCATAGCGGTATTACCGCCGCCTATTATAGCCACATTCTTTCCAATACCCGTTTCAATGCCTCTAGCCTTCCTCTGAAGAAATTCGATACCACCTATTACACCGTTGCTGTCTTCTCCTTTGCAACCTGTACCTGTAGACTTCCAAGCACCTATTCCAAGTAGCACCGCATCGCTGTTTTTTCTTATTTCATCAAAACTTATATCGCTTCCTATGCGAGTATTCGTTTTAATATCTATTCCCATTTCTTTTATCTTTGAAATTTCAGCATCTAATATTTTCTTAGGCAACCTGTATTCAGGGATTCCGTATCTAAGCATTCCCCCTGCATACGGCATGGCTTCATAAACGGTGATATCATGTCCGAGCTGCCTTAAAAAGCATGCAGCCGAAAGACCCATGGGTCCGCCGCCTATGATCGATACCTTCTTGCCGGTAAATTCTTCCGGTAGCTTAAAGGCAAAATCTTCTGTAAAAAATGCTTCTTCCGCTAATAAACGCTTTGAATCTCTAATAGCTATAGGTTCATCCACTAAGGCTCTTCTACAGTTTTCTTCACAAGGATGCGGACATACCCTTCCAAGGGATGCAGGAAGAGGTATCTTTTCCGTTACCAGTTCTATGCCCTTCTTAAAATCTCCTTCCGCTAAAAATCCGACGTACCCTTGACAATCCGTATGAGCAGGACAGTTGAGTACACAAGGCGGTCTGCAGTCGCCCTTATGATTTGTCATAAGAAGCTCAAGATTAGTTTTTCGGGACTCTATTACTCTTTCGGTGTTTGTACGTACAGTCATACCGTCTGCAACTTCAGTAGCGCATGCCTTTACAAGCTTCGGGTTACCTTCCACTTCACATACGCATATTCCACAAGCTCCATAGATATCCACCCTGTCATCGTAGCAGAATGTAGGTATGAAAATATCATTTCGCCTCGCAACGTCCAATATGGTCTCGCCTTTGTTTGCGCCTGCTTCAATGTCGTTTATGTTGATCTTAAATTCAAACCTTTCAATCATCTCTTTCACTTCATGCCTCCTAGTCTAAATTTACAGAACTAAATCTACACGACTCCAAACACTTACCGCATTTTATACACTTTTCCTGATCTATAACATGCTGCCCCTTAGGAGAACCTGTAATCGCTCCTACCGGACAATTTCTGGCGCAGGCTGTACAGCCGACGCAGGTGTCCAGTATTGTATATGTCACAAGAGGTTTGCAAGATTTTGCAGTACATTTATGATTGTATATATGGTCTTCATATTCATGTCTAAAATACTTTATTGTGGTAAGAACCGGATTCGGAGCGGTCTGTCCTAGTCCGCACATAGAACCTTCCTTTACCTTGTTTGAAAGCTCGAGTAAAAGCTCTATGTCTCCGTCCTTACCCTTACCCTGCGTAATCCTTTCAAGTATCTCGAGCATTCGCTTCGTTCCCAGGCGGCAGTATATACATTTCCCGCAGCTTTCCTTACGGGTAAAGTCAAGAAAATAACGAGCCATATCCACCATGCACGTATCTTCATCCATAACTATCATTCCGCCGGAACCGACTATGGCTCCCGTCTTTACGATGTCTTCGTATGTTACCTTCGTATCTATGAGCTCTGCAGGTATACAGCCTCCTGAAGGACCTCCCATCTGCACGGCTTTAAATTTCCTGTCATTTTTTATGCCGCCTCCTATATTGTAGATGACGTCTCTAAGAGGCATACCGAGCGGCACTTCACAAAGACCGCCTTTTTTTATCTTACCGGCAAGTGCGAATACCTTAGTGCCTTTGCTTTCACCGAGTCCGAATTCTGCGAATTTATCGCCGCCATTTTTAATAATCCACGCAACGTTGGCCAAGGTTTCTACGTTATTAATATTTGTAGGTTTCTTCCAAAAACCCTTTTGTGCAGGGAAAGGTGGTTTCAACCTCGGCATCCCCCGTTCTCCCTCTATGGATGCTATCAGCGCAGTTTCTTCACCGCACACAAACGCTCCTGCTCCCGCCTTTATATAAAGGTCGAAATCAAATCCCGAGCCTAAAATATTGTCTCCCAAATAATTCGCTTTTCTGGCCTGCTCCATTGCATTTTCGAGTCTCTTAATAGCCAGCGGATATTCTGCCCTTACGTAGATAACTCCCTTTGTAGCGCCTATTGCATAGCCACCTATCAGCATACCTTCAAGCAAGGAATGCGGGTCACCTTCAAGTACAGACCTATCCATAAAAGCTCCGGGATCTCCTTCATCTGCATTACAAACTATGTATTTTTGATCCGCTTCATTGCTTCTTGCGGCGTTCCATTTAAACCAGGTAGGAAAACCTGCTCCTCCTCTTCCTCTAAGCCCCGATTTTTTTATCTCTTCTATTACTTCCTCGGGAGTTTTTTCCGTAAGAGCTATTTTTGCAGCCTCATATCCGCCTTCGCTGATATAGTCTTCTATCTTTTCGGGATTTATGAGTCCGCAATTACGAAGTACTATCCTCTGCTGTCTTGTTATAAACTTTTCATCTTCTTCATCAATTACATGCTCGCTTGATATTTTACCATCGCTGAAATGGTGCTTAAATATCGATTCGACTTCTTCGGGCTTTACATTTACATATCTTGTAAGCTTTTCCTCATCATCGTATACATCTACAATAGGCTCCAAGAAACACGTGCCGACACAGCCCGTAACCTCCAGATCCACATCCAGATTATCACGCTTAATCATTGCGTCTATGCTGTCCGCAACCTTCTTTGCGCCTGTAGCGATACCACAACTTCCTTGCCCAACTTTTACCTTCATCACACTCCCCCTTACGAGCACTCCTACTCGCATATCATTAAAGGTATAAGATTAGCCTATGCGCTAGCTCTGATTTCATCCAATAATTTTATTACCTTATCCTTAGTAAGTTGTCCGTACGTTTCTTCGCCTTCCACCGTCTGAACCATCATGACGGGCGCTATAGAGCAGCACCCGAGGCAGGCAACATTATTTAGAGTAAACACTCCGTCTTCTGTAGTTTCTCCGTCTTTAATATTAAGGTGCTCGGACACCACCTCCCTAACGGAGTCCGAACCGTTTACGTGGCAGGCCGTACCCTGACACAGCATTATCAGATATTTACCTATAGGCTTTAGCCTGAACTGTGAATAGAATGTCGCAACGCCATAAATCTTTGCAGCCCTTATCCCCGTTTTTTCAGAGATATAATCTATAACATCCATAGGCAGGTATCCTGCGTCTTTTGAAGTATCGTAATCAGGCTTCCTTCTTTATCTGCATACTCTGAAAGTATATTGTCTATTTTAGAAAAGTCCTTTTTAAGCTTAGCATCCATATAACACTCCTTTTGTTAATAACCACTAATTTATATAGTCTGTGTGAAGCTTTTTTGTCGACTTTGTTACAACTTCATTATAACCCTGCCGAAGAACTTTTTCAAGAAAATTATGTGTTTTAGATGCGGTTTTATTATTTAAGGCAGTTTAATATGGCTTTGCGCATTTCGCCTACTTTAATCACATCTCCGTGTATCACATCTCTTTTGTCTAAATCCCTTAAACAGCATGGAATTTCAGTGCTTGTATGCTTGCTTAGGTTTTTAAGATCTTCAAAGCCGTCCTTCCCCCTTAGGGATCCTATTGCAGCCGCCACGCTTTCAGCGAATTTATATGCACTTGCAGTGGACACTATGACTGTATCGGTATCATCACCGGTATTTTTCTTATAGTCCTTATACACGGAATATGCTACAGCTGTATGTGTATCCATTAAATAATGCTCTGTATCATATAGTTCTTTGATATTTTGAGCACCTTTTTCAGAGTTTGAAAATCCCGCATAGAATTCCGATAAACCCTTCTTTATTTCAGGAGACACCTCATATCTCTTATTTTCATCTAATGACTTCATGAGGTTTTTTATTTGAGCGCCGTCGTTTCCACTCAAGTTAAACAGCAATCTTTCCAAATTACTGGATACCAAGATATCCATTGACGGTGAACTTGTAAGATAAAATTCTCTATCCAAGTGGTACACGCCCGTTTCAAAAAAATCTGTTAGTACTTTGTTTTCGTTAGAAGCGCAAATTAGCTTCGCAATAGGCAATCCCATATTTTTTGCACAGTATGCTGCCAAAATATTTCCGAAGTTTCCCGTAGGAACCACCACATTTATAGGTTCACCTGCCTTTATTTGCCCGCTTGATAACAGTTTTGCATATGAGTACACATAGTATGCAACCTGCGGTACCAGCCTTCCGATATTTATGGAATTCGCAGATGAAAATTTATATCCTAAGGCTCCTATCTCCTTTGCAAATTCACTATCTGTAAAGATGTCCTTCACTGCAGTCTGCGCATCATCGAAATTTCCCTCTATGGCGAATACATGCGTATTATCGCCTTGCTGAGTAATCATCTGCCTTTCCTGTACGGTGCTCACTCCGTTATTAGGATAAAAAACTATTATATCCACGCCTTCCACATCAGCGAAGCCCTCAAGAGCAGCCTTTCCGGTATCTCCCGATGTTGCCGTAAGTATGCAGATTTTTTTATCGTTTCCCTGCATCTTGATGGATTCAGTGAGTAAAAACGGCAAGACGGATAGCGCCATATCCTTAAACGCCGCCGTTTTACCATGATAAAGCTCAAGGAAATGAACTTCTTTCGTCTTGGTGAAACCCACCACATCATCTTTTGAAAATTTATCATCGTACGCACTATTTACGCAATATTCTATCTGCTCCTTAGAAAAGTCCGTAAAAAAAGCACCGAGCACCATCTTGGCTATTTCCTTATAACTCATGCCCTTGAGCTCTTCAAGCTCTACCGGAAGATTCGGTATGCTCTCAGGCACATACAACCCCCTATCACCTGCTATTCCGTTTATGATGGCTTCTGACGAGTCTATTCTCTCACTTGAACCTCTGGTACTTATGTATTTCATCCATTTCTCTTTTCTATAAACAACTCTAAAAATAACGCTGTCACCGGCAATCACTCACAAGCCACTTCTGCAAACACCACTGTCAGCAACAATTCACTCACAAGCAAATCAGGCAAACATTGTAAGCCCTGTCATCATCGACAGTTTCCTCACAATCATGTCCTGTAACCATCGCCTCTACACACATTCATTCTAATTTATTTATGCCGCCCGTGTCAATACCGACATGAAGCTGCTGCTAATACGAAATGCTTTTTATTTACAAGGCAATTCCGCATCGTCAAAACAATCAAACGGTGCAGTCTTATCAAACGGATTTTCCTTAGAGATGTCAGGAATTGTATCGATATGTGAAAATGCATTATTTACATCAGCTGTCCATCCATTATGAGAAGTGAAGACAGCTTTTATATCGTAAGCAGCTATATTTTTCTTCAAAGCTTTCAGGGATTTTTTGTTAAGACTGCTGTCGAAGTTAAAAACGTCAAAGAAACAATAACCGCCGGTTTCATTGATTGCAATCGAATCTCCTGTAAACAAAAGGTTGTCGTTGATAATATAAACACAATGCCCCAGCGTATGCCCCGGAACAAGCAGCGATGTAATCTTAAGATCCCCCAGCGTTTCTCCATCTTCCATGAGCTGATACTTTTTCTTAATTCTAACAGGATTTTTCAAACCTATAGGTCCGATTCTCTTCCTGTGCCATGTATTGGTCAAATAATTTTCTTCCAACTTTCCGAGATATATTTTTGCGTTTTTAAATGGATCTTTGCATCGATAATCAAGTCCCCCTGCATGATCGGGATCTACATGTGTAAGAAACAGATCTGTAACGTCTGCAGGATCTATACCTATCCTTTTACATTTATCCATAATCCCGGGATAATTTTTATATCCCGAATCAATAGCTACAAGATGCTGCTTTCCATGGATAAAAAAGATATTAACATCATATTCACGAATACAGCTTACGCCAAATCCAAGCTCACCTGTAGCACAAGGGTGCAGTGCCCCCTTACCTCTAAACATTTTCGGTACAATATGCATCGCAAAATAATCGATAATATTCATTTTATACCACCTTCTTCTTATCATTGATCAAAAAGAATTCTTCATTTTTAAACAAATACAAGCAGACATTACGACATAACCCTGTTCATACTAACTGTTAGTTATTATTTACCCTTATTTTTAATCCAGTAATCACAATCTTTATATCCGTCGGCAACCGTATGTTCTCTATAAAGAGTGCCTCCCATGTGCTCCACGACGGTCTTGTCCGTTTCACAAAAATATGGCATAAGTTCTTCATAGCCGTTCTTTTTTGCAAAATCCGCAATAGGGCACCCCACAAGGTGTATGCTAATTCCCTCTTTATGGTTAAGCGGATTCACTTCCATACCCCAGGTGTTGTTCCAAGAGCCGTCCTTCTTATGCTTATTCAGCTTCTTAGATCTTAACCTAAAAAGTCCGTGGAATATTTTTCGCACCAACTTATTATTAAGATTGAAGCGAGAAAGCTGACCGCCCTTCCTGTCTCCTATCATCATTCCGAAACACATATCTGTAATTTCACCAGGAGACATATCTCGATCCATGCACTCATAATATGCAAAAGCGGATAAAGCTCCATAAAAGTTTTTTGACATCGGGTTAGCTTTTCCTCCGATACTTGGAGCATCGTTTGAAAATTTTTCGTATGTCTTAAGAATCTCTCGATACTTTTCTTCCGCTTTGCCGGAAGAATATTTTTTCCTCAATTCATTTTTAATCCACTTCTCAGAATCCTGTGGAATTTCATACACCATCATGACGCACCCCTTCCTTTATACTTTGTAATGCTTCTTAATAACAAGCTTACAAAGGCTTTTTAAAATTGTCCCATACTACTGCTAATAACTTTCACTTTACATAAGTGTAATAATAATTATCATTGTTTTTTAAATTATATTTACTTTGCTATGGACTTTCTCTGTGCATAAGTGCGATAATGCCGGTCTCATATATTTTTCCTATCATTTCCATGCACTGTATGATCGTATCTCTCTCTTTATCCGAAACTACGAGCCTGAAAAGCGTTCTGATATAGCCGTCCATCAATATTTCAAGCGTCTCTTGCCTGATTGAGTTAGAAACTTCACCTTCAGCACTTTCTGCGGCCTTGTTGATACACATCGCATTTCGTCCTGCTATCTTATCAAGAACACCTTCATACTTAGTGCCCTTTGCGCAATCTACAATCAACTTTACTGCCTGACGATCCGAAAGCAAAACATCCACGATTTTCGGTATATTAGAATAGTAGATATCTCCCATCTCCCGGAGCCACTTTTCTTTAGGCAAAGCATCCATTTCATCTCGAATCCTGTCAAGCACCTTCATAAGCCGCTCTACCATAGGATCTGTAAGTGCATAGAAAAGCTCTTCCTTTGAACTGAAATATCCATACAATGCTCCCGGCGTAAACCCCGCTTCCGATGCAATCTTTCTAAGCGGTGCAGCCTGATAACCATATTCTAAAAAAAATTTTCCTGCACTTTTAAGCAGTAACTGCTTCGTCTCGGTTCCTTCACCGTGCATGCATTTATCGCTTTTCAAACTCACCCTCACATATCAC
>ERZ772953.636-NODE-636-length-11266-cov-5.465436_pt1 | contig 11266 bp, 10 predicted proteins | sample MGYA00580685_ERZ772953 | MGnify/ENA primary metagenome ERZ772953 (study PRJEB29015, sample SAMEA2738080) | human oral metagenome | biome: human oral; feature: human-associated habitat; material: saliva | place: China | collected 2209 ...
AAGACAAACGTCTTTCAGACGGCCTTAAAGGTGCGCAATGGTTGGGACAAAGTATCGAATCTTTGGCTGACAACGATGCCGTATTGGTAGTCGGTGCGAACTTGCGCAAAGAACAGCCGCTCCTGACCGCCCGCCTGCGCCGCGCCGCCAAAGACCGTATGGCGTTGAGCGTATTGGCCAGCAGTAAAGAAGAATTGTTTATGCCGCTTCTGTCTCAAGAAGCTACACATCCCGACGAGTGGGCAGGCCGTCTGAAAAACCTGTCTGCCAATGCGGAACACGCAGTTACTGCCAGCCTGAAAAACGCTGAAAAAGCAGCAGTGATTTTGGGTGCGGAAGTGCAAAACCATCCTGATTACGCCGCCATTTATGCCGCCGCGCAAGAGCTGGCTGACGCGACCGGCGCAGTGTTGGGCATTTTGCCGCAAGCTTCCAACAGCGTTGGTGCGGACGTATTGGGCGTGAACTCTGGCGAGAGCGTTGCCGAAATGGCAAACGCGCCGAAACAGGCAGTTTTGTTGCTCAACGTCGAGCCTGAAATCGATACGGTTGACGGTGCAAAAGCCGTGGCCGCGTTGAAACAGGCGAAAAGCGTGATGGCGTTTACACCGTTTGTCAGCGAAACGCTGCTGGATGTGTGCGACGTATTGTTGCCGATTGCGCCGTTTACCGAAACATCAGGCAGCTTCATCAATATGGAAGGCCGTCTGCAATCTTTCCACGGCGTGGTACAAGGCTTCGGCGATTCGCGTCCGATGTGGAAAGTGTTGCGCGTATTGGGCAACCTGTTTGACCTGAAAGGCTTTGAATACCACGATACCGCCGCGATTCTGAAAGATGCGCTGGATGCGGAAAGCCTGCCGTCCAAACTGGACAACCGCAGCACATGGACAGGGGAGGGCGTTCAGACGGCCTCAGACCGCCTCGTCCGTGTCGGCGGCGTCGGTATTTATCACACTGATTCTATCGTGCGCCGTTCCGCACCGTTGCAAGAAACCAGCCATGCGGCCGTGCCCGCTGCGCGTGTAAATCCGAACACATTGGCACGCTTAGGTCTGCAAGACGGACAAAGCGCTGTCGCCAAACAAAACGGCGCAAGCGTATCGGTTGCCGTCAAAGCCGATGCCGGTTTGCCTGAAAACGTGGTGCATCTGCCGCTGCATACCGAAAATGCCGCGCTGGGTGCGTTGATGGACACTATTGAACTGGCGGGAGCTTGATCATGCAAGAATGGTTCCAAAACCTCTTTGCCGCAACGCTCGGTCTGGGCGATTTGGGTATCACCGTAGGCTTGGTGGTATCCGTCATCGTCAAAATCGTGATTATCCTGATTCCGCTGATTCTGACCGTTGCCTACCTGACGTATTTCGAACGTAAAGTCATCGGCTTTATGCAGCTTCGTGTCGGCCCGAACGTAACCGGCCCGTGGGGTCTGATTCAGCCGTTTGCCGACGTGTTCAAACTCTTGTTTAAAGAGGTAACCCGTCCGAAGCTGTCAAACAAAGCCTTATTCTATATCGGCCCGATTATGTCGCTTGCTCCGTCTTTCGCAGCATGGGCAGTGATTCCGTTCAACGAAGAATGGGTACTGACCAACATCAATATCGGCCTTTTGTACATCCTGATGATTACCTCGCTGTCGGTTTACGGCGTGATCATCGCGGGCTGGGCTTCCAACTCCAAATATTCGTTCTTGGGTGCAATGCGTGCTTCCGCGCAAAGCATTTCCTACGAGATTGCCATGAGTGCCGCGCTGGTGTGTGTTGTAATGGTATCGGGCAGCATGAACTTCTCCGACATCGTTGCCGCACAAGCCAAAGGTATTGCCGGTGGTTCGGTATTCTCTTGGAACTGGCTGCCGCTCTTCCCCATCTTCATCGTCTATCTGATTTCCGCCGTTGCCGAAACCAACCGCGCACCGTTTGACGTGGCAGAGGGTGAGTCCGAAATCGTTGCCGGCCACCACGTTGAATACTCCGGCTTCGCATTCGCACTGTTCTTCCTTGCCGAATACATTTTCATGATTCTGATTGCCGCGCTGACATCGCTGATGTTCCTCGGCGGCTGGTTGTCTCCGTTCCCGCAAAGCTGGGGCTTTATCGGTACGCCTTCCGCATTTTGGATGTTTGTGAAAATGGCGGCGGTGCTGTACTGGTATCTGTGGATCCGTGCAACTTTCCCACGCTACCGTTATGACCAAATCATGCGTTTGGGTTGGAAAGTGCTGATTCCGATCGGCTTCGCCTACATCGTGATTTTGGGCGTGTGGATGATTTCACCGCTGAATTTGTGGAAATAGGGCAGGGAGGCCGTCTGAAAGTTTTCAGGTAGCCTATAACCCAAATTTTTAACCGTTTCAAACCGAGAGAACCTAATGAAAGCTCAATGCCTGTGTGGCGCAGTATCACTGGAAACCGCCGAAAACCGCGAACTCCACGCCTGCCATTGCGGAAAATGCCGCGTATGGGGCGGCGGCGCGTCTTTTACTTTGGCTGCCCAGTCGCCTGAAATTACAGGCAGCGAACACATTGCGCATTATCAGTCGTCCGAATGGGCGCAACGCTGTTTTTGCAAACACTGCGGCACACATCTGTTTGTGAAAGTTGGCAACGATTATTACATCAACGCCGGGCTGTTTGCCGACAACGCGGGCTTTGAAACCACTTCGCAAATCTTTATCGATTGCAAAGCTCCGTATTACGACTTGGCCAACGATACCCCGAAGCTGACCGAAGCAGAGTTTTTAGAAATGGTGGGCGCGGCAGGTTAAAAAACCGCTTTCAGACGGCCTGTAAACAGAATAATCCGAAAAGAGCATCCGAAAATGGCTAATTTAGTAAAAACCTTCCTGCTGGGCGAATTGGTGAAAGGCATGGGCGTAACGCTCAAAAACTTCTTCGCCCGCAAAGACACAATTTATTTCCCCGAAGAGAAAACGCCGCAATCCGTGCGTTTCCGCGGCCTGCACGCGCAACGCCGTTATCCGAACGGCGAAGAGCGCTGTATTGCGTGTAAATTGTGCGAGGCAGTTTGTCCGGCAATGGCGATTAACATCGAATCGGAAGAACGCGAAGACGGCACCCGCCGCACCAAGCGTTACGACATCGACCTGACCAAGTGCATCTTCTGCGGTTTCTGCGAAGAGGCCTGCCCGACCGATGCGATTGTGGAAACCCATATTTTTGAATACCACGGAGAGAAAAAAGGCGACTTGCACATGACCAAGCCGATCCTATTGGCAATCGGCGACAAATACGAAGCCGAAATCGCCAAACGCAAAGCCGCTGACGCGCCGTACCGGTGAAGAACGGGAACGCTTGTGTTAGCAAAATTCAAGTATCCTGAAATCGCTAGAAGTAGTCCGTACAACAAGCTAAAAATTTAAAGGTTGAATTTTATGGAAGAAGATTTTGGTTATGATTTGAGTGACTGGGAAAAGGCTAAGTTAGAGGCAGAACAGTATTTAATCAAACAAGCAGCGATATTAGGTCAAAGAGAATATATTTTTTATAGCACATTAGCATCGGTAATTAAAACAATACAAATAGATGCACATAGTGTAGCGATGAGTCATCTTTTGGCACAGATTAGTGAAAAAACATATTTGTCTCATGGGTTTATGTTAAGTGCGTTAGTTGTATCGAAGGAGCATAAAATTCCGGGTGAGGGTTTTTTTGAATTGGCAAAAAAATTATATAAGGATGATAAAGTTTATGAAGGTAGATGGTATTTTAGCGAAGTCAACAAGATTAAAAAATATGCTAAAGAGAGACTTGGCGTAGAGTAATTTGTTAACCTACAAATAACTTGATACACGAATGAATTTTTAAGTTATTTGGTGCAACCAATAAACCACGTCCGATAAAGCCAAAACGCAAAAATTATTGAAATATTCTAAAACGGAAAGTGTAAATTATGAGCTTTCAACTTATTCTGTTTTACTTGTTGGCCGCCATCGTCCTATACGGCGCGCTGCGTACCGTTACTGCGAAAAACCCTGTCCATGCTGCTTTGCATCTGGTGCTGACCTTCTGCGTGAGCGCGATGATTTGGATGCTGATGCAGGCAGAGTTTTTGGGCGTTACGCTGGTGGTCGTGTATGTCGGCGCCGTGATGGTGTTGTTCCTGTTCGTCGTGATGATGCTGAATATCGACATTGAAGAGATGCGCGCCGGTTTCTGGCGTCATGCGCCTGTTGCCGGCGTTGTCGGCACGTTGTTGGCGGTTGCCCTGATTCTGATTCTGGTCAACCCGAAAACCGACCTTGCCGCATTTGGTTTGATGAAAGACATTCCTGCGGATTACAACAATATCCGCGATTTGGGCAGCCGTATTTATACCGAATACCTGTTACCGTTTGAGTTGGCAGCGGTATTGCTGCTGTTGGGGATGGTGGCGGCGATTGCGCTGGTTCACCGCAAAACCACCAATCCGAAACGTATGGATCCTGCCGACCAAGTTAAAGTACGCGCCGACCAAGGCCGTATGCGCTTGGTGAAAATGGAAGCCGTGAAACCGCAAGTCAAATCTTTCGAAGAAAACGAAGTTTCAGACGACCTCAAGCCGAAAGAGGAGGGCAAAGCATGATTACCTTGACGCATTATCTGGTATTGGGTGCGCTCCTGTTCGGTATCAGCGCAATGGGTATCTTTATGAACCGCAAAAACGTGCTGGTATTGCTGATGTCCATCGAGCTGATGCTCTTGGCGGTGAACTTCAACTTTATCGCTTTCTCGCAACATTTGGGCGATACTGCCGGACAAATTTTCGTATTCTTCGTATTGACCGTTGCCGCTGCCGAATCCGCCATCGGTTTGGCGATTATGGTGCTGGTGTACCGCAACCGACAAACGATTAATGTTGCCGATTTGGACGAGTTGAAAGGGTAGGGCGGATGCCGTCTGAACAAACCGATCAAGCGAATATTGAGCAATGGGTGTTTAAGCCGCGTTCGCTTTTAGTTTTGTGCTGGATTGCTGTCCCATTTTTCCTGTCGATTTGGCTGGTGTGGTTTGCGTTTGCATGGGCGGGGCGGTTGGGCTGGCTGTTTGGCTTATTGTCGGTTTTGTGTGCGGGTATCGGGATTGCCGGATGGAAGATGTGGCAAAATTCGCGCCGCAATACGGGCAGAGATCGGGAATTCATACGTTTGGACGAAGACGGTTTGTCTTATTGCATACACGGCTGTGGGGCGGGTAAGGTGAAATACGCATGGATACGCTCTGTGTATCAAGTTCATACAAGGGGCTGTCAAGGCATTGCGGTGGAATACCGCAGACCTGAAACAGGCGTGGTTTTGGATACAATAATGCTGACTGATCTTGACCGCTTGGACTTAGACAGGAACGGTTTCAAATTGGCAGATCCACACGACATCATCACTAAAGCGATTAGGGCGCGTTGCCAAGACAAGCAGCTTTATCGGATTTGAATGCCTTCGCACGGTTTGGCTGAAAATCCGAAGCCTGTAAGGAAGAAAATTTAAGGTTGGACAACCTGCCTTATGGCGTGAGGTCGTCTGAAAACCAAGACAAAGTAGATTGGTCGGATTAGGGAATCCGATCGACAAAACAAACATAGATTTTTAAATCAAAAAGGTTCATCCAAAATGAACGACATGACTTTATATCTCATCATTGCCCTTGTGCCTTTGGCAGGCTCGCTGATTGCGGGTTTGTTCGGCAATAAAATCGGACGCGCCGGCGCGCATACGGTTACGATACTCGGCGTGGCGGTGTCTGCCGTGCTGTCGGCTTATGTGCTGTGGGGATTCCTCAATGGCAGCCGTGCCAAGTTTGACGAGAACGTCTATACCTGGCTGACAATGGGCGGTTTGGATTTCTCCGTCGGCTTCTTGGTCGATACGATGACGGCGATGATGATGGTCGTGGTAACGGGCGTGTCGTTGATGGTGCATATCTACACCATCGGCTATATGCACGATGAAAAAGTCGGCTACCAACGCTTCTTCAGCTATATTTCTTTGTTTACTTTCAGCATGTTGATGCTGATTATGAGCAACAACTTCATCCAGCTCTTCTTCGGCTGGGAGGCTGTGGGCTTGGTGTCGTATCTCTTGATCGGTTTCTATTTCAAACGTCCAAGCGCAACATTTGCCAACCTGAAAGCCTTTTTGATCAACCGTGTCGGCGACTTCGGCTTTTTGCTCGGTATCGGCTTGGTGCTTGCCTATTTCGGCGGCAGCCTGCGCTATCAAGATGTATTCGCTTATCTGCCTAATGTTCAGACGGCCACTATCCAACTGTTCCCCGGTGTGGAATGGTCTTTGATTACTGTAACCTGTTTACTCCTGTTTGTCGGTGCGATGGGTAAATCTGCACAATTCCCGCTGCATGTCTGGCTGCCTGATTCGATGGAAGGCCCGACTCCGATTTCTGCATTGATTCATGCCGCAACCATGGTTACCGCCGGTCTGTTTATGGTATCGCGTATGTCGCCGATTTATGAGATGAGCAGCACTGCCCTGTCTGTCATCATGGTAATCGGTGCGATTACCGCCCTGTTTATGGGCTTCTTGGGCGTGATTCAAAACGACATCAAACGTGTGGTTGCGTATTCTACCTTGTCGCAACTGGGCTATATGACTGTGGCTTTGGGCGCGTCTGCCTATTCCGTGGCAATGTTCCATGTGATGACCCACGCTTTCTTTAAAGCCTTGTTGTTCTTGGCCGCAGGTAGCGCGATTATCGGTATGCACCACGACCAAGACATGCGCCACATGGGCAACCTGAAAAAATACATGCCGATTACTTGGGTGACCATGCTGATCGGTAACTTGTCGCTGATTGGTACACCGTTCTTCTCCGGCTTCTATTCCAAAGATTCGATTATCGAAGCAGCGAAATACAGCACCTTACCGGGCAGCGGCTTTGCCTATTTTGCCGTCCTCGCCAGCGTGTTCGTTACCGCGTTCTACGCGTTCCGCCAATACTTTATGGTGTTCCACGGCGAAGAGAAATGGCGCAGCCTGCCTGAGCATCATGACGATCATCATGGCGAAGAGCATCACGGCTTGGGCAAAAACGACAATCCGCATGAAAGCCCGCTGGTTGTTACCCTGCCTTTGATTTTGCTGGCGATTCCGTCCGTCATCATCGGCTACATTGCCATCGAGCCTATGCTTTACGGCGATTTTTTCAAAGACGTGATTTTTGTTAATGCCGACGCGCATCCGACCATGCACATCATGAAGGAAGAGTTCCACGGCGCATTGGCAATGGTGTCACACAGCCTGCATTCGCCTGTACTCTACCTCGCTATCGCAGGTGTCTTGAGCGCATGGCTCCTGTACGTCAAACTGCCGCACCTGCCTGCGAAAATTGCACAGGCGTTCCGTCCGATTTACGTTTTGTTTGAAAACAAATACTACCTCGACGCCCTGTATTTCAATGTTTTCGCCAAAGGCACACGCGCATTGGGTACCTTCTTCTGGAAAGTCGGCGATACCGCCATTATCGACAACGGTATTGTCAACGGCTCCGCCAAACTGGTCGGCGCGATTGCCGCGCAAGTGCGTAAAGCCCAAACCGGCTTTATCTACACCTACGCCGCCGCTATGGTATTCGGCGTATTGGTACTGCTCGGCATGACCTTCTGGGGATTGTTCCGATAAGAATAAGGTTTCAGACGGCCTTAAACCTTAAGGCCGTCTGAAACGAAGAAATATCCACATAAACACATTTTTATTTTAACCACAGGTTAACCACTATGTTTTCCAACTACCTACTCAGCTTGGCAATATGGATACCCATCGCCGCAGGTGTGCTGGTTTTGGCGACCGGTAAAGACAGCCGTGCGCCGCTGGCGCGTGTGCTTGCCTTCATGGGTGCGCTTGCCGGTTTCTTGGTAACGCTGCCCCTGTTTACCGGGTTCGACCGTTTGAGCGGCGGCTATCAATTTACCGAGTTCCACGAGTGGATTCCGCTTCTGAAAATCAACTACCAGTTGGGTGTAGACGGTATTTCAGTGCTCTTTATCATCTTGAATGCGTTTATTACGCTGTTGGTGGTATTGGCCGGTTGGGAAGTCATTCAGAAACGTCCGGCGCAGTATATGGCGGCATTCCTGATGATGTCGGGTTTGATTAACGGTGCGTTTGCCGCGCAGGATGCGATTCTGTTTTATGTGTTCTTCGAGGGTATGCTGATTCCGCTGTACCTGATTATCGGTGTATGGGGCGGGCCTCGCCGCGTCTATGCGTCGGTCAAGCTGTTCCTCTATACGCTGATGGGTTCGCTCTTGATGCTGGTTGCCATGGTTTACCTGTACTATCAAACAGGCAGCTTCTATATTGTCGATTTCCAAAACATCAAACAGATTCCGTTGAGCGTACAACAGCTTTTGTTTGTGGCGTTCTTCCTGTCATTTGCCGTAAAAGTGCCGATGTTCCCTGTGCACACATGGTTGCCGGATGCCCACGTTGAAGCGCCGACCGGCGGTTCGATGGTGTTGGCGGCAATTACGCTGAAACTGGGTGCGTATGGTTTCTTGCGCTTTATCCTGCCGATTATGCCGGATGCGGCACGCTATTTTGCCCCCGTGATCATCGTATTGAGCCTAATTGCCGTGATTTATATCGGTATGGTGGCTTTGGTGCAAACCGATATGAAAAAACTGGTGGCGTACTCTTCCATCAGCCATATGGGTTTTGTTACTTTGGGCATGTTCCTGTTTGTGAACGGCCAACTGAATGATTGGGCATTGAAAGGCGCAATCATTCAAATGATTTCCCACGGTTTCGTGTCCGCCGCGATGTTTATGTGTATCGGTGTGATGTACGACCGCCTGCATACCCGCAATATTGCCGATTATGGCGGCGTGGTCAATGTGATGCCTAAGTTTGCGGCGTTTATGATGTTGTTCGGTATGGCCAATGCCGGTTTGCCTGCGACTTCCGGCTTCGTGGGCGAGTTTATGGTGATTATGGGCGCGGTTAAAGTGAATTTCTGGGTAGGCGCGTTGGCTGCCATGACCCTGATTTACGGTGCGTCTTATACCCTGTGGATGTACAAACGCGTTATTTTTGGTGCGATCCACAATCCGCACGTTGCTGAAATGAAAGACATCAATTGCCGCGAATTTGCGATTTTGGCGATTTTGGCGGTTGCTGTTTTGGGCATGGGTCTGTATCCGCAAGCGTTTATCGAAGTGGTGCATCAAGCGGCAAACGATTTGATTGCCCATGTGGCACAAAGCAAGATTTGAGGTGTGTAAATGAACTGGTCTGATTTGAATTTAATGCCCGCCATGCCCGAAATCGTGCTGCTTGCGCTATTGGGTGTCGTATTGCTGGCAGACTTGTGGATTTGCGATAAAAACCGCTATCTGACCCATCTGATGAGTTTGGGAACGGTCATTATTGTGGCCATCACCCAATTGGCGGTATGGGAGCAGGGCAGTGTCGATGCCTTTCACGGTATGTATATTGCAGACGGCATGTCCCGTTTGGCGAAGCTAGTGTTGTATGCACTGACGTTTGGTCTGTTTATTTACAGTAAACCGTACAACCAAGACCGCCAAATTTTTAAAGGCGAGTTTTATACCTTGTCGCTGTTTGCTCTGTTGGGTATGAGCGTCATGGTCAGCTCGGCACATTTCTTGACCGCGTATATCGGTTTGGAATTGTTGTCTTTGTCGCTGTACGCCATGATTGCCCTGCGCCGCGATTCCGGCCGCTCTGCCGAGGCTGCGCTGAAATACTTCGTATTGGGTGCGTTGGCCTCCGGTTTGCTGCTCTATGGTATTTCTATGGTTTACGGTGCCACCGGTTCTCTTGATTTTGCTTCCGTCTTGGCTTCTGCTTTTAATGAACAGGCCAATGAATGGTTGTTGAAATTGGGTATGGTATTTATCGTAGTCGCCATTGCATTTAAATTGGGTGCAGTTCCATTCCATATGTGGGTACCCGATGTGTACGATGGCGCGCCTACCTCTGTTACCGCTTTTGTGGGTACGGCTCCAAAAATTGCCGCTGTTGTCTTCGCGTTCCGTATCCTTGTTACCGGTATGGGTACCATACATTCAGACTGGGCGCCGATGTTGGCCATTCTTGCCGTTGCATCTTTGGTGGTCGGTAACCTTGCCGCCATCATGCAAACCAATATCAAACGTATGCTTGCCTATTCCACCGTATCGCACATGGGCTTTATCTTGTTGGCGTTTATGGCAGGCGCGGTCGGCTTTACCGCAGGTTTGTATTACGCCATTACCTATGCTTTGATGGCGGCAGTCAGCTTCGGTGTTTTGATGGTATTGTCTACCAAAGACATTGAGTGTGAAGAAATTAAAGACCTCGCAGGCCTCAACCACCGCCATGCATGGTTTGCTTTCCTGATGTTGTTGTCCATGTTCTCCATGGCAGGTATTCCGCCGCTGATGGGCTTCTACGCCAAGTTCGGCGTGATTATGGCGCTCTTGAAACAAGGCTATGTTTGGTTGTCAGTGTTTGCCGTCATCATGTCCCTGATTGGCGCGTTCTACTACCTTCGCGTGGTCAAAGTCATCTACTTCGATGCGCCTGATCATGACCAGCCGGTCGGCAGCAACTATGCCGCCAAATTTGTCCTGACGGTCAATGCCTTCCTGCTGCTCCTCTGGGGTATCATGCCGCAAACCGTTATCGACTGGTGTGCCAAAGCATTGGAAAATACCCTGTAAGCTTCAAACAAAACCAACGGCGGCTGTTCCAAAGTCGCCGTTTTTGTTAGGATTCGCATTCGGATGAAATATACCCAAAGTTCAGACGGCCTCAAGCCTTTGAACAATCATTAAGCAGGTATCATCAAGATATTGAATATTCCACGGATAATGATGGGCAAGAATGTCCATTTAACATGTTAAAATCACACACAGGCCGTCTGAAAACAGAAAGACCATCATGACCGCATCCATGTACATTCTTTTGCTGTTGGCACTTATCTTTGCCAACGCACCATTTATTACTACCAAATTCTTCGGCATCATCGCCCTTAAACGCAAACATATCGGCCATCACTTGATCGAATTGCTGGCAGGCTTCCTTCTTACCGCGATACTCGCCTATATCCTCGAATCACGCGCCGGAGCCGTGCATGCCCAAGATTGGGAGTTTTATGCGACCGTTGTCTGCCTCTACCTGATTTTTGCCTTTCCATGCTTTGTATGGCGTTACTTTTGGAATGAGAGAAATAGAGAGTAGGATTTAAATAAGGAAAAGGCCGTCTGAAAGATTTTCAGACGGCCTTTATTTTGTTTGATGTTAAATATC
>ERZ772953.638-NODE-638-length-11255-cov-4.752143_pt1 | contig 11255 bp, 9 predicted proteins | sample MGYA00580685_ERZ772953 | MGnify/ENA primary metagenome ERZ772953 (study PRJEB29015, sample SAMEA2738080) | human oral metagenome | biome: human oral; feature: human-associated habitat; material: saliva | place: China | collected 2209 ...
CCCAACTACTCCAAGAACATACGCTAGTGCATCACCTTTTCCTAATTGGTTAAATGGCACCATTCCCGTTATTACCAAACAAACAATTATATAAAATACCGTACAAATTAATAGTGTAATAATAATAGCTCTAGGTAAAGCTTTTTGAGGGTTTACAGTCTCTTCCGCTGAAGTTGAAATAGTATCAAAACCTAAATACGCGAAAAACACTGTTGTCGCTCCTATCATTATCCCTGACATTCCTTGTGGCGCAAAATTATCAGTCCAATTCGTAGGCGTAACATAGAACACACCTACAAGAACGAATAGTAAAATAACAATAATCTTAACGGCAACCATTAAATTATTCACGAACTTACCACTATTTGTTCCTTTAAATAAGACTATCATTATTAGTAGAACTACACTAATCGCTAAAATATTACCATATCCACCTTCACTTGGTAGGGTTGTAAATTCCTTTGGTAATATTATTCCAAATCCTTCTAATAAAGATTTAAAATAACTTGACCAGCCATTAGCTATGGCAGCTCCTGCTATAATATAACTTCCGGCTAAAAGCCAACCCATACAATGCGCTACAACCTCTCCTAGTGTAATATAGCTATACGTATAAACACTTCCACTTGATGGTATAGTAGAAGATAACTCTGCATAACATAAAGCCGTGAGTCCACAAGCTAAGCCCGCGATTAAAAACGAGAATATTACTGATGGCCCAGCTTTAGATGCTGCTTCACCAGTTAGTACCAGTATACCAGAACCAATAACAGAACCTATACCAAGAAAAATTAAATCCATAGTTCTTAGGGTTGGCTTCAACATCTTCTTACCTCTTTCTCCTAGTACCCTTTCTAATGTTTTTTTTCTAAATATTTGCATTAATAAAAAATTCTCCTTTCATTAGAATCACTAATACATTCTAACAATCCTTCTCTTATTAAATCTAACAACAATCTATTATAACGTGAGAATATAATTTAATCAAATTTTTCTTATATCATAATTTTTAAAATAATTAATACAACGATATTACTTTCATGTACTCGCAAAATTTTGTAACCTCATATTACTAACTACATAAAAAACTTTATATTGGAAATAGTTTTATCCAATATAAAGTTTTTTTATTAATTGTTTAAACCTAACGGCTTTTCCTTCTCTAAGAAACCAATCTATCTATATTTAGATTATGAAATAAGCCCTTCATTTTTTAGAATTTCTTCTGCTGAATCTTTCTTATCAGGATTTACTAAAACTATTGGTCCAGTACATCCCATTCCACTCTCAGCATATATTCCATTTTTCCAAAGTAGTTTAGTTGCATCTTCAAGATCTAGAATATCTATACCTGAAATTTGTGCAGTAACTACTTCTTTATCTGGCATTTTTACCTCTTCAGTAGTTGCTGAGCCTTCTTTTTTTACTTTCAATTTAGAAATGAATTCATCAAGTTTAGCTTTATTAGCTTTTTCAAATTCTTGTCTTGCTATTTCGTTTACTTTACCTTTGGCTACTTCATGAGCATATTTCAATGCATTGGCAACAACAGGTGAACCAGATGCTCTTGATAAGATTAAAATTCTTCTATCGTAATCTTCTCCTACACCAGGTCCATATCCAAATCCACTAGCTTCATAATCTCCACCAGTAGTAAATGCTGAGAATACTTTCATGAATAAGTTACCAGTTAATGAATCAACAACCATAACATCAGGAGTTCCCATAAGTAAGTCATTACCTCTCATCACAGAACCACCATCTGCTCTTTGAGATGTTGCAAATTCAAATTCATAACCATTCTCTTTAAGGTCTAATAAAATTTTTTCAACTTGTCTAGCACCTTCAACATTCGCTATACCAACAGTAGGATTAGATTTTCCAAGTGATTTAGCAGTTGCAATACCATAAAGTGTATTTCTTACCATTGCTTCAACTCTATTAGTAGCTGAAGTCCCTGTTGTTGTTGCAAGAAGCATTTCAGTACCTCTAGCAGGTGTAATAACTCTACCTACTGTAGATACACCGATAGGGAAATTATAATGCATAGTTACACAAGAAGCTATTTCCCCTTTATCTAATAGGTCTTCCATAATTTTGTGAGCTTCATCTTCATCTTTAGCTTCATAAGATTCGAAATCTTCATGTCCCTTACCTATTAAAACTATGTCGAATACAGGATTTTTAGCTAATATTGCACCGTTAAGTAAGTTCTCAAAGCCATGTTCACTTCCTAAAGTTGTTAAACCAACTTTTAATTTTTTACCAAAGTTACCTGTTTCAATGGCATTAGCTACTTCTAGCAATACTTCTGATATAACTTGTTTACTCATAGTATCACCCCTATTCTTCTAACATTTCTTGGGAAATTTTTCTCATTGATTCTGCAATAATTTTTCTTATTTCATCTTTAGAAATTCCTGCAGATTCTCCTTCTACATTACCGCTGTTTCTTTCAACTACAATAGATACTCCATCAAATAAGTTTGTCATTCTTCCTAAGAATAGACTACCTTTACCTACGATCATAGCACGGTTTTTATCACCTTTTGTTAAGTCATCAATTAAGAATCCTACATAAGGTACTCCTGAAGGAATGTGTCCTTGTGTTGGAGCCCAACCAGGTAAACCTTTAGCTTCGATAAATGATTTAAGTTCTTTTTTCTCAATATCTCCACGCATTGCCGCCAATGCTGCAATCATTTTGTAGTTAGCTTCTGGAACGTTACCTGCTCCAGCAGCTTTTGTGATGTCTGGGTTTTGCATCTCTACAGAGAATACATCAACATCTGTAATTTTCAATTTAGCTTTATCTAATGGATCAGCTACTAAAGCCCCCATTACAGCTTGTGGTGAAGATCCTGTTCCTACATTGTGTTTTCCGACCATATCAGTTCTAATGATTGGATTTACTCCATCATTTTCACTAATAAGAACAGCAAATCCACCTAGAACATCTTCTAGAACTGGAAGACCTTTTTTAACGTGGTCTTTACCATTCATACCTAATTTAGCACTTGCTCCACCAGCAACTACTAATACATTTTTGTATACTCCAGCTTTTACTAAAGATGAAGCACTGATTAATGCGTGAGTTGGTGCAGCACAGAAACCTCTTAAGTCAGATCCAGTAGCGTTAACTAAACCTACAACTTCTGCAATTGCTTTAGCGAAGTTACCACCACCACGCTGGTTAATATCCCCACAAGCTTCTTCAGAACATTCTACAACATAGTCAATATCAGCTGGGTTTACACCAGAATTACGTAATAATTCTAATGCAGCAACAACTCCAGAAGCTTTAACTACTAGATTTTCGAATATAACGTGAGCATTTAAGTTCACATCAACATCGTGAGCTTTTTTAACATAACCAACTACTTTGCCTTCATGAACTAAATCTTCGAATGATTCTTCATTATCACTTAAGTCAGATCCTTCTAATTTTTCGAATAAAGGAGCTAGCTCTTTGAAGTTTTCCTCTATTTTAGGACGAACATCGGCTACAAACTCTTCTGATAGTTTAACTAAGTCAAAAGCATCACAAAGTTTCATTAATGCTATAAACTCATCTTGTGGGACAATTTGTCCAAATTTCCCATGTCGTTGACCTTGTTCATCTTTAATATCATACCAAGGCATTGGATAAGCCTTTAATTCTTCAGGAGTTTTATTTCCGATGTATACTTGGTTAGGTAAATAATTAACAACTTCTTCATATGTACGAATATGATTATTTACTTCTTTTAAAAACTCTGAATCTGGATTTGTTACTCTTTCTACAGAAGCAGTTGATCCATTTCTTACTATCATATCTGGTGTGTGAACAAGAATGTATCCTGCTCCCTTAAATACTGGATAATTCATAGCTATATTGTGCTGAGGGTATAAACATACCCTCAGCTCCCCTTTCTTTTTTATTATTCGAATACTGTTTGACCGTCAACTTCTACAGTTAAAGCATGTAATGCTTTTTCTACAAGTCCACGTCTTAATTTTTTCTCTTCATCCGCTTCTAGTTTTGGATTTCCTAGTGGGTGAGGGATTGCGATAGTTGGAACGATTCTGTTAGCTCCAACTGTTAGAGAAATCGGTACTACTGTACACATGTGAACCACAGGTATACCCGCTCTCTCAATTTCTTTTACCATCGTTGCACCGCAACGAGTACAAGTTCCTCAAGTAGAAGTTAAGATTACAGCATCTACTCCGTCAGCTACTAATTTTTGTGCATATTCTTTAGCAAATCCTACAGCACTAGCTACGGCAGTACCGTTACCTACTGTAGTATAGAATTTTTCGTGTAAGCTTCCTACTTTACCTTCTTTAACGAATTCTCTCATTACGTCTACAGGTAATACACGGTCAGCATCTTCGTTAGCGTATACTGGGTCATATCCACCGTGAGCTGTTTCGTGAGTTGCATCAGTTAAATCAGTGAATCCTTCTAATGAATATTCACCATATTTAGATGCAGAAGATGATTCGATGTGGTCTGGGTTTCCTTTTGGAACAATACCACCAGAAGTAACTAAAGCGATTTTAGCTTTGCTTAAATCTTTAACAGCTGGGTTTGGCTCAACTCTGTCAAAGTTAGGCATTGGATATTCTGTTTCGAATTCTTCACCTTTAATTTTCTTAACAAGCATTTCAACAGCACGTTCTGATCCACGTTTGTCACTAAAGAAGTTAACACGGATTCCTCTTTCATGGTATCCTTCTTCTTTTGGAGAAAGGATTTCTTCACCTTTAGCTAATTTTGCTGCAAATTTAGCTAATTTTGGTAAAGCTTTTCTCATACCAGCTGCACTGTCAGCTGTTTCAAGAATATAAACTTCTTTTCTGAACATGTCTGTTCCTGGGTTTTCTACGTACATTGCTGTTACAGCTGGAATTCCTAATTCGTCTTGAACAGCTTTAGTAATTGTACCAGCTGCTACCCCGTAACGCCCTGCATTGAATGCTGGACCAGCGATGAATAATTGTGGTTCGCATCCTTTAATCATTTCTAAAAGTTCTTTTTGGACTTTTTCTAGGTTTTCGTTGAAGTAACTATCACCACATACTACAGTTGCTACTACTTCAAATTCTTCTCCCAATTGCCCTTGTAACTGAACACTAATTGGTGGTAATTCAGTTCTTAATTCTGGTGCAATGTGGGCTTGTTCTTCTCCACCTACTCCAGCGAAGAATTGGTTTATATAATGTACTACTCTTATTTTAGACATTTTTATTTCCCCCTATAACTATTATTTAGATCTTTAATTACTCTCCACGAACATCTTTCATTTCGCTTGCGATTTCATCAATATCTAATACCATTTCCATCATTCCAACTTGATCTTCATAGATAGCTTCATCTATTTGAGATTTAATTTCTTCTTCTACAATGTGATATACAGCAAGATTTAATGCTACACCTGCAAGTGGCCCTGCAAATGTTGGGTCCCCTGCTGTTACAGTTTCAGCTGCTAGACCAGCAGCTTCGGCTTCAGATGCACCTAGTAAAACAACAACGTTTTCGTTACCGAATTTTTCGGCAGCTTCTTTAACACGTTTTTGGTTTTCTAAGTCCATAGCCCCTGCAGCTGTTCAGACAAAACATTCAGTAGATGAGAATACTACTTCTAATCCTTCAATTGGTTTTACACACTCTTCAATAGCTAATCCTGGGATACCATCACGGTCACCAATGATAACTACTTTTTTATTAATAAGACTTACCATTATCTTATTTCCTCCTTGTTAAATTCTATAACATTTATTTTATTTTGCTTACTAGAAAGTTTTAGTACTTAAGTAACCGAAACCTGTTTCGTTAGTAGCACCTGTAATAGCTTGAATTTCAACTTCGATAGTTCCATCTTCTCTTAATGAGTCTTGGTTACCACCAGCGATTACATTTACTACATCGATGTGTCCGATAACTTTATCTAATTTTGGTAATACAACCACTTGGTTAGCATTTCCTCCAGTAACTACAGCGTTAGCAGCTACGTCAGCATCAGCTAAACTTTGGCTGGCTCCATCACGACCTGCATATTCATCAGTTACGATAACTGTTTTAACTTTTTCAGCTTCAATTTTTTTACAGTTCATGATTAAGTCTGTATCTGGGTTACCGAATCCTTCTTGAGATACAATTACTGCATCTAAGTTTAAGTAACGGCAAAGTTTTGCAGTCCAGTTAGATGAACGTTCTTTATCCATTAAGTAAACATTTTCGTTAGTGATGATTACACCTAAGAAGTTAATTTCTTTACCATGTTTTTTGTATAAATCTTCAATAACTCCATTGTTTAAGTGTACATATGTTGGGTTTTTATCACAAGCTGATACACAGTTACCACTTACGATAGCACCATCCATAATTTCTGTTGGATATAGAATTGTTGGTACTATTTGTTTTGCATCAACACCGTATACATAAGTATCGTGTAATAAACCTTGAGTTTGAAGCATGTATACATATCCTACTTTTGGTAAATCTGGATATTCAGCAATTTGTTCTAATAAAGGTTTAGTTTCAAATACTTCTACTTCTTCTGGTTCTAATGAACGAGCTAATTCTGCAATGTAACGAGCAGCTTTGAATCCGATATAGCGAACTGCTTTTTCGTGTTCGTGTTGTTTAACTCCTTCTTTAGGTTCAGCAATAACGATTAAGTTATTTGTTTTAGAGAATGGAGTATATTCAGCTCCAAGTCCTGTCATGTCGATAATACCTTCTTGGAATCCTACGATTTTACCAGTAGTTACAACAGCCATACCTTTAAGTGCAATTGTACGACCTTCACCTACAGTATCAACTTTTGAAAGGATACCTGGGAATATTCCTCCACGACCTTCAACTTTTACACGAGGTTCAATTACATCCTTAACTGGTGTAATACGAACACTCTCACCTGGACGAGCAATATCTAAATCAACAGATTCAATTGCATCATCCTCGAAAACAGCTTTTACAAGCTCTTCTTTATTTACATATAATACGTTTGCCTCGATTTTTGATTCTGCAGCAAATTGTATATCTTTAATATGGATCTTTCCTAATTCAAGACGCATACCTAATACCTCCCTATTGAGTTTATTTTTTTATAAATATTTGTTAATCATAGCTTCTATATTCGGAACAGTTGCATCGTCTTTAGTTACTTCTTCGACTTTGTTTCCGTCTTTATATATGGCTATTGTTGGTAACCCTAAAACTTTTTGTTTGATTGCAAGTCTTCTTGCTTTTGTTGTATCTAGAGCAGCAAACTTAAGTTTGTCTCCGTATTTGTCTGCTAATTCATGTACACTTGGCATAAGTGCTTTACATGGTTCACATCCTTGGCTCCAAAAGTCTACTAGCACGTATCCTTCTGCTTCCAATACTTCACTCTCAAAGTTTTCTTTGTTTAGTTCTAACATTGTCTTTGTCTCCTTTTATTTATTTTTAAATTTTATTCAAATTTCTCAGCAATATATTTTTCTGCAGTGATCGCTGCTACAGCACCATCACATACAGCTGTTACTACTTGACGAATTTCTTTTTGACGACAGTCACCAGCTACATATACACCTTCAACATTTGTTTTAGTGTCTTCTCCAGCTTTAACATAACCACCTTCAGTAAGTTCAACTTTTCCTTCAAATAGTTTAGTTTGAGGAACATATCCGATGAAGAAGAATAATCCCATAGTTCCGTCTTCTTCGTCAGCTTCTACCACATACTCTTCACCTGTAGCTACATTTTTAAATTTAATAGCTTCTAGAATTCCATCACCAATTGCTTCAAGAACAACTGTTTCAGTTCTAATTTCGATTTGTGGGTGATTTCTTGCTTTTTCAGCTGTAATTTTTTCACAGTGAATATCTTCTTCAAAGTGGATAATTGTTACTTTACGAGCAAATTTAGTTAAGAATAGAGCTTCTTCTACAGCACTATTTCCTCCACCAACTACGAATACTTCAAGACCATCGAAGAAGTCACCATCACAAGTAGCACAGTAAGAAATACCTTTACTTTCTAATTCTCTAACCCCTGGAATATCTAATTTTCTTGGAGATGCTCCAGTTGCAATTACTACTGCTTTAGCTGTGTAATCACCACTTGTACAAGTAACTACTTTTTCGTCCCCTTCAAGATTAACATCTAGTACTTCTTCTTGTTTGAATTCAGTACCGAAGTTTTTCGCTTGTTCTGCCATTCTCGCTGTTAAACGTGGTCCAGTTGGATCTTCAATGGCACCAGGATAGTTTTCAATCATGTGAGTGATTGCTGCTTGTCCCCCATTTTTTGATTTTTCTAGAACCAAAACATTTAGTTTAGCACGTGAAGCATATAACGCAGCTGATAAACCTGCAGGTCCAGAACCAATAATAATTACATCATAATTTCTACTCATAATTATTCTCCTTATATTTATTTTTTTATAAAATTCTTTTTATCGCATTTAATAGTAAATCGTGATCGATAACACTGAAATCATCTTTTACTCTATTAGTCCACTGCGGAACTTCTTTATTTTTTCTAAATTTCTCAAAAGTTCCTACCGCTTCAGAAATCAAATTAATAGAAGCAACATCTAATTCAGTATTTTTTCTAATAACTACTGATCTGTAAATTGTTTCGTTTGGTTTAACACTTCCATATAGAGGGTGTGTTACAACTTCCCAATTTTCATGAACGTAGTCTCTAACTTTTTTTAATATATCTAAGTATTCAACTTCATGGTATTCTACTTCGATATCTCTAAAATTTTCTTTCAAAAATCTTGGATTGTTTGTTATCAATTTCATAGCATCCCACCTAAAATAAAAACAACACAAAGAAAGCTTAGTTAGCTCTCTCTCTGTTGACTTGCTTCAGAGTTCTGTCATAGTACAGTCTTTTTACCTGAGAATTTCATTAACATTCGCTAAATGTTAACTTGTACCTTCGGTGTCCATTGTCCTCTCCCGCACTAATCATACAGTTATCTTTTTCATACCCTTATTTTATACTATTTCTCAAACAAATGAAAGCCCTATTTTATCGGATGTATGCGCTTTAAAAAAATATATTAGTATATGTTATTTCTAAAATTAGCATTAAATCCACTTAAAATGTGTTATATAACTAATTTTAAACTTAAGACAAGGAAATATTTTTGTTTTTTCTTGGTTATAGTTTTATAAATTAAGATATCGTCCATCTTTGGAAATCCCATTGCAAAGCTTTTGAAAATAATGAAAATAACTTATCTATAAAAAAATATTAGATTTTTTCTATAAATTTTAATGCGTAGCTATCTATTTTCATTGAAATATATAAACTTTTCCGTTATACTTATCATACATCCACTTTAGATAAGGAGATATAATATGAACAACACTCATAAAAGTTTACTATCTATCCTCGTTTGTTATTTTTCTTGGGGATTATTTCCTATATATTTTAAATTACTAAAAGAAATAGGTGCATATGAAGTTCTTGCACTGAGAATTATATGTTCTTTTGTTTTTATGATTATCATAGTAGCAATTGCAAAAAATAAAAAATCTATTTTAAATGAAATAACTACTCTCTGGAAAGATAAGAAAAGTGTCTTATTATTAGTACTAGCCTCATTTTTAATAACATTAAACTGGCTTACATATATAATAGCAGTTAACACCAATCATGTATTAGAGGCAAGTTTTGGATATTACTTAAATCCAATCGTAACAATTATATTGGCCGTAGTATTTTTAAAAGAGAAATTGACACGTACGCAAACAATAGCGTGCCTATTTGTTGGAGGTTCATTAATATACCTATTTATTTCGCTTGGATCTCTTCCCTGGATTTCTATATTATTAGCACTAAGTTTTGGACTTTACAGCTTATGTAAAAAGAAAATTGTCCTTAGTCCGAAAGCAAGCTTACTTATAGAAACAGCTATTGTTTCTCCTATCGCGCTCATTTATATGGGATATCTTTCAACAAGTAATTCAATTACATTCTATTCTTTTGGAACAGATATACTAATCTATTCATTATTGTCTGGGGTAGTCACCGCAGTTCCTCTAATGCTATTTGCTAAAGGAGCCACAGCAATACCTTTATACATTCTTGGTATTCTTCAATATTTACCTCCCACTATGCAATTCTTCATAGGAATTTTTGTATATGGAGAAGTATTAAGCATTCAAAAACTAATCTCATTCTCAATAATTTGGGTAGCCGTAGCAGTATTTTGTTATTCAGCGATTATCTCGATGAAAAAACAAAATTTAATTAATGAAAGTCTTAACAAATAATAAAAGAACTTATCCATGAAAAAATATGGATAAGTTCTTTTATAATATTGTCCAATTTTTATATACTTCTTTATCTAAGGTAGTTTTATCATTACTTAGTTCCTGTTGCAATTTTAAAATCGGCGGTGATGAATTCTTTATATCTAATTTTTCTAAGTCAATCCAATATATTCCACTAGAATCATTTAGTTCATCTTCCAACTTTTCTGGAATTACGTCTTGCCGTTCAAGGTTAACATCAACATCATAAAATACCATAATATGGTGTACGGTTCTATTAATTTCCTCTACAAAGATATCATAAGCCCTACAGTTGCTATAATCATTTATCTGATATCCTGTTTCTTCTCGAAATTCTCGAGCTAAAGTTTCTGTGAGTCCCTCATTTTCTTTTTGACTACCTCCAGGCAAGTCAAATCTATTTTTATAAGGACCTCTCACCTTTTTTATACATAAAAGTTTATTATCTTTAATGCAAATCCCATAAATTCCAATGTGATTAATAACCATAATATGCCATCCTCAATTCTTTTAAAAAAGCGATGTAAAAAATTACATCGCTTTAACCTTATTCTAATTCTGCTAATTTTGCTTTTAGATATGGCACTAAATCATCTTTTAGATCAGATTTAAGTGCAAAGTCGATAGTAGTTTTAACAAATCCAATTGTTTCCCCTACATCGTAACGTTTACCTTGGAAATCATATGCATAAACATTTTCTTCTTCATTTAACATTTGGATAGCATCTGTTAATTGAACTTCTCCACCAACACCTACTTGTTTTTTAGCTAAGTGTTTAAAAATTCCTGGGTTAAGAACATATCTTCCCATAATCGCTTGGTTAGATGGTGCTGTTCCTGGAGCTGGTTTTTCTACAAACTTCTCAACTTCATATAGATGTCCATCTTGACTTTTAGGTGCGATAACACCGTATCTGTGAGTCTGATCTTCTGGAACTGTTTGAACCCCAATTACAGAACATCCTGTT
>ERZ772953.639-NODE-639-length-11243-cov-3.396675_pt1 | contig 11243 bp, 12 predicted proteins | sample MGYA00580685_ERZ772953 | MGnify/ENA primary metagenome ERZ772953 (study PRJEB29015, sample SAMEA2738080) | human oral metagenome | biome: human oral; feature: human-associated habitat; material: saliva | place: China | collected 2209 ...
GCTTCTCGAAGTAGTCGAGCCAGCGGGTGCGGATTTCAGACGTACGCATAGTGCCCCATGTTAGTCGGTATACACCCGTTGCGGCACATCGGCACGCGAAAGCGGACAGTGGGATACATGAAATAACTGCGCCCCCAAGCCGAAGCTCGGGGGCGCAGGAAAGACGAGCGTCAGCGCGAGTAGTGCTCGACGACCATCTGGACGTCGACGGTCACGGGGACCTCAGCGCGCTTGGGGCGACGCACCAGGGTCGCCTTGAGGCGGGACAGCTCGACATCCAGGTACTCGGGGACGGCGGGCAGCACGTCGCGGTGAATACCCTCAGCGGCGATCTCGAAGGGAACCGTGGTCTGCGACTTCGGCTTGACCTGCAGGGTCTGGCCGGGCTTCACGCGGAACGAGGGACGGTCGACGATCTTGCCGTCAACGAGGATGTGACGGTGCACGACGAACTGGCGGGCCTGCTGGATGGTGCGGGCGAAGCCAGCGCGCAGAACGAGGGCGTCGAGACGCATTTCGAGCAGCTCAACCAGGTTCTCACCGGTCAGGCCGACGGTACGACGAGCTTCTTCGAAGGCGCGGCGCAGCTGCGACTCACGAATGCCGTACTGGGCGCGCAGACGCTGCTTTTCCTTCAGACGAACGGCATAGTCGGAGTCCTGGCGGCGGCGCGTACGACCGTGCTCACCGGGGCCGTAGGGGCGCTTCTCGAAGTAGCGAACGGCCTTGGGGGTCAGAGCCAGACCGAGGGCGCGGGACTCGCGCACCTGCTTGCGGGAACGATTCGTTGCCATGTTTCTTCTTCCTGTTTCTCATGTCATGCCGGAGGTACCGGCATGGGGCCAACTCCAGGATCAATGAGATCCGTCGGCTAAGGCCCCAGGTGTCCGCTGGTGCGGACAACTGTTACATCCTAGCGTCTTTTCAGTAAATTGCGAATCACACCAAGCCGCTTCGTGAGCATCGCCTCATGCCCGTTTTCCGTTGGCTCGTAGTAACGCGTGCCTTCCAGGTCGTTAGGTAGGTACTGCTGCGCCGCAACATGGTGCGGATAATCATGCGCATAGAGGTACCCCTCACCGTGGCCCAGCAACTTCGCACCGGAATAGTGCGCGTCGCGCAAGTGCTCGGGAACCGCTCCCCCACGCCCCGCACGCACATCGGCGATCGCACGATCAATCGCCAGGTACGTCGCGTTCGACTTCGGGGCCGTTGCCACAGCGACCACCGCCTCCGCGAGTAACAGACGGGCCTCGGGCATACCAATCAGCGCAACACCCTGCGCGACGCTCACGCAGGTCGTCAACACCTCAGGGGCGGCCATGCCGACTTCTTCGGAGGCGGCGATCATGATACGCCGCGCAATGAAGCGCGGGTCCTCCCCGGCCTCGATCATACGGGCGAGGTAGTGGAGCGCCGCATCCACGTCAGACCCACGCATCGATTTGATGAACGCGCTTGCCACATCGTAGTGCTGATCCTTGCTCCATCGAACGAGGGCCTGGTTGGCCGCCGCTTCAACGCAAGCGACCGTAATCTCACCGGATCCATCGTCGCTAGCCACACCCGCGGCTGCCTCCAGGAGGGTCAAAGACTTACGCGCATCCGAGCCCGCCAACCGCACAAGGCCAGCCACGGCCTCGTCCGTGATAGAAAAACTCCCACCGAGGCCGCGCTCATCCGCCAGCGCACGCCGAATAAGTCCCTCAATCGCATCCGCATCAAGCGGACGCAGGGTCAGCAGCAACGAGCGCGACAGGAGAGGGGAAATCACCGAGAACGAGGGATTCTCAGTCGTTGCCGCCACAAGCACAACCCAACGATTCTCAACCGCCGGCAGGAGCGAGTCCTGCTGCGACTTCGAAAATCGATGCACCTCATCGACGAACAGAATCGTCTCTTCTCCCCCGCCAGCAAGGGTTCGACGCGCATCGTCGACAACGCGCCGCACGTCACTGACCCCAGAAGACACGGCAGAAAGCTCAACAAAACGGCGCCCGGATGCGCGCGCAATCAAATACGCGAGTGTCGTCTTACCGGTACCTGGAGGCCCCCAGAGAACGACGGAAGAGACCGACACCCCACCACTCGCACCCGGCGAGAGCAAGCGCCGCAACGGTGCCCCCTCACCCAACAGGTGCGACTGACCAACCACCTCTGTAAGCGTCGTCGGGCGCATGCGAACGGCGAGGGGCGCGCCCGCATTGAAAGCAGGCACGCCCGACTCGTCGACAGACTCAGAATCAAACAGATCCATGAGCCCTAGCTTAGGACAATGTGACTCCATTCGAAGAAGAGCCAATCTTGGGACCTGAGAGAACCTGGACGACGACGAGGCCGCCGAGGACCAGCATGCAGGCACCGGCACCCAGCAGGTACCCATTCAGCCCTTCAGACTCGTTGCCGGCCAGCGAGGAAGACAACATCTCAGCGTGCAGCTTCACGCCGCCCGAGGCGTCAACGGAAGACCCAGCACCGGCTGCGGCAACCGTCGAAGCGACCTTGAACTCAGCCCAACCGACCAGTTCATGCTGTCGGTTCGCCACAACGACCTTGTAGTCGCCCATCGGCAGGCCCGTAACGTCCATGGACACCTGATTGGAGTCTTCGACCTGAAGCCAGCGGGCCTCACTGGTCTGCATGATGTTCGCGCTCACCCAGTCGCCGGCAACGGCCTTATCCGAAGGGACATTGATCGTCAGCTGCCCGCCCGTGAAAGCAGCACTCACGCCACCCTTGTTCGCGTCAGTCAGCTGAGAAACGTCCGAAATGGGCGACACCGGAGTGTCGGAAGGCTGCGTGGACCCAGCAGACGCTGTCGCAGAAGGCGTCGGGGTCGGCGTTGCGGAAGGCGTCGGGGTCGGACGGACGGCGGGGAGCTGCGGATCATCAGGCTGAGCGGCGGGCTGCTCGGTGGTCGGAGCAGGCGCGGGGTCAGCGCTGGGCTCGCTCGTCGGCTCGGCCGTGGGCTGAGGCGCGGGATCGGTCGTCGGGTCCGCCGTCGGTTCAGGTGTACGCGCGTCGCCGTTATCAACAGGCTGATACACGCTCACCGTGTAGCTCACGGGGTCACCCTCAACGAGATCTCGCCCTTCCTTGAACATGAGCACCGTGACGGTGTGCTTCGTTCCAGGCTCCCACGTGATGCCCTCGACATTGTTCTGTCCATTGGGCACAGGGACCTTCAGGGTGTAGTTGTGCGGACTGGTGGCAACCCACACATCATCAGCGGTCACGGGCACCGTTTCGCCATTACGCTCGTACGTCGGCTGTTCAATGGGTGTCACGCGACCCGAGTCGAGCATCACGCCCCAGTAGCCCTTATCCCCGTACTGCTTCTCAAAAGAAGAGCCCTGTTCGATCCGAACAGTGAATGCCGTGGTCGGGACGGGAATAGCCCCGTCGTTACCGTCTGCGCGAGCAGCAAATCCGGGGATCGCAAGCGCGATGGCAGCGAACAGGCACAGGGCCATCAGGAGGCTCATCAATCGACTGCGCCCTCCGAGGCCGCGCGCGGCAAGGGCAGAAGCGGCCCGTGCGTGCTGCATACCGTTCTCCTTAGTGACTTAATCCTCAGAAGCATTTGTTTTGAAACTAGAGTAACAGGCGTGGCGCGCGAATGCTAAATTCCAACGCACACCAATCGGTTAATGCACATTTTCTCAGAGCACTAGGCCAGATGAAAGGTGATTAGCGCGGCAATCCGTGGGAGCGGCGAACAATACTGACCGTCACGATGGCACCGAGCAACGCAAGAGCACCGCCACCAGCGAGAATCCAGCCATTCAGTCGCGACTCCTCCTCGCGGGCAGCCTGATTCGAGGCCTGCTGTTCCGAGCGAGCTTTGGGACCAATCTGCGATGCGGACACGCTTTGCTGAGTGGATGAGGCTGAAGGCTCCGGAGTGGGATCCGCGCCGCTACCAGATGCACCGGATGAAGCAGACGAGGACTGTGTCGACGATCCTCCACTAGCAGACGACGAACTGGGAGAGGGAATCGACGCAGAAGATGTCGCATTATCAGCCTGCGTTCGTTCGGATGTCTGATTCTCTCCAGACGCACTCGCCGACGGCCCGCTTGGCACAGACGGGGGGCCGGTAGGGCTCGCGGAGGTGTTCTCAGAGCCCGGATCGTGAGTCGGGGCGGCACTGTCATCCGTCACAGGATCAGTACCATCGGTCACTGACGGCTCGGTCGGCGCCAGCGAACAAGAGCGCGCCTCGGCTGCCGATTCGACGACCGTCACCTCAACCTGAACATAGTTACCCGTCACCCCGTCACCGATCATGACCTGATGCTTCGTCCCCACCGTCCACGTAGCCGGCAGGTCAATATCAGCCACGAAAGTGCCATCCGCACCAACTTTCGCAACCGCCCATGCAGACCTATTACGTGCGACCGAGGACGGAACCCACGCTGGGAGGACCATGTCATCAGAGCGCTTTTCCTGGCCATCATCGAGCGTCGCAATCACGAAACCGAGGGCACCCTCGGAAGACGGCCCCCAGCCAGTGCCTTCCACATGCAGCGGCACGCCGGTCGCAACAACCGACGACGCTATGACCGACGCTCCTTCTTCAGAAGCGGTCAAACACTGCCCAGCATCATCGCCAATCCCATCGGCGCTATAAGCGGGGCCGACCGACACGAACATTCCACCGACGACGGAAGCGGAGGCGGTCAGTGCGAGCAGGGACATGCGAAGGCCCCGGCTCTGTGAGCGCGCCTGTGTCGTCATGCGTATTCGCTTCCTTCTGTCTGGGATAGTCTCAACCGATCAACACTGTCACGCCCAGAATGCGCATGTCAGTGCCTGAGTAACCACTCGATACGAGCACCATACTATTGCCTGGCTTGCGAGATGTAATTGCGAGCAACAAGCACATTCATGACACACTCGCTCAAAACCTTATTTTACCTGGATTTATGCGATTTTGTCACGACAACTGTGAGCAATATTATCGAGCAATCATGGCTTCTGATGACCCGCTGGTCAGCATTTGAGATATCGAGAAACACAACGACGATTACCGGCGTGGGATGACGAGAGGAGCTCCCGTCTCCGGATCCTCGATGATGCGGCAGGGCACTGCGAAGACACGTTCTACGAGCTCGGGCGTGACTACCTGGGTGGGCTCCCCCTGTGCGAGGATCTGCCCGTCCTTCATGAAGACGAGGTGCGTGGCATACCGGAACGCAAGATGCAGATCGTGCAGCACAGCAACAACAGTTGTACCCGCACGTTGCAAGCGATCGGCAAAACGGAGCACCTCAAGCTGGTGATTAAGATCGAGATACGTCGTCGATTCATCGAGCAGCAAGATCTCCGTCGACTGCGCCAAAGCCATTGCAATCCAGACACGCTGACGCTGACCACCCGAAAGTTTACCAACGCGCCGCCCCACGAGGGAGACGACGCCAGCATCTTCCATCGCACGAGCAACAGCTTCATCGTCTTCACGACTCCACTGACGTAGAAGGGATTGATAGGGATAGCGTCCCCTCGCAACCAAGTCTTCCACGAGCATATCGCCCGGAGCCACGGACGATTGCGCGAGCAATCCGAGCCTGCGCGCGAGCGCCTTCTGATTCATGTCAGCAACGCTGCTGCCATCCAACTCCACCACTCCGCTACGAACATCGAGAACGCGCAACAACGACCGCAAGAGAGTCGACTTCCCGCACGCATTGGGGCCGACGATGACGGTCAATTCCCCAGTCAGCACGTCCAGGGACAGCCCATCCAGAATCGGAGCATTCTTCCCGTAGCCGACGACGATATCTCGGGCGCCCAGCCCCGGCCTCGTTCCCACCTCAGTCACGACCTCACCTCACTAGCCACAAGAGATACAAGCCTCCCACGACACCCGTCACAACACCCACAGGAAGCTCAGCGGGAGCAATCAAACGCTGAGCACACACGTCGGAAGTCAACACCAGCAACGCTCCCACGACGCCGGAAGATGCGAAACCCACCCCCCCGCCCCAGCACAGGCGGTGAGCGACATGTGGAGCGGATAGCGCAACGAATGCAACCGGACCAGCCACAGCCGTCGCACAGGCGACGAGCAGAATCGCAACAACGATCGACAGAAGACGAATGCGGCGCACGCGCACACCGAGCCCGGTCACAACGTCGTCCCCCATCGCCACAAGCCCCAGCGGAACTGTAGCCGCGACGCACGCGCATGCGACAACGCCGAGCACGATCAGGAGCGGCGTCAGTCGAGCGAACGTGACCCCCGACAATGATCCGGCACTCCACAGCTGCGCTCGCTGCGCCGCCTCCAGTGGCGCCTTGACGATCAGCAGCGAATTGATAGCGCGCAGCGCAGCAGAGCAACCAATACCGACCAGGACAACACGCATTCCCGTCACGCGCATACCGCCCGCGCAGGCGAGGATCAGCACGCCTGAGAGGAGACCACCGAGCAACGCTCCGAAGCCGGTGACGGCCGGACTCGACCCCAGCACAATAATCGCTATCAGCGCTCCGGTGGCACACCCCGTTGACAGCCCCACAATGTCCGGACTCCCCAGAGGATTACCCGAGATCGTCTGGAAGATACGCCCCGAAATGCCGAGCGTGCACCCGACCGCGACAGCGGCCAGCATCCGCGGCAGCCGCACAGACTGCACAAAGTAGACACCGAGGAAATCATCTCGAGGCCCGCCATCACCCAGCAGGCGTCGGAAGGAATCCCCAGCACTGAGCCCATAGTCGCCGAGTGTCAGCGAATAGACGGACAAGCCAACCAGAAGAAGGAGCCGATGATGACTACCGCCGCGCTACGTCGATGGATGCGCACGGAGAAACCCGCTCTCGACAGAGTGGTGTACCGATGGCTTTCCCGCGTCACGACATGCCCCTTCCACGCGCACCGATAATGAAGAAGGGGGCGCCGATCAGGGCTACAACGACGCCAACGGACACCTCGGAAGGCGCGAGGACGAGACGCGACGTAATGTCTGCAATGCACACCCACACAGCGCACGAAACCGTCGGCCAGATCGCGATCGTTCCCTGCCTCGCCCCCACAACGCGTCGGACCATGAGCGGCACCGCGAGGCCGACGAATGTCAGCGGACCGCCCAGCGCTGTGGCTCCACCCGCGAGAGCCGTCACCGCGAGAACTCCCAGTGCCCGAATGAGACGCACGCGCACACCAAGACTCACGGCGGCATCCTCAACGATGGCGAGAACGCCGAGAGCTGACGAGATGAGAACTGCGAGGACGCAGCCGCACAGGATAAAGACTCCCGCAGCGGCCACGGAGCCCATATCGACTCCCTACAACGAGCCGGATGCCCAGTAGCGGAACTCGTTGAATGCGAATTGATTGGCCGTCAACACTGCCTGCGTGAGGGATGCAAGAGCCGCAGATACGGCGATGCCCGCAAGAGCCAGCCGAGAACGCGATCCTCCACCGCGCCCCGAAATAGCAAACACGAGCGCCGCGGCCACACCGGCACCGACGAGGGAAGCGCCGAGCGTCCCCGCACGCGTCACGACTCCGGAGATGGCCGTCACGGAGACAACGACGAACGCCGCACCTGCGTTAATGCCGAGCACGCCGGGGTCGGCGAGCGGATTGCGGGTCATCGCCTGCATGATGGAGCCCGCCAAACCAAGCGCACCGCCGATCATGAGCGCGGCGATCGTGCGCGGCACGCGCAGCTGGGTGACCACCTGAGCGTCCTGACTCGCCCCACCACGAACCAGAGCATCCCACACAACATCGGGAGCAATGGAACGGGAACCGAGGGCGAGCGAGGCCATCGCGACGAGGACAAGCACCAGCGTCGCCACTGCGCAGGCAATGGCGACGCTGGTGATGCGACGTGTCGTCATGTCAGGTCATCGACCCGGTTTGTTCGTCCATCGACCTCAGGAGGCCGGGACGAACTGGGCCTCAATGCTCGAGACGATGCCGTCCATCAGGAGGTAGCCACCGGTTGAGGTCCACAGGGAGCCGTCGACGGGGATGACGTGGTTCGCCTTGACGGCGCCGAGGGAGTCGAAACCGACGGTGTTCTTCGCCTCTTCGAGGGCTGCGGCGGAGGCCTCGACGCCCGTGTTGCCACCGGCGGACGGATTGTTCACCGAGGACTTGCCGAGCGCGCCAAGGAAGATCCAGTCCGCATCGATCTGGTCGATGTTCTCCAGGGAGACAGGCTCAGAGTGGCCCTCGCCGTCACGGTCCTGGTTCGCGGGGCGCTTCATGCCGAGTGCGGTCAGAGCCTGTCCGGCGGGGAGCTCCTTGAGGATCAGGCCGGCGCTATCGCCCTGCCAACGCACGACCGAGTACGTCTGATCGAGGTAGCCGGCATCCTTCAGACGGGCGCTCACCGATGCGACATGCTGGTCGAACTCCGCGAGCTTGGTCTCGGCCTGGTCGGCCAGACCCAGCGCATCTGCGGTGAGCGTGAAGGTCTCACGCCAGTCACCACCGGACTGAGTGGTGAAGAAGACGGGCGCGATCTGAGAAAGCGCAGTCAGGGTTTCCGTGTCGTTATTCTTCACAGAGGTACCGTCGACGAGGATGAGATCAGGATGGGCCGCACCGATAGCCTCGAGGTTCGGGGTACCAATCGATCCAAGGATCGGAATGTCTCCACCACGATCGATCAGGTAGTTCGGGACGGTCTGCTGCCCACGGCCGGACACGACACCGATCGGGGTCACGCCGAGCGCGAGGGCATTGTCAGTGGTCGGCTCGGAGAGCGTGACGACGCGGCTCGGGTGCGATGGGAGTGTCACTTCCTGGCCGGACGCGTCGGTAACAGTGCGCGTCTCGGACGTCGCAGAGGCCTCGGGGGACGAGGCCGGGGTGGGCTGGGTGGACGAGCAGGCTCCCCGGGCGAGAGCAGTCACAGCGACGCCGACCATGGCGCTGATTCGCGTCGACAGGTGTACAGGTGTCTCAATTCAGTCGATCTATTAGGGGCAAAGGTAAGCCTAACCTATAGGGAGTATGGCAACCCAGTCTGTCTCGTCACTGGTCAGTATGTGAGAGCACGCCACTCATCGAGTGCACAAATCAGCCCTTCCCGCCACCAGGCGACATCATGCCCGCTGCGGTAATGATCCAATTCCACATGGGCTCCCAGACTCCGCAGAAGCTCCGCACAGTCATCAACGACCGGGCGCATCGTCTGCTCCAGAGTCCCAACCTGCAGGCGTAGCGTCACTCCGGGGTGGGGCGTCGCCACCCCAGAGCGCAGGTCTCGCATCAACGCCCCCTCGCCCACGCCTCGCGCAGCCCCCCCACCACAGGGACGGCGATTGGGCGACGATCACGTCGACGGGCAGATCCTGTCGCAAGCCAACCTCCAACGCGGCGAGGCTACCGTAGGATTGGCCGGCGACCATCACGGGGCCTGCCCCGGCCTCGTCGCACACTGCCTGAAGCAGAGCAGCAACACGATCCGCATCCGTCAGCTCCACCTCACGCTGCGCCCAAGCACCCGCATCGATGGTGACCACGCGCAGCCCGGGATAGCGGCGGGTGAGCCAGCCAACGCCGTTGGCTCGCAACATCTCACCGTCGAACAGAATCAGGGTGCAGGTTGGCACGCTCTCACCGTCATATGTCACGACGCGACGTCCGCCTGCCATCCCCAGCCGCGCGGTGATCGCCTCACCGATCTCGACCTCTCGCACCGCCCACATCTGAGCGTCGGACAGATCTCGCGACGGCCACACCACCCGGGCATTGGGACCGACAAAGAGCGAAGCCTGCTGCCCACGGCCGTTGACGAGGGTCAGAGGGCGAGCGCCGTCAACGAACTGAAGCCACTGACACATCTCCGTGACCGCGCTGACGCGCACGTCCGAGGTGTCCACGATCACCTGCTGATAGCTGATGATCGCGTCAGCGGGAAGCGCACACACGAGCGCGTGAGCATTGCCGTCGTCCGCGCCCGCACCCATGCGAAACTCGTCAAGGTGCTCGCGCGCGCGATCCGTCATCGTGTTCAAGATGACGTAGCAATCAGCGGCGGCCTCGTCTGCGGATTGGAAGGTCACACGAACGGCGTCGACCCCATCAACGACAAGGCGCTGGCCAACAATCGGGAACGCATCGGTATCGCGATAGATCCCGTCTCTTGTCTCTTGGCGCAACAGGCAAAAACCGGTGCGCGAAAAAGACGTCTGCTCGAATGCCACACGTTCAGTCGAACAGCGAAATATCGCCAGCGCCAACACGAGCAACGACCGCATCTCCGCCCGCGAAGTCGATGACCGTGGTCGGCTGCGCCACGCCGACGGGCCCCACCACAACGAGATCAACCAGGTGCCCGATGCGCTCATCGACATCGAAACCATCTGTGAGGGGCTCATCCTCGCCGGGCATAATGAGCGTCGAACACGCCAGGGGCTCGCCCAGCGCCTCAACGATCGCCTGAGTGATGACGTGATCGGGGATGCGCACGCCCACCGTGTGCTTCTTCTTGTTCAGCATGATGCGCGGAACCTCTTTAGTCCCCCGCAGGATGAATGTGTAGGGACCGGGCGTGAGCGCCTTCATGGTGCGGAACTCGTGGTTGTCAATAATCACGAGCTCGCCCAGCTGCGCAAACGAGTGACACAGCAACGAGAAGTTATGTTTGTCATCAAGCTTACGGATCGAGCGGATCGTATCCATGCCCGCCTTGTTGCCAGCCTTCGTCGCGATCGCATAGCCGGAGTCAGTGGGCAGCGCAATCGTGCCGCCGCGCTCCAGCAGATCAACGACCGTGTTGACCAAACGTGCCTGCGGATTAACCGGGTGCATCTCGACGTACGACATACCCCTATTGTGCACGAAACCCCCACCGGTCGGTGACCAATGGGGGTTCCGTGGACAAGGTCACGGAACGAGAATCACTTCTCGGATTCCTCGGATGCTTCCTCGCCGCGCTTCTTCGGCTTCGCATCGACGCCAGCTTCCTTACGCTGCGCGGGCGTAATCGGCGCCGGAGCCTCGGTCAGCGGGTCGAAGCCACCGCCGGACTTCGGGAAAGCGATGACGTCGCGGATCGACTCGGACTTCGTCAGCAGCGAGACGATGCGGTCCCAGCCGAAGGCCACGCCGCCGTGCGGCGGAGCGCCGAACTTGAAGGCATCCAGCAGGAAGCCGAACTGCGCCTGAGCCTCCTCTTCGCCGATACCCATCACGTTGAACACGCGGTTCTGGATGTCGCGACGGTGGATACGGATGGAGCCGCCGCCGATCTCGTTGCCGTTGCAGACGATGT
>ERZ772953.643-NODE-643-length-11189-cov-3.920334_pt1 | contig 11189 bp, 10 predicted proteins | sample MGYA00580685_ERZ772953 | MGnify/ENA primary metagenome ERZ772953 (study PRJEB29015, sample SAMEA2738080) | human oral metagenome | biome: human oral; feature: human-associated habitat; material: saliva | place: China | collected 2209 ...
TTTTACCGTGCAAAACCTACGCTTTTGGAATGCAAAACAATAGGTTTTGCAAAGTGTTGATAATGAAATAGTTATGCAATAGATTAGTTTGTGAAAAATATTTACACCTATCTTTGGCGTTTTTAAGGTATTTAGCGAGTTTTTGCAACGTGATATTTCCTCTACAAATATTGATTGTTCTGCTCTGTTTGTGTTTGTTTGATGATATTCAACAGTAATGCGTTGTTGCTAAAGCTGCTTCATTGATGCTAAGAAAGAAAGGCGGTGGAGTAGTATAAAGAAAAAGCCAACCCCATTATTAGTGGGGTTGGCTTTTGTATTTTCTATGATGTTGCGGAGCGTTTTACTCTGCTGGCTTCATATTTGTGTAAACATTCTGTACGTCGTCGAAGTCTTCGAGCTTTTCAATCATCTTGTCGATGGTTTCGCGTTCTTCGTCGGTAACGTCCTTTAGGTCGTTCGGAATGCGGGTGAATTCGGCAGAGGTGATTTCAAAACCGTTGTCTTCCAAGTGCTTTTGTATTTCGCCAAAGCTGGTAGGCTCGCCGTAAATGGTGATTTCGCCTTCTTCATCGTCTTGGTCGAACTCGTCTTCTACACCGTAATCGATGAGGTCGAGAATGAGTTCTTCCATATCAATGCCTTCCTTAATCTTGAAAGAGAACACGGCTTTGTGGTCGAAAAGGAATGCCAACGAGCCTTGTGTGCCGAGTGTTCCGTTGAATTTGTTGAAGACAGAGCGGACATCGCCCACGGTGCGGGTGGTGTTGTCGGTGAGTGTGTCTACGAAGATGGCTATTCCGTGAGGGCCGTATCCTTCGTATGGCACCTCTTTATAGTCGCTCGTGTCCTTGCCCATTGCGTTCTTTATGGCGCGCTGGATATTGTCTTTTGGCATATTCTCGCGTTTGCAGGTTGCGATGATAGCACGCAAGCGCGGGTTGGTTTCAGGTTCAGGACCGCCTGCCTTTACGGCAATGGCAATTTCTTTACCTAATTTTGTAAACGTGCGAGCCATGTGGCCCCATCTCTTTAGCTTTGCAGCCTTGCGATATTCAAATGCTCTTCCCATTGGAATTGTGTTTTATCGGAGTTCTGCTCCGAGTTTTGTTGTTATGTTTTTAATTAATTTCTGCATAATGGCGTCAATGGCTTTGTCGTTCAAAGTCTTCGTCTCGTCTTGGAGTATGAAGTTCACGGCGTAGCTCTTTTTGCCTTCGGGGAGGTTCTTGCCCTCGTAAACGTCGAAGAGTTCGACTTTCTTCAGAAGTTTCTTTTCGCTCTGGCGGGCAATCTCTTCTATCTGTGCAAACTCGATGTTGGAATCCAACAAGAGTGCCAAGTCGCGGCTGACGCTTGGATATTTCGATATTTCCTGGAACTGTAGCTTGTTCTTGCGAATGGCTTTCATTAGCTCTGTCCAGTTCACATCGGCATAGAAAACTGCCTGTGCGATGTCCATTTTCTTCAATAGCTTGTGGCTCAAGATACCCATTTCGACGATGGTTTTACCGCCGCGGGTCTTCAGTTCCATACCTTTGTCGAAGATGTTGTTATGCGATGTTTCGGCAACAAGTGCGTTTTGTGCCATTCCAACACGGCGTAGAATGTTCTCAACGTTGGCTTTCAGTTCGTAGAAAGTGCTTTCCTCGTCGGCGTGTGCCCACGAACCCTGCACGCGTTTGCCCGTTATCCAGAGTGCCAAATGGTATTCTTGGCGGTATGCCTTGATAGGGCTTTCCTCGCTCCACTTGTCTTGTTCGTATCTGTAAGTGTTGCCGACTTCAAAGAATCGTAGGTTTTGCGCCTTGCGGTTCACGTTGCGGCGAATGCTTTCCAAGCCACCAAAGAGAAGTGTCTGGCGCATTACACCCAAGTCGCTCGATAGCGGATTCATTATCTTTACGGTCTGTTCCCACGGATAGGCATTGAGTTCTGCGCCCTCGTAGTAAGCCTGTGCGGTAAGCGAGTTGTTCAATATCTCGTTGAAACCTGCACCGACAAGTTGCTCGCTCACGATGTCTTCCCTATGGAAGTTCTTGTCTGCCTCTTCGGCGATGGTGAGAGAAGACTTCAGTTCGGTTGGAATTTCAACGTTGTTGTAGCCGTAAATGCGGAGAATATCCTCGATAACGTCGCACGGACGCTTTACATCTACACGGTAGGGAGGCACGATAAGGTCGAGTCCTTCGGCATCTTCCTTCACGATTTCCATTTCAAGACTTGTTGCAATGCTCTTAATCGTGTCGGCACCGAGCTGTTTTCCGATAAGACGGTCGGCATATTCGTAGTTCAAACGAACAGGGAAACCTTCCATTTTCGTAGGATATACGTCGCAAACTTCCATACTTACCTTGCCGCCTGCCAGCTCTTTACAGAGAATGGCTGCCTGCTTGAGGGCATAAATGGTTCCGTTGGGGTCGATTCCACGCTCGAAACGGAAGCTCGAATCGGTAGAAAGACCGTGGCGACGCGCACTCTTGCGAATCCAAGTAGGGTGGAAGTAGGCACTTTCCAACACTACGTTGCGTGTGTTTTCGTATGTTCCGCTGCCCTTTCCGCCAAATACTCCAGCTATACACATTGGCTCTTCGGCGTTGCAAATAGCAAGGTCGTGCTCGCCAAGCGTGTGTTCCTCGCCGTCGAGCGTGATGAACTTCTTGCCTTCGTTCTTGTCTTTTACGATGATTTGCCTACCTGTTACCATGTCTGCATCGAAGCAGTGCATAGGTTGTCCGTAAGCCATCATAACGTAGTTGGTAATGTCTACAATGTTGTTGATGGGGCGAACGCCAATTACGTTGAGCCTGTCTTTCAGCCATTGTGGGCTTTCCTTTACCTCGCAATCGGTGATGCTGAGGCACGCATAGCGGCGGCAGGCGTCAGGGTTCTCTATCTTTACTTCGATAGGAAGGTCGTTGTTGTCTACCGCAAACTTATCGCAGTCGGGGCGGTGCAACGATGTTTCGTATCCGTTTTGCTTCAACCATGCGTAAAGGTCGCGCGCTACTCCGTAATGGCTCAATGCATCGGCACGGTTGGCAGTAATGTCTATTTCAATGAGCCAGTCGCTGTCGAGCTGGTAATACTCAGCTGCAGGCATACCCACTTGTGCATCTTCGGGCAGAACAATAATGCCGTCGTGGCTTGTTCCTACGCCGATTTCGTCTTCAGCACAAATCATTCCCAAGCTTTCGACGCCTCTTAGCTTGCTTCTTTTGATAGTAAAAGAGTCGTCGCCATCGTACAGTACACAGCCTAAATCTGCTACAATAACTTTCTGTCCTGCTGCTATATTGGCTGCACCGCATACTATTTGCTGTGGCTCGCCTTTGCCAAGGTCTACCGTTGTAACGTGTAAGTGGTCGGAATTGGGGTGTTCCTCGCAGGTAAGCACCTTGCCTACAAAGAGTCCTTTCAGTCCGCCACGGATAGTTTCAACCTCTTCTACGCTTCCAACTTCCAATCCTGTTGAGGTCAGCGCAGCCGCTAAATCCTGTGGTTCAAGGTCGAAATCAACGTATTCCTTTAGCCATTTATATGAAATATTCATTTATGTTGTTGTTTTTTATTTATCTATGTAAATTGAATGTTGCATTAAGTTAAGTGCAAAAGTACTAATTTTCATCAATATACACAAATCATATAACAAGCATTTTTATTATAAGTACGTGAGTGCGGTATGAGAACTGCGCCAACATCTTATTTATAAGATACTTTAAGAAGGAATCGACAATGATTTAATAAGCTTATAATCAAAAAGAAATGGAGTTTCTTTGTCCTCGAACTATTACCCCAAACTCGCCTTGTTTTATGAACGGAAAGAAGGGAATAGAGGTGTAAATATTTTTCGCAAGCTCCGCTATTGTATAACTATCTCTGCATCAGCGCATTGTAAAACCTATTGTTTTGCGTTCCAAAAGCGTAGGTTTTGCACGGTAAAAGCGGCTGTTTTGCAGCGCAAAACAGCCGCTTTCGCAATGCAAAAACGCAGTTATCATTTTTTAAGAGAATTATCTTTACAAAGTTAAACTGAAAAACTTTCTGAAGAGTATCTGTGATATAGCCTGCTTAATCTGTTTTTCTTATGCCGAACTTACATAATAAATGTGTTTTAGAACCTGCCTATCGAGCTACTTCTAAAGGCGGAAAGGGTAAGTTATGACAAGTTCGGTAAAGTCTGCCTTTGTGGTATGTGCCTTTACGTTGATGCCTAATTTAAGTCCATTGAGCGTTGGAAACGAATAGTTTACGCCAATCCGTTCGTATATTCTTCCGCCTAATTCCCTATCTATTGAGCCCATTCTCCGATACAAATAGGTTCCTAAAGCAACGTTTACCGATAGGTTATGAAAGAAAGTTTCGTGTTTCCCAGCAATGCCAAACGACCAAGGCTTGCAATCTATGTTGTTGCCTTCTTTCTGTTCCAATTGCTCTATGTGCGGTGCGTATGTGTTGTAGAAAGCATCTATGCCTATACCTGACGCCCATCTGCGTGCATAACGGTACATTAAATTAGCTTGCAACGAATAGGTTGCGTATCGTTTGAAATCTCCAGTGCGATAGTTGGGGTCTGTTTTTGGTGTGCGGAATTGTGTTATTTGCCAATCTTCGACCAAAGTTTTGGCACCAATACCCGCTGTTAAGTCAAGGTACAGAAACTTTTTAAAGGGTGCTGATTGGAAGCTGTCGTGCTCTCTGATGAACGTTTCGTAATAAGGATAATAAACAATTCCAACCGACGGACCTACACAATTTGAACCTTTGTTTGGGTGATAGAATGAGCCGTTGCTATGATGGACAAACTCCAAGCTGGCTCTTACGCCCCATTCTCGGGCAAAGCGATAGGTTTGATGAATGCCTGCTCCGAAGTATATAAGGAGGGGCGTTCCTATGAAGTCGTTGTCTATGTTGTTGTCTTTATTGTACCATTTGTTCGTGTAGCCAATTCCACCGCTTAACGAATAGGACGTTTCCCAATGTTTGTTGCGGTGTATGGCACGCTGGAAAGTGCCGTACAGCGAGAGTGTATTGCCTAAGCGAGAGTCGTATGGAACTTCTTCTATCTTATCCCAAGCTAAATCGGGAGTGCGATGAAAGCGCACACGGTTGTTCATCGTGTAGCGTAAACCGATGGACAGGGAAGGGTAGTTAAAATCTTTTGCGTATGAATCGTGGTCGGAGGGGAGATTGATATGGTTCAGTTCCAATGCCACAGAGCCATTTTCTTTCTCTTTTAAGTATTTGCGTTGGTTTTTATCTAAAGCAATAATTTCGCTTTTCATCACACTTACGGTGAAGCCCCAATGCCGTATTGAGTCTTTTTCAATAGCTTTTGCCTGTGTTGCTACATAGACAAATGCTATCAGTAAAATGCCTTTCAGACCAAGATGAGAAACCATAAGCAAGTAAGATATAAAGTTATAAGATATAAAGTTATAATGTATTCAGAACTTAGCAAAAGCCGAATATCCGTTCTACGTTCTTGTTCGTTTGTGTGGCTATTTCGTCTTCCGTTGTGCCATATACTTCTGCCAATTTAGCGACAACGTGCACCAAGAACGAGCTTTCGTTGCGCTTTCCACGCAATGGAACAGGTGCCATATAGGGCGAATCGGTTTCGAGAACAATACGTTGCAGGGGGACAGACTTCAATGTTTCAGGAAGATTTGCCTTCTTGAAGGTAAGCACTCCGCCTATTCCCAATACGAAATTGTTGAACGTCAGCAACTCTGCCGCCTCCTTTTCGTTCCCCGTAAAACAGTGGAAAACGCCGCCTGGCAGCTGGTCTTGATACTTTCTGAGTATTTTTACCATTTCGTTTTGTGCCTTTCTGCAATGTATCATCAACGGCAAACGTGTTTCGACCGACCATTTTACCTGTTCTTCAAAAGCCTCCAACTGCTCTTTTTCGAACTCTCTGCTCCAGTAAAAGTCTAATCCCACTTCGCCAACAGCAATGTAGTTGTGGTCTGCAAGCAGCACTGCTTTCATCTTTTCGAGCACTTCCCGATAGTCAGCCTTTACTTCTTCGGGGTGCAAACCCAACATTGGATAGGCGAAATCGGGGAATTGCTTGCAGACATTGCCCATCGTTTCGATAGAGTTTAAGTCGATTGCAGGCACGAAAACCTTTGAAACGCCAACGCTTTTGGCTCTTTCCACCACCTCTTGAATGTCCTCTTTAAATTCTATTCCATCTAAGTGCGTGTGTGTATCTATTATCATATTCTTCTTAATTGCAATGTTTTATCTTTGTTTATTATAGTCGGTTGCAGTCTTTGCTGTCGTCGTTTGTTACAGCTTTTCCTCGTTTCTCCTATAATAATATATAACACCGAACTTACGGCATTGGTCGTATCGCTCTTTAGGGGACAGGTTTGCAAAGTGTGCTTCAATGACGTTCCACAGCTCTAAAATCAGTTCGTCGATGGTCGGACGCAGCTTTGCCATTACCTGATTGTCTTTGTTGGTGCGCTCTTGCAGCTTCCGTTGTGCCGTATAGGCTTCGTTGTAAATGTCGAAATGCGTTGCCACCATTCCTATCGTAGGGTTGTAAATGGGCTTTCCACCGTGCTTTACCCTTTCTTTTTCGCCTGCAATGATTTGCGGTCCCCATAGCAACAGCCCGTCGGCAGATTTAATATTGGGCAGCGACGTTGCGGCTTCGTTTAGTCCGTAGAGTGACAGCTGCTTCCGTTTTATTTCTCCACGCTCTACCGACATCAGCAGAACCTGTATGAAATGGCTAAGATACATACTGGCGCGATACTGCAGACCGTCCATCTTCTTTGCATTCCTGACTTGTGCCGACATCGATATTCTGTATTGTTCGGTGGCTGTAAGCAAGCGGTCGTGAAGCGGTTGGGCACTATTTATCAGTTTCCAATCAATGAATTTGTTTCTTACGGTGTAAATATCATTGTTGTCCAATAGCGTCTTCAGTGCCTTCAGTCGGGCAGCATCAGTCTTTGGTAAACGTCTGTACGGCATATAAGGAACGGTGATTAAATGTAAATGAGCAAAGATAGACGGAACTTATCTTTGGCGTTCCATCATTTCTGCAGCGTATGCTGCCAATGCTTCCTTGCGTTCGTCGGGCAGTTTTACTGCATCGAGGAACTTCTTTCCCTGCTCGTAATAGAAGTCCATCTTCTCTTTAGCGAGTTTGTCTACACCAATTTCGTTGTACAATCGTGTTACGGCAGCTATTTTTTCTTCGGTGTCGAAGTCGCTCTTGTTAATCCACTTTTCGAGTTCGGCTCTCTGTTCAGCGTTTGCTTGGTTGAAAGCAGTGATGAGCATATAAGTCTTTTTGTTCGATGTTATGTCGCCTCCAATCTTCTTTCCGAACACTTTCGCATCGCCGTACACATCGAGATAATCGTCTTGCAGCTGGAAAGCCAATCCTATTTGTTCGCCAAACTTGTACAGGTTCTCTGCATCTTCCTTGCTTGCATCGGCTAAGATAGCCCCCATCTTTGTTGCACAAGCAAGCAACACGCTGGTTTTAAGGCGTATCATCTCGATGTATTCCTCTACTGTAACATCGTTGCGCAGCTCAAATTCCATATCGTATTGCTGTCCTTCGCCTATCTGTAATGCCGTTTCGGTGAAGAGATGCAGGACTGCTTCAAGGTGTTTCGTGTCGCATTTAGCCAATCGTTCATAAGCCAAAACCAACATAGAGTCGCCCGAAAGCACGGCTTGGTTGTCGTTCCACTTCTTGTGTACGGTTTGTTGTCCGCGTCTTAGTGGAGCTTCGTCCATGAGGTCGTCGTGCAGAAGCGTATAGTTATGATAGGTTTCCAATGCACAGGCAGCCGACAGAATGTCTTTCGGATTATCTTTGTATAGGTTGTAACTCAACAACATCAGGATAGGGCGTATGCGTTTGCCGCCTAAATCCAATACATATTTAATGGGTTCGTATAGGCTTGCAGGCTTACGGTCGTAGGCAAGGCTGTCTAAATAATGGTTTACAATTTCCAAAAGTTCCTTAGATGTGTACATATCGAAATGGATTTTATATTATCTGAATTGAATTTTAATTGTCTTGTAAGCAAGTAGTTGCTACTTACAAACTAAACACGATGGGTATTTCTAATAACGATTTGCAAGGTTTATTATTTTGTATGCCAGGCTTCCATTTGCCCATTGTGCGCACAACTTTCAATACTTCTTGCTCAAAATCGGTATTCTTTGCTTCTTTTATCTTGATGTCGCTCACGGTTCCGTCGGCGTTTACAATGAAAGTAACGTTTACTGTGCCCTGCTGTTTGGCTTGTTTGGCAGTGTCAGGGTACTTTATATTCTTGGTGAGCCACGTCATAAAGAAGCTCCAACCGCCTGGCGGAGTAGGCGTTTCAGACAGAATGCGCTTGCTTACCTTGTCGTCGTAGCGTTCTATTCTCTTGTCGGCATCGTCTTCTGTAAACTTGTTGGTTTCCTTTTTATCCACCTCTTCCACCTTGGTGGGGTCGGGTAGGTTGCTCTCCTGCTGCGTAAGGATTGGCGTATCGCTGATGTTTGGTGCAGCTGTTTTTTCGTCGTTCGACTCTGTATTGCCCACTTCGTGGGGTGTAACCTTTTGCGGAATATCGCTCCGTTTAACGTTTAGCATATCCTCAAGAGTGGGCTTTTTCTCGTCTTTCTCTTTCGCCAAGTTCTGTTGGTCGATAGCGGGCAGCATCTCTTGGTCGTGCAGTTTCAGGTCTTTCAGTAGGTTGGCATTCGCTTGTTTCTCCTCGTCTCCTTGTGTGGAATACTCTATTGCAACAAAGAAAATGGACAATGCGACTGTCAGACCAAGCACAAATCTTATCCAACGCTTGTTCTCTAAATCTGCATTATTTGACTTCTTTGTTTCCACATCTAAACACTAAATCCCGTCATACAACGTTATATGCTATATGCAGGGCAATAAGCTAAGAGTTTTATATGCCGACTGCATAATCAACAGACAAAATTAATAAGATATTCGGAAAAAGATGTATCTTTGCCAATAAATTAAAGTACATTAAATGAAAAAGCTTGTTTTCGCCCTTTTTCTTGGGTTATTCTCAACCATATCGCAAGCACAGGAAAGTCAAACGGAATATAATTTCCTGCGTTTACCTGTCAGTGCGCGTGCTGCTGCATTGGGTGGCAACAATATATCGATTATAGAGGACGACCCTTCGCTTATGTTTTCAAACCCAGCCTTGGCGGCATCGGTCAGCGATAGAACACTTGGGCTCAGCTATATGAACTATATGAAGGGAGCAAACTATATGGGAGCTTCTTTCACGAGAGCAATGAACGATAAGGCAACGCTTGCTGGCGGCATTCAGTATATGAACTACGGAAAGATGAAAGAAGTAGACGAGAACAACGTGCAGACGGGCGAGTTCAGTGCAAGCGAGATTGCTGTTGAGGCTATTTTCGCCTATGAATTGGCACGCAACTTGGTCGGTGGCATCACAGGAAAGTTCATAACATCGTATATTGGAAGTTATAACAGCATAGCCGTGGGCGTGGATTTGGGCTTGAATTGGTACGACCCAGAGCGTGAATGGTCGGTGTCGGCTGTTGCAAAGAATCTTGGCGGACAGGTAAAGGCGTACGATGACAATTTCGGAAAAATGCCTTTCGACCTGCAAATAGGTGTCAGCAAAACGTTTGCTGCGCTTCCTGTGCGTGTGTCGGCTACGCTCGTAGACCTTACGCATTACGATTACCGATTTATAAACCACCTGAATCTGGGTGCTGAAATTCTGCTTTCAGAAAGTCTATGGGTAGGCGGTGGCTACAATTTCCGTAGAGGAAACGATATGAAAGTGGGAGTTGGCGACGATGAAAGCAGCCACGGAGCAGGTTTCAGCTTTGGTGGAGGCATCAATCTCGAACGCTTCAAACTGAATGTATCGTATGGCAAATACCACGCATCAAGCAACTCTATTATGGTGAATTTCGCCTACACACTTTGATATTATAGGAATAAGAAACAAAAAGAACAGATATTAGATGAAGAAGATAACAATTGCCATTGACGGCTTCTCTTCGTGTGGAAAGAGCACAATGGCAAAGGATTTGGCACGCGAATTGGGTTATGTTTACGTAGATACGGGCGCAATGTACCGTTGTGTAACGCTTTATGCCCTGCGGCACGGATTGTTTCGTGCAGACGGAACTATCAACCTAACTCAATTGGAAGCCGAAATTCCGAATATAAATATAAGTTTCAAGCTCAACAAGGAAACGGGTCGCCCCGACACCTATCTTAACAATGAGAATGTAGAGAGCGAAATCCGCACGATGGAAGTGTCGTCGCGTGTCAGCCCTATTGCAGCCGTTCCGTTTGTGCGTGCAGCACTTGTTGCGCAACAGCAGAAGATGGGCGAAGACAAAGGCATCGTAATGGACGGCCGTGATGTTGGTACGGTGGTCTTTCCGAATGCTGAACTGAAGATATTTGTAACGGCTTCGGCTGAAGTAAGAGCGCAGCGTCGTTACGATGAACTCAAGGCAAAGGGCATGGAAGCCGACTTCGAGGAGATATTGGAGAACGTAAAGCAACGCGACTATATAGACTCGCATCGCGAAGTGTCGCCTATGCGCAAAGCCGATGATGCCATCGAGCTGGATAATAGCCATATCAGCATAGCCGAACAGAAGCAATGGCTCATAGAGCAATATAAGCGAGTGTGCGGCGAATAACGCTTGCCACGTATTCGGCAGAAACGATTAAAGCTAGAAAGAAAACCATTCTTTCTGGCTTTTTTGTTTGCAGTAAGCGAACGAAAGGGTGGGAGGAAGAGCGGAATACGGGAGTCGAACCCGCCTCCCAGGCTTGGGAAGCCCGTGCACTACCGATGTGCTAATTCCGCAAATGGAGCCGATACCCGGACTCGAACCGGGGACCTACGCATTACGAATGCGTTGCTCTACCAACTGAGCCATATCGGCAAAAGCGAATGCAAAGATACATACAAAAAATGGAATATCCCAAATTTATTGCTGATATTTTATGGTTGCTGTCTGCTAAAACTAAAAATACAACACAGAACATTATGAAAGTAGGGGAAAGAGGGTGAAAACGTGTAAAATATTTTCACAAGCGCATCTATTGTTTAACTTACTTGTTATCAGTGTGTTACAAAACCTATTGTTTTGCATTCCAAAAGCGTAGGTTTTGCACGGTAAAAGCG
>ERZ772953.644-NODE-644-length-11176-cov-4.356083_pt1 | contig 11176 bp, 7 predicted proteins | sample MGYA00580685_ERZ772953 | MGnify/ENA primary metagenome ERZ772953 (study PRJEB29015, sample SAMEA2738080) | human oral metagenome | biome: human oral; feature: human-associated habitat; material: saliva | place: China | collected 2209 ...
GACGAGGCGCACCGCGAGATGCTCAGCCAGGCCGAGTCCGACGTCTCCGGCGGCTGAGCGAGTCCGACTGCCGCCCTCCGGTCAGTCGTCCGATCAGTCGTCAGTTAATCGTCTAAGACCGGGGTGACGCGACACAGGGCCGCCGCGATCGCCGTCGTCGCCGGGATCGCCAGGACCAGGCCGATGGAGGAGATGAGGGTGCGCACGATCTCCTCGGCGATCTCGCCCGAGAGCATGGTGTCCAGCACGGCCCGGTCCATGAGGGCGGCGGCCAGGATGAGCGGCAGCGCCGTGCCGGCGTAGGCGAAGGCCAGGGTGTAGACGGTTGAGGCGATGTGGTCCCGGCCGATCCTCATCCCGCCGGTGAACAGGCGCGTGCGCGACAGCAGCGGGTTGGCGGCGTGCAGCTCCCACACCGAGGAGGCCTGGGTGATGGTGACGTCGTTGAGGACGCCGAGCCCGGCGATGACCATGCCGCAGGTCAGCAGCGTCTGCAGATCGATGTGCGTGCGCGAGGCCAGCAGGCGGGCGGTCTCGTCGACGTCGCCGGTCAGGTGGGCGGCGTCGGTCCCCCACAGGGCCAGCAGCACGGTCAGCACGATGCCGGCCACCGTTCCCAGCAGGGCGGTCGTGGTGCGGATGGACACGCCGTGAGCCACGTAGACGGCCGCCAGCATCATCGCCATCGATCCGACCAGGGTCACCGCCAGCGGGTGGGAGCCGGCCAGGAGCGCCGGGATCATGAAGAAGGCGAGCACGCCGGTGGCCACCAGCAGGCCCAGGACGCTCAGGACGCCCTTGCGCCCGGCCACGGCGACGACGAGCACGAGGTAGACGACCGCCAGGGCGCCGACCGGGAGCTGGCGCTGGTAGTCGATGAAGGAGTAGGGGGAGCCGGACAGGATGGCCTGAGGCGAGTAGAGGACGACGAGCCGGTCACCGGCGTGGGCGAGCTTGCGGGGCTCACCCACCAGCTGGACCGGCATGACCAGGCCCTTGCCCTCCCCCTCGGTGATGCGGGCGCACACGTGGCCCTTGGCGAACTCCTCCGGCTTGACGCCGTTGACCTCCGTCAGGGCGCTCACCGAGCTCTGACAGCCCGACAGGTCCGTGGAGGTGATGGTGGCCTTGCCCACCGAGCCGCCCTCAGCGGTGAAGGAGCGCGAGCCGATCAGTGAGCTCTTGCCGGGCCAGAGCACGAACAGCCCGACGACGGTGGCCAGGACCAGGGCGCCGACGATGGCACCGAGCACGATCCGCACCCGGCGGACCTCCCCCGCATCCAGGTCCAGGGGCCCGGAGTGGGAGTGACTGTGGCCGCTGCTGCTGTGACGGCCGTGGCCCCTGCTGTCCCGCCCCTCCTCGGCCGGCGGCTCGGGAAGGCTCTCGGTGGGGACGGACTCGTTGCTCGGGGAGGTCGAGTTGGTGCTCACCGTCCCATCATGCCCGCCCCGTGTCCTTGAGGTGAGCCAGGGACACGGGGCGGGACCCGGATGGTGGCTGGGCCGGCGAGGCCTCAGTGAGGCTGCCGGCCTGCTCGGTGCTGGTCAGCAGCCGATGAGGCGCTCAGCCAGGTAGCGCTCGACGCCCTCGAGCGGGATGCGCTCCTGGGTCATCGTGTCGCGCTCGCGCACGGTGACGGCCCCGTCCTCGGGCGAGTCGAAGTCGTAGGTCAGGCAGAAGGGCGTGCCGACCTCGTCCTGGCGGCGGTAGCGGCGGCCCACCGCGCCGGCGTCGTCGTACTCCACGTTCCAGGAGCGGCGCAGGCGGGCGGCCAGCTCCTTGGCCGGCCCGGTCAGCTCCTCCTTGCGGCTCAGCGGCAGGACGGCCGCCTTGACCGGGGCGATGCGCGCATCGAGCTTGAGCACGATGCGCTTGTCCACGCCGCCCTTGGTGTTGGGGGCCTCGTCCTCGGTGTAGGCCTCCACGAGGAAGGCCATGAGCGAGCGGGTCAGGCCGGCGGAGGGCTCGATGACGTAGGGGGTCCAGCGCTCGGAGCGGGTCTGGTCGAAGTAGGACATGTCCTTGCCGGAGTGCTCGGCGTGGGTGGACAGGTCGAAGTCGGTGCGGTTGGCGATGCCCTCGAGCTCGCCCCACTCCGAGCCGGCGAAGCCGAAGCGGTACTCCAGGTCCACGGTGCGCTTGGAGTAGTGGGAGAGCTTCTCGGCGGGGTGCTCATACAGGCGCAGGTTGTCCTCGCTGATGCCCAGGTCGGTGTACCAGGCCTTGCGGTAGTCGATCCAGTACTGGTGCCACTCCTCGTCGGTGCCCGGCTCGCAGAAGAACTCCAGCTCCATCTGCTCGAACTCGCGGGTGCGGAAGATGAAGTTGCCCGGCGTGATCTCGTTGCGGAAGGACTTGCCCACCTGGCCGATGCCGAAGGGCGGCTTCTTGCGGGCCGCGCTCATGACGTTGGCGAAGTTGATGAAGATGCCCTGGGCGGTCTCGGGGCGCAGGTAGTGCAGGCCGGACTCGTCGTCGACCGGCCCCAGGTAGGTCTTGAGCAGGCCGGAGAACTCGCGCGGCTCGGTCCAGGAGCCCGGCTGGCCGGTGACCGGGTCGGGAACCATGTCGAGGGTGACGTTCTCGGGGTCGAGGCCCTTGCGGGCGGCGTAGTCCTCGATGAGCTGGTCGGCGCGGTAGCGCTTGTGGGTGTGCAGGGACTCCACGAGCGGGTCGGTGAAGGCGCCGACGTGACCGGAGGCGACCCAGGTCTCACGCGGCAGGATGACGGAGGAGTCCAGCCCGACGACGTCGTCGCGCGAGCGGACCATGTACTGCCACCACTGGCGCTTGATGTTCTCCTTGAGCTCGACGCCCAGCGGCCCGTAGTCCCAGGCCGAGCGGGTTCCGCCGTAGATCTCGCCGCAGGGGAAGACGAAGCCGCGCCGCTTGGCGAGGTTGATGACGGCGTCGAGGCGTGAAGGGGTGGATGCCAACGGATGCTCCTTCAGGAGTGGTCGTGGTCCCGCCTGGTTGGTGGGGACGAGTGGTGACAGTCTAGGCGGACAGGGGCCGAGCGTCGGTGAGGGGCCCGTCGCACCACCGACGCGCACACGCGCCCGGGAGGCCCTGCCGACTGCCGTCCAAACCGGCTCTCAGCAGCGCACACGCGGACTCGCCCGAGTTTGACGCAGGACCGACAGAGTATGAGAATGATTCGCATGAATGTTTCACAGGCTCGTTCCCGTCGTCTCCACCGCGTCGTGGCGCTCGGAGCCACCCTGATGCTGGCTGCCGGCATGAGCGCGTGCAGCGCCCTGAAGAGCGAGAGCTCGTCAGACGCATCGGCGCCGCACACGATCGCCCCGGGCAAGACCCTGACGGTCTCCACGTCCTTCTACCCGATCCAGTACCTGGCCGAGTCCATTGGCGGCAAGCTCGTCAAGGTCTCCACCGTGACCCCCTCCAACGTCGAGCCGCACGACTTCGAGCTCTCCGGCAAGGAGACCGCCGAGCTGGGCAAGGCCGACCTCATCGCCTACGTCCCCGGCTTCCAGCCCTCCCTGGACAAGGCCGTCAAGGAGGTCGGCTCCGGCCCCACCGTGGTGGACCTGAGCAAGCCGGCCAACCTCGTCCACCACGAGGGGGTTGAGGAGGAGCACGAGCACGGCGAGGAGGCCACCGACGGCGCCTCGGCCAGTGCCGCCGCCACCGCGCAGGCCAGCGAGGCCGAGCACGACGAGCACGGCCACGATGAGCACGCCGAGGGCGGTGAGGGGCACGACGGCGACCTCGACCCGCACTTCTGGCTCGACCCGGACCGCATGATCAAGGTGGCCGAGGCCCTTGAGGCCTCCTTCGCCAAGATCGACCCGGCCAACGCCAACGACTACAAGGCGGGCCTGGACAAGCTCAAGACGGCGCTGACCGGAGTGGACAACCAGTACAAGCAGGGCTTGACCAGCTGCCAGCACAAGACCTTCATCACCTCCCACGCCGCCTTCGGCTACATGGCCGAGCGCTACGGCCTGACCCAGGCCTCCATCTCCGGCATCGACCCGGAGACCGAGCCCAGCCCCGCCGAGATGGCCAACATCAAGTCGGTGGTCGAGAAGACGGGGGTGAAGACGATCTTCACCGAGGAGCTGGTCTCCGACGCCCCCGCCAAGGCGATCGCCGCGGAGACCGGGGCGGAGACGAGCGTCCTCAGCCCCCTGGAGTCCAAGCCCGAGCGGGGCGACTACACCGACGCCATGACCACCAACCTGGAGCGGCTCAAGTCCGCCATGGTGTGCAAGTAGCCTCAGGGCCCGGCCGCCGAGCCCGGGTTCCCGAGCAGATGACGCCCCCTCAGATTGGCATGATCGCATCCGTATGACCTCATCATCTCCACCTTCACCAGCGTCTGTGACGACGCCGTCCGGTTCCCCCCGGGCGGCGTCGTCCGCGCTCGCCATCAAGGTCCGTGAGCTCAGCGTCGTCCTGGGCTCCTCCCTCATCCTGGACGACGTGAGCCTGGCCGTGGGCGGCGGCGAGTCCGTGGCGATCCTGGGCGCCAACGGCTCGGGCAAGTCCACCCTCGTCAAGGCCGTTCTGGGACTGGTGCCCCTGTCCGGCGGCAGCATCGAGCTCCTGGGCACCCCCACCTCGCGCCGGCACAGGGTCCCCTGGGAGCGGGTCGGCTACGTCCCCCAGCGGATCGGCGCCGGCTCCGGCGTCCCGGCCACCGCCCTGGAGGTGGTGCGCTCCGGGCTCCTGGGGCCGCGCCGGCCTTGGGCCGATCGGGGCCGGGCCGCCAAACGCAAGGCCATGGCCGCCTTGGACGCCGTCGGGCTGGCCCACCGGGCCGCGGACCACGTCCAGGTCTTCTCCGGCGGGCAGGCCCAGCGGGTCCTCATCGCCCGGGCCCTGGTCCGCTCCCCCGAGCTGCTCATCCTCGATGAGCCCCTGGCCGGCATCGACCGCGCCAGCCGCGAGTCCCTGGCCGAGATCCTTCAGGGGCTGCGCGCGCAGGGGCTGACCCTGGTGACGGTTCTGCACGAGATGGGCGAGCTCGCCGACGTCGTCCAGCGGGCGATCCTCCTGCAGGACGGCCGGCTCGTCGCCGACGGCCCGGCCGGCGAGGTCGCTCATCTGCGCGACAGCGGGGCCGGTGCGCCCCAGGGCGACCCGCACCGCGCCCACTGCGGCGACGGCGCCGACGGCGACCACCACCCGGACGCCGGCGGCCCTCCGGCCCACCACGCCCCCGTCCTCGACCATCGGCTGCCTGACACGCGCCCTCATTCCGGTAGGAGCACCCGCCCATGATCGAGTTCGTCTCCGACATGCTTGCCAGTCCCCTCATCCAGCGGGCCTTCATCGTGGCGGTCCTGGTGGGGCTGGCCGCCCCGGTGGTGGGCACCTACCTGGTTCAGCGGGGCCTGGCGCTGCTGGGCGACGGGATCGGGCACATCGCCCTGACCGGGATCGCCCTGGGCTGGCTGGCCGGGGCCGCCGCCAACGTCACTCCTCACGACGCCTGGGCCGTGCCCGGGGCGATCCTCATCAGCGTGCTGGGAGCCGTGATGATCGAGGTCATCCGCGCCAACGGCCGTACCCGAGGAGACGTGGCCCTGGCGATCCTGTTCTACGGGGGCATCGCCGGGGGCGTCATCCTCATTCGCGTCGCCGGCGGGACGACGACGAATCTCAACTCCTACCTGTTCGGCTCGATCTCCACGGTCTCGGTCTCCGACGCCTGGTTCACCATCGCCCTGGCCACCCTGGTGCTCCTGGTGGGGCTGGGGCTGCGCGGCCCGCTGTTCGCGCTGTGCCACGACGAGGAGTTCGCCCACGCCTGCGGCCTGCCCACCGGCGCTCTCAACGTGCTGGTGGCGGTGGTGGCGGCACTGACGGTCTCGGTGTCCATGCGGGTGGTGGGGGCCCTGCTGGTCTCGGCGGTCATGATCGTGCCGGTGGCCATCGCCCAGCTCGTCTCGCACTCCTTCGCCCGCACCATGTACCTGGCGATGGGGCTGGGCGTGGTGGCCTGCGTGTCGGGTCTGACGATCACCTACCTGGTGGCGGCCTCTCCCGGCGCCATGATCGTGGTACTCCTAGTGGGGGGCTACGCCGTCGTCGCCCTCCTGTCCGGACTGCTGCAGCTCGTCAGCCGCTCGCGACGGCACCACATCACCTCAGGAGGCAGATCATGAGCGCAAGCAGCACGGCGCAGCGTCCCCGCGCCACGCGCCAGCGCGCCGCCGTCACCGACATCCTCGCCCGCACCGACGAGTTCCGCTCGGCCCAGCAGATCCATTCCGCCCTGGAGGCGGAGGGCACCAAGGTGGGCCTGGCCACCGTCTACCGCAACCTGCAGACGCTGGCGGAGTCCGGAGCGGTGGACCAGGTGCGCAGCGCCGAGGGCGAGGTCCTCTACCGGGCCTGTGAGGAGCAGGAGCACCACCACCACATCGTGTGCCGCCGCTGCGGCTACACCGTGGAGGTTTCCGGCGGCGAGCTGGAGGAGTGGATTCAGCGGGTCTCGGCCCGGCAGGGCTTCACCCAGATGGAGCACACGGCGGAGTTCTTCGGCCTGTGCGCCACCTGCTCGGCCCAGGACGCCTCACAGGACTGAGCAGGTCTGATCGCCCCGGTGCCCGAGCCGGGTTGTGCCAGGCGGCTGGCTACTGCCCGTCGTGGTGCGGTGACTCGTCAGCCTCGTCGTCCTCCGGGTCCTCGGCGCCGGTGGGCTCCTCGTGCAGCACCTTGTCCACGGCCCCGCCGTAGCGGCGCTCGCGTCCGGCGTAGGCCTCGCAGGCCTTCCACAGCTCGGTGCGGTTGAAGTCGGGCCAGGCCAGGGGCGAGAAGTAGAGCTCGGCGTAGGAGGAGGACCACATGAGGAAGTTGGAGGTGCGCTGCTCGTCGCCGGTGCGGATGAACAGGTCCACGTCCCGCATGGTGGGTGAGTAGAGGTAACGCTGGATGGTCTTCTCGTTGATGGAGGAGGCCTTGAGGCGGCCGGCGGCGACGTCCTCGGCGATGGCGCGGGTGGCGTCGGCGATCTCGGCGCGCCCGCCGTAGTTGATGCACAGGTTGAGGATCAGGCCCGTGTTGTGCGCGGTGACGCGCTCGGCCTCACGCAGCTCGTGCAGGACGGACTTCCACAGGCGCGGGGTGCGTCCGATCCAGCGCAGCCTGACGTTCCAGGAGTTGAGGACATCGCGCTGGACACGCAGGACCTTGCGGGCGAAGCCCATGATGAAGCGGACCTCGCCGGGTGAGCGCCGCCAGTTCTCGGTGGAGAAGGCGTAGACGCTCAGCTCTTTGACACCGATCTCGATGGCGCCGGCGGCGACGTCGAGCATATTGGCCTCCCCCACCCGGTGGCCCTCGGTGCGGGGCAGGCCGCGGGCGTTGGCCCAGCGCCCGTTGCCGTCCATGACGACGGCGACGTGCTGGGGCAGGGAGGCGGCCGGCAGCACGGGTGGGGTCAGGCCGGGCCGGTGCAGGGGCGGGGCGGCCTCGACCGTCATGTCTCTGGCGACGTCTGTCATGGTTATGCCCTTTCCACCAGTGCGAGGGAGCGCAGGCGCCGCTCCAGGTACCAGGTCGTGTAGGCCGAGACGAGTCCGGAGGCCTGGGAGCGCTCGCGCTGGCCGGAGGCGTCGGCCACGGCCCAGTCGCCGGAGAGCAGAGCCCCCAGGAGCGCCATCGTGGACGGCTCGACCTCGACGGCGCCTGCCGAGCGGCAGGACTCGCACACCGCCCCACCGGCCTGCACGTGGAAGGCCCGGTGGGGTCCGGGGGCGCCGCACAGGGCGCAGTCGTAGCACGAGGGCGCCCAGCCCCCCAGGGCCAGGGCCCGCAGCAGGTAGGAGTCCAGGATGAGTCCGGGGGCGTGGCGCCGGTGGGACATGGCGGCCAGGGCCCCGGCCAGCAGCAGGTACTGCTGGGGGCTGGCCTCGGTGCCCAGGTCTCCGTCGTCGGCGCTGAGGCGCTCAGCGGTCTCCACCATGGTCGAGGCGCAGGTGAACATGGCGTAGTCGGCGCTGACGGCCCGGCCGAAGGGGTCGATGATCTCGGCCTGGGTGACGACGTCGAGGGTGCGTCCGGCGTGGAGCTGGACGTCGGTCATGGAGAAGGGCTCCAGGCGGGCGCCGAAGCGGGAGGTGGTGCGGCGCACCCCCTTGGCCACGGCGCGCACCTGTCCGTGATGGCGGGTGAGCATCACGATGATGCGGTCGGCCTCGCCCAGCTTGTAGGTGCGCAGGATGATCGCCTCATCCCGGTACAGCCTGCTCGTCACGGGCGCAGTCTCTCACGCCCTCTCAGCGCAGGGCGCGATTGATGGCGGAGATGACGGCCTTGAAGGAGGAGGTGGTGATGGAGGGGTCGATGCCCACGCCCCACAGGACCTGGCCGTCGACCTCGCACTCGACGTAGCTGGCGGCCTTCGCGTCGCGTCCCTCGCTCAGGGCGTGCTCGACGTAGTCGAGGATCCGCACGCTCAGGCCCGTGCTCTCCAGGGCGGTGACGAAGGCGTCCAGGGGGCCGTTGCCGGAGGCGGTCAGGTGCTTCTCCTCCCCGCCGTCGACCAGGGTGACGGTGAGGGTGGAGTCCTCGTCGTCACCGGTGGAGGTCAGGGTGGCACCACGCAGCTCGAAGCGGCCCCAGCGGCTGAGCTCGGCCTCGGGGGCGGCCGCGGCGGGCAGGTACTCGTCGGCGAAGATCGACCACAGGCGGTCGCCGTCGACCTCGCCGCCGTAGGTGTCGGTGTGGCGCTGGACGATGCGGGAGAACTCGATCTGGAGGCGGCGCGGCAGCTCGAGCTTGCGGGTGGTGCCCAGCAGGTAGGCGACCCCGCCCTTGCCGGACTGGGAGTTGACGCGCACGACGGCCTCGTAGGAGCGGCCCACGTCGTGGGGGTCGATGGGCAGGTAGGGCATGGCCCAGGGGACGGCGATCTGCGCCTCGGCGTCGGTCAGCCCCTCGGCCTGCTTGGCGCTGACCTGAGTGTTGCGCGCCGCGAAGCCCTTCTTGATGGCGTCCTGGTGGGAGCCGGAGAAGGAGGTGTAGACGAGCTCGCCGGCGTAGGGGGTGCGCGGGGGCACGTCCATGCCGGTGGCCCGCTCGACGGTGCGGCGGACCTCGTCGATGTCGGACAGGTCGAGCATGGGGTCCACGCCCTGGCTGAAGAGGTTGAGGGCCAGGGTCACCAGGTCCACGTTGCCGGTGCGCTCGCCGTGGCCGAACAGGCAGCCCTCGACGCGGTCGGCGCCGGCCATGAGGCCGAGCTCGGCGGCGGCCACGCCCGAGCCGCGGTCGTTGTGGTTGTGCAGGGACAGGCACACGCTCTCGCGGTGGGACAGGTTCCGGCTCATCCACTCGATCTGGTCGGCGTAGACGTTGGGGGTGGCGCGCTCGACGGTGGCGGGCAGGTTGAGGATGATCTCGCGGTCCTCCTCGGGCTGCCACACGTCCATGACGGCCTCGCAGACCTCGAGGCTGTAGTCGAGCTCGGTGTCGACGAAGATCTCCGGGGAGTACTCGTAGCCGAAGATCGTGTCCTCGTCGAGGACCTTCTCGGCGCGGGCCATGATCTGGCGGGTGCCGTCGACGGCGAGCTCGCGGATCTGGTCGCGGTCCATGCGGAAGACGACATTGCGGAACAGCGGCGACAGGGCGTTGTAGAGGTGGACGGTGGCCCGCGGGATGCCGACGCAGGCGTCCAGGGTGCGGTCGATGAGCTCGCCGCGCGACTGGGTGAGCACCGAGATGGTGACGTCCTCGGGGATCGCGCCGTCGTCCACCAGGGAGCGCACGAAGTCGAAGTCGGTCTGGGAGGCGGCCGGGAAGCCGATCTCGATCTCCTTGAAGCCCATGTTCACGAGCAGGTCAAAGATGGCGCGCTTTGCCTGGGGGCCCATGGGCTCGATGAGGGACTGGTTGCCGTCGCGCAGGTCGGTGCTCAGCCAGCGGGGGGCGGCGGTGATGCGCTTGTCCGGCCAGGTGCGGTCGGGCAGGTCGATGGTGGCGACGTCGAGGAAGGGCCGGTACTTGGCGAACGGCATACCGGAGGGCTGCTGGGGGGCGGGGCGGGCGTTGCGCATCGGGTTTCTCCTGGGATCAGATGCTTCGTGGTTCCGACGGCGGTTCCCGGAAGACTCGTCTGACTCCTGAGGAACACAGCCGCGAACGTGGCCGGGCAGGACGAGTCAGCCGCGGTCGGGGTGCCGGCCTGTCAGGCCCCGCCGCGGCGACTAAGCAGGAGGCTCACCTGGTGGCCTGGAGTCGCTCGCACGCCGTAGACCCTACCCCGATGAGGACCCATCGTCAGGTAAGGGGCGTACGGGACCGCAGTGTGAGACAGAGGATGAAGGACCTACAACCTCGATCCATACCTCACGTCCTGACGCACACCAACACCATGATGTAGCATCTCTACTACATTCAGTTGCGCTTCTACTCAGGAGGGTTTGTGCGATGACTCCAGTCATCACCACGGAGAACCTCGAGTTCTCCTACGGGGACACCCCGGTGCTGCGCGGCATCGACCTGTCGGTCGAGGCCGGCGAGGTCGTCTGCCTGCTCGGCCCCAACGGCGTGGGCAAGACGACCCTCGTGGAGAACCTGCTGGGCTCTCTGACCCCGACAAGCGGCAGGGTGCGCGTGCTCGGCACCGATCCGCGCCGGGCGGGTGCCGACTTCTGGGCGAGGGTCGGGCTGGTGCAGCAGAGCTGGACCGACCACGCCAAGTGGAGGGTGAGGGACCAGCTGGAGTGGATCCGCTCGGTCCAGCTGACGGCGGCGAGCCGGGTGAGCAGCGTCGACGAGGTGCTCGACGCCGTCGGCCTCAGCGAGAAGGCCGACTCCCGGCTGTCGAGGCTCTCCGGCGGGCAGCGACGCACCATTGACTTCGCGGCCGCCCTCATGGCCGCGCCCGAGCTCCTCGTCCTGGACGAGCCGACGACCGGACTGGACCCGGTCTCCAAGGCGCGCCTGCACGATCTCATTCTGGCCCGGGTCGACGACGACGCCACCATCGTCATGACCACCCACGACCTGGCCGAGGCCGAGCACCTGGCCTCACGCGTGCTCATCATGAACGAGGGACGGATCCTCGCCGACGGCACGGTCACGGCGCTGCGTGAGCGCCTCGATCGCGGCGCCGAGATCACCTGGGTCCAGGACGGCACTCACCACGTCCACTCCACCCACCGCCCGGAGCGCTTCGTCAAGGAGCTCGACC
>ERZ772953.645-NODE-645-length-11133-cov-11.679003_pt1 | contig 11133 bp, 10 predicted proteins | sample MGYA00580685_ERZ772953 | MGnify/ENA primary metagenome ERZ772953 (study PRJEB29015, sample SAMEA2738080) | human oral metagenome | biome: human oral; feature: human-associated habitat; material: saliva | place: China | collected 2209 ...
GATTCCTTTGGAAGATTTTCAGTCAGGAATCATTCTTCATATCGAGGTTGAGGATCTAAATCAGAATTACCAACGTTTAAAAGAGATCGGTGTCGAGATTTTACACGGTATTTGTGAAACGGATTGGGGAACAGAGTCCTTATTAGTTAAAGGTCCTGCTGGTCTAGTGCTTGATTTTTATCGTATGAAATCAGGCGATTAGTCATTTGAAGATAACCTTAATTATTCTTAAAACATAATGTGAGAATATGAACTATTGAAAGATCGGAGCAATCCGGTCTTTTTTAGGTAAACCTAATAGTGACTTCTGAGCTCGACTATCGTGAGGTAACGGATTAAAACAGTCTCGTAGATAGACAGTTTTAAGTCTGATGCTGGAAATAAGAATCGTCAGAGGAAGGAATAGCGAGATTGTATCTCTACGAACAGAAATGTGACAGTACGACATGTATAGTAGTAGATAAGGGGATTTGAAATTACTTTATACTTGATTGAAAATTATTAAAATGTAGAACTTTTCTAATTTTCTGACTTTTGATTGAATTATCATTTTAATAGATATATAATGTATTTAAAGAAATCAAAGAATAAAGAGGTGGTAATATGAAATTATCACGATATGTCTTAAGGTATGATATTGAAGATGGTAGTGTATATTTTAATACCAAAAATAATCATTCATTTTTGATTACGAATGAATTGAAGAAGAATATACAAGAAAATAAAACAAAGGGAAGTGAATATATTGCCTATTTGGAAGAGAATAGATATTTACTTGAAGACAATGAGGTAAACAAATATTTAAAACAGATAGAAGATAGGAATAATGAGATACTAGAGTTTACAATTCTTACTCATGGAGATTGTAATTTTCGATGTAAGTATTGTTATGAACACTTTAAAAATATTGGAATGTCTATTGAAACAGAAAATGCTATTTTGAAATTTGCTGAAGAAAAATTGAGTAATTCTCAATATCATTTCCTAAGGATAGCATGGTTTGGTGGATAACCTCTGTTAGGCTATAAAACAATTCAACGGCTTTCACTAGAATTTTTGAAAATTTGTGAGCGATTTGGAATAACATATTCAGCAAGTATTACTACTAATGGATTTTTGTTAACATCTTCCAAATTTGAAAAATTAGTAAGAGAGTATGATGTTACTAATTTTCAGATTACTATTGATGGTGATGGAGAGAGTCATGATTCTCAACGTGTGTTAAAAAATCAAAAAGGTTCCTATGCGCGAATTTTAGACAATCTTCATAAAATGAAGGATAGTGATTTAGATTTTATTTGTAGGTTAAGATTCAATATATCGAAGGAAAATTATGACCATATGGAGTCATTTCTATTAAATGATGGTCGTTATACTCTTCGAAAATCAAATTCAAACCACGTCAACGTCGCCTTGCCGTACTCAAGTACAGCCTGCGGCTAGTTTCCTAGTTTGCTCTTTGATTTTCATTGAGTATTACTTTAAAAATGATGATAGATTTTTTCTTCTATATCATAATATTGGTAACTGGGGACAAGGAGATCGTTCTAAAGACGACTGTGTTACAGTATTTAAAAATGATATGAGTTTTGGTATTTCTAAGAAAGCAGTTGATTTGAGGTACCATCTATCTTTGCCAAGCATTGTGGTTCACAATTCCTTTTCTTGTTATGCCAATCGTTTAAATCACTATATGTTTAATGTTAGAGGTATTGTACAAGCATGTACAGTTGCTTTGTACGATAATCAAAATGTTTTTGGAAATATCAATACTGGATTGATTAACAAAGATAAAATGAAAGGCTGCTTTCTGTCTGTTAGAGAAGACTGTAAAACATGTCCCTTTGTTTTAGTTTGTAAATCAGGCTTTTGTCCAATGGCCAAGCATATTACGGAATTAAGCTCTTCTGTGATTTGTAAGAATATGCAAGAGAAAATTCGTAAAAATCTAGCACTTTATGCTATTTCTGGTTGCTATGAAGATATTTTAGATGTGGACTAGAGAGGGGTAAGCAAAAAATGTCTGTTAAGAAAAACAAAAAGGTTGCAAAAAAGTTGAAGTTGTAAGCAATAATTGTAATATTTGTTAAGTTTATATAAAAATGGAGAGGGAGGCTAGTCTCTCTATTTTTCTAGGAGGGCATTATGAATAAAATATTTCACTATCTGGATAAGAAAACGAAGTTTTATACAATCATCGGTGCACTGGCAAATGGAGGCTTGGCTCTTGCTCAACCCTTAGTCGTATCACAAGCCTTGTCCTTAAATCAAGGAGAACTGACTTATTCTAAAATCATACAGTTTGCTGTTTTTGGCTTTACAGTATACTTCGTCTTGTATAGCTTAATGCTCTTTTGTAATCATACACATAATGTTTTTCGGCGTGAAATTCAAATGAATATGAGGGCAGATTTATTTGACAAGCTGATGATAAATAAAGATTTTAACGAAGATGAAAAAATCACCATGCTCACACAAGATATGGAGTATTTGGGGGATAATTACTTAGAAAAATACGTCAATATCATTTGCTGGAGCTTTGTAGCATTACTAACAGCGATTTATATTATTTCGCAAAATTTGTTACTAGGTAGTATTTTTGTCTTTTTCACTATTTTACGTCCTATTCCTCAGTTCTTGATGAATAAAAGACTCAAACATACTGGTGATGACATGGCTCAAGGCAGAGTAGAAGTGCATAATCAAGTATCTGATAGTATCCGAGGAGCACATACTCTACTCATGAACCAAGCAATTTCTGAAAATCAGAACAGATTTTGGAAGATTAATAGACATTATCAACTAGCCATTCAAAAATTTTGCTTTACCCATAATATAATTTTCTTTTGCAACGGTTTCATGGTCTTTTTAAGCCAAGTTTTACCACTTGTTTTAGGTTTTTACTTTGCTATGGCTGGGCAGAAAGTGTCAGTGGCAAGTCTTGTTGCCATGTACATCGCAGCAGGTCAGCTAGTGAGCCCTATTCAGACTATTATGTATGATGCTGTAGATATACAAGGGGCAAAAACGACAGCAGATAAGATTTTTGGAGTATTAGAAATTGGAGATGTAAAACAGATAGATAAAAAAGATGCGCAAGAATTGAATGCTCTGCACATTAAAAATTTAAGTAAATCCTATGGTGACAGACAACTTTTTACTCATCTAAATTTGGATGTTCAAGCAGGTCAGAAAGTTTTAATCAAAGGACCGAGTGGTTGTGGTAAGTCAACCTTGTTTCGACTCATTACTGGAGAAGAAATAGCAGATGAGGGAGAAATTATCGGTGTGACAACTGTTAATGAATGTACATCAAGTTTTGTATCCAGTATAGGAATTATTAGCCAACACCCATTTCTCTTTAACGATACAGTGCGTTATAATTTGACCTTAGGACAAGAATTTTCTGAGGAAGAGTTGCTTGCTGTTTTGAAACAAGTCAAACTAGATTTTGAATTGACGGGTGGGATGGATTTTATTATCAAAAATAACGGGGAGAATATTTCTGGGGGACAAAGAGTAAGGGTTGAATTGGCACGTTTTCTTCTTCGTAGAAAAAATCTGTTATTGGCTGATGAAGTGACCGCAGCCCTAGATAAAGAAAACGCCTTCATGGTACATGAACTACTATTTTCTCTTCCTGTTATGATGTTAGAAATTGCCCATCATATTGATGATGAAAGTAGATATCAACAAGTTGTAGATTTAGGAAAATATTGATTCTGGCTTAAAAGTCAGTTTTATCAGAAAACAAAGTAAATATTTCAGCAATAAAACACCCAGTATCAAGATTTTTCAATACATAATAATATGCGTTTTTCTGATTATATATACTTTTCCTAGCTTCATTCTTCTTTCTTATCACAAGATTGTAATAGTTTACATTTTTATAACAAAACTCTCAAACTCTTGCTTGTTTTTGCATCATATTATAAAATAAAAAGCATAAAAGAATAAAAGAGGTTTTGAAAATGTCCGAAAAACAAATGAAAGTTTTGGGTTGGGTAGCGACCTTCATGTCTGTTATGATGTATGTGTCTTACTTCCCACAAATTATGAACAATCTGGCTGGTCAAAAAGGAAATTTCATCCAGCCCTTGGTTGCTGCCATCAACTGTAGTCTCTGGGTTTACTACGGTCTTTTCAAGAAAGAAAGAGATATTCCCCTTGCTGCTGCCAATGCTACAGGTATTGTTTTTGGCCTTGTGACGGCTATTACAGCTTTGATTTAAAAAGAAGACTGGTTTCAGTTTTGTTCGTTTATGAAAATAGATGCTTCATTAAAGTAATTTTTGAATGAGAGTTGAGGGAAAAAGTCCAGTGACAGCTAGCTTTACGAGAGTCTTTTATGTTCGTCTCTATCAAAGAAAAAAGTATATCGTTACTATTTTTATAAAATTTTCTCCCTACTTTATAAGATGTTAAAAAGAGTTCAATTCGAACTCTTTTTTTGCTATAATGAGGGGAGAAAAATCAGACAGGAGATCAAGATGTCAGAACCATTATTTTTACAATCAGTTATGCAAGAAAGAATCTGGGGTGGTACCAAGCTACGTGATGAGTTTGGTTATGACATTCCAAGTGAAAAAATCGGAGAATACTGGGCCATCTCAGCCCATCCAAATGGTGTCTCTAAAGTTGCCAATGGTCGCTACGAGGGAACAGACCTTGCGACTTTGTATGCGGAACACCGTGAATTGTTCGGCAACCGTTCTGAGCCTGTATTTCCACTGTTGACAAAAATTCTTGATGCTAATGACTGGCTCAGCGTTCAAGTTCACCCAGATGATGCTTATGGACTAGAGAACGAAGGCGAACTCGGAAAAACAGAATGCTGGTATATCATCGCAGCGGACGAAGGTTCAGAAATTATCTACGGCCACAATGCCAAGTCAAAAGAAGAACTCTGCCAGCAAATTGAAGATAAGAATTGGGACAGTTTGTTAACGAAAGTTCCTGTCAAGGCTGGAGATTTCTTCTATGTGCCAAGTGGCACCATGCATGCTATTGGTGCAGGTATTTTAATCCTTGAAACACAACAGTCTAGCGATACCACCTATCGCGTCTATGACTTTGACCGCAAGGACGACAAGGGCAACTTGCGTGAACTTCACCTTGAAAAATCTATTGATGTTTTGAATATTGGTGAGCCTGCAAATAGCCGTCCTGTTACAGTTAAGGCAGATGACTTGCGTTCAACTCTTCTTGTGTCCAATAACTTCTTCGCCGTTTACAAGTGGGAAATCACTGGAAAAGTTGATTTTGAAAAGACAGCTGATTATAGCTTGTTGAGTGTCTTAGCTGGTCAAGGTCAACTGACTGTTGATGGGGAAAATTATCCAATCCAAAAAGGTAGCCACTTTATCCTACCAAGTGATGTTGAAGTTTGGACCTTGGAAGGGCAAGATTTGGAATTGATTGTTAGTCATCCATAAAAAAGAAAGGGCCTGAGTTTACTACTCAAGTCCTTTTTGACTACATAAATTGGGCGATAAAGACCACGATGATGATGATGGGAATGACGAAACGAAGAAGGAAGAGCCAGACTTGGAAAAGTCCCTGTTTCCATGCTGTTTCATCAAGGTGTAGTTCCTCCATAGCAAGAGCTTTTTTGAAGATGTAGCCTGTAAAGAGTGAAAGGCAGAGAGCTCCAAATGGCATGAGGAGATTAGAAACCAAGAAGTCCATAGCGTCAAAGAAGGTCTTCCCCAAAATGTGAACATCCGCCATAACACCGTAAGAAAGAGCTGAAGGAATGCCAAAGACAAAGGTCAAGATTCCCCAAATTACACTCCATTTGGCACGTTTGCTGTTATCCTGATTAGTGATATTGCTCACATTGATTTCCAGCATCACGACGGAAGAAGTGACCGTTGCAAAGATGAACAGTAGGAGGAAGAGGATGTAGAAGATAACACCAAATGGCATCTTATCAAAAAGTTGTGGTAAAACGATGAAGAGAAGACTTGGGCCACCTTCAGACTGGAGATTAAAGGCTGACATAGCTGGAAAAATGGCTAGACCTGCCATAATAGAGACCGAGATGTTCATAGCTACGATAGAAATACCGGATTGGACCAGATTGGTTTTCTTATCGAGATAAGAAGCATAGGTTAGCATGGCAGTTACTCCTAGAGAAAGGGCAAAGAAAGATTGGCCCAAAGCATAGAGGAGACCAGCGCTAGTCAATTTTGAAAAGTCAGGTTTGAGGAAGTATAGAACCCCTTCCATGGCATTTGGCAAACTGAGAGAACGTCCAATAATCACGACAAAGATGATAAAGAGTAGGGGCATCATGACTTTCGATGCTCTTTCGATTCCTTTTTGTACTCCACGCGATACAATAAAGATATTAAGTAAGATGAAAGCTGCTTGGGCTCCTAGTGCGATTAGAGGATTTGAAATGATAGAGGTGAATAATTGAGCGTAATCACCATTTCCTCCTAACTGGAATAATCTTCCAAACTCAATGGCAAGATAAACTAAGATCCAACCACCGATGACACTGTAAAAAGATAAGAGGATAAAGAGGGCGAAGGCCCCAATCCAACCGATAAAGTTGTACTTGTTATTGTTGCCAAGCTTTCCAAAGGTTTTAATACCAGAGACGCCTGCGCTTCTTCCTAAAGCAAATTCAGCAAGTAGAAGTGGAAAACCAATTAAAATAGTGGAGATAAGAAAGACAAGTAGAAATCCTCCACCACCATTGGCAGCTGTCATATAAGGGAATTTCCAAACAGCACCAAGACCAATGGCTGAACCAGCAGATGCTAGGATAAAGCCCAGTTTTGAACCCCATTGCGATTTTTCAGACATAATTAAACTCCTAAATATAGTATTACAAAAGAAAAAGCTACTGCCCTTGACAAATAGCCTCATCAGTACTCAAAGTGAGCGTTTCTTTTGATTGATAGACTTGACTATCCTATCATGTTTTTTAAGGTCTGTCAAGAAAACCATTTTCAAGTTTTCACACCTTTCTCAAAAAGTTTAAAAAAATCTCACAAAAACCCTTGACTCTGACCTAAGGGGAGGGGTTATACTATCAATGTAATACTCTTCGAAAATCTCTTCCAACTACGTCAGCTTCCATCTGCAACCTCAAAACGGTGTTTTGAGCAGCCTGCGGCTAGCTCCCTAGTTTGTTCTTTGATTTTCATTGACTATAAGGAGGAAAACATGTACCATATAAAAGAAACTGCGCAGCTTTCAGGTGTCTCTGTCAAGACCCTGCACCACTACGATAAGATAGGACTTTTGGTTCCTTTAAAGTCGGAAAACGGCTATCGAACTTACAGTCAAGAGGATTTGGAACGCCTTCAGGTCATTCTTTACTACAAATATCTAGGCTTTTCTTTAGAAAAAATAGCAGAGCTGTTAAAGGAAGAAAGGACAGATTTATTGCCTCATTTGACCAGGCAGTTGGACTATTTGACTCGAGAAAGGCAACATCTGGATACCTTGATTTCCACCTTGCAAAAAACCATTCAAGAACAAAAAGGAGAAAGAAAAATGACCATTGAGGAAAAATTCACTGGATTTAGCTATCAAGACAATCAAAAATACCACCAAGAAGCAGTAGAGAAATATGGTCAAGAAGTCATGGATAAGGCTCTCGAACGTCAAACTGGTAGAGAAGATGAGGCTACAGAAACCTTCAACCAAGTCTTTCAAGCCCTGGCTCAAAATTTCAAAGATGGACTACCTACAACAGCAACCGAAAACCAAGAAGAAGCAACCAAGCTCTTACAGGCCATTCGTACGTATGGGTTTGATTGTTCTATTGAAGTCTTCGGTCATATCGGTAAAGGCTATGTCTATAACCCAGAGTTTAAGGAAAATATTGATAAATTTGGACCTGGAACAGCTCAATACACTTCAGTTGTTATTGCCCACTATGTTCGAACTCAGACAAAATAAAAATCGGCGGAGTAATCTCTGCCGATTTCTTACTTTAAAGTTTAATCAAAATGCAAGCTTCCTGCCACCCATCCGGTACAGAGGGCAGAAGTAATGTTAAAGCCACCCGTATGGGCATTGATATCCAGCACCTCCCCTGCAAAGTGAAGACCAGGTACCAGTTTACTTTCCAGAGTTTTGGGATTAATTTCTTTGAGACTAACGCCACCTTTAGTTACAAATGACTTGGCAAGGGACATCTTTCCAGTCACAGGAATCTTGAGGGACTTGATAGATTGGAGAAGTTGCTCTCGCTCTTTTTCAGTTAGTTGTTTGACTTTTTCTGGGTATCCTTGCGAGAAGAAATCAGCCAAGCGTTCTGGCAATAAAGATTTCAAGGCATTTTTCAAGGATTTTTCACGATTTTCTTCTAGAAAGTTTACTAAGTCGCCTTCAGAAAGTTGTGGCAAGACATCCAATGAGAGAACCTCTCCACCCTTGACAAAACTAGACATACGAAGAGCAGCGGGACCTGATAAACCAAAGTGAGTAAAGAGGAGGTCATGGGTAATAACATGCTTGCCATAGCTTAGAGTTACATCATCCAGTGAAATCCCCTGCAAGGCTTTATGTGGGAAATCCGTCAATAATGGACTCTCGGCTGCCTCAAGCTCGGTAATGGTATGTTTGAAGTGGCGAGCGATATCGTGGCCAAAACCAGTCGAACCAGTGGAAGGATAGGACTTGCCACCTGTTGTGACAATGAGTTTATCACAAGTGAAAGTCTGGTCTGCTGACTTGAGGACAAACTGGTCGTCTATCTTTTTAACAGAAACAATCTCTATTTGAGTCATGACTTGTCCGCCCAATTCAGAGATTTTCTTTTCTAAAGCTTCGATAATAGTCCGAGATTTGTCGCTAGCAGGAAAGACACGCCCGTGATCCTCTACCTTTAGTTTGACGCCATTTTCCGTAAAAAAGTTGATAATATCATGGTTATCAAACTGGGAGAAGACGCTGTAAAGAAAGCGCCCATTTCCAGGAATGCCGGCTAATAGGTCATCCAGGGTTCCGTTGTTAGTGACGTTGCAACGACCACCACCAGTTCCAGCTAATTTTTTTCCAAGTTTTCTATTTTTTTCGATGAGAAGTGTTTTCTGCCCGTAAAAGCTACTGGAAATAGTAGCCATCATTCCAGCAGGACCACCTCCGATGACAATCGTATCAAAATGTTTCATAAAAGTATTGTACCATAAAAAAACAAGAGATGATAAGTCATCCCTTGTTTGATTGATTAACCAATTTCATATCCCATGAGAAGTCCGCCTTCTTCTGCATAAAAACTGCAAAGCCCAGAAGTAGGGATAATTCTAATATTAGCTTGCGGGTACTTTTCTCGCAAGAGTTCTGAGAGTTGTTGGCAGAATTTTTCATTGCTACGATGAGCCATGACGATACGCCCTCCAGCGTAGCCAGCTTTGATCAACTCTTCATAAGCAGCCTGAAGGGATTTTTTAGCACCACGAGCCTTTTGAAGCAATTCTAAGGTTCCAGTTTCACTTGCTTCCCCAACCATACGGATATTGAGGAGCCCAACAACTGTACCAATAAGCTTACTCAAGCGACCGTTTTTAACCAGGTTATCAACCTTAGCAAGAACGAACAACAACTTCGTTTTTTCTTGGTAAGTAGTAATAACTTCAACCACTTCTTCAAAAGAAAGTCCTTGGTTGATCAAGTCATTGATCTTTTCGACGATTAGGTCAACTTCCCCACCAGCTGATAAGCTATCGATGACATGAATCTGAGTATCAGGGTGTTCTTCGAGATAGATATTCTTAGCTAATTGAGCACTATTGTGGCTACCAGAGAGAGTTCCAGTGATAGTCACTACAAAAATATGTTTTGCACCTTCGAATGCTCGTAAGTAATCATCAGGACTAGGGCAGGCTGATTTTGAAGCTTCAGAAGTCGCATACATAGTTTCCATCATCTTATCGATATCCAGATTGGCATCATCGACAAAGACTTGATCTGCTACCTGAATCTTTAAGGGAACACTGACAAATTCAGTATCAAAAGCTGGGTTTTCCAGTTGGCGATAATCACAACCAGAGTCAGCTACAATCTTCCAAGTCATAGAAATTCTCCATCTTTGTCACTTATACATTGACAAAGGTTCTGTCTTTTTTTACAATTATATCATGAAAGCCCTTGAAACAAAAGTACCACCTCTCTGTTGTCACAAGTAGAAAGAAATTGTTATGTCTGAACGTAAAATATCTGAAAAATCGCTTGAAAACCTAAGAAAATCAAATCAAGAATCTAATTTGCTAACCAGAGAAGCGATTGAAACAGCTCTTTTGCAACTCTTGGAGAAAAAGGAGTTAGCTAAGATTAGCATTTCTGAGCTAGTCAAGCGTGCTGGCGTTTCTCGTGCAGCTTTTTATCGAAACTATGATTCAAAAGAAGAGATTTTAGAAAGTGTCTTTAAACGTAGCGTCCATAACATCATGGAGCAATTGAGTCATTACGATGTTAAAACAGACCTTTATCTCGTATGGGTTCACCTCTTTAGAGAAGCCAAGAAAGAAGCCAAAGTTATTCAGCTTGCCCTAGACTATCACTTAGAAAAAATCTTTGTGCAAGCCATGCAAGAATTTCTAGAAAAGTACTATGGGAAGTCAAAAGGTGTCAGTTCATACCTGCATTCATTTTGGAGTTCGGCCATCGTATCGGTCTTGCTTAAATGGATCAAGGATGGGATGAAAGTGCCCGCTGAAAAGATTGCAGATTTACGCCTACCATTTTTAAAAAAATAGACGATTAGGAGAGATATGATGTCAGATAAAAGACTTGCCTGGGACGAATATTTTGCAGCACAAGCGCTATTGATTGCCAATCGATCAACCTGTAAACGTGCAAAAGTTGGAGTTGTTCTTGTAAAGGATAACAAAGTGATTTCAACAGGCTACAATGGATCTGTTTCAGGTACTGAACACTGTATTGATCATGACTGTCTTGTAATAGAAGGGCATTGTGTTAGAACCCTACATGCAGAGGTGAATGCTATTTTACAAGGGGCTGAACGAGGTATTCCAAAGGGATTTACTGCCTATGTTACGCATTTTCCTTGTCTTAACTGTACAAAACAGCTACTTCAAGTAGGGTGTCAACGTGTTGTTTATATCAACCAATACCGTATGGATGATTATGCTCAATACCTTTATCAAG
>ERZ772953.647-NODE-647-length-11131-cov-5.941766_pt1 | contig 11131 bp, 23 predicted proteins | sample MGYA00580685_ERZ772953 | MGnify/ENA primary metagenome ERZ772953 (study PRJEB29015, sample SAMEA2738080) | human oral metagenome | biome: human oral; feature: human-associated habitat; material: saliva | place: China | collected 2209 ...
TATCAATTTCAAGTGGACCTACTTTGTCCGTCCGTCTACTTCTTGCAGCAGGAGTAGGAGAGACTGGTTTTGTAGTTGTTTGAGGTTGTTCAGTCGGTTCTTGGTTAGCGATAGAATAACCGCAGTTGGGACAAAACTTGTAACCCTCTACTGGATTGCCACATTCAGGACAAAATTTCATAATAACCTCCAAAATAATAACTATTTAGAATCCTTTATGCTCTTTTTTCTACCCATAGCCGACGAGGTTATGGGTTTTTATTTTTCTCAATACCTCGCCACAATGCACCAGCTATCACATCTGCTTTTAACATTACACGTCAATATCATAATATTGTTGTAAGATATTGTTCCCTTGTTTGTATTTTGTAACGAGGTCAATAGCTACTCGTCGTTGCTGTTGATCGTCCAATAAATATTCATCATAGCTCAATATCCGATAATGAACAAAATCAACTAATCGATTAAAAAGGGCATTATCGCTGATTGTATTTGCTTGTTTAATTTGCTCGTATGAGTGCTTGTTTTTGAGGTGCCAGACCATGCGCTCATTATTGATGTAAAAGAGAGAGGCCATGGTGTTAGCTTCTATCTCTAGGGGATTGTTCTGATAGTTGTTAGCGCAAGCGAGGGCGACCTCATCAGAACGACCCGTGCTAAAATGGGCTGCGATGTGGGCTAATTCATGCAAAATGGTAAAGATAACCCGTCTTTTGATATGTGTTTGATTGATATAAACAAGGTACTTTTCTTTTTCTTTGCTATAAATGGTAAAGCCGTCATTGTGTTTACAGATGATATCATCCAAGTAGGTAACATCTGGATTATTGACAAGCCCTCGATATCTAATGTATTCAGAACTAAGTAGACCGGCTGAAGGGAGCATAGGAAACGGGTCCTTTTCAAAGAAGATAAAATGAAGGTTGTAAGTCTGTTCAAAGTAACGGATGATGTGCTGAAAAGTAACTTGTTCAAGTGAAATATTATTCTGTCGAGACGCTGCTTCGATCACCGGGACAGCGTAATCCCAGTGTTGGATGTACTGTCTACGGGAAATAATTTCTCTAGCCATAATTACCTCCACTTACTGTCATCGTCCATCAGGGTTTTAGCAGTTACCATCAAGCTTTCAATCGCCTTGTTAAAACGAACCTTTTCTTCCTCGGTCATGTTCTGGGTCTGATTTCTGAACGCTGCGACAAGTTCAGTCTCAGCTGGACCAAGATATGCATTTGCCTTGTCGTCGTTTGCTATTGCTGGGTTATCTGTCCGCCCGAGCAGGTAGTCAGTGGACACGTTGAAGTAGTCGGCGATTTGTTGCAGCCGTTCAGCAGACGGTTGATTTCTTTTCAACCCATACAAAGAATTCTTTCCTAGCTTTAGCTTATCTTCTAAAGTATTTAGCGAAATCCCTTGTCTTTCACATAAATCTTTTACGATTTCAAAAGTAGAAAACATTGATTTATCAGCCTTTCTAAGACATGACAAAAAATATTTTATAAAATACGCAAGAAACAGTTGACATTATTTTGCGTTTACGCTAAAATAGTTTTTGTAAGTTAATGAGTTAGTAAAAAACAAAGTTAAAACTTATCTAAAAATAAATAGCTTTGGCGAGCAAGTAAGTTGATAGATATAATGTTTTATCAAGGTTTTTAATTATGCTTTCATTTTAGCAGATACGCTAAAAACTGTCAAGCATTTTATAAAATAATTTACTAACTCTTTAACTTAACTAATTAAAAAGGAGGAGGTCACATGAGCCAACAACATCGTAAGTGGAACGAGCTCGTAAAGGAGCGAATTGAAAAACGTGGGTGGTCACAGACGGATTTGGCTATTGTTGTAGGTGTTAGTCCATCAGCCATCACACAGCTTTTTAAAGATGGTAAAGGAAGTGATGATTTGAAGCTTCGTATCAACAAAAAATTGCGAATCAATGAATCATGGGAGAAATTTGAGGAGTAGGAAATGAACAATACAAGACAAGATAATGATCTCATAAAAGAAATCATTGAGAAACATTTTGAAAATATGGTTGACGATGTTTTGGAACACACAGAGACCTACTATGAAGCTTTGGGTGCTGTTTCTTGCATCAAGGGAAGCAAGATTCCAAACATGATTCAACTAGCTGATTGTTTGGGGAAAGCTCTCAGAAAACGTGCTATGCAACAAAAAACACCTAATCATAAAAATTAGGCGTTGGAAGATTACGCATTCGAACGAATGTGTACTACATAATCAAGATTGACTAGATGTCGAAAATCCGTCTCAACCTCTACAAGAACTATATGATTCGCAGTGTCAGAGCAATCATCATATACTTGGAAAAAGTCAATCTTATCACCATTTGAGAAAGTGATTGTGATTGTATCATTCTCATCACTTTCATCAAAACAATCTTTGATGAATTGTTTCATATTCTCACCTCCTTTCTGCTTATATTATAGCAAAAGGAGAGAGCGTAGAAAGGAATACTATGAACGAAATTTTTAATTTTCACGGACAAGAAGTCCGTACTTTGACAATTGATGACGAGCCTTGGTTCGTTGGGAAAGATGTTGCAGACATCCTAGGATATAGCAAGGCTAGAAATGCGATTGCTCTTCACGTTGATGAAGAGGACGCCCTAAAACAGGGCATCCCTACTAGTGGTGGAACACAGGACATGATTATCATCAACGAATCTGGTCTCTACTCTCTTATCTTATCCAGTAAATTACCTCAAGCGAAAGAGTTTAAACGTTGGGTGACTTCAGAGGTCTTACCAGCTATTCGAAGACAAGGCGGTTTCATCCGTGAGAATTTGGACGAGGATGCCTTTATTGCTTTATTTACTGGGCAAAAGAAATTGCGTGAGCAACAGGCTACTATGCTGGAAGATATTGACTACCTCAAGAGCGAGCAACCGATTCACCCAAGCTATGCTCAGTCGCTACTGAAGAAGCGCAAGGCTAGGGTCGTGGCTTGCTTGGGTGGTATTGATAGTCCAGCTTATGCGGATAAGACTTTCGCTCAGTCAGTCTTTAGACAAGCTGAGATTGACTTTAAAGACCACTTCAATATCAGTCGCTATGACCTGCTACCCAAGAAGCATGCGGATGCGGCTCTAGCTTACTGGATGACGTGGGAGCCAAGCACTAATACCAAGATGAAAATCATGAAATTGAACTCATTTGACGAAGTGTAGGAGGGGAAGAAGATGGACAATGTTCTACTTTCACTAACAGACTGGATCAAATCCATTATCAAGGACACGATCACAAGGTTGGTTGAAATAGAAAAAGATAGTGACCACTATCCAGAGCTGATGGATGTGAGCACTACCTGTGATTTTCTAGGAATCAACTATGACACATTTTCAAATAATTATCGTTACATGAAGGGATTTCCTAAAGAACTTCCTGGTAAGAAATGGTCAAAAAGAGCCATCAAAGAATGGCTCTCTAATCAACTATAATAACTTTACTAAAAGGCTTCTGGACAAGGTCTTAGCAAAATTATTTGACTATATTATAGCATAAAAAGAGGATAAAAACATGAACAATTTACAAATTATCGCAGTAGGCACACTAGTATCAGTAATCTTGATTGAATCGCTGATGATGAATATCAAGCTTAAAATGGCTATGAGGCAGAAAAAGAATATTCAATTTCAAGCGCCACAAGTTGAAAAAGGTTTTATTGACTTTAAAACTGGTCAACGTGTGGACATTGATCCCGTGACACGAAAAGAAACATTTGTGGATTAGTAGAGGAATGGAGGGTCTCAATGGCAGTTAAAAACAAGCGATACTACTGGATTCAACTTACTCAGGATTTTTTCAAATCTAAAGAAATGAAATTGCTTCGGAAGATTGCTGGCGGCGATACACACACTATCATCTATCTCAAAATGATGTTGATTAGTTTGGAAGATGGAGGGTGTATCTACTACGATGGACTCGCTGATAATCTTGCTGAAGAAATCGCTCTTATGATTGACGAGAATGTTGAAGACATCAAAATTACTTTGCTATTTTTGGAAAGCAAAGGTCTGCTGACTAGAAAATCAGATAGAGACTATTTTTTGGAGCAAGTTCCTGAGATGGTCGGGAGCGAAACGGCGAGCACTCGCAGAAGTCGCAAACATAGAGAGTTGATGGCGTTGCATTGCAACACCATTGCAACAACTTGCAACGGAGAGATAGAGACAGAGATAGAGACAGAGATAGAGACAGATGTAGATGTAGATGAAAATCCAGTCGCACTCATCGTCGAAGAATATCAATCTCGTATTGCTCCGTTGGACGGAACTCAATTTAAAATCTTGAAAGAGTTCATCACTTTGGATGGTATGGAAGCGAAAGTTGTTCTGAAAGCAATTGGTCTTGCTGCTGATAATGGTAAAAGGAACTTTAGCTATGTCAGAGCGATTTTGACAAATTGGAAAAACGATGGAGTTTTGACGATTGCAGCAGTCGATGAACGTGAGCGAGCGTACAAAGAAAGTAAAATCAAGGGTCAGTCAGGAAATCAAAAATCAAATGTTCCTGAATGGTCACAACCTAACTATGTGAATACTACGAGCGAGGAGACCAAGAAGGGCCTTGAGCAAAAGAAGAAAGAAATGTTAGAAAGGCTTGAGAAAGGAAAAAACTGATGTTTATTTTGAAACATGGAACAAAAGAAGAAAAACCGTACTTGATGTCTGCGACAATCGGTGTGACTGGAATTGATATCTCATTTTCAGAAGAGAGAGGAGCGATTCGGTTTGTCTCTCGTGCGGTCGCAATGCAGGTGGCCAAGGCACTAAGATCGTTTGGGAATTTTTATGTGATTCAGGTGAAGGGATGAAGAAATTCTTAAACAGTGACTGTATGGACATCATGAAACAATATCCTGATAATTACTTCGACCTAGCTATTGTCGATCCACCATATTTTTCTGGACCAGAAAAAAGGAAATTTTACGGACGGAAAATCAGTCCAATAGGTGTCAGCAGACTCTATGGCGAAACCTCAGAGTGGCAAATTCCAAACAAAGATTATTTTGATGAACTTTTCAGAGTTTCAAAAAATCAAATCATTTGGGGTGTGAACTACTTCGACTACTCTTTTGGTCCTGGTCGCATCGTTTGGGATAAGGTTAATGGTCAATCAAGTTTTTCAGATTGTGAGATAGCATACTGCAGCTTACATGAAAGTACACGTCTGTTTCGCTATATGTGGAATGGTATGTTTCAAGGCAAGTCAATATCTGAAGGTCATATACAACAAGGAAATAAGGCCTTAAATGAGGTTAGAATCCATCCGACACAAAAACCAGTCAATCTTTATCTTTGGTTACTTCAAACTTACGCAAAAGACGGAGACAAGATTCTTGATACTCATGTTGGTTCAGCAAGTAGTTTGATCGCTTGTCAGGAATTGGGTTTTGAATATGTCGGTTGCGAGCTTGATCAAGCTATTTTTAATCTTGCTCAACAGAGACTTGATGCTTATGAGAAGCAGCTGAAGTTATTTTAGGAGGTATTGATTATCAAAAAAATGGTAGTTTGGGCACTCTTTGATAGTGGTAACGGTTCTTACCTCAAGGGTGCTAACTCTCTGAATAGTTCGGAGGGGGGGGCGAATATTGAAATCTATTCAATCGGAATGGATATAGAAAACAAGAACAATCATTTTATAAATTTGAATCTTGCTGATTATGGACGTTTATTTGGTGACAATACGCTCTTTGATGAGTTAGACAAATTGCCAAAACCTGATTTGATTATTGCTAGTCCGCCATGCGAATCATGGTCAAATGCTTCTGCAATGGAAAACGGGAATGCGTGTTGGAAACGCAATGATGTGTCTGATAGCTTGTTTGCTCCACAAGTAAGACCTTCACCGTTCACGATCAGGGCAAATCAAGATTATGAGTCAGCCTATATAAATTATCAGTACGACAGGCAATTTTTAAAAAGGGTCAATGGCGAGCTAACAGCTTTCAACACAATAGAAATCATAAAAAGATATAGACCACAATTTTGGGTTATTGAGAATCCAGCAGCTGACAGACTGTGGCCCTACATTGAGGATATTATTGGATTCAGAATTCCATACAAAAACCTAGCTAGATACAATAATTATGATTATCCTTTACAAAAACGGACGATTTTTGGAAGCAATATTGAACTTAATCTTAAGAATAAAATTATCAAGCAGGACATAGAGTGGAAGAACTTCTCAAAATCATACAACGAGAGATCTAATATACCTGAAAAATTGGTGTCAGAAATTTTCGAAAAAATCTACAAGGAGTTTTGCAAAGATGATTGAACTCTATTTCATTTACAACGGACACCGCAAGATACTCATTGGGAGTTTTGGCCATATACATAGCGCAATCAATGAATTAAAGAAACATCAAGCTAGTTACTCAGCAATCAGTCATCCACGATTTCGGAAAAGCATGAGTGGTGAGAACATCAGGATTGACTACGGATCAGTTGACTGCTACTACTTGATTACGAAGAAAAGAGAGGAAAAATAAGATGAATACAAAAATGAATTTGGAAGAAAAGGTTCAACAGTGGTTTGTTGACAGAAATTTACATGAAGCGAATCCTGTCAAACAGTTCTTGAAGTTGATGGAAGAGTCAGGAGAATTATTTGAAGGTATCGCAAAGGATAAATCTGAACTGATCTATGATGCTCTTGGAGACATCCAGGTAGTATTGATTGGACTTGATCAACAAATCAAGAACGGCGCCCAGATTCAAGCAAATCAACAGGAACTTAAATTGCTGCTGATGGTTTCTAGTTTGGGTAATATCGCTCAGAAGCTATACGCTCATGTCTGTCACAATGAGACACAGATTCCTTTAATCAAAGCAGACTTGATGTTTCTTGACAGTGTGGTTAGTACAGTTTCATTTTGCAATGGCACCACAGCTGAAAATTGCTTAGAAGAAGCTTATGAAGTCATTAAGGACCGCAAAGGTAAGATGATTGATGGAGTGTTTGTTAAAGAGGAGGATTATGAAGGATAAAGATGGCAAATTTTGCAAAAGGAACAATTAAACTAAGAGGATATGCAGAAAATATTAAATCAGCTTTGAAATATATGTTTGGAGCTGTTGGAAACATCACAATCGAAGAAGATACAGATGGTGAGATAATCACTTTTACTACAACGGACTCTTATTTTTATATCAATGGCACAAAACGTGCTTTTATTGACAATGATAGTTTTGAAGTTCATCTTGATGATGATTTTCTTATCATCGAACTTGATAATTTTGAGCAGGCGTGGAGAGCTATCCCAGACGATTACACAAAAATATCTGAGAAATTCAATGTCGACATTAAGATTTTCACTTTTGAAATGGGTATGCAATTTACACAAGAAATCGAAATCTCAAAAGGTAAAATTTTAAAAGACATCGTACGTAAGTATGATAATTATGGATGGGAAGTCGCATTTAGCAATCTAGGGGGATGAACAGAAGGAGGATTTGGGATGATTGAAATAAATGGTAAAAACTACGAAGTCCATAAAGTGAAAGTCACAAAGAAGGATTTAAAAAACTTAAAAAAAGGAGAAACACTTATTTTTATCTCCGAAAAAGCTAAACAAGCTATAACTGTCAGTTTGGAGGATAAGGAATGAGATGCTTTAAAATCCTATTTGTTGTTTTACTCGCATTCTTCCTCGTGGCATGTCACCAGATTTCGAGTGGGACAGTAGTAGATAAGTACATTGATGAACCTCACACAACTTTCATACCTGTTACAACTGGAAAAAGTTCGGTGCTTGTGCCAACCAGAACCAAAAGAAAATACATTCTGGTCGTTTCAGGGTATGCAGGAAATAAGCAAGTTGAAGAAAGTTTTGAAGTGACAGCTAAGGAATACAAATACTACGAAATTGGCAATACTTTTATACAGGATGCCGTTTTAGAAATCGAAGGAGATAGAGAATGAACATACAGGCACTAATTGAACGCTATGAAGAATTTAAAGCTAGCAAGAAGAAATTGACCTCGGTTGATTTGGTTTTGAAAGACTTACGGTCTTTAGACGAACCAGAACCGTTGCCGTTCAAATTAAAAGATGTCGTTCGTCGAATTAGAGGGTTTGATCCAACAACTCAAACCAGATGGCTTAATGACATTCTTAAAGAATTAGGGGACGACTACGGTTCAATGAAATATCGCAGTGGTTACGAGCAAGGAAAAAGTGAGGGAGCATGGGTTGGCGAACAATTGAAAGATGCTGATAAGATTCGACAAGAATTGAATAAAGTGCTTCTACCTAATTTTATGGATGACTGGATTTTCGAATGCCAACTTTTAAAAAATTTTAGTTTGCGTGATGCACTAGATAGTAACACAATCCATCTCTACGCTAAAAAAAGCGAATTCGTGAAGAAATGGCTTAATGACAAAAACAACCAAGAACTTTTCGCTCGAGCGTGGTTGACTGACTATGAGGCCGAGAAAGAGCCAAAATATAAAGTCAAGTTAAAAAATACAGATGATTATCTAAATCAAACAGAAACTGGATTCCACTTTTTTAACAATGGGAAAAACAACAAAAAATTTACACGAAAGGAACTAGAATATTCTGATTTTAGCTGGGTGCTCGACTGCCCAGGAATTGAGATGGAGGAGGTTGAGTAAATGGAAAATTTAATGTTTTGGGGAATGTTTATAGCTTGCTTACTAATTTCGGCTATGACATTTTACATTTTAAATCTACAAAGAATGGTCAATAACGACTTAAGAAGAAAATATAATGATTTACAACAGGAACTCAGTCGTGAATTTGGATGGGAAAATTATGATTGGGGCAATAATTTCAGGGAATATGCTCAAAAACTTGAAGGACTTATCAAATTCAAAGATAATCTTGAACGACTTGAAATTATTAAGAAAGCATTAGATGTTCAAAAACTAGAAGAATTACAGAAACGTAAAGATTTAGTGGAACGTGAAATCAAAAAACTTGAAAAGTAGGGAGGTGGAGTGATGGAAGAAGTTATTATGGCTACGTTGCCTAACAAAGAATTGAACAGATTGATAAAAATTGAATTGACGGTCCAAACAATGATTGACCGTGGACTTATTGACGAAGAGCAGTTTAATGAAATTATGGATGAAGAGGAGTAAGGAGGTCACAGAATGAAACGTTTTATCGCAATCTGGATTGTCTTGTCAGCTACTTTGAATATCTGGCAATGTGTCCACATTAAAAATCTTGAAAAAAAGCGCCCTATTGTAATCTACAAAGCAGATAATCAAGGCGCAGAAATTAAAGGCAGAATCTTACAAAAGGAGAAGGTTGGCGACATGTACACTGTTACAGTGCAAAATTACGGAATATTCGTAGTGACTCAAACAAACTATGAATCTCTAAAAATAGGAGATGAGGTAAGATTGTAATGACAAAGTACAAGAAACCAACTTACATCATCATTCAGGAAGCAATGGCAGAGCGCATTAGATTTCTGGAAGATGAACTGTATGAAAGGGCCTATAAGGATATTGAGAAGCTAGAAGCTCAAAATGATTTCTTAAAAGGTCTTTGTAACAATCAACTTGAAATCATCATGGATTATGAATGGAAGCAGATGCAAGAGCAGGCTACATTCTTAAAAGCTAATACTAGAAAGTGGAGAGCAAGATGCAGCTAAGACTTAAAAAACTTAGAGAAGACCTATGTATCTCTGTCAAAGATATGGCCAGAGATACAGGTGTCTCCCAAAACACAATTCATTTGTATGAGCGAGGTGGATATCCATCTATTAAGCAGATTGAAATGATTGCTAAAACCTATGATGTAAACCCTGCGTGGCTTGTTGGGTGGATAGATGATGAAATGATGCCTGGAGTCCAGGTCGTTGAAAAAGTGGTCTATAAAGAGAGCCCAACGGCAAGATTGCCAGATTATTTCAACAACAATAACGATGGTAAGATTATCAAGTGGAAGCAATCACGAAGATTTTGACGGAAGAATTACTCGAGATAGAAACGAGGTGAGCAATGCCCTTCTTTCCTGATATAAATGAAGCTAAAACAAAAGAAAATGCCAAGAAAATTTTAAAAGGATATCCTCGATGGCGTCGTGTGGCCAATGACACTGAAGGTCAGAGAGTAACGACAACCTACTCGTTCATGCCTAGAAACCCGTCAAGTGGAAGAAATAGTCAAGTTGAGAAGTTAGCTATACGGAAAGTTGATGCAGAACTTGAGCTGGATGCAATTGAACAAGCAGTTAGTAACTTACACGATCCTCTATATCGTAGGATACTTTTTGAAAAGTATCTTCAATGGGATTGCAAGAAAGATGAAGTAATTTCTAGGGATTTAGCAATTTCAGAAAGTTCATACTATGATATTTTGGAGAAAGCTTTGATGGCATTTGCAGAGTTATACCGCAATGGTGAACAGGTTGAGATTTTGGAGTAAATTCGGAGTTTTTTTGGAGTAAAATCGGAGTAAATTCGGAGTGAATATATGATTTTATGTGCTAAAATTATATTATGAAATAATTGTAAAGGCAGGCACACCCTGTCTTTTTCTTTGAGTTTGGAGGTGATATCGTGAAAAAAGTAGAACCTATTCGTGAACTTGATGACATTGAACGTATGAAAGACTTTTTAAAATCAAAGAGTGAGCGAAACTATGTCCTAATCATGTGCGGTCTGTATTCTGGAATGCGCATCAGCGATATCATACCTCTCCAAGTGAAACAAGTGACAGGTGATAGAATTGAGGTTACTGAAAAGAAAACTGGCAAGGTCAAGCGATTTGCTATTAATCCGGAATTAAGAAAGGCCTTGAATCATTACATCAAAACGAATGAGCTACAAGGATATGACTATCTATTTCCTAGCAAAAAGAAAGTTAGGACAGACGGAGTAAGAATCGCTCATATTGGAAGAGTTGCAGCTTACCAAATATTAAAGCAAGCAGCTGAGCATGTTGGACTTAAAAACATCGGGACTCACTCAATGAGAAAATCATTTGGATATCATCATTACAGAAAAAATCAAAATGTAGCAATCTTGATGGAATTATTTAATCATTCATCTCCAGATATCACACTTGATTATATAGGTATTAAGCAGGATGAATTGGATGATTCAATGATGAATT
>ERZ772953.648-NODE-648-length-11119-cov-2.380965_pt1 | contig 11119 bp, 9 predicted proteins | sample MGYA00580685_ERZ772953 | MGnify/ENA primary metagenome ERZ772953 (study PRJEB29015, sample SAMEA2738080) | human oral metagenome | biome: human oral; feature: human-associated habitat; material: saliva | place: China | collected 2209 ...
GTACTGAAGATAGGATCAACATGTTGGAAATCGCATTTAAAGATGTCGAGAAATCATATATTTCACATTTTGAAATAAATAGGAAGGGAATTTCATATACTTATAAAACGCTGGATTACTTTAAAGAAAAGCATAGAGGTGAAGAAATTTACTTTATATCGGGGAGCGATGCCTTTGTCAACATACATAAATATAAAAAAGGAGACTATATTTTAGCAAATTTCTCGCAGATAATAGCGCTCAGGTCGGAAGATGAAAAAAAACGTCTAAATGCGGCAATAAATGAGGCGAAAGAGAAGTACGGTACCAAGGTAATACTTATTGATAATAAGATAGTAGATGCGGCATCCAGCAATATTAAAGAAAACCTTAAAATTCACAACAAAGTTTTGCCGCTACCTGAAGGGGTGCATAAGTATATAAAAGAAAGAGGATTGTATAGGGATTAAATTTATGACAAACGACGTTGATAATCATAAAAACACATATATAGACACTGAAATAGATAAAATTCTAGCTTCTTTGGATGATCGCTGTTTTGAAAAATTTTTAAGCGATAGAGATAATGATGTGTGTAAGGAGCATAAAAAAAATATAGTAAAACATCTCACCGAATCGAGGTTTAAACACACTATAAGAGTTTCCCGCATGGCTTCCGCCTTGGCTATAGCCTATGAGGCAAATGAAGAGAATGCGATAATAGCTTCTTATTACCACGATATACAAAAGGAAAAAAGCAAAACGGAGCATGGAAGGTTTGCGGCGGAATATGCAAGTGAAAACTATGGAATAACCGATAAAGATGTGCTTGGAGCTATAACTCACCATACCATGGGAAGGCCTGCTATGACTCTTTTAGAGAAAATAGTTTTTATTGCGGATTCGATAGAGCTTGGAAGAGAATATGAAGGTGTAACCGATATACGAAAACTTGCATTTTACGATATAGATATGGCTGTATATCTTTACTATAAATACCTGTTTAAAAAATTAAAAAATGAAGGCGCGAAGATAGGGCAAGCTTCTTTGAATGCAGCTGAATACTACCGAGAATTTGTTCAAAATTCATGGCAAACTTTATGAGCGAGAAGATTGCTCTGGATGTAAAGATAGCTGAAACTTGTGAAAAAAATGTTTTGGCAGACTTTGCAATAATTGCAACCGGGAAAAATGCAAGGCATATGGATGCACTTACATATCATATAAAAAATGAATCTGAAAAGTTTGACATAAAGGACGATATAAGGGTGGAAGGAAGAGGAAGCGAATGGATAATTATGGACATCGGATTTTTGCTTATCAATATTTTCACAAATGATAAAAGAAGTTACTATAACCTTGAGAAATTATGGAACGTCGGGTTTCACGGTTTAAATGACAGAAAGGACAGTGTGTATGAGTAATTCTTACAACTTTAAGGAGATTGAAGAAAAGTGGCAAAAAAAGTGGCAAGATGAAAAGAGCTTCAAGGCGAAAATCGACAAAAATAAGAAAAAATACTATGTTTTGGAAATGTTTCCATATCCGTCGGGCAAACTTCACATGGGACATGTCAGAAACTATGCCATAGGTGATGCAATCGCAAGATACAAAAGTTTAAAGGGCTTTAATGTGCTTCATCCGATAGGATTTGATTCCTTCGGTTTGCCTGCTGAAAACGCCGCTATCAAAAAAGGCGTAAAACCTGATAAATGGACATATAGCAACATCAAAGAAATGGAAGTTCAGCTTAGAGAGCTTGGGTTTTCATACGACTGGGATAGAGAGGTAATAACATCTTCTAAAGACTATTACAAGTGGACTCAATGGCTATTTATAAAAATGCATGAAAAGGGGCTTGTATACAAGAAAGAAAATCCGGTAAATTGGTGCACGGACTGCCAAACGGTACTTGCAAACGAGCAGGTAAAAGACGGAAGCTGTGAAAGATGCGGAAATGAAGTAATAAAGAAAAACCTATCTCAGTGGTACATTAAAATTACGGACTACGCAAAAAAATTACTTGACGGACTCGATGATTTGAATGATTGGCCTTCCAAGGTAAAGCAGATGCAAAGCAATTGGATAGGTGAAAGTCATGGAGATAAGGTAAAATTTAAGATTGACAAGACCGATGAATACCTCGAAGTTTTTACAACGAGGATAGATACGATCTACGGTGTTACGTACATGGCAATAGCTCCGGAGCATGAGCTGTTCGATATGCTTGTTGAATCGTCCGCCACCGAAAAAGAAGCTCGTGAATACAGGGATAATGCGCTTAAAATGAGCGAAATAGATAGAAGCGATGATAAAAAGGAGAAGACGGGAGTATTCACGGGAAGCTACGCCGTAAATCCCGTAAACGGTAAAAAAATCCCTATCTACGTTGCGGACTACGTACTCACAGGCTATGGAAGCGGCGCAATAATGGCAGTACCCGCACACGACGGTCGTGACTATGATTTTGCAAAAAAATACAATCTGGATATCATACCGGTAATTGCAGGCGGTGAAAACGATGACCTGCCTTATATAGATGACGGCAAGATGATAAATTCAGATAAATACAACGGCATCGATGCTGCAGGTGCTATAAAAAAAATATCAGACGATTTGCAAAAATTAAACATTTCAGAGAAAACCGTGAACTACAGGCTTCGTGACTGGCTCATTTCAAGACAGCGTTATTGGGGGACACCAATACCTATGATCCACTGCGATAAATGTGGCTATGTGCCCGAAAAAGAAGAAAATTTACCCGTCATTTTACCGGAAGATATTGAATTTACAGGAAAGGGAGAATCACCGATAAATAACAGTGAATCTTTTGTAAACACCACCTGTCCTATCTGCAACGGCAAGGCCAAAAGAGAGACGGATACCATGGATACGTTTGTGGATTCTTCATGGTATTTCTTAAGATATACAGATCCTCACAATCAAGATCTGCCGATGGACAGGAAGACTGCCGATTACTGGATGAATGTAGATCAATATATAGGAGGGATAGAGCATGCGATCCTACATCTTATGTATGCGAGGTTTTTCCAGATGTTTATGAAGGATATCGGACTTACAAAGGATGAAGTGCCATTTAAAAATTTATTAACCCAGGGTATGGTTTTAAAAAATGGAACAAAGATGAGTAAATCAATAGGTAACATAGTAGAGCCAAGCGATATTATCAAGACCTACGGAGCCGATACAGCAAGACTCTTCGTGCTCTTTCAAGCGCCACCTGAAAGGGATTTGGAATGGTCAGATGAAGGAGTGGTAGGAAGTTTTAAGTTTTTAAATAGAGTATACAGACTAGCTTTAGAATACAAGGATGTGAAAGATGTATCCCTTGAAGAATTATCTGCATCCTGTGAAGATGATAAAAAGCTGATTTCAAAGATTCATATGACTATCAAAAAAGTAGATAGCGATCTTGACAAACATTTCGGTTTTAACACAGCAATCAGCGCTGTAATGGAACTTGTAAATATGATCTATAAATATAAGGAAAATACAGGTGCCGATGAAGAGCTGATAAAATGCGCAGTATCAGTTATAAGTGTGCTTCTCATGCCTTTTGTACCTCATATCAGTTCAGAAATCGGTAATATGTTATCAAAAGGCAGCCCGCTTTATGAAAAGGGTTTTCCAAAATACGATGAAGAAAAATTAAGACAGGAAAAAATAGAGGTAATCGTACAAATTAACGGAAAACTAAAGGCAAAACTCTCAGTAGATGCAGACTTGGATGAGGACTTGCTAATACAGGAAGCACTAAAAAATGATAAGGTAATAGAGCTCACAAAAGACAAGAACATAATAAAAACCATAGCTGTTAAAAACAAGCTGGTTAATTTAGTAATCAAATAAGAGGAGAAAAAATGAAAATTTTTGACGGTAATGAAATAAAAGAAAAGAAAAAAGTGAAGGCAACCAGAAGTGTAAAACTCATTAAAAAGCCTTCAAAAAAGAATAATTCAAAGTCAAACAACAACTTAATAAAAGGACAAAACGATAAACCCAGAGAATATCCGAAAACGCACGGATTAAAGATTCTGCCTATTGGAGGACTTAAAGAAATAGGCAAAAACATGACGCTGTTTGAATACGAAGACGACATTTTAATACTCGATTGCGGAATGTCATTTCCTGATGAAGGAATGCATGGTATAGATGTTGTTATACCCGACTTTAGTTATGTACTTGAAAATAAAAAGAAAATAAAGGGAATAATATTTACCCACGGACATGAAGACCATATAGGTGCCGTGCCGTATCTGTTTAAACAGGCATCGTTTCCGCTCTATGCGACCCATCTTACAAAGGGTCTTATAGAAAATAAATTTGTGGAACATGGAATAAAAAAAGAAATAACACCAATAAAGGTAGGACAGAAGGTGAGAATCGGAAAGTTTGTGATAGATCCTATAAGGATTACCCATTCAATCGCCGATTCACTCTGCTTTGAAATAAAAACACCGGAGCATACGATATTTCACACGGGAGACTTTAAAATAGACTATACTCCTATAGACGGAGAACCTATAGATCTTGCAAAACTTGCAATGCTTGGGACAAAGGGTGTTGATATTCTGCTCGCTGATAGTACGAACGCCACGAGAAGCGGATTTACGGATTCTGAGCAGAAGGTAGGCCAAACGATGGAGCGTATTTTCAGATCTTCTAAAAACTCTCGAATGATAATAGCAACCTTTGCATCTAATGTGCACAGAGTGCAAAAAATCATCGATAATGCCGTTTTATTCAAACGAAAGGTAGCGATTTCAGGAAGAAGCATGGTAAACGTTGCATCGATTGCACAAAAGCTTGGCTACTTAAAGGTGCCTGAAGGCATAATAATCGAACTCAATGAAATCCATAATTTCCCGAAAAACAAAGTTGTTATCATAACTACCGGTTCTCAAGGAGAACCGATGTCCGCTCTGGCCAGAATGGCAAATTCAGAACATAGGGATATTGAAATAGAAAATGGAGATGTTGTCGTATTATCATCTACACCGGTTCCGGGAAATGAAAAAGCCGTTTCAGGCGTAGTGGACAAGCTGTTTGAGAAGGGTGCAAACGTTATATATTCAGATATAGCGGATATACATGTCTCTGGGCACGCTTGCCAGGAAGAATTGAAACTAATGCACAGTTTGATAAAGCCGAAACATTTCATACCTGTGCACGGCGAATACAGACATCTTAAAGCACACGCGGAGCTCGCAGAATCGCTGGGGCTAAAAAAAGATAAAATACATATTATAGATAACGGAGATGCACTTGTATACAACAAGGGAAAGGTGCAAATATATAAGGACTATGCATCTGCTGAAGATATTTACGTTGACGGCCTTGGAATAGGAGATGTAGGAAATATTGTTATTAAGGAGAGACAAAAGCTTGCCACGTCAGGATTGATCTTAGTAGCAATTACATTCGATAAAAAAACAAAAAAAATTCTTGCAGGCCCAAATCTTATGAGTAAAGGATTTATCTATGTAAAGGAAAATGAAGAACTCATGAACGATATGAGGCGTGAAGCAAAGAAATTGGTACCCTTACTATATGATCCGTCGAACGAAGATCTTTCAGCGCTTAAGGACAATATAATAAGAAAACTGGGATCATATATCTATATGAGAACCAAAAGAAATCCGGTTATAATCCCTGTATTCATGCATTCCTAGTAAGCTTTATTATTAGGGATAGGCTGTGGGATATTAAAAAAATAATTTTGTGGTAGGTATGTAATGTGTGTTATTTTATATAGATAAGCATAGTGATAATTAGTTTAAGACATTCATTTAGGAGGATACAATGAGCTTGAATGCAAAAAATACAACTGTTTTAACACCGAAGGAGACAGTAGCAAGACTCGATAAATACATAATAGGTCAAGATGATGCTAAAAAGAAGGTGGCTATCGCCATGAGAAATAGATATAGAAGGGCGAAACTCAGCGAAGAGATGCAGGATGAAGTAACGCCTAAAAACATACTTATGAAAGGTCCTACGGGTTGCGGAAAGACCGAGATTGCAAGAAGGCTTGCAAAGCTTATAGATGCTCCCTTCATAAAGGTGGAAGCCACGAAGTTTACGGAAGTAGGATATGTGGGACGAGATGTAGAATCCATGATAAGAGACCTTGTAACAAAGTCCGTTATGGATGTCAGAATGCAAAAAATCAATGAAGTAAACGAAAAGGCGAGCAAAATAGTCAATGAGATACTTATAAATGCGATAGTTGAAAAGTATAAGAAAAATAATAAGCCAAGCTCCGGAAACGAAGATACCAACAAGGAGGCGGGAAACGAAGCCAATAACCAACCTGCAAATCAGGCGAGTATTCTGAGTGACCTTGCAAACCTTGTACAGACTTCTTCAGGATATAAATCTCAAAAGGAAGAATACGAAGAAATCAAGAAACGAGAAAATGACGCAGCAGAAACGGAAGGATCTAAAGATGATGCTATGGGTGAACATACCAGAGAAAAAATAAAAGAACTTTTCTATGCGGGCAAACTCGAAGATGAAGAGATCGAATTTACCATGGAAAACGCACCTAAAAGTGAGATAAACCAGCTTGATCTTGAAGATAGGGGTATAAGCATAGCCCTTGGAAATATCTTTGAAAATCTTTCGCCTTCTAAAAAACAAAAGAGAAAAGGGAAGGTGAATGAAGCCAGAACCCTGCTAATAAATCAAGAAGCTCAAGCGATGATCGACATGGAAGAAATAAAGAAAAACGCAATAGAAAATGCCGAAAACAACGGCATAATATTCATTGATGAGATTGATAAGATTGCATCAAGCGGCTATAAAGGAGGACAGGACGTTTCAAGGGAAGGCGTTCAAAGGGATATTCTTCCTATAGTTGAAGGAAGCGTTGTGAAGACGAAGTATGGACCTGTCAAGACGAATCATATCCTGTTTATAGGCGCAGGTGCATTCCACATTTCCAAGGTAAGCGAACTGATTCCTGAGCTTCAGGGAAGGTTCCCGATTAGAGTAGATCTTGATAATCTAAGTGAAGAAAACCTTAAAAGAATCCTGGTCGAGCCGGAAAACGCCATAATAAAGCAAAACATCGAGCTTCTGGAGACGGAAGGCGTTAAGGTAACCTTCACTGACGATGCAATAGATGAAATCGCTAAGCTGGCATATATCTACAACGAGCAGAGAGAAAACATAGGAGCCAGAAGACTTCATACAATAGTCGATAAAACGCTGGAAGATATAAGCTTTGAAGTTCCGGATGAGAAAATAAAGGATTATACAATAGATGCCAAATTCATCAAGGAAAAATTCAAGGACGATCTTAAGGATGAAGATTTAGACAGGTTTATTCTATAGCGATAATACTAAGTGCATTAAAAGACACTAACAGTTTACAAATAATGAACAGGAGAGGGGATACGATGGAATTTAGAGGTACTACTATATGTGCAGTAAGAAGGAACGGCAAGGTTTGCATTGGTGGTGACGGTCAGGTTACCATGGGTCAGCATTCCATAATGAAAAATAATGCCGTAAAGGTAAGGAAGATTTATAAGGATACCGTACTTTCAGGATTTGCAGGATCCGTTGCAGATGCTTTTTCGCTAACAGAAAAGTTTGAAAACAAACTTGAAGAAAACAGTGGAAACCTTAAAAAGGCAGCTGTGGCACTGGCTCAGCTATGGCGCTCCGATAAGGCTCTTAGAACGCTTGATGCGCTTATGCTTGTAGCAGATAAGGATGATATACTTTTGATTTCAGGAAACGGCGAAGTAATTGAGCCCGATGAAGATTACACGGCTATAGGATCGGGCGGTAATTATGCCTATGCTGCAGCTACAGCTCTTTATAATAATACTGAAATGGAGGCTAAGGATATCGTGAAAAAGTCTCTTGAAATCGCCGGAAACATTTGTGTATACACAAATGAACACATAACTGTAATAGAATTATAACGAGGTAAATCATGAATGTATATGAAGAAGCACACAAGCTGTCACAGGCAATAAAAGAATCCAACGAATACAAAGAGTTTGTAGAAGTCAAAAAAGAGGTTGAAGCCAATCCTGAGCTCAAAGAAATTGTCGATGAACTTTTAAAGGTACAAAGTACTCTTCAGCAAAAGCTTATAAGTGGAGAAATGCCCACAAAGGAAGACGAAGAAACATTAGGCGCAATAGGCGCCAAGGTGCAGGCTAATCCTATAACAGCCCAATACCTTCAAGCTCAAGCACGCTTTGGCATAATGGCGCAGGACGTAGAAAAAATCCTGGCAGAGACCTTAGGAGAATTAGTACCGCTAAAATTATAGTTATTCAAGCATAGGTGCAATAAAAACAATATAGGGGAAGCGAAATGTTTCCTCTATATTTATATATGCTTTTGTATTAAAAAAGTATCTTGATAAAAAAAAGAACTATTCCCAAAACTATGATTTTAAGAATAGTTCTATTGGATATTGTCGTATTGCTGCTTCCGTTATTTTTTCTCATCTATAATAAACAAATAGTAATCCAGTCTCTGATTTAAATATCTTGCAAATAGATCTGCCATCGCCGAAATATTATGCCTTACATGATATTCATCAAAGGCCTCGTAATATTTTAACCGATCAGTAAACTTAATATCTATCGGGGGGTATCCATTCTTCATAAATTCCAAATTTATTAATAATCTTCCGGTTCTTCCATTTCCATCAATAAAGGGATGAATCTTTTCAAATTCTATATGAAAACGAGCAAGCTTAGTAACAATATCTTCCTCGCTATTTTTGTATTTTCCCATTATCTCTTCCATTTTAGGAATAATTAAATATGGTTGAACAGGATCGTGATTTGCACCCATGATTCTAACGGGAACTCTCCTATATACGCCCCTGTCCTCTTTCTTATCAGCTAAAACTAAATAATGAATATCCTTGATTACCTTTTCGGATATTTCAATATTTTCCTTAACAAGCTGCCTTACATACTCAAACGCTTCTCTATGCCCAATTACTTCCAAATGCTCCTTTAATGATTTCCGGTCAATCGTTAAACCTCTAAGAACCATATCCGTCTCGCGCAAAGTCAATGTATTACCCTCAATAGCATTTGTATTATATGTATATTCTGTTAGAAATTCTCTATTTAATCTTTCCAATTCACCTTCTGTTAAAGGCCTTCTTTTTTTTAGCCTAGACAATTTTTCTTCTATTACCGGAAGAAGCGATTCTGTAATTTTATATCTTCCATCAGTTGGTTTTTTTGCATCATATGGTATTTCCCAAATTTTTCCATTTCGAAATGCGCCGGGTATTTTCCCTTCAGAACATAATGTTCTTACTCTTCTATCGGATATACCCCATTTTTCAGCAGCCTGCTTTACTGTAATGTACATAATAAAAAACACCTCCCACTTGCACATTATACCATTTATCGGAATAATACGAGCAATATCGGAATAACATATTTTGATTACCGGAATAATATTCCTTTCTTTTTAGTTCCAATGTATGTATTATAATTTTCCCGGCACATGAAGAAAAAGCATAAAGAGAGGAACTTGTTCCTCTCTTTAGCTTTACCGTTTTATAATGCTACACTTCTTTATGTTAATTGTTGATTTTTCTGTTTTTAATTTTATGAATAATTATTGTTAAAAGAAATATCCCGGATACAATTAACATACCTATAAATAAAGACAAATTTGCTTTATCGCCCGTCTGCGGTGTAGACGGCGGATTTGTAGGATCCGGTGGGTCTGCCGGATTTGGCGGGTCTTTAGGATCGGGTTTATTCGGTGGTATGCGCTTATTGGTTATAACAAATCCTGTTTTGTAATCTCCTGTAATAGTACCTATATAACCATCTATAACCGAATCTTCTTTTACTGTATATTTAATCTCGCCTCCGGGTTTGTACTTATCAAGATCAATAAAACTTCCTTTCCAGCTATTAACATCCGATAGTGTTAATACCTTACCTGTATCCATATCATCAGCAAACAGTCTGACTTTTATTTCGCCGGGACGTTTATTGTCATGATTGTTATTATCTTCCCAAACTTTCGTTACATCCACTTTAATTTTGGGCGGTGGCGGAGGTAATTCACCATCACCTGCACCTCCTCCTTGAGCAGTAACAAAACTGCTTGATACTTCTTTTATTACCTCTGTACTGGTTAATTCCGCTCTCTGTTTTTTAATTTTAATCCCTCTCTATACGTAGACTGATAATGTAATCTATATGCTTTCCCGTCAAGATTACCCATCCTAAAAGTAAAAGATCGTTTATCTGATGAAAACTCTATCCTATCATTTACGTTATAGCATTTTTTCTTGACCCATTTCCCGTTTACTAACTCATATTCACATAAAATGAAAGAACCATCCCTATAATGTATGCCGTCAGGACTTCCCGGAGGTTCTACGGTCAAGGTGTCCTTAACAACGACATTCTTCAAATTAGCTCTTTTCATATTTATCAGAATATACCAATTGACATAACCATCCGATGTTAAGGTCTGACCGGCGTACTTGTTAAGAATTCTTTCTTCAGGTGGACTCGGTACACCCGGCTTTATATTTATACTTTTATGAAACGAACCGATAGCAATATCATGTTCTCCTTCTTGTTCAATAGGATATGTCGTTACGTTCCAATTAGCAAGTAAATTGAGTGAACCTTTGAAATTATGTTTGTTATTAACATAATCTGTGAATGTTACTCTCAGCTTTCCTCCACCTGCAACTTTAGGCTCCACTTTAACTTTTGCACTTACTTCTCCGTTACCGGCATGTAGATTAAAATCACAATATGCCGATCCTTCAGGATATTTAAACTTGTCCGGTAATTCCAATTCAAAGTAGTCGCCCTCACGCAGTGTATTCCCGTGTTTGGAAGCATTCCATTTTATACTCAGCTTAAACAACATGTATACGGAATATCCTCCGGGCGGTACTTCCCCTGACGAATTTGTTATCGAAAGATCCGTAATACTGACATCTACTTTTTTACCTGCTGCCAACGCTTTCTCATTTGATATAAATGCTCCTAAAAGCATCATCAAAATCAATAAAAATAAAATCCCCCTCTTTTTCACTATTAGTTTTCTCACTAAATTCACCTTCCTTCTATATTAACTAACTGTTTCAGTT
>ERZ772953.649-NODE-649-length-11118-cov-4.416162_pt1 | contig 11118 bp, 8 predicted proteins | sample MGYA00580685_ERZ772953 | MGnify/ENA primary metagenome ERZ772953 (study PRJEB29015, sample SAMEA2738080) | human oral metagenome | biome: human oral; feature: human-associated habitat; material: saliva | place: China | collected 2209 ...
GGCGCTTGCGACCGGTCTTGGCCATGTCGACCTCCAGAAGTCCAGGGCCGGGCCCGGCGGCCCGACGTCGATGATCCACGGCCCCGGCCGGTGCGGTCGGGGCACGGCCTCTGAGTCTGCCACGCGCCGAGCCCGCGGTCGAACCGGCGCGTCGGCGTCCGGCCGGCCCGGTCGCGCCGCCCGCTAGGATCGGCTCCATGCTGACGATGGACCGGGTGCTCACCCAGCGCACCACGCTCGCCGAGGAGGACCGGGACTGGCTCGACTCCTTCGTCCGCGAGTGGCACGTGCTGGCCGACACGAGCTTCTCCGACCTCGTCCTGTGGGTGCCCGACGTCGACGACAACATCTTCTGGGCCGTCGCCCAGCGCCGCCCCGTCACCGGCCCGACCGCCCTCGAGGAGGACGTCGTCGGTTCCGAGATCCGCTACGAGCCGGACTCGCTCGTCGTCGAGGCCTATCTGTCGCGCGAGATCTGCGAGACGAGCGACAACAAGTTGCAGGCCGGCATCCCCGTCGACGTCTGGGCCATCCCCGTCATCCGCCACGGCGAGGTCATCGGCGTCGTCGAGCGGCACACGAACCGGATGGGCGTCCGTGCGCCGGGCGCCATGGAGGACGCCTACCTGAGGATCGCCGACACCCTGTCCAACATGCTCTGGCACGGCGACTTCCCGATCGACCCGCCGGGCGACCTCACGCTCAGCCCCCACGTCGGCGACGGCCTCATCCTCGCCTCCTCCGACGGCGAGATGACCTACGCCAGTCCGAACGCCGTCTCGGTCTACCGCCGGCTGGGGCTGGTCGGCGACCTCATCGGCGAGAACCTGTGCCGGCTCACCGTCGACGGCCTGGGCGCCGAGGTGCAGCCCGTCGAACCCACCCGCATGCGCTTCAACGGCCGTCGGGCGGGGGAGTACGAGGCGGAGAACGGCGCGGGCTCCATGCGGCTGCGCGTCCTGCCGCTGAGCGAGGACGGCGAGCGCATCGCGATCATGGCGCTGTGCCGCGACATCACCGACCTGCGCTACCGCGACCGCGAGCTCATGACGAAGAACGCGATGATCCGGGAGACCCATCATCGGGTCAAGAACAACCTGCAGACCGTCGCCGCCCTCCTGCGCCTCCAGTCGCGCCGGGCCACCTCCCAGGAGGCCCGCGACGACCTCGACGACGCGATGAGCCGCGTGCAGTCGATCGCGATCGTCCACGAGATCCTCTCGCGCAGCTTCGACGAGGCCGCCGAGTTCGACGAGATCGCCGACAAGATCCTCCAGATGGTCGGCGACGTGGCGGCCAGCTCCGGTGTCGTGCGCGCCACGCGCGAGGGCAGCTTCGGGCTCGTCCCGGCCAAGGCGGCCACCTCGCTGTCGCTCATCATGACCGAGCTGTGCCAGAACGCCATCGAGCACGGCCTGGACGCGGGCGCCGGCGCGGTGCGCGTCGTCCCGCAGCGCCGGGAGGACGGGGGGCTGGTCCTCGACGTCGTCGACCAGGGCGTCGGGCTGGCCGACGACTTCCGGCTCTTCCAGACCGACAGTCTGGGGACCTCGATCGTCGCCGCGCTCGTGGCCGACATGCACGGCGAGTTCACGCTGTTCAACAACGCCGACGGCGTCGGCGCGACCTCGCGGGTGGTGATCCCGGCCGAGACCCTGGCCGTTCCGGGTTCCGGGGCGTGAGCCCGCCCGCGCACCGGAGGACCCCGGACCCGGGGCGGGCGGCGCGGACAGGACGCACGAGGGAGGGGCGTCCGCCGATGCGGACGCCCCTCCCTCGTGTCTGCTGCCGGGTGGCTGCTCAGGCGGCCCTGCGTGCGCGTGCGGCGCGCCGCTTCATGGCGCGGCGCTCGTCCTCGGACAGGCCGCCCCAGACGCCGTGGTCCTGGCCGGCCTCGAGGGCCCAGGCGAGGCACTCGTCGCAGACGCCGCAGCGGCTGCAGACCTTCTTGGCCTCCTCTATCTGGGCGAGGGCCGGGCCGGTGTTGCCGATGGGGAAGAAGAGTTCCGGGTCCTCGACCCGGCAGGCGGCTTCGTGGCGCCAGTCCATTTCGTGCACGACTCCTTAGGCGAATGGCGGGCCCGTCGGCCCGCCGTCCCGTCGTCCGCGTCCGGGCCCGTCGGCCCATCGCGGATGCGGTGACGATTCCTGGGACAATCCTGAGCTGGTCAGGGGATCCGGTCGCCGGCGCCGTTCGCGCACGATCGAGTCCCGCGATGCGGTCCACGGCGCGAGGGCGACGGAGGATTCGAACCCCGAGCACCTAGCTTGCCATGCGCGCCGCGATTGATCCAGAGCCGGTGAGCACATTTGTTCCCGTTGTGCAACTCGATCGTCGGGTTGCACTCTTCGAACCGATCGTCCACACCGACTTGACAAGGGATGTCGCCGTGGCGGGAGCCGGTCGGGAAGGGAGCGGTCCGCGGTGGAGCAGCCGTCGGCCCGGTCGCCCCGCCCCGGCGCGCGACCGGTTCGTCAGGGCGTCCGTCGGGGTCGCCGCGCCGTTCTGAGGGCCTCCCCCCAGGCCGCCACGGCCAGGGCGACCATGGCGAGGTTGCGCAGCACGAGGAGCATCGTCGCCCCGATGCTGGGATCGGTGAGGGCGATGAGGCCGCTGTAGGTGAGCGGGTAGACGAGCTGGGTCAGGGCCACCGAGACGAGTCCGAGGGTCACCAGGCGCCGGGCCGCCGGCGCCCGGTCCCGTCCGGTCGGGGAGGGCGGGGGCTCCTGATCCGCCTGGGGGGACGGGACGCCCCGGCCCGCCTGTGCGGGAGGGGCGCTCCGGGGGGCCGTGGAGGACGCGATGACGGCGAGGGGTCCGAAGAGCCAGATCATGTACTGAGGGCTGAGGGTCTTGTTCACCACGATCCATCCGGCGATGATCGCCAGGACGGCGAGCCGGACGGCCCACTCGTGCTCGGCCGTCTCCTCGGTCGGGGGCGCATCAGGGGATGTCCCCCATTCGCCTCTGGAGAGGACGATCAGGGTTGACAGCACCAGGGTCAGTGCGATGAGCACGAGCATCGAGACGCCCGCCGCGGTCCGCCAGCCGGCCACGGCGGGGGAGAAGACCTCGTAGGCCTTGAACCCGCTGAAGGCGACGTTCACGTCCATGCCGCCGAGAGCGCGGGCGAGCATGAGGGGCGTGGCCCACACCGACTCGATCTGCAGTCCGCGCCCGGACTGCCAGCCCAGCGGGGAGCACGTCCGCGCCAGGCCCGAGGTGAGCAGCGAGACGAGGACGAGCGCCGAGCCGGTGACGACGAAGCCCGCGCCGCGGTGCCGCGCAGCGCGCGAGCGCCCCAGCATCGGCAGGATGAGCAGGGCGGGCCACAGCTTGAACCCGGCGCCGAGTGCCAGCAGCACCCCCGACAGGGCGGGCCGGCGGCGCATCCAGTGCAGGGCGCCCAGGACGCACAGGGCCGGGGCGATGTCGAGCCGGAACCACAGCAGCGGGCCGAGCAGGGCGCCGCAGATCGCCCAGACCCACGCGGCGAGGGCGCTCTCACGCCGACGCAGAGCGAGGCAGCACGCCCCGTCGGCGACCGCGATGAGCAGCCCGAAGAGCAGGACGTACAGGTCGACCGAGCCGCCCGAGGGCGCCTCGAGGAGCTGGAGGAGCCAGACCAGGGGGGCGGGGTACTCCTCGAGCACGCCGGTCAGGTCCGACAGGACCGGCACCGGGCGCCCGGCGACCGACATCGCGTAGTAGTTCACGTCGTTGCGGATGAAGCCGCACAGCGCCTGCCACAGGCACAGCATGACGATGCGGCTCAGGACCCAGAACAGGACGAGCCAGACGATGTCGTCGACGGGTCCGCGGGGGGGCTCCCCGGGAACCGTCGTCTGGTGGGTTCTCCTGCGGCTCATGCGTGCGGCTCCTCGTCGTCGGGCTGGGTCGATGATGGCAGGTGCGCCGGCGCGGGGCGTCCCAGGCGCCACGCCCCGGACAGGGCCAGTGCGGCGGAGTGCCCGGCGAGGACGCACATGAGCGCATTGCGCGCCACGAGCAGGGCGCTCACCGCGACGCCCGGGTCGGTCGCCGTCACCAGGGCCGAGTAGTTGAGCGGGAAGATCAGCTGCGTCAGGGCCGCGCAGCACAGCGTCATGACGACCAGCACCGCCCCGTGGCGCCGGTCCCCGCTGCGCCACTGCGCCGAGCTGAGCACGGCGAAGGGCCCGGTCAGCCAGATCATGTACTGCGGGCTGAAGGTCTTGTCGGCGACGATGACGGCGCAGATCATCGCGACGAGTCCCAGCAGGAGCGCCCGGTCGCGGTCCCGGCGCCGCTCCGGGGCCAGGGCCGCCGACAGCCGGTGACCGGGCAGTCCGGCGCCGCCGAAGCCGATGAGCCAGCACAGCACCAGGCCCAGCCCGACCACGACGAGCATCGAGCCCGAGGCGAGCCGCACCAGCGTCGGCACGCCCGGCCCGAAGACCTCGTAGGCGTTGTACCGGCTCAGGCGCACGTGCCAGCCGTCGCTGACCAGCCGGGCGGCCATGAGGGGGGTCGCCCAGACCGACTCGACCTGCAGGCCGCGTCCGTTCTGCCAGCCCAGGGGTGAGACCGAGCGCGTCCAGCCCTCGGCGAGCCACGAGAGCGCTCCGAGCGCGCCGCCGAGCCCGACGAGGCCGAGGCCCCGGCGTCGCCCCGCCCGGTCGGCGCCCAGCAACGGCAGGACGAGCAGGGCGGGCCACAGCTTCATCGCGGCGCCGAGCCCGACGGCGGCGCCGGACAGCACCGGGCGCCGGCTGCGCTGGTGGGCCGCCACGAGCACGCAGACGGCCGGGACGAGGTCGATGCGGAACCACAGGAGCGGCCCGATGCAGAAGGTGAAGCCGATCCACAGCAGCGCCCCGAGCCGGGAGTGGTGCGTCCACAGCGCCCAGCAGCAGAACGTGTCGAGGAGCACCATGAGCAGGGCGAAGGCGTAGACGTAGACGGCGCTCGAGGCGCCAGCCGGGACGCGGAGCGCCTCGAGGAGCCACACGGCCGGCACCGGGTACTCGACGAGCGTCCCGCCGAGGCCGTGCGAGCGCAGCATCGGGACGCTCTGCAGCTGGACGGCGTAGTAGCCGACGCCCTCGCGCACGTACAGGCACAGCGTGGCCAGGACGAGCGCCATCACCGAGCGGGTGCCGAGCCAGGCCACGACGCCGACCCAGCCGCTGAGCGGCAGGTGGCGCCGGAGCCGTTCGACCCCGGACGCCGTACCGTGCGAGGGCCTCATGCGTCCGGGGTGCGGGCCGGTCCGGGGTGCACGGCCGAGCGCACCGCCCGGACCGCGGACGGGCGCAGGAAGCTCCACACCCAGCGCACGACGAGCCCCAGGACGATGACCACGGTGATGTTGCGGGCCGCCAGCAGCCCGGTGGCGGGCAGGCGCAGCAGCTCGTCGCCGACGTTCCAGTCGCTGACCAGCCGGTTGTAGCTGAGCGGGTAGACGAGCAGGGTGAAGGCCGTGGTCACGAGCATCCACATGGAGATCGCGTTCATGCGCGAACGGTCGGTGAAGAATCTGCTCGTGCGCTGGCTGCGCGCGCCGAGTACAGCGTAGGCGGCGGCCTGGGGACCGCCGACCCACATGATGTACTGCGGGCTGAAGGTCTTGTTCGTGACGATCATGATGAGGATCACCAGCTGCACGAGCGCGACGGCCTCGATGATGCGGCCGTGGCCCCGCCACAGCCACACCAGGTAGGCGGCGAACGCGGCGAGCAGACCGGCGTAGAAGGCCAGGTCGGCGATCGTGACGATCGGGTGGACGCCCGGGCCCCAGATCTCGTAGGCCTGGTAGCGGCTCAGCGTCACGACGTAGTCGCCGGTGCCCAGCGCGCGTCCGAGCATCGGGACGGTGGCCGCGATGGACTCGATCTGGAGTCCGCGTCCGGATTGCCAGTGCAGCGGCGACATGAGGCGGTCCCAGCCGGCGAATGCGATGGAGGCGGCGGTGAGCGCGGCGCCGGTGAGGGCGAAGCCGAGCGTCGTGGTGATCTTCTGCCGTCTGGCGCCCGGCAGGAGGGCCGGCCACAGCAGCGCGGGCCACAGCTTCACCGCCGCGCCCGCGGCGGTGAGCGCGCCGGCCGTGACGTTGTGCCGCCGCAGCAGGAAGATGACCGACCAGCCGGCGAGGACGCACGTGATGAGGTCGAAGCGCAGATAAGCGGTGGGCCCGACGAGGGCCAGGAAGAGCGTCCAGAAGACGACGGCCTGGCCCTTCATCGCCCCGCCGGTGTGCCACAGCGACCAGGTGAAGGCCGCGTCGATGGCCAGCATCATGAGCGCGAAGACGATGACGTAGCCGTGCTGGGTGCCGAGGCCGAGCAGATAGGGCACGGCGAGCAGCCCGATGACCGGGGTCGGGTACTCGGTGAGGGTGCGGGCCGGCCCGGAGCCGAACAGCACCTGGATCTTCTCGTAGTAGTAGACGACGTCGCCCTGCGTCGAGGGCGTGAGGAAGGCCCAGATGCAGAAGATGAGCAGCCGGGCGGCGAACCAGAAGAACAGGAGGAAACGGCCCGACTGGAGGCGCTCGCGGGTGAAGGCCAGCGTGATCCGGCGCGAGATGCGGGTGGACAACCGGGAGGGGGTGGCCGCCGTCGCGCCGGCGTGGACGAGCGGCTGATCCGTCATCGCCGTGCCCCTTCCGCAGCGCAGGTGTGCCGAACCTCGTCCGTGGTGCCCGCGTCGGCGCGCGGTCCATGAGGTTCGTTTCGGGTGCGCGGTCGATGAGGCCCGCCCCGGGGCGCAGGACAGCGGAGCCGCGCCACGGCGCAGGGAGGGATGCCTCCTCGGGCAGCGCTCCCGGAGGGATTCGAACCCTCGCACCCGCCTCCGGAGGGCGGTGCTCTATCCCCTGAGCTACGGGAGCCGGACCCGTTCGACGGGACCGTGCCTCAGCTTAGCGCCCCGTCCGGAGCACGGCGAACCGCGCCGCGCCGGACGCCGCTGCGGAACCGTCCCGGAGGACCCCGCGGGGCGCCCGCCGAGGAGGGCCCTCCCCGGGGCCCGGGCCGTGGTCCGCCTGATGTTCGTCGATCGCCGCGTTTCACCCCGTCTGGAAAGATTGCTGATCGTGACCCACATGCATGTCGCCGGCGCGATCCACGCCGATGTCGCCGCCCCGAGCCCCCAGTGGCTCACCGAGCCCGATGACCTCAACGCCCTCGACCCGGCGCTGTGGAGTCGCACAGTCGCGCGCACCGGCGAGGGCAGCCTGGAGGTGGGCGGGGTCGACGTGCGGACCGCCGTCGAGCGCGAGGGCTCGCCGGTCTACCTCTTCGACGAGGACGACTTCCGGGCCCGCGCCCGGGAGTTCGCCCGCGCCTTCACCGGCTGGGACGTCTACTACGCCGGCAAGGCGATGCTCACGCGCACGGTCGCCCGCATCATCTCGGAGGAGGGCCTCGACCTCGACGTCTGCTCGGGGGGCGAGCTCACCGTGGCGCTCGCCGGGGGCATGGACCCGGCCCGCATCGGCATGCACGGCAACAACAAGACCCCGGAGGAGCTCGAACTGGCGCTGTGCTCGGGCGTGGGCCGCATCATCGTCGACTCCCTCGACGAGATCGGTCGCATCGAGGAGCTGTGCCGCGAGGGCGGCTGGCGGGCGAAGGTCATGGTGCGCGTGACCCCCGGCGTCGAGGCGCACACCCACGAGTACATCGCCACCGCCCACGAGGACCAGAAGTTCGGTTTCTCGATCGCCAACGGCCAGGCCATGGTCGCCATGGTCCGCTGCCACTACAGCCCCTGCATCGAGCTGCTCGGCGTGCACAGCCACATCGGCTCCCAGATCTTCGACACCGGCGGCTTCGAGATCGCCGCCCGGCGCACCATCAAGCTCATGGGTCAGTTCGCGGACGCCACCGGCGTCCACCTGCCGCAGCTCGACCTGGGCGGGGGCTTCGGGATCGCCTACACGAGCGCCGACTCGCCGGCCACCCCCGAGCACCTCGCGGCCGGCCTGCGCGAGATCGTCGAGCACGAGGCGAACGTCTACAGCATGGCGGTGCCCCGCATGTCCGTCGAGCCCGGCCGGGCGATCGCCGGGCCGAGCACCATGGCCGTCTACACGGTCGGCACGGTGAAGGTCGTCGACCTGGACGGCGGCGCCCAGCGCGTCTACGTGAGCGTCGACGGCGGCATGAGCGACAACATCCGCCCGGCTCTCTACGCGGCCGAGTACTCGGGCGTGCTGGCCAACCGCGCCTCGGACGAGAGCGGCGTGCTGTGCCGCGTCGTCGGCAAGCACTGCGAGGGCGGCGACATCCTCGTCCGCGACGTCTTCCTGCCCGGCGACATCGTCCCGGGGGACCTCATCGCGGTGCCGGGGATGGGCGCCTACAGCCGCGAGATGGCCAGCAACTACAACCACGCGCTGCGCCCGCCGGTGGTGCGCGTGAGCCGCGGCGCACTGCATCCGATGATCCGTCGTGAGACCATGGATGATCTGATGAGCCTGGACGTCGGCGACTGAGAGGGCGAGATGGTCAACGAGACGAACGAGGTGGACGCGCCGCGAGTGCTGCGGGTGGCGCTGCTCGGCTGCGGCACGGTGGGGGCGCAGGTGGCCCGCACCATGCTGACCCAGCGCGAGGACCTGGCCGCCAAGAGCGGCTGCGAGCTCGACCTTGTGGGCGTGGCGGTGCACGACGCCGGCCGGCCGCGCCCGGGCATCCCCGACGAGCTGCTCACCGACGACCCCGAGGCGCTCGTCGCCGACGGCGGCGCCGACATCGTCATCGAGCTCATCGGAGGCATCGACCCGCCGCGCCGGCTCGTCCTGTCGGCCATCGACCGCGGCGCCTCCGTCGTCACCGCCAACAAGGCGCTGCTGGCCAAGCACGGCGAGGAGATCTACGCCGCGGCCGAGCGCGAGGGCGTCGACATCTACTACGAGGCCGCTGTCGCTGGCGCCATCCCGATCGTGCGCCCCCTGCGCGAGTCGCTCGTCGGCGACCAGATCCTCACCATCATGGGCATCGTCAACGGCACGACCAACTACATCCTCGACAAGATGACCACCGAGCACCAGGACTTCGCGACGGCCCTGGCCACGGCGCAGCGGCTCGGCTTCGCCGAGGCCGACCCGACGGCCGACATCGAGGGCTTCGACGCCGCCTCCAAGGCCGCCATCCTGGCCTCGCTGGCGTACCACTCGACGGTGCGCATCGACGACGTCTACCGCGAGGGCATCACCGGTGTCACGAGCGAGGACATCGAAGCCGCCGAGTCGATGGGCTGCGTCATCAGGCTGCTGGCCATCGCCAGGCTCGACGAGGCCGGCCGCATCGAGGTGCGCGTCCACCCGGCCACCGTCGCCCGCGAGCACCCGCTCGCGATGGTCCAGGGCGCCAACAACGCCATCTTCGTCGAGGCGGCGAACGCCGGCCGGCTCATGTTCATGGGCCCCGGCGCCGGCGGCTCGCCGACGGCCAGTGCCGTCACCGGCGATCTGGTGACCGTCGCCCGCAACCGGCTGCGCGGCGTCGAGAACCCGGCCCACTCGGTCTACCAAGGCCTGCCCGTGGCGCCGATGAGCGAGACCCGCACCCGCTACCACCTGAGGTTCCAGGTCGTCGACCAGCCCGGCGTGCTCGCCGCGGCCGCCGGGCTGCTGGCCGGCAACCGCGTGTCGATCCACTCGGTGCACCAGCACGCCCCCCGCGCCGACGACCGGCCCACCGGCACCGCCGTCCTGTCGATGGTCACCCACCTGGCCCGGGAGGCCGACGTCATGGCCTGCATCGCCGAGCTCGAGAGGACCGGCTACGTCCACGGTCAGGTGCGCTTCATGCGCGCCGAGGGCCTCTGAGCCGCCGTCCGCCACGAGGAGGGAGCACGCATCGTGCACGTCGCATGCCTGGACATGGAGGGCGTCCTCGTCCCCGAGATCTGGATCAACGTCGCCGAGGCCACCGGCATCGACGAGCTGCGCCTCACCACGCGCGACATCAGCGACTACGACGAGCTGATGGGGCACCGCCAGCGGGTCATGGCCGAGCGCGGTCTGCGGCTGAGCACCATCAAGGAGGTCATCGCCGACATGGGCCCCATGCCCGGCGCCGTCGACTTCCTCGACTGGCTGCGCGGGCGCTGGCAGCTCGTCATCCTCTCGGACACCTTCTACGACTTCGCCGATCCGCTCATGGCGCAGATGGGCCGTCCGACGATCTTCTGCCACGACCTGGTCGTCGAGGGCGATCGGATCGTCGGCTACCGGCTGCGCCTGGACGACCAGAAGCGCGAGGCCGTCCGGGCGTTCCGGCGCCTCAACTTCACGACGCTGGCCGCCGGAGACTCCTACAACGACACCCGCATGCTCCTCGAGGCCGACTACGGCGCGCTGTTCCGCCCGCCCGCCAACGTCGTCGCCGAGTTCCCGCAGCTGCCGGTCGCCGCCGACTACGACGCGCTGGCCCGGCTCTTCGAGCAGGCCGGGGCCCGCCTCGAGGGCCGCTGAGGCCGCTCCGCGACGCGCGGGGCGCGCCCCGGTCGCCGCGGCTCCGATCCGCTGGTACAGTCGTCCGTGACGAGGCGCTCAGGGTCCTCGTCCTCGCAAGGCCCCGGCATTGAGCCGAACGGGCCGGTCCTCGAATCCTCATTCGCTGTGGGCCTCCTCCCTGCGCGTCGGACGCGCAGTGTGTGCGCCGCGATCCGGAACTCGCCGAACCGACTCCTCGATGTCACGACGCGCCGCACGGGTGCCCCGGTCCGCAGGGACGAGCGGGGCCCGTGACGCGTCCAGGGGCACGCACACGTTCGCCGCGCTCGGACGACCGACGCGGCGCCGCCCGACTCGACGACGTACCGCCGCAGCCGCGTGCGGTTGTTGAAAGGAAACCAGTGACCGAATCCCAGGCCGCCCTCGCCATCGCCGGCGAGGGCTCCACCACCGCCGCACTGAGCGCCATGAGGCTGCCCGAACTGAAGGCGGTCGCCGCGAAACTCGGCATCAAGGGCGCCGGGAGCATGCGCAAGAGCGCTCTGGTCGAGGCGATCAACGCCCAGCGCCCCGACACCGGCGCCGAGAGGGGCGACGCGGGCTCCGCAGCCGAGGGGCACGGCGCCGAGGGGCGCACCGGGCAGCAGGCCCCGCGCCGGCGCCGCGGCGG
>ERZ772953.651-NODE-651-length-11103-cov-5.135409_pt1 | contig 11103 bp, 7 predicted proteins | sample MGYA00580685_ERZ772953 | MGnify/ENA primary metagenome ERZ772953 (study PRJEB29015, sample SAMEA2738080) | human oral metagenome | biome: human oral; feature: human-associated habitat; material: saliva | place: China | collected 2209 ...
CCCAGAACCCATTGATTAAGAGTCAATTGCTCTGCCAATTGAGCTAGAGGCGCTTATTTGTTTTTCAAGGTTTCCCTTGCAACAAGTAAATACTATACGGCATTCTGTGAACGCCTGCAACTTGAACTAGCATGAACTGCGTCACATATTTGGCGGGTGGTGCTATTTAGCCTGAGACAGCAAAGAATCCGGCGCTCCACCCCCTCCCCTGTAGCGGGGTGTGGGTGGAACGCCGGATTCTTAGAAAGCTATTGCTGAGCTACCGTTTAGCGAGCGACGGAACCTTCGGTGTAGTCGTCGTCAACGGAGTTCCAGGAGAACAGCTCGCGCAGCTTGCGGCCGGTTGCCTCGATGGGGTGTGCCTCGCCCTTTGCGCGCAGTTCCTTGAACTCGGGTGCGCCTGCAGCCTGGTCTTCCATGAAGCGCTTTGCGAAGTTGCCGTTCTGGATGTCTGCCAGGACAGCCTTCATGTTTTCCTTGACCTCGGGGGAGATCACGCGGGGGCCGGAGACGTAGTCGCCGTACTCTGCGGTGTCGGAGATGGACCAACGCTGCTTAGCGATGCCGCCCTCGATCATCAGGTCGACGATGAGCTTGAGCTCGTGCAGGACCTCGAAGTATGCGATTTCGGGCTGGTAGCCAGCTTCGGTCAGGACCTCGAAGCCGTACTGGACGAGCTGGGAGGTGGAGCCGCAGAGCACTGCCTGCTCGCCGAACAGGTCGGACTCGGTCTCTTCGGTGAAGGTGGTCTTGATGACGCCTGCACGGGTTGCACCCAGTGCCTTTGCGTAGGACAGTGCCAGTGCGAGTGCCTCGCCGGATGCGTCCTTCTCAACTGCGACCAGGGCGGGAACGCCGCGGCCTGCTTCGAATTCACGGCGGACGGTGTGGCCGGGGCCCTTGGGGGCGACCATTGCAACGTCGACGCCTTCGGGTGCGGTGATGTAGCCGAAGCGGATGTTGAAGCCGTGTGCGAAGAACAGTGCGTTGCCGGGCTTGAGGTTCGGCTCGATGCTCTCTGCGTAGACCTTTGCCTGGACCTGGTCCGGGGTCAGGATCATGATGACGTCTGCTTCTGCTGCTGCTTCTGCAACGGTTGCGACGCGCAGGCCTTCTGCCTCAGCCTTGGCACGGGACTTGGAGCCCTCGGACAGACCGACGATGACCTTCACGCCGGAGTCACGCAGGTTCAGTGCGTGTGCGTGGCCCTGGGAGCCGTAGCCAATAACTGCTACGGTGCGGCCCTGGATCAGAGAGAGGTCTGCGTCGTCGTTGTAGAAAATGGTTGCTGCCATTTCTTCTCCTCAGTAAGTTTGGTATGCGGCCCAGGCTGGGCTCAACATTGACTATTCTACTTGATAGCTGTTTAGTTGCGGGCTGTCGAGAGTACTTCTCAGCATCTGAAGTATCTGGAAGGTCTGTGAGCCCATAGGGGCGGGTATCGCATCGCCCGCCGGTTTCCCGGTGGAGGCGGTGCGATACCCGATGCTATTCCCCGCTGGTGCGGGGTTGGCGTGGCACCCTGGTGGGTGTTAGATGCGCTCGCTCATGGCGCGGGGGCCACGTGCCAGGCCGATGGTACCTGCGCGAACGATTTCGCGAACGCCGTAGGGTTCCAGAACGTCCAGCAGGGCGTTGAGCTTCTCCTCGGAACCGGTTGCTTCGATAACAACGGACTCGGGGGAAACGTCGATCACGGATGCACGGAACAGGTCTGCTGCCTGAACAATCTGCAGGCGTGCTACTGCGTCTGCCTTGACCTTGATCAGGATGTGGCCGCGGCGGGTGGAGGAGTCGGCGGGAAGCTCGACGACCTTCAGCACGTGAACGAGCTTGTTCAGCTGCTTGGTGATCTGCTCGATGGTGTGGGCGTCGCCTTCGGTCACGACGGTGATGCGGGAGACACCGGGGTTTTCGGTGGGGCCCACAGCCAGGGAGAGGATGTTGAACAGTCGGCGGGAGAACAGACCGGAGACGCGGGTGAGAACGCCCGGCTTATCTTCTACCAGAACGGACAGAGTGTGCTGAGACATTAGTTCTCTCCCTCACGATCGAACTCGGGCGAAGTGTTCTTCGCGACCCAAATCTTGTCATTAGATACGCCTGCCGGGACCATGGGCCAGACGAGGGCGTGGGGGCTGACGGTGAAGTCAATGACCACGGGGCGGTCGTTGATTTCGAGGGCAGCCTTGATGGTTGCGTCCACGTCTTCGTCGCGTTCGCAACGGAAGGTTGCGCAACCGTATGCTTCGCCGAGCTTGACGAAGTCGGGGATGCGTACGGTGCCGTGGCCGTCCTTCAGGTCGGTGTTGGAGTAGCGCTCGTTGTAGAACAGAGTCTGCCACTGGCGCACCATGCCGAGGGAGGAGTTGTTGATGATGGCAACCTTGACGGGGATGTTGTTCTGTGCGCAGGTGACCAGTTCCTGGTTGGTCATCTGGAAGCAGCCGTCACCGTCGATGATCCACACGGTGGATTCGGGGTGTGCGACCTTTGCGCCCATGCCGGCGGGGACGCCGTAGCCCATGGTGCCCAGGCCTGCGGAGCTGATGAAGTGGCGGGGGCTTTCCTGCTGGATGTAGTGTGCGCCCCACATCTGGTGCTGGCCAACGCCGGTGACGTAGTATGCGTCGGGGCCGGTGAGGGCGCTGATGCGCTCGAGGACATATTCGGGCGAGCCGAGGCCGTCGGCGGGCTTCTCGTAGCCGAGCGGGTAGTCCTTGCGGATTGCGTTGAGCTCGTTCCACCATTCGGTGAGGTTCGGCAGCTGGTCTGCGAACTCGGTGGAGAGCAGGTCGGTCAGCTCGGGCAGGACGTACTTGAGGTCACCGACAATCGGCACGTCTGCGAAGCGGATCTTCGAGATTTCTGCCGGGTCAACGTCAATGTGGATGACCTTAGCTTCGGGTGCGAAGGAGTCAACCTGGCCGGTGACGCGGTCGTCGAAGCGTGCGCCGAGGGTGATGAGCAGGTCAGACTTCTGCATTGCGGCGACGGCGGGGACGGTGCCGTGCATGCCGGGCATGCCGAGGTTCTGGGGGTCGGAATCCGGGAACGCACCGATTGCGTTGAGGGTGGTGACGACGGGTGCGCCGATGAGCTTAGCCAGCTTGTGGAACTCTTCGGAGGCACCTGCACGGACCAGGCCACCGCCGACGTAGAAGACGGGGCGCTTGGATTCGGTGATGAACTTGGCTGCTTCGTGGATCTGCTTGGAGTGGCCGCGGGTGGCGGGGGTGTAGCCGCGCAGTTCGAGGTCTTCGGGAATACCGCGGTATTCCATCATGCCGACCTGCGCGTCCTTGGTGACGTCCACGAGCACGGGGCCGGGGCGGCCGGTGGATGCGATGTGGAATGCTGCTGCGAGCGCGCGAGGGATGTCCTGCGAGTCGGTGATCATGAAGGAGTGCTTGGAGATGGGCATTGCCATGCCGACGATGTCAGCTTCCTGGAATGCGTCGGTACCGAGCAGTGCGGTGGACACCTGGCCGGTGATTGCGACCAGGGGGATGGAGTCCATGTTTGCGTCTGCGATTGCGGTCAGCAGGTTGGTTGCGCCGGGGCCGGAGGTTGCGATGCACACGCCGGTCTTGCCGCTGGACACGGCGTAGCCCTGAGCTGCGTGGCCTGCGCCCTGCTCGTGGCGGACCAGGATGTGGCGGACCTTCTTGGAGTCGTACAGGGGGTCATAGGTCGGCAGAATAGCTCCACCAGGCAGGCCGAATACGTCAGTCACACCCAGGTCTTCGAGGGTGCGGACGATTGCCTGAGAACCGGTCATGCGTTCTGCGGGAGCGTTTGCCGCGTCATCAGAAGTGGAAAATCCCATGGTCATGGAAATGCCTCGTGTCTTAATGGTTCTTCGTTGTATTCAATGTTCTGCGTGGGGTTTGTGTGATCCTCACGCATCCTATGCCCGGGGGTACCAAGCTATAAAAAATGCCCCTCGCTGTTGGTGGTAGCGGTAGGGGCGCTTAGTCGCAGTGAATTGACCCTGCCACTCGCCCTAGGCGACGTCGACAAGGTTTAGAATTCGCTGGAACATTGCTGTCTTCACCCTTCTATGGTGCGCTTCCAGAGGACGTGAGTCAAATCTCTATGGAGTGTCGTGGTGGTTTTTGCACGGAAACCCCCAAGTCAACCTTCTTCTTTCATGATGTGGACACCTTGCGCGTGTGCGTGGATTCTAGCGCAGGTTTTTGAACAGGTGAGAAAAACTCGCATTTTTGGGCGTCATGGCGCGTAATATGTGCGAAATACTCGTGACCTTCGTTGGTTACCCCGGTAGACTGAAGCTATGACCGAACCGATCATCCCGGTCGCTGATGAGCTGACCGAAGCAAGTAAGTACGCAGAGGTTGTTGACCCCCGTAACTCTGTTGAGAGTAGCGAGTTTTTGACGGGTGAGGAACTCATTCGGGTTCTGCACCCGGTTTTTGACGAGCAGATTATTAATTACGGTGCATACAATTTGGTGTATGCGACGGGTCGTGCTGTTTACCGTAATCCTGATTTGGCGTTGCATCAGTATCCTGATCAGCAGCATTTTATTGTTGGGTATCAGGATGCGCCTGATGAAGTGATTATTGCTCCGGTGAATTTGCCGGCGTTGACGCCTGCGGGTACGGCTACGACGATTGATAATACGAATGCGCTGCATGCGTATCGTGTGGGTGATGATGCGGTGACGCTTGAGTCGGTGAATGGTAGCTCGTTTTATTTGTCGTTTGAGGATAATGCTGAGGTGGCGACTCGTTTTGGCGTTGGCCTGCTGGAGCAGGGTAAGGACGTGGAGGATTTCCGTGAGTTTGTGACGCGGATTTGGCCGGTCCTGTAGTAGAGACTTTTCGTGTTGGATGCCCGCTGTGACTCTTAGGGTTGCGGCGGGCTTTCCTGTGCCTACACGCAAAACATCCAAACACCACGCAACAGACCAAACCGCGACAGCCCTCCCCCGCCCCAGTTCGCTAGGCACGGGGCGCACACACTGAACCACCGCGCACCCCAACGAACCGGCGGGATAACGTGCCCCTGCCGAACCCGCAGAAACCACCTGAGGAATCGGTGTCGTCCGTAGTGACATCAGGGTGTCCGAGCTCTGCGAGGACAGGTCCCCTGTAGGAACGAGGACGAACACCGATTCCTCAACCCATGAAGACTGCGTTTCAAAGGGGAACGCAAAAATCCCGCCGATTCCGAAGAATCAGCGGGATTTTCTTTCAAGTGCGCCCCCTGGGACTCGAACCCAGAACCCATTGATTAAGAGTCAATTGCTCTGCCAATTGAGCTAGAGGCGCTTGTTTGTTTTTCAAGGTTTCCCTTGCAACAGAAAAATACTATACGCGAGTTTTTGTGGTGTGCGCAAGTTGATTTGGGGTGAGCCTGGACACATTGTTTGGGTGGGGTGTGTGGGACACTAGTGTGTGTACTGTGTGGGGCGCTTCTGCCCCCGTTCCCTATTTTTGTGTTGAGGAGTTTTGATGAGTGTTCGTCTTGAGCCGGGTGTTCCGGCGCCTGCTTTTACCCTTGCTGATGCGTCGGGTGTGGAGCATAGCTTGAGTGATTATGCGGGTAGCAAGGTGATTTTGTATTTTTATCCGAAGGCGTCGACTCCGGGTTGCACTAAGGAGGCGTGCGATTTCCGCGATAATTTGGCGTCGTTGAAGTCGTTGGGTTATGTGGTGTTGGGTGTTTCTCCGGATTCACCGGCGGCTATTGCGCGTTTTGTGGAGAAGGAGTCGTTGACGTTCCCGCTGCTGTCTGATGCTGATCATGCGGTGGCTGAGGCGTATGGTGCGTGGGGTGAGAAGAAGAATTACGGCAGGGTGTATGAGGGCCTGATTCGTTCGACGTTTGTGATTGATGAGCAGGGTGTTATTTCTGTGGCTCAGTACAATGTGCGTGCGACGGGTCATGTGGCGAAGTTGCGTCGTGATTTGGGTATTGATCCGAAGTAGGGTCGTGCTTTCTGTGCGCGGGTAGCGCGAGGGGCAGCGGCGCTGTATAGCACCTCCGTGTGGGGTTGCTGTTCGGCGTGTTTGAGGGCTTTTTGCCCTATGGGGACTGATTTTAAGGCTTGGAGAACCTTGGTTCCTGGTGTACACTAATTTTTTGTTGCCTCAGACGCATGCATCTTCGGATGTGGGGGTGACACTGCGCGCGAGTGGTGAAATTGGCAGACACGCAGGATTTAGGTTCCTGTGCCTTATGGCGTGGGGGTTCAAGTCCCCCCTCGCGCACACACACATTTACATTGGGCCCGCCGTCACGGTTTTCGTGGCGGCGGGTTTTCTTGTATGTGCCGTGCCGGGGTGGGTGTGTCTCGCCCGGTTGGGTGTTGAACCGTTATCCTGAGAGGTAAGCATCCGCGACGGAAGAGAGGACCCTCCCGTGCAGCATCAGCCTTATGCATCGTCTGCTGTTAGCAATTCTGGTGCGCTGCTGCGAGCCGCTGCCGGCTCGAGTGGCTTGAGTCGACGCGCCGTTTTGCGTTTTGGCGCGCTTTTTAGTGCTGGTTTGGCGCTTTCTGCGTGTTCCGGTCAGTCTTCGGTTGGTTCCTCTGTTGGTTCTTCGGCGAGTGCGTCGTCTGCTGATGCGCGGCGTGTGTTTCGTTTTGCGCAGGGTGCGGCGCCGTTGGGTTTGGATCCGTCGTTGTTTCCTGTGGCGAGTACGTATCAGGTGACGGCGCAGGTTTTGCAGACGTTGTTGGTGGCGAATCATTACACGGGTGATCCTGAGGTTCAGGATTCGTTGTGTAGTGACTGGAAGGTTTCTGATGACCGTTTGACGCATACGTTTGTGTTGCGTGAGGTGCATTTTAGTAGTGGCGTTGCGTTGACTGCGGATGCTGTGGTGCTGAATTTCCAGAGGTGGCAGGCGTTGGCTACGGGTGAGGGTACTGCTGCCCATGCGGTGCCTGCTCAGCCGTTGTTTGCGTGGGGTTTTGGTGTGCCGAAGCCGGGTTCTATTGATCCTTCGGCGGTGGAGCCTGCGCCTGTTCAGGCGTCTCCGTCGGGTGCGGCTGCTCCGGCTGCTTCTGCGAGCGCTTCCGCGACTGCTTCTGAGACGGCTACTCCGAACGCCTCCCCGTCGGTTTCCACTTCTACGAGCGCTTCTGATGCTGCGCGTCCGGGCGATAAGAAGCCCGCACAGAATGATTCTCAACCGTATGCGGTGCAGTCTTTTATGCCGTTGGTTTCGTCGGTGGTGGCGAAGGGCAACTCCGTGGTGGTGACCCTGTCGCGTCCTTCGTTGGCGTTCCCGCGTATTTTGACGCAGCAGGCGTTCGGCATTATTGAGCCTTCGCTTTTTGGTGCTGATCAGAAGCTGACGGGCAACCCGGTGGGTACGGGTGCGTTCCGTGTGGAGTCGTTCGAGGGCGGCACGGTGCGTCTGCTGAAGAATACCCATTTTGAGGGTCAGGCACCTGAGCTGGATGAGATTCAGATTTCGACTCTCACTTCGTCGGATAAGCGTTATTTTGCGCTGATGGAGGGTCATATTGATGCCTGTGATCAGGTGAATTCAACTGATCTGGGTCAGTTGGCGCGTGATGGTTATCAGACTCCGGGTCGTGACCCGTTCTCGCTGGTGTATTTGGGTTTGAATACGGCGCATCCGGTGTTGAAGAATATTTCGGTGCGTCGCGCTATTTCGCATGCGGTGGACCGTGGCGCACTACGTCAGTATTACCCGCAGGGCACCTCGGATGCGCAGACGCTGATTTCGCCGTCGTTCCGCATTAAGGCTGATGACGCGAAGGATTACACGGACCGCAATCAGGATATGGCGCGCTCACTGTTGGCGGCGGCAGGGTACGACAATCAGGTGATTGAGTGCTACTACCCTGCCGATGTTTCTCTGCCGTGGATGGATACTCCGCAGAAGGTGTATTCGGAGATGGTGGCTTCGCTGATTGAGGTGGGCCTGAATATTAAGCCGGTGCCCCTGCCGTGGGCTGAGTATCTGCCGAAGAGCCGTGAGGTTTCTTCTGAGCGCGGTATTACGCTGGCCGGTTTCTATGGCATGTACCGTGACCCGTATGCGTTCTTTGGTCCGGTGTTGGCGCCACTGATTGCTGAGCATCAGGTGCGTTCGTTGATTACGAATGCGCCATCGGATATGACGACTGGTTTGACGAAGAAGAGTTCTGATGTGCCCTCGTCGGGCGGTTCAGATTCGAATGTACGGATTTCTGCGACTCCGAGCCCGCACCCGAGCTATTCGCCGGATCCGTTGACTCCTGAGGAGGAGGCTTCGGCTTCTGCATCGCCGAGCCCGTCGGCAACTCCTTCGCCGCTGCCTACTGCTGCGGCTGTGGCGCCGTCGCCTCGTTTTACTGAGATTTTGGAGGCGATTCGTACCGCAGATTCTGCCGATTCGGTGGATTCGCAGCGTGAGTTGTACGCGAAGGTTCTGTCTCAGCTGGGTCAGTTCATGCCGGCGGTTCCGCTGCTGAATGTGACGTCTAAGGTGGCTGTGAGCCGTGAGGTTCAGGGCTATCAGACGGAGCAGAATGCGATTGAGCTGTTCAGTAAGTTGCGCAAGTTGTAGACAGTTCAGGTTTGAGTATTGCGTTGCATGTGTGTTTGGCGTGCCTTAGAGGGTTTTTACCTTCCAGGGAAGCCGCTATGTGAACTGCAACACTCTCCTGTTATTTGCTGATTCTAGCTATGCCTCCCCCGCCAAAAGGAGTAGGCTAGATGATGTACCCCACAGTCATTGTGCCCAAGGACGGGCACCCTCACCCCAAGGGAGAATTCAGTGGTAGCACGTACTGAACGAACCGACGTCGTCCTGGTCGGCGGCGGCATCATGAGCGCCACCCTCGGCGTGTTCCTCAAGGAGCTCGAACCGACCTGGAATATTATCCTGCTCGAACGCCTCGACAAGGTTGCTCAGGAATCCTCCAACCCCTGGAATAACGCAGGTACCGGCCACTCGGCACTGTGCGAGCTCAACTACGCCCCCGCTGGTCCCGACGGCACTGTCTCCGCCGCCAAGGCGCTGAACATTAACGAGCAGTTCCAGGTTTCGCGCCAGTTCTGGGCATCCCTGGTTGAGAAGAATATTCTGACTGACACCAGCTTCATCAACCCGGTACCCCACATGTCTCTGGTCTTCGGTGAGGACCACTCCAAGTACCTGGCTGCACGCTACGATTCCTTCCGCAAGGAGAAGCTCTTCGAGCGCATGGAATTCTCCGCTGACCGCGACAAGATCGCTGAGTGGGCACCGCTGACCGTCAAGGGCCGTAAGGGTAACGAGCAGATGGCCGCAACCTGGTCCCCCGAAGGTACCGACGTGAACTTCGGTGCCCTCACCGAGCAGCTGGTCGACTACCTGCAGACCAAGGGCGTTGAGGTTCGTTACGGCTACCAGGTCACCAACCTGAACCGCGAATCCAACGGCTCCTGGACCGTTGACGCGATTAACCGCATCAACAAGGAAGAGCCGCTGACCATCAACGCGAAGTTCGTCTTCCTCGGCGCCGGTGGCGGCGCCCTGCACCTGCTGCAGAAGTCCGGCATTGAAGAGGGTAAGGGCTACGGCGGCTTCCCCGTTTCCGGTCTGTTCCTGCGCAACACCCACGAGGCTACCGCAAGCCAGCACAACGCTAAGGTGTACGGTCAGGCTTCGGTGGGTGCGCCTCCCATGTCTGTGCCCCACCTGGACACCCGCTACGTGGACGGCAAGCGCGCCCTGCTCTTCGGCCCCTACGCCGGTTTCAAGACGAACTTCTTGAAGCAGGGTTCCGTACTGGATCTGCCGCTGTCCCTGCGCCTGCACAACCTGTACCCCATGACCCGTGCAGGTCTGGACAACTTCTCCCTGGTCAAGTACCTGCTCTCCGAGCTGGTCAAGAACAAGAACGCTCGCCTGGAGACCCTGCACCAGTACTACCCCGAGGCTGACGGCGGCGAGTGGGAGCTCATCGAGGCCGGCCAGCGCGTCCAGATCATGAAGAAGGACGCGAAGAAGGGCGGCATCCTGCAGTTCGGTACCGAGGTTGTTTCTGCAGCTGACGGCTCCATTGCGGCACTGCTGGGTGCATCCCCCGGTGCTTCTACCGCGGCTCCGATTATGCTGAACCTGCTCAAGCAGTGCTTCCCCGCCAAGATGGCTGGCTGGGAGCCTCGCCTGAAGGAGCTCATCCCCGGTTACGGTGTGAAGCTCAACGATAACCACGACCTGGCTGATGAGGTTATGGCTCACACCGCTAAGGTTCTGGGTATTCACAACTAGTTTTCAGCTAGTCGATAACAGCATCCGACAAGGCTTTTTGAAGCTTTTTGGGGCGGCGACCCTCTCTAATTGACCAACAGGTCAAGTATCTGCACTCGCAGAAAAATGCGGGAGGGTTAGAAAACCCTATAATGTCACCGCAGGGGCGGGAAGGACAGCTCATTGTTCTCCTCGCCCCTTCTGTGCGCCCACACGCTGAAGCTCATAGGCGCACCACTGTGTACACCCCACTCATTCAAGGAGCCCCATTGGCTGCACACACCGGCTCTTCCACGGACACCTCCTCAACCCAGGTACCCGCCGGAGCTCGACGCGGACTCTTCTCCCGTAAGAAGAAGCCCGCGGCCCCCAAGTACGCAAGCGTGAAACTGCGCGACTTCCCCAAGGGCAGCATTCTCTACATTCTGCGCCGTGCCATCTACAAATTCGGCGCAAACGGCGGCACCGACATGGCGGCAGCACTCACCTACTTCACCGTGCTGTCCATCTTCCCCGCCCTGCTGGCGATCGTCTCCCTGCTGGGCGTATTCGGTCACGGTGAGGAAAGCGCCGCCGTCATCCTCGCCTTCCTCAAGGACAACGCACCCGCCCAGATGTACGCCATTCTGGAAGACCCCATCAAGCAGATTACCGGCGACCATGGCGCAGGCCTGGTGCTGTTGACCGGTATCCTCAGTGCGCTCTGGTCCGCCTCCGGGTACACCGGATCCTTCGGCAGAGCGCTCAACACGGTCTACAACGTGCGTGAAGGCCGCCCCGGCTGGATTCTCAAGCCGCTGAACGTCTTCGTCACCACCGTGATTATCATCCTCGTGGTACTCATGATTCTGATGATGTTGCTGGGCGTAACCGTCCTTG
>ERZ772953.653-NODE-653-length-11086-cov-5.764391_pt1 | contig 11086 bp, 4 predicted proteins | sample MGYA00580685_ERZ772953 | MGnify/ENA primary metagenome ERZ772953 (study PRJEB29015, sample SAMEA2738080) | human oral metagenome | biome: human oral; feature: human-associated habitat; material: saliva | place: China | collected 2209 ...
TTACACCGGATTATCTCATGGAAAAGATGGGCATCACACCAGCTCAATTTATCGATCTTAAGGCTCTCATGGGAGATAAGTCGGATAATATCCCTGGCGTAACTAAGATTGGTGAAAAGACAGGGATTAAGCTTTTGCTTGAACATGGCTCACTTGAAGGGATTTATGAAAATATCGATAGTATGAAGGCTTCTAAGATGAAGGAAAATCTTGTCAATGACAAGGAACAAGCCTTCCTATCTAAAACACTAGCAACTATCGATACGAAAGCACCGATTGAGATTGGACTGGATGATTTGGTTTATAGCGGTCCAGATGTGGAAAACCTTGGTAAATTCTACGATGAGATGGGCTTCAAACAACTGAAACAGGCCTTGAATGCTTCTCAGACCAATCAAACTGAAGCATTGAACTTTACTATGGTTGATAAAGTGAGTGAAGATATGCTTAGCGCAGACTCCATTTTTCACTTTGAACTCTTTGGGGAAAACTACCATACAGATGAATTGATTGGTTTTGCATGGTCATGTGGGGATCAGCTCTACGCTACAGATAAGTTGGAACTGCTGCAGAATCCGATTTTTAAAGATTTTCTAGGAAAAACACCTCTAAAAGTGTATGATTTTAAGAAAGCAAAAGTTCTCTTAAATCGTTTTAGTTTGACTTTGCAGGCCCCTGCTTTTGACAGTCGTTTAGCCAAATATCTTCTATCGACAGTAGAGAACAATGAAATTTCAACCATTGCTAGTCTTTATGGCCAAACTTACCTAGTCGATGATGAAACCTTCTACGGTAAAGGTGTCAAAAAAGCTATCCCAGAGCGAGAGAAATTCTTGGAACACTTGGCTCGTAAGGTTGCTGTATTGGTTGAGACGGAGCCTGTCTTACTTGAGAAATTAAGTGAAAACGGGCAACTAGACCTCCTCTATGACATGGAGCAACCTCTGGCCTTTGTCCTTGCTAAGATGGAAATCGCTGGGATTAAGGTTAAAAAAGAAACCTTAATGGAGATGCAAGCTGAAAATGAGCGGGTCATTGAAAAACTTACGCAAGAAATTTATGAGCTGGCTGGTGAAGAGTTTAATATCAATTCACCCAAGCAATTAGGAGAACTACTCTTTGAAAAGTTAGGTCTCCCTCTCGAATACACTAAGAAAACCAAGACCGGTTACTCAACAGCAGTAGACGTCTTGGAGCGTTTAGCCCCAATCGCACCAATTGTCAAGAAAATTCTTGATTACCGTCAGATTGCTAAGATTCAATCCACTTATGTGATTGGTTTACAGGACTGGATTTTAGCGGATGGCAAGATTCACACGCGCTATGTGCAGGATTTGACTCAGACAGGGCGTCTGTCTAGTGTGGATCCAAACTTGCAAAATATTCCTGTTCGCTTGGAGCAAGGGCGACTTATCCGTAAGGCTTTCGTGCCAGAATGGGAGGATAGTGTCCTTCTCAGCTCGGACTACTCACAGATTGAGTTGCGAGTTTTAGCCCATATCTCTAAAGATGAGCACTTAATCAAGGCCTTTCAAGAGGGGGCTGACATCCATACCTCAACAGCTATGCGGGTTTTTGGAATTGAACGCCCTGAGGATGTGACTCCAAATGATCGTCGTAATGCCAAGGCTGTTAACTTTGGAGTGGTCTACGGAATTTCAGATTTTGGTTTATCGAATAATCTGGGCATCAGCCGTAAAGAGGCTAAGGCTTACATTGATACCTACTTTGAACGCTTCCCAGGAATCAAAAACTACATGGATGAAGTGGTACGTGAGGCACGTGATAAGGGTTATGTAGAGACCCTCTTCAAACGTCGTCGTGAGTTGCCAGATATCAATTCACGTAACTTTAACATTCGTGGTTTTGCAGAACGTACAGCGATCAATTCACCTATCCAAGGATCGGCTGCAGATATTCTCAAAATCGCTATGATTCAGCTGGATAAAGCCTTAGTTGCAGGTGGTTATCAGACCAAGATGCTGTTACAAGTACACGATGAAATTGTTCTTGAAGTGCCTAAGTCAGAATTAGCTGCTATCAAAAAACTCGTCAAACAAACCATGGAAGAAGCAATTCAACTGAGTGTTCCATTGATTGCTGATGAGAATGAAGGCGTAACTTGGTACGAAGCTAAGTAAAAAATACATTAGTAGACAAAAAAATCCCCTTGAACGTTACTGTTCAAAGGGGATTTTTGCTGAGAAAATTTTGCAAGCAAAGATAAAAATGATGTTATCTAGCTGGTAGTAGCATTATTTAATGTCTTTCTTTTGTTCTTTTTTGGCAAGTACTGGTAGAATCACACCTAATCCAATCAGAATAATTGGGGTCAAGATGTTTGTAAGAAGAGAGAATTGCCAAGCAGTTGGATTCTCAGCATAGCTAATTTTTGGAACCATACCTAGGATACAAGCAAAGGCAGTGAAGAGGAAGCACCAAGTACCGATCACAAAGCCAAGCTTAGGATTGTTCACAAACTTGTATTCGGCATTTTTGTATGTTTTCCAAGCACGGTTGAGCATCATATAGGCAAGGAATACCCAAAGATAACGCATCGGCATCACGATAGAATTGAGGTTGGTCATCCATTTTACAAGTCCGTCAATTTCCTGAATACCAAAAATTGGAAGGATGATGATAAGGCTAACGAGGACGCCTGTAAGGAGGTAGCCGTTAATGAGGACACCTTTTTCAGTACGTTTACGAAGCCAGCTTGGGATGTAGTTTTCGTCAGCGTTATTGAGTAGGATTTGTAATGGTGCGTCAATAGAGAAGGCAAGTGCCGCGATTTGTCCGACCATATTTGTAAGAGCGTAAATCACAACGAAAAGATTTCCAACTCCCCAAGAATTTCCTAACATTTGGAAGGCTTGATAAGCACCATTACGCATGAGGTCTTCAGGGATGTTATTACCATCAAATAGCATTCCCATGGCAACTGAACCAAGGATAGCAGAGAGTCCTACCATGATGGCCATGACAATCATACCTTTTGGAAATTCTTTTGCAGGATTGCGAGTTTGATTCACATAAGGGGAAATTTTTTCACAACCACCAACTGCAAAGACCAGTAGTGAGATGGTTGTAAAATAAGAAAAATCAAAGTTTGGAATGTAGGTGCTCAGTTGATCCATGTGTGGTGTCGCAAACTGGACGTCTGGTTTGATGAAAGGCAGACCGATAGCTAAAAGCACAAAGAGTAAAGACATGATCAACATGGCACTTCCTGCCAAGCTACCGATGACTTTCAGAGTTGTCAATCCTTTTGTAGAAAGGTAGAGGAAAAGTCCAAAGATTAGTAAACAGAGAATAACAATCCAGTGGAAGTCAATTTGTTTTAGAAATTGTCCATTACCCTGCAAGGCCCATCCAAGCGGAATAAGGATTCCTTGAGGCTTTTGTGCGAGGTAAGGAATGTGAACAACCCAGTAGGTCCAAGCAGCGAAGTAGGCTAGACGTTTGGTTGATGTTTTTTCAACCCATTCACTAACACCGCTTCCGCTTTCCTTGAAGGTAGAACCTAGTTGTCCGACGATGAGTGAATATGGGATAAAGTAGAGTGCGAGGATTAAAACCCAAGATACGACTACTGAAATCCCCTGTTGAGAATAGTTGTTGACGACGTTTCCTAGCCCCCAAACCATGTTGAAAGCAATCAGAGAAACCATCAGCCAATTAAGTTGGTGTTGATTTTTTTTCATAATGTCTCCTTTTCTGATAATTTTAGTATATCATGATTTTTTGAAAGCGCCTACCAAAATTTAAAGTTTACTATAAAAATTGTAAAAACCCGCTAACAGATAGGCACTAGGGTTGCTTAGTTGAGAAAAACTTATCCACAACTTGTGGATAAGTCAAGGTATCAACAACAACTGTCTCTTTATAATTTTAATAGGAAAAAGAGAGACGAAATTTATAGAGTAGGAAACAAATCAATCTTTTATAAACCTTGTTAGGACAAGGTTTATAGACGTTATTCTCTTGTACATCCTATGAACTTGGACTGGAAAGATATTTTGGAAAAACTTGAAAATATTTTCCGATGAAAGATTGAAGGTTATTCACAGCTTGTGGATAACTTTATATGGATAAGAAGACCCCTTTGCGTCTGACAAAGGGGTTAGGTTATTAATGCTTTGGCAACCAGCTGAGGGTAAAGTCAAGAGTCTTAGCATTGAGCAGTTCCTGATGGCTGATACTTTGTTTTTCTTTTCCGTCCAGTTGACAGTCTTGGACAAAGTGGAAGTGTTCATAATTTTGTTGAGTACGAACATCCAACCACTGATTTGTTTCTGCCAGATAGATACGAAGGTGGTCAAAGAGTGGAATTCCAAGGTCATAACTTGCTTTTCCTGGGCAGGTTGGGTAAAGTCCGAGAGCAGACCATACATACCAAGCGGATAGACTACCATTATCCTCATCTCCTGGATAAGCATCCCAGCCAGCTTGAAAGGCTTTTTGACGGAGAGTCTTGACTAAGAGACTAGTATATTGGGGATAACTACTGTAGCGGAACAGATAAGGGATGTGGAAGCTTGGTTGGTTTGAAATGGCTAGTTGACCAAATGGCGCTGTTGCCATCTCGCTCATCTCATGAATTTCATATCCATAGCCCGTCGTTTCAAAAAGTGGGAGACTTTGACAAGCTTTCAAAAGATAGTTGCTAAAGGCTTCTTTTCCACCCATAAGTTGGCTAAGGCCAGAAATATCATGTAAAACACCGAGACTGGCTTGAACGGCTGAACACTCAGCGTAGTCACGACCCCAACTATAAGGAGAAAAGTCAGGACGGAAGTTGCCATCTACATCACGCGCCCTCATGTAGCCTGTTTCAGGGTCAAATAGATTTTGATAATTCTTAGAATATTGGGAATAAGTTTGTGCTAGTTCTTCTTGACCCAATTTTGCTGCGCAGGTAGAGATGCAAAAATCACTATAAGCATAGTCCAGTGTATGACTGACACTTTCATGATAATCTGTGGATAGGTAGCCAAGTTCTTGGTATTGAGCAAGACCGTGTCGCCCGTTGACAGCTTTTGGATCTGCCTTGGTCGCAGTTTCAATCATGGCTTTGAGAAATTCATCCTCAAGCTCAGGCGCCATGCCTTTACAAGCACTATCAGCAATAAGGCCATCAATCAAGGTGCCAGGCATCATGCCTCGTTCGTCAGGAGCAAGCCACTTAGGCAGATATCCAGTATCACGATAGCTATTGAGGAAGCCTTCGAGAAATTGACGATAGTGCTCTGGAATGATCAAGGCAAAGAGTGGAAATGAAGTACGGAAGGTATCCCAAAAGCCATTGTTGGTAAAGAGTAGACCAGGCTTGATAGTTCCTGAAGCTAGGTCTATATGGATGTTTTCACGGTGCTCATTCACCTCATAAAAGGTTTGCGGGAAAAGGAAAAGTCTGTAGAGGCAGTGGTCAAAAAATGTTCGATCTACTGGCCCAGTTTCTACGACATCAAAACGACCTAGAAGATCTTCCCAACTCGCTTTGGCGTTTGTTTTCGTGTCTTCAAAATCTTGTTTAGGAAGATTAAAGAGGGCTTGTTCTTTGGAAATAAAGGAAGTCGCTAGTTGAACCTGAGTTTCCACTCCAGCCAAATCAATACGCCAGTCCTGTCCCTCTTGCTTGATAGATAGAATATCCGTAGAGAATGCGAGGGCAGTGAACATGACTAGGAGACTCTTATTTGTTTCTGTTAGTCCAATTTGTTCAAGGCTTAGAGTACGTTCATCCACTTGTTTCACTGTTAAATCATCAACCGCATGCAGATAGAGGGAGAGGTTCTTTCCCTGTGTCTGTCTTAGTTGGATAGAAGCCCCATAGCAAGTTGGACTTAGCTCCGTTTCAATCTGATAACGCTCAGAAAAAATCTTTAGAAAATGAGGATTAAAAATAGCACGTTCAAGATTATAAGAAGATTGACGATGAAAGAGAGTATCGTCGCTGATTTCTCCTGTAATTGGTGTCAGTAAGAGCCAGGAGTAATCACCAATCCAAGGGCTAGGTTGGTGGGTTAGTCGAATACCCTGAAAGATAGGAAGATGGGGATCAAAGAACCAAGATCCTTCCTGGTCACTAGTTTGGGGGACAAAGTAATTCATGCCGAATGGCACTCCAGTGTACGGTAGTGTATTGCCTCGAGAAAAAGCGTGTTTACTGGCTGTTCCAAAACGCGTATCAATGGTTTCAAGTATAGGTTTCATAGTGATTTCCTTCTGTGGAAGTTTTGTATTCAGTATATCACAAAAATAAAGAAAGACATTTAAAAGTTGAAATAGTGTATAAATATATATTTAATATTTACAAATATGAGCTTTTTTGCTAGAATGAAGGTAAGAAAGGAGATTATTATGAGTAATATTGATGAACACTCTACTAATGAAGAGTTAGTAGAAAAAGAGGAGTTGCAATCTGCGGAATCAGCAGAAGAAGTTGCAAAAGAGGAAGAAACACCATCTTCAGAAACAACAGAATCTATAGTTGAGAAAGAAGAAGCACCATCTTCTACGGGAACTCCAAATCCTGCGACAGAGAAGCTAGTTAAAGAGGCAGTGGCTACACCTACAGCTACTAAAGGTTTTGATGTAAATGAACTTGTGGAAAAAGCAAAAGATTTATTCCAAAAGAGAAAAATTGCTGTTATCGGTGTTCTTGCAGCAGTTGCTGTACTAATTGTTGCGCTTGTTGGTTTCAAGGTATATGATTCTCAACCAAAGAGCTTGTTAGATGTTGTTCAGGTACAATTTTCAGGATACGATGAATCTGGAACATTGACTTACAATAGTGATGAAGTTACAGCTAAGCTTCAAGAAATAGCTTATAAAAAAGCTGGATTTAGTGCCAAACAAGCAGAAGGACTGGCGCAAAAAGATCCAGTTACTTTTTCAGAAGTTACTAGAGATCCAAAACTAGCGTCAAAATATAGCAAGGCAGATGCTTTGATCAGAAGTGTCCAATTTAGCTTTGATAAAACAAGTGACCTAAAAAATGGAGATGAGGTTACTTTCAGCGTTGTGACTACTTCAAAGAGTGCACCGGTTAAGGCTGAAAAGAAAACCTTCAAAGTTGAAAATCTTAAAGAATATGAAAAAGTTTCAGCTTCTGATTTGTTGACTGAAACACCTGTAACATTCGCTGGACTTAACGGCTATGGTACTGTTTCAATCGCTAAAAATTCTAAGAATGAAACTTACTTCGATTTTGAAAATGGTGAACGTCCAAAGAATTTGAAAAACGGCGATAAAGTTACTTTGAAAGTGAATGATGCTTATATTAATTCTTTGAAATCATCTGGTAAAATGGTAGATTCTAAGACTGTCGAAGTGACTGTCGAAGGCCTAAAAGACTTGAAAGATGTGAAGAACTTTGCTGATTTGTTGAAGAAAAATGAAGACTACAGCAAGTCAGAACACAAGAATAGTTCATATGTTACTTATGCTTTAGAGTCACAAGGAAGCTACTTGAAAGTTATTCCTAGCGAAGATAAAAAATCAAGTGCGAAAATCTCATTGATTACTGTTTATAAGGTAACAAAGACAAGCTCTGGATTTTCAAACACAACAACTGTCCGTTACAAATATTTTGGTTACGAAGCCTTCCTATTGAAGGATGGCAACTTGGATCTTGATACTGCTTCAAAAGTATCTGATAGTTGGGGAACTGAAGATTATGAAGGTCTGAAATCAGAATTGTTGACGAACGGATATAAAGAATTCGATAATAAAAAAGACGAAAAGAAAAGTGAATAAAAAGTTGGGCTTACCCAACTTTTTTTCATAAGATTGTTTCAAAACGACTTTAGTTTGTGTATATCTTTTGGACCTATTTTTTCTTATACTGAAAATGAAAATTTGTTTGAAAGAGGCAAAATAGTTTATGGTTTATTCAAAAGAAATTGTCAGAGAGTGGCTAGATGAGGTAGCGGAGCGTGCTAAAGATCATCCGGAATGGGTGGATGTCTTTGAACGTTGCTACACAGATACTTTAGACAATACAGTTAAAATCTTAGACGACGGCTCAACTTTTGTATTGACTGGAGATATCCCAGCTATGTGGCTTCGTGACTCAACTGCTCAGCTTAGACCTTATCTTCATGTGGCTAAAAGAGACCCTCGTTTGCGCCAGACCATTGCTGGTTTGGTTAAACGCCAGATGACTTTGATTCTCAAGGATCCCTATGCCAACTCTTTCAACATTGAGGAGAACTGGAAGGGTCATCACGAGACAGACCATACAGACCTCAATGGCTGGATTTGGGAGCGTAAGTATGAAGTGGATTCGCTTTGCTACCCCTTGCAGTTGGCTTATCTCCTTTGGAAAGAAACTGGTGAGACTAGCCAGTTTGATGAAACTTTTGTCACAGCGACCAAGGGGATTCTCCATCTCTGGACGGTGGAACAAGACCACAATAACTCACCATACCGTTTCGTCCGTGATACCGATCGTAAGGAAGATACCTTGGTAAATGACGGCTTTGGTCCTGACTTTGCCGTGACAGGAATGACCTGGTCAGCCTTTCGTCCAAGTGATGACTGCTGTCAGTATAGCTACTTGATTCCGTCGAATATGTTTGCAGTGGTTGTCTTAGGTTATGTCCAAGAAATCTTTGCAGAATTGAATCTGGCTGATAGCGAGAGTATCATTGCAGATGCAAAACGCCTGCAAGCTGAAATCCAAGAAGGGATCGAAAATTACGCCTACACGACTAACAGCAAGGGCGAGAGGATCTATGCCTTTGAAGTAGACGGTTTAGGAAATGCTAGCATCATGGACGACCCTAATGTACCAAGTTTGTTAGCTGCTCCATATCTTGGTTACTGTGATGTCAATGACGAAGTGTATCAAGCAACTCGTCGCACCATTCTCAGTCCGGAAAATCCTTACTTCTACCAAGGAGAATACGCTAGCGGTCTCGGAAGCTCTCATACCTTCTATCGTTATATCTGGCCGATTGCCCTATCAATTCAAGGCTTAACAGCTACAGATAAAGCTGAGAAAAAATTCTTGCTAGACCAACTAGTTGCCTGTGATGGCGGAACAGGTGTTATGCATGAAAGCTTCCACGTAGATGACCCGACTCTCTACTCTCGTGAATGGTTCTCATGGGCCAACATGATGTTCTGCGAATTGGTCTTAGATTACCTAGATATTCGCTAATGAGCCTTAGCTCAATAGGTTCTTGCAAAGAATCACAAATCTATTTTTAAATTTAAGTTAGAATGAGGTTTTACTCATGGAAAATGTTGTTGTACATATCATCTCTCACAGTCACTGGGATCGTGAGTGGTATCTACCTTTTGAAAGTCACCGTATGCAATTGGTGGAACTTTTTGACAATCTTTTTGATCTTTTTGAAAATGATCCTGAGTTCAAGAGTTTCCACCTGGATGGACAAACCATCGTCCTCGATGACTATTTAGAAATTCGTCCTGAAAACCGTGACAAGGTGCAGCGTTATATCGACGAAGGCAAGCTCAAGATTGGTCCTTTTTACATCTTGCAGGATGACTACTTGATTTCAAGTGAAGCCAATGTCCGCAATACCTTGATTGGTCAATCTGAATGCGCTAAATGGGGCAAATCAACTCAAATTGGTTACTTCCCAGATACCTTTGGAAATATGGGGCAAGCACCTCAAATCCTTCAAAAATCAGGCATTCACGTAGCAGCCTTTGGTCGTGGTGTGAAGCCAATCGGATTTGACAACCAAGTCCTCGAAGATGAGCAGTTTACCTCTCAATTTTCTGAGATGTACTGGCAGGGTGCGGATGGTAGCCGTGTACTCGGCATTCTATTTGCTAACTGGTACAGTAACGGGAACGAAATTCCGGTAGATAAAGACGAAGCTTTAGCTTTCTGGAAACAAAAATTGTCAGATGTTCGTGACTATGCATCGACTAATCAATGGTTGATGATGAACGGATGTGATCACCAACCAGTTCAACGAAATTTGAGTGAAGCCATTCGTGTGGCAAACGAACTTTTCCCTGACGTGACCTTTGTTCACAGCTCCTTTGATGAATACGTTCAAGCAGTCGAAAGTGCACTTCCTGAACACCTATCAACTGTTACAGGTGAGTTGACTAGCCAGGAAACGGATGGTTGGTACACCCTTGCCAATACCTCATCTTCACGTGTTTATCTCAAACAAGCCTTCCAGGAAAACAGCAACTTGCTAGAGCAAGTCGTGGAACCATTGACTATTCTTACAGGAGGGCATAATCATAAAGATCAGTTAACCTATGCTTGGAAAACGCTCTTGCAGAATGCCCCACACGATAGCATCTGCGGATGTAGTATTGACGAAGTTCACCGTGAAATGGAAACTCGCTTTGCCAAGGTCAACCAAGTTGGGAACTTTGTCAAAACAAACCTTCTCAATGAATGGAAACACAAAATAGCAACTCAGGAAGCACAAAGCGACCACCTCTTTACAGTCATCAACACTGGATTACATGACAAGGTTGATACTGCCAGTGTTGTGGTAGATGTGGCCACTTGTGATTTCAAGGAATTGCACCCGACAGAAGGCTTCAAGAAAATGGCGGCTTTGAGTTTGCCAGATTACCATGTTCAAGATTTGGATGGTCATGTCATTGAAGCCAAGATTGAAGACTTGGGAGCAAGTTTTGGCTATACTTTGCCTAAGGATAAATTCCGTCAGCCTTATATCTCTCGTCAAGTGCGTGTGACAATTCCAATTCACCTTGCACCACTTTCTTGGGCAAGTTTCCAATTAGTGGAAGGGGTAGCAGAACACAGCGACGGCATCTTCCAAAATGGAGTCATTGATACACCATTCGTGACTCTTAGTGTAGACGAAGGAATCACAGTCTACGACAAGACTACAAATGAAGCTTACGAAGACTTTATCCAATTCGAGGACCGTGGGGATATCGGGAACGAGTACATTTACTTCCAACCAAAAGGAACTGAGCCAATTTTTGCTCAACTGAAAGGTTATGAAGTTCTGGAAAACAATGCTCGCTATGCTAAGGTCTTGCTCAAACATGACTTGACCATTCCAGTCAGCGCAGATGAAAAATTGGATGCTGAACAAAGAGGCATCATCGA
>ERZ772953.654-NODE-654-length-11079-cov-3.746553_pt1 | contig 11079 bp, 15 predicted proteins | sample MGYA00580685_ERZ772953 | MGnify/ENA primary metagenome ERZ772953 (study PRJEB29015, sample SAMEA2738080) | human oral metagenome | biome: human oral; feature: human-associated habitat; material: saliva | place: China | collected 2209 ...
TACTTAAAACCAAAGATATTCATTTGGCGATTTAACTGTAGTATTTAATTCATTAGCAAGTTGTTGTCCAAGAGGGTCGTCTGAGAGTTTATTTATACATCTCAATGCTTTGTTGAATACTTATCTAATCTAAGTTTTACTAGGAGGTAAGATACAAAATTACATTTTTTTTATATAGTCTTATGGATTCATCTAAAAATAATCTAAGGAAACGAATAAAATCTTTCTTTAAAAGCATCATATTAGAAAATTCTAAATATATGATTCCATCAGATGTACAAATACTAACTTCATGAATATAGATGTTTATAGGTTCTTTTTCTTCATATTTTAATATGATATCAAATAAATCAATGTCTTTTTCATTTAGTAGTTTTTCTTTTAATAAAATAGAAATGCCTAGCTCATGATTTTTATTTGGCTGATTATTTAATTGAAAAAATGATGCTTTGTAAACTTCATTTCTTCGACTTAGTATTTGTGAGTAATTATTCATTAAATCTAAAACATTTTTATTTAAATCTTCCATAGTTTTGTATCCAGTTTACTGATATAGATTATTTATAGTGAATCGATGAGTTGGACCTTGCTTGCAAGTTACACACCCCATTCTGCCACTCCCGCGAGATACCAACCGATATGATCTGGAACTAGTATTATTCTGTGGGATTGCTTGTTGTAGTTTCTGAGTATAGATAGATGGATTTGTAGAAGCCTTTTCACGAGTATTAGCCCATTCAACAAGCTTTGATTTATTGGGATCGTAGGACGAATGGAAACGTGTCGTCCATGATCATTGACTGCCTCAAGCCCACTTCCTTGAAGTTTACATACATAAATAGCTTGACATTTACCAGGTTGTTTATCTAAAGATGCAGATAAACCAGTAGTAGTATCTTTAACAGGGCGAGGAGTTAAATTGATATTACTATTTGAACTTGATCGATAAATAACTCCTTTCGTTATTATTTTTTCAAGCCCTAAAAAGTCAACCCAAGTTTGAGTATTTGGCGCAAACGCATATAGATTCTCCCCACCTTCCAACCCAATCGGGTCCTGATTCACAAACCGACCCGCATCAGGCTCATAATACCTGAAGAAGTTGTAATGCAGCCCCGTTTCACGGTCGGCATACTGGTTTTGCAGGCGGAAAGGTTGGTATGCGCTATCCGTTACCTTGGTTTCACTCTTCAGTTTGCCCCAACTGTAATAATCCCCGAACCAAACCAGGTTGCCGTCCTTATCGGTCATCTCGCACGGGATGCCGATTTGGTAACAGTGGAAGTAGCGGTTTTGTTGTCAGCTTTCGCTGTCTTCGCTGATGTGGTTTAGACAGGCGAAACCGTCTGCGTGCGTACCACAATGCTCTACGTCGGTATTGGAGGTTTCGTACGGGCTACGGATTGCTAATTTCGGTTCGATTCCTGATATTTTGTTATATCAGAAATAGTGATATCTTCATTATTAAACATATCATCCCAAATTTGCTTATAAAGTTCTTTTGCGGTCATTTGTTGAGGTATTTCAAAGGCTGCGTCGGTACTAGGAAATTGATCATGTAGTCGTTCTTCTGTCCAGAAATTTAATCCAAATCTCAAACTTTCTTTAATTCTGAATTGGGTTGATATTGTAAAATTTTGATACTCGGGGTACAGATATTCTTTGACTAATCTCTTTACGCTATCTCGATTAACCAAATTCAGACCTGATAAGTCTTCAAGTTTGCTATCTATACCTTCGTGTAATAGTCCAAGAAAAAGTCTGATATATTCAGGACTGACTTTATACTTTTTATTCATTTAAATTTCCCCCGAATTGAAACTAATTGACCAACTTTATTGAATATGGCTTGTACTTGAGATGTTTGGATTAATGGTCCTCTTCGTTGGTCCAGTTGCATACTTGTACCAAAGATTCGTGCGTACCGCACATACCCTACGTCAGGATTGGAGGATTCATGCTGGCTACAGTTTGCTATAACTTGCTTACAAAGTATTTCATGTTAAAGGAAGAAATTCCATCTTCAAATTATTACTAACAACTAATTCTTTGAATTTATCAGAAAAAGCCCAAATTAAATCATCATTTATATCTTTTGCACAAAACTCAAAACCAGATATATTTTCTAAAAATATAGGTGGATAATCAATAAACTTCTCTCCATCTATTTCATAAAAATTTGATTTTTCCATATCTACTAATCTAGCAGTTAATTTAATTTTTCCAAGAAAAACTTTAAATTCATCATTCTTGATTCTAAGTTTAGCCGGAAAAAAATCTAATTCATTTTTTAATTTATCAGCCAATTTATTAATGAAAGTTTCAGAGAACAATAACATCTTAGGAATTGTTTGAATATAATCTGTATTAGAAATATTTTTGGAGGTATATCCACTCTGAGCTATAAAAACTGCTTCATCTGTATAATTACCTTTATTGTAATTAATAAATTCTACAATTTTTCTATCATCCTGTTTTAAGTCCACATACGCTTCTTCATTATCAACAGCAGAGTATATTTGATAAAGAGTCATCATTTTTTCCTTTCTTACTATTACTTTTAGAAATTGGTGCAGCGCAAGTATATTTGTAGATTGTTTATTTAAAGAACAAATGTTTCAGACGACTTTAATAAACAAATATTAAGGTAGTCTGAAAAAAGGTTATTTCTACTCAACAACCCAATCAATTCCTGATTAAACAAACTGCCAAGTTTGAGGTTCGTAGTAGCGTATCAAGTTGTAATGTAGATAAGTCTCCTAGTTTCCTTACACTAATATATCCGTAATCGTAGAGAGGAAATCTAAAATAATACCTAAATATAGATTTTAAAATTCAATGTAATCATCATTATCCATATAATAATTTAGAGCATCAATAAATTGATCTTTTGTAAAATTTGGATACCGTTCATCTAAGTCATCGTAAACATCCATAAATACATCCCCACTACATAAAATATCCAATCCATTCTCATTTACAAAATCAGGAAAAACTTCTTTTCCATCCACTATTTTTGGACCGTTATCCAAATAACAAACCGTCTCTAAATCAAGAATACTCTCATCTTCATCAGAAGAAATATATATGTATGGAAATTTGGCAAATTTATCAGTATCATCATCATTGAATAATCTAGCACAATCAATAACTTCTGATATACTAATTTTTCTTCTATAAAATTTATCTAAATTCATTTTTTTGTTCCTTCTATGATTAAATTAACATTTACCTAATGGTTTACCAGTGCGACCGTTTAATTTTCCTCGTCGACCTAGTCTACCACCTCCCCATATACTTCTTCCGCCTTTTCTTTGTGGGTGATATAGACCATGATTTCTTCTATGGTCATTATAATCAACCAGTACCGGGCTTTTTGATTTCAGCGCAGACGAGTTGGTTTTCTAAATCGTATTGGTAATATTGGTTTTCACCGTCAGGCAACTGGCAGTAGATCAGGTTGCCCAATGCGTGAATGAGAAATTTTTAAAGAACGAATGTTTCAGACGGTCTTGATGCTGATCAATAATCGGATTATTAAAGAACGAATATTTCAGACAGTCTCAAAGAACGGATTGAGACTGTCTGAAAAACAGAAACCGCATGCATACCGCATACCCCCTACGTCAGGATTGAAGATTTTGTGCGAGCTACGGCTTGCTAATAATTAAACATTCCTTTTTTTACTAATAGAAAGTCTTCTAAAGAAGATGATATTTTTTCTAAGGAGTCTTCACTCATTACTCCCATGCCGACAGCAAAAATATTTTGATTTTTATTATCCATCAGAATGGCAACCCCTCCACCATTATCTCCAATCATAAGAAAATTCGGCAAATATTCTTTTACTTCATAGTCAATATTCCTTTGTTCGATATCCTCGGCCTCCAAAAGGGTTATCTCATCTCCAAATAATCCATTGCTTAGTTCTAAAAATTGAAGATATGAAGGATATAAAATATGCCACTCTGGAGGTAACATTTTTATAGCTTGGCTAGTAGCAGGATCATTTAAAGTATATAAGGCTTCTAATTCACGTTTATTCATTTTAAAGTGCTCCTAGTTCTTTGAAATACTTGTAACTTTGACTTAGTGCTTGTTTAATTTGCTTCGGGCTCAATCTGCCATGGGAATCCACGTCATAGGTTATATAACCTCCAGGTCTTCTTGCTGAAGGATGTTTTTTATTTAAGCATAGTTTAATTTAAAAACGACAAGCTTCCCCTCAGGATATTTACCTTCCCATCCACAAGGCCAAAACCCTTTAAAATAAGCATCTTCTATCATATTCCAAAAAGGATGATTTTTCTTATATTTGTTATTTAAATAACAATTAAATAAATCGGCATCTATATCACTAAATAAACTATCTTTTAATCCCTCCTCTAAGTTCAAGGAATTTAATTTTTTTTCAATTGCAGGAACAGCATATTCATCCCAAAAATTGTCATCTTCATCTGTAGATAGCTTTAAAATTAGTGAGTTTGATTCACGCGAATCCGCCCAAACAGTCTCTAAATCATACTGCTGATATGCATATCTTTGTGCTACTGAAATATCTTGAATAATTTTCCATCGGCTGTTTTGAAAATTACCTGATACTTCTAATAAATTATTTTTTATAAATCCTAATATTATATTCATAATGTTACTCCTTATTATGTTAAATAATTAATCCAATCTTGTTTTGTTGTCAGTTTATATAAAGACATACTTCCTGACTTAAGTGCCTTATGAATTTTGGATTGTAATGATTGAATTTTTCTAGCCTTTTCTCTATCACATTTAGAATTTTTATCAATATTATCTACTATTTACATAATTGCTTGGTTATATCCTCTATGATAGCTCTTATGTTTAGAACGGGTAGTCTCTTTAGATAGAGATTCCGGTAACATAATTCTGTTACCTTTTCCATTAAGTTTAAATAATCCCTGTTTTTCTAGGCGTTGTAACAGTGGAGAATTATTAAACACCTATACCGGAATTTTATGATGCGCTTGACGACCAGACCACCGAGTAGATTTAGTAATTGCTTCTCCCACGGGAGAGGGAGTAGATGTTGGGATGGAAAAAAGTTTATCCAACACTTTTTTGATTTATATTAATCCCAATAAAAGTCTGAATTATTTAATTCCTTCCACTCTTCTAAAGAATAAAGAAAAGGCAAAGAAAAGTTTTCCAATATTTTTTCTTTTAAATTTTCTGACACCATAAATGCTTCCATATACTTATACTTGGAAGACAGCAAAATATCCTTATCCGAATTAGTATATGCCTCCAGCGAAAAACCTTTTTCATCTCTTCCTAAGTCTGGATAAACAATTTCGTCCTCAATTTCCCAGCTAACTATTCTTACCAAATAATAGACTTCATTTGTCAATAGTTCACCTTTTGTATTGACAATAATCGCTTCGCTCATACCAAAATTATAATTAAACCCATATTTTTTAATAAATTCCAAAAAACGCGCTGACATGATAAAGAAATCATTATATGGAAGAAAATCAAAAGTAACACCTCTTGCTTTCTTTAAGCAGACATAAACCTTTTCAGGCATTGGAGGAATTTCTTGTCCCTTTACGAACCAACTCCATGGAAAGTCAAAATCAGGATGCGTTTTTTTAGGGTTGAATTCCTCTGATATCCCTACTTCCCCTAAGGAAACCTTAGGCACTTTTCTTTTCGCTAACTCATCTAAACTTTGTAGGGCCTATCCCCATACTAGTAATTTTTTCATAATATCCTCCTAATCTAATCGTTTGGGCGAGTTGGTAGAAGTACATCTTCCAACAGATATGGACTTACTCAAACGTTTTTTTAAGCTTTCTTGTAAATCTCGTACACGCCGTCGGGCTGGCTGTGTTCGATTATGATATGGTTGAGGTAGGCGAAACCGCGCATACCTAACATAAAAATTGAAGGTTTGTGCGGGACTACGGCTTGCTTACTATCAAGAAAAGTTAATTATTCCACAGGTTCAGCAGCTTCTTTTAACCAAATTTGGATTGATTCAATAGGATTTAATTTTTTCGCACGAATAGTATTTGTATAATCAGGTGGTAATATTTCAACATTAATCATAATTTCTGAACGAGCTTGATTTAAGGAGAATATTCCCTTCATGTCACACCGATAAAGTGCTTCCTCCATCGCATTAATCCGGAAATTAAATTCTTTTTCATATTCTTCTTCTGTTTTTAATGAGTAAATATCAATACGATCTAAGAAAGCTTGGTTTACTTGATGAAAATATTGTGAGCCAAACTCTAAGTAAGGACTATCTATCGAAGACCATTTAAAATCTGCAATATCGTAAGCATCCCAATTTTGAGCAATGCTTTGTTGTTTTAGCGCTTCATATGACCAAGCACTCACAAAAGGAGTCAGTGCCTCTCCTGTGGTACTTAACACGAAGAAGTAAAAAGTTTCATTTGTCGAATTGAACAAATCTATAGCCGCCTGACATGTTGCTTCTTCGATTGTAGCAACTAAGTTTTCAAATATATCATTAGAATAATTCATCTTGCTAAATCCTTAAGTATTACATTTTTTACCAATCTGACTTAGGGCACGTCTCAAAGCACATCTAATTGCTTTTTTCTACGTCCTCTATTCTTCATAGTTTCTACTACATTTTTTAATTTATCTCATACCCTTTCATGGAATTTTCTATTATGCATTTCATTATGAGGGCGAGGATGACCAACAGCAATCCTATTGGCAGGATCATTAATATCAATATTATAGTTTCTTAAAATCTGACGAGATTACCATTGCCTAAAGGACCTTTTTTAGCAAGTCCCAAAACATCTATCCACGCCTGCGTATTCAGCGCAAACTGATACAGATTCTACCAAACCCACAATCCAATCGAATCCTGATTCACAAACTGACCCACATCAGGCTCTTAATACCTGAAGAAGTTGCAGTGTAGCCCCGTCTCATGGTCGGCATACTGGTTTTGCAGGCGGAAGGGCTAGTATGCGCTATCCATTACCTTGGTTTCTTCTTTCAGATGACCCCAGCCGATGTAGTTGCAGAAGTGGTCGTAGGAATAGCTGCTGCCCTTATATTCTTTAAGACTATTGTCTTGAACTGTAGGGCTATCGTTATCGGACACCCTATGTTGGGATTATAGACGGCTTACTTGATCCTCATCCAGAAGTTATAGGTTCGTAACGATAATCTGCTCAAACTTATTAATTAACTGATATTTATTAGTATTTTTAATTCTTCTGGTAGTTTGGCACCATTTCTATGTGCCTTATTAGCCCAAAATATGGCTTTTTCTTTATTGCCTTGTGTGAAAAATAAATCAGCTAAATTGGATTGGGCAATTGGATGTCCATTTTTTGCCGCGATCTCTAGCCATTTAAATTCCAAATCTTGATCTAAAGATACAAACATATGATATTGATACAATTTAAATGCTGAGTTTTTATCTCCATTAGTGGCGTTCTCTTCGAGAATATGAATTTCTTCATCTGAAATCCAATAGGTACTACCTGTTGATATGAAGTTAGTCATTTTTTATTTCTTTCTAGATGTTGTTTACATGATATTAAAGGTGTTGATAACAAAAATAAAATTAGTAGTTTTTCAGTATTTCCATAATTAGCACGTTCCTTCCTCATTTTTTACTTTGAGGAGTAAAGATTCTCATGGTGCCTGGTTTGCTTGTATCTTGCGAGCGATCAGCCTTCATTCCCATCGGTGTTATTTTCCCGTTACTTGAAAACCAAAGATATTCATTTGGTGCTTTAACTGTAGTATTAATTCATTAGCAAGTTGTTGTCCAAGAGGGTTTGTTCCTTCTGTTTCAGGTTGCCTGAAAATGTATTTCAGACGACCTTGCAAGATTGTTAGATCTTTAACCAACCTACGCCTACTTTTCTAGAAACCTTGGCTTATGTATTCGATTAACAAAATAATAAGTAGATTAGGAATTATTTATTAATTTTTCGAGATATTCAATACTTCTGAATAAATAATGTTCACCTATTTGCTGTATCAAATTTGATGAACCCCCAAATAATATTTTTTCTAAATACTTTTTTAGGATTATAAGCTCATCTTTTTTTAAGAGATTTAAAGCATGAGTGATGTTTTCTGCGGTAGGTATATTTATAATAAATTCTTCTATATTTACTGGAATATCATCATTTCTAATGCCATTGCTGATGCTATCAATAATTTTAGGCATTAAATAATTTATTCCTTCTGGTGAAAAAAAGATGAATGGTACTAAATTATGTTCATCAATAATAATTTTCTCTATTGGGGTATATTCATAATACTCAAATTCATCTTTAAATTCCTCTATTTTATAGATATTTTCTCGATAAAGTTTTTTGAACAATCCTTCTTTAGGATAATCTCTATAGGGAATTTTCAGGAAGGGCATATTTATCTCCATTATGTTAGATAACTTTTACATTTATAGTGATTTTTCCATGCGGTGTATTCGCCGAACCACAAGAGGTTGCCGTCTTTATCGGTCATCTCTCTTGGGATGCCGGTTTGGTCGCAGTAAAAGTAGTGGGTTTGTTGGCGTCTTTCGTCTTCTTCGTTGATCCGGTTGTGTACCTGTGCGTACCGCGCACACTTTACATCGAGATTGGAGGTTTCATACGGGCTACGGCTTGCTTTGAAATCTGTTTTTGAACGTAATGAACTTTTCATATGAATTCAATTGCTCAGCAGAATAATTTTCCATAATTTCAGCATTATCACTATCTGCAAGAGAAACATAAAATATTATATTTTTTATCTTATTTTTATCCATCTCAGTTAATGCTAATTTAAATCCTTCGATAATAGCATCATATACATTTGCTTGAACAACTTCAAAATCTTCATCTAATAATTTTTGAATATTATCTAAAATTTCTTGAATATTTTGGTTAAATATTTTATCAATTTCTTCGGGGACTTCACCTGTGCCTATTTCAAATTCTGAATAATACCATTTTACAAAAGAATGTTCTTCAACTGGCAGATTCTTCTTTAATTCTTTGTAATGAGAAATAGTGTTAGCAGCCCACCCCAGATATGAACAATAGTCATCAATATATAATGTATAGGCAAAAACATCATTAGAATTATATCTTTCTGATACAAATTTAAATGTCTCTGTAACTCCTTTAGATACATTCTGGATTAAATCTTGAATTATATAATTACTTAAAATACTCATTTTTATTTTCCTTTTATAAATTTTTGTTATCAATCAGTTTCTATGCACATTTACTACGTGATCCGTATTTTACAAAAACCTTACTACCAATTCTAGTTAATTGCTTGCTCATATATCTATCTGCTTGAACTTTGTTATACTTAATTTACTATTTTTTTAATTAATATGGAAGTCCTTTGGTTATGCTGTTTACAGCATAGCCTTGAGTTATATTTGTTCATATAAAGTTAAATTCTTTTCTGTGCTTTTATATATATCTGTATAGAAATAAATTCTATTATCTTTTATCTCTTTCAGATAAACCAAGTCTTCGATACCCCCAATATACTCAATTGATAAATCATCTAAATTTAATGTTGCAAGCCTAAATCCAACAAGGCAAAATCGTCTAATGAAAACTGGAATATATATTTTTCTATTGAAATACAACAAAGGCCCTCCAAAACCCTGTTCTTGAGTAATAACTTGACCGTTAATGGACAGACTTCCAACTAAGGGAGAACCTTGATTTACTTCCATCAAATCAAGGTAACTGACTTCCCATTTGTCAAAAAAATTTTTTTCTTGAAAGTCTAAAGGAGTTTCATTCAATATTTTTAACTTAGGCATTTCTAAAACTTTCCCTTTCTTTTAATTTTTTCGATTTAACTTTTTGAACCTCTTCTGAATGCACTATAAATTGTAATTCGGCGCAAAAGCATATAAATTCTCTCCACCTTCCAACCCAATCGGATCCTGATTCACAAATCGACCTACATCAGGCTCGTAATACCTGAAGAAGTTTCATGCGGGCTACTGCTTGCTGTTTATTTCTTAAGATACTTTTCTATATATCTGTATTGCTCTTGCGTACATTTAACTGAAAAAAATATTTTTCCACTTATAATACTTTGGGCAGAAAAAATATCTTTCTCATATTTGAATTTTATTTTACTTAACGGGATCATTCCTTTTCCATTTTCTTTCCCACAAAAAAGCTTATATTGTAACTCATTATTACTGATCCTTATATCTCCGCAAGTTTTTTGACTATTATATTCTGATACAACTATATTTAACCAGCCATGTTGAAAATCATAAGAGTAATGTGAAACATAAGGTAAATTAGAAGAAGAGGATACTATTAGAGATAAAATTGAATTTAAAATTGATTTCATAATTTATTTACCATTTAATTTATTAATTTTCTTAGCTAACGAAGTAGGAGTAACCCAACCAGACATTTTCATTTTCCCAGCAACTCATACACTCATCGCAACAGAAAAATAACTTATTAAAGTTAATGTTTTTTTTAATAATTAATCTTCCTTGTCCATCACATATAGGACATTCTTTAAACCAAAAATAATCAGTTTTTTTCATATTGGGTCTCCTGTAATAGATGTCTGCCTTCACATAGTCTTAAAATTTCTATTACGCAAGTTATAGCTTATACAAATTATTGTGCCAAATACCCTGTGTCATAATCTAAATCGTCAGTTTCCACAAACTCATCTAAGAAAATATATATTTCTTCTATATCTACTTGAATTGGTATGTTTATTGCATAGAAATTGACATTAAATGCTTCAAACTCACATCCAAGATCTTTTAGTTTCGTTAATATTTTATCTTTAAATTTCTGATTTTCATTAAAGAAAACAATCCGCAATGTACTATTTTGACTATGAATGATAGTTTTATCATATAATAAGTCATTTTCTTCCGTTTGTATGACGCTAACAATATCACCAAAAGAGACTTCTTTGCTATAAAAAGGAATATTATTTATTTTAAGATAGCCTTCTTCAGTCACTTCTGCCCAAACGCTTTCCATAGATACTGGAGGATAACCATCAATTACTTCTAAATTTAAAAAAAGCTTTTTCATTTTAATTACC
>ERZ772953.659-NODE-659-length-11042-cov-2.787385_pt1 | contig 11042 bp, 5 predicted proteins | sample MGYA00580685_ERZ772953 | MGnify/ENA primary metagenome ERZ772953 (study PRJEB29015, sample SAMEA2738080) | human oral metagenome | biome: human oral; feature: human-associated habitat; material: saliva | place: China | collected 2209 ...
CTTCGCCGGCGCCCGAGCGCACCGCGCTCGGCGAAGCCTTCCGCGCGCGGCGCCCAGAAGCGGGCCGCGGATCGCCCCTCCCAGGCAGTGCCCGCGCGGCGCGCGGCGCGTCCTGAGGCCGCCAAGGAGACCGAGAGCGTCGTGGGGGCCACGCGCGCCGAGAGCGCTCCGCGCGCTGAGCGCGTGGCCTCCCGGGGCACCCTCGCCTCCCTGCCCGCGCCGATGCGCCGGGGCCTCCTCTCAATGGCCGTCGTCGTGCTCCTCGCGCTTGTGGCCGCCGTCGGCATCATCGGCAGCGGGCTCATGGCCCCCGTGGAAACCTCCACCGCGACGGTCCAAGCGGGCCAGTCCCTATGGGACGTCGCCGCGGCCACCGGCGCCTCGGATGTCTCCGAGGCCATGGCCCAGATCGTGGATCTCAATGATCTCGACTCCTCGACGATCCACCCGGGGCAGACCCTCGTCGTCCCAGTCCACTGACGCCTCTCCCAGGAGTCCTGGCTGGGTGGGGGCTTCTTGCGGCGCGGGCGGTGTGCGCCTAGGCTCCACGTCACAGGCCATGCTTCAACCCCGAGGAGCCCGCGTGCACTGCCCCTTCTGCCGCCATGACGGTTCCCGTGTGGTTGACTCGCGCACCTCCGACGATGGCCTGGCCATCCGCCGTCGTCGCGAGTGCCCCGCCTGCGGCCGGCGCTACACGACGATCGAGACGGCCAGCCTGTCCATCCGCAAGCGCTCCGGCGCCGTCGAGCCCTTCTCCCGGGACAAGGTGATCGTGGGGGTGCGCCGCGCCTGCCAGGGCCGCCCCGTCTCCAACGACGACCTCGCCCTCCTGGCCCACAAGGTCGAGGAGGCCATTCGCGCCACCGGCCAGGCCATCGTCGACTCCCACGAGGTCGGCCTGGCGATCCTCGGGCCGCTGCGCGAGCTCGACGAGGTCGCCTACCTGCGCTTCGCCTCCGTGTACTCCAACTTCAACAGCCTGGAGGATTTCGAGCGGGCCATCGCCGACCTCCGCGCGGCGCACGCCGGCCAGGCCCGCGCTTGAGGCCGCTCCTCAGCGCTCGTTGATCGCGCCGACGAGCCGCTCCACCAAGGACGGCCACGTCCACCGCTCGATCATGAGCTCCCTGCCCGCGGCGCCCATCCGGGCGCGCATCTCGGCGTCGGAGAGCTGGCGGACGATCGCCTCCACGAGCGCGTCCTGGTCTCGGCCATCGACGACGTTGCCGGTCACGCCCTCCTCGACGGTCTCGGGCGCGCCGCCGCTCGTCCCCGCGATGACGGGCAGGCCCGCTGCGGAGGCCTCGAGGAAGACGATCCCCAGGCCCTCGACGTCGAGCCCCCCTCCGCGCGTGCGGCAGGGCATGGCGAAGACGTCCCCCATGGCCACATGCCCGGGCAACTCGTCGTAGGGGACCTTGCCAGTCAGGATGATGGAGTCGCGGGCGGGGGAGTGGCGCTTGAGGAGCGCCAGGCGGCGCGCGTAGGAGCCCCAGCCCACGATGACCAGGCGCGCGCCCGGGAGCCGCTCGGCCACGCGCGGCCAGGCCTCGATGAGGGAGTCCTGGCCCTTGCGGGCCACGAGCCGGGAGACGCACACGACCGTCGGGGCCTCGCCCAGGCGGTACCGCTCGCGCAGCGCGGCGCGGGCGGCGGGGTCGGGGTGGAAGCGCTCGACGTCGATGCCGCTGGGAAGGTGGGCGGTGAGGGCGCCCGCTGGCATGAAGGGGCGCAGGCGGCCGAGCGTGTACTCGGAGATGTAGGTGACGACGTCGGCGTCGCGGAAGATGCGGCGCAGGAGCTGACGCGATCCGGGCAGCATGGACCAGCCGACCTCGTGCCCGTGGGTGGTGGCGATGACACGGCTCGCCCCGGCCCTCTTCGCGGCGCGGCCGAGCAGCCCGAGCGGGGCCGCGGCGCCGAACCAGACGGTCTCGATACCTCGCTCGACGATGATCCTCTCCATCCTGCGGCGAACGTCCGGTGTGGGCAGGAGCATATGTGTGGGCATGCGCACGACGTCGAAGGGGAGCTCTGAGTCGAAGGCGCTGGCCGCCTCGGGTCCCTCCGGGGGAGTGGAGGCCAGGACAGTCAGGTCCGAGGGCGGCAGGCGGCGGGTGTAGTCGTCGAGGTAGGACTGGATCCCGCCGACGACGGGCGGGAAGTCATTCGTGACGAGGAGTGTCCGGCGCATGCCGCGAGTCTAGAAGACCTCTCCGTCGAGACCGGTCGATATCGTCATCGAGACCGGCTCCCCGTCCACAGGGATGGCTGAGACGCGCCGAGCACCACTGGCGGCCCATAGGCGATTCTCCTGCTGCCTGACCCGCGCCACCGACTGGGCGAGCACGCGGCGCACGGATGCGGTGAGCTTGCGGCGCGTCGAGAATGACAGCCCCGCGAGAAGGTTGTGCAGCAGCTGTTCGTCATCGAGCCCGCCGTACTCCCGCATGCGCTCTCGCGCGTAGTTGTCCAGCTCGCGCGGATGAATCTCCTCGATCGCGACGAAGTCGTACGGATAACGGCGGTAGCCGGTGAGACCAGCCGGATCAACGCCCTTCGGCCAGACGAAGCCATCGTGGTCGGTGAAGACTTGCGCGCTGCGGATGAGGGCGCGGATCTGCTGTTTCCTCACGCTTCGTGCCTGCTGCATGCCGAAGTCGTAGCAGACCAGGCTGAGAAGCCGCTCTCGTGCGATCGGGTACTCCTTCTCGCAGATCCGCTCTGCCGCCTCACGTACGAGCGCACGGGCCTGGGAATTCGTCGCCGTCTCGTCGAGAAGCGCGCGATCAAGGTGCTCGTTCGACTCGTAGGGAACGAAGTCGACGACTGCGCTGAGATCCCTGCGCTGCTCCGGCCACGCATGAGTCGGCGCTGCCGCGGTGGCATCCGTCACGGTGTGATCAGGCGTTGTCTCAATGCACAGCGGGGCAACAGTCGGTTCGAGCGACGTCATGAGCCGGACTTGGTCAACCCCACCTCGATCAGTCGGCCCGGTCTCATAGGTTGCGGTCAGATCAGGGAACGAGGCCGGGGCCGCAGGTGCGGGTGTGACTGTGGATGCGGGCGTGGCTTCAAGTGGGCCCGGGGCCGCGTCGTCGCCGCATGGCTCGCTGCAGTCCTGCGCATGCTCGACGGCGCCGACAAGACGGGAGACGACTGCCTCCGGGTCCTGGAGCCATTCCGGCATCCAAATCCGCTCGACCCTCGGCCAGCGCATCATGCGAGCGAGTACCCTCGTCGGCAGCACGTCGCGGTCGTAGGAGGTGCGCCGGTTCTCCCAGCCCGGACCGTCGAGCAGGACGGCCACCCGCGGCTCGTCGGGGCACTCGCCAGGGGCGAGCACCAGGTCGATGCGGAAGTCGGACAGGCCCACGTCGGAATGCACAGCCAGCCCCTGCTCGCGCAGGGCGGCCGCAATCTCCTCGCGATGTCCGTCGGGACGCGCCTGACTCGCCGCGCGCGCGGGCAGGACGCCCGTGCCGTGCTCGGCGAGCAGGAGATAGCGCTTGAGATCCTGCAAACCCGCTGAGGCGCTGCGCTCTGCGCGGAGCGAGATCGGGTCGAAGGAGCAGAAGAGGATGACCTGGGCTCGCGCCCTCGTGATGGCGACGTTGAGGCGGCGCTCGCCGCCGCTTCGATTGAGGGGCCCGAAGTTGAGCGGTACCTGCCCGTCCTCTCGCGCCGAGAAGGCCACGGAGAACAGGATCGTGTCCCGTTCATCTCCCTGGACGTTCTCGAGGTTCTTGACGAAGACTCCCTCGGCTGCGTCGAGCGAGGCGGTGATCCTCGGGTCATCGAGCTCGCGCAGGCGGGTCTCGATGAGGTCTCGCTGCTGGATGTTGAACGTCACGACCCCAACCGATGGGCCCTCGGGACCAGTGGGACCGTCGTCGAACCGGCGCCGGATCTCCTCGACGATGGCCTCAGCCTCCGCCTGGTTCGTGCGATAGGTCTTGCGCGACTGCCCGCGCGGGACGCTTCGCACGAAGTGTCCATCGACATGGCGCAGGCTGACGCCGAAGCCGTGGGGGCCGTCATCCCGCTCAGCCGCCATGGGACTCGGGAAAGAGGACAGCCTGCCCTGGTAGTACGCGGTATTGGAGAAGGCGATGAGGGACTCGACCCTGCTGCGGTAGTGCCAGGACAGCCAGAACCGTGGAACGTGGGCGGCCACGCACTCGCTGAGGATCGACTCCTCGTCGACGAGGTCGTCTTCGCCGTCGTCATCGCGTGAGAGCTCAGCGAAGGACGTCGGGGGCATCTGCTTGGAGTCCCCGCATACGACGACGCTACGACCGCGCCCCATGGCTCCGATGGCGGCGGCGACCGTGATCTGGGAGGCTTCGTCGAAGACGACCAGATCGAAGTCCTGGCGGTCTGCAGGGAAGAATCGCGCCACCGAGTCCGGAGAGACGAGGACGCATGGGGTGAGGGACGTGATGAGGTCGCCGAACTCGCCGATGAGGTCGCGGATCCTCCGCTTCTTGCGCTTGCGCTCGAGAGCGGTGCGCAGATTGGCCAGTCGTAGGCCCTCGCTCGCCAGAGCATGACCTCGGGCGATAAGAGCATCCTCGACGAGTGCCTCGGGCAGCATGCCCCGGATCTCGTCGAGCACCGCCGCGTACTGGGTCACGGTGGCGTTGTGGCGCTCGGCGTTGAACTCATCGAGTCGGCCCCGCTCCCCCTGCAACTCGAGCGTGGCGTGGATGAGACCGATTTCGAGGGCGCTGGAGGCATCCGAGGCGAGCACCTCGCCTCGCCGGAGCTGGTCGAGGCAGGAATCGAGGCCGAGGCGGCGGAACTCCACCCCGGCACTGAGGAACTCGCTCCAGCCGCGGAGGACTCGTTCTCGGCGCGGGGCGGGGATCGGCAGGAGGGCCTCGATGGCGTCCCGTCCGATGCCGACTCGGCTCAGGGCCGCCAGCCCCTCACGGGCCCGGGCGTACGCGCGCATCCATCCCGCGATTGCCGTGCGGTCCGGCCGGATCGAGCGCGCGGTGACAATGATCCGCGTCTGGCTGTGCTGCCCCGCAGCGGCGAGATGAGTCCGCTCGAGCAGTTGGCGCAGCCTGTCCCCGGAGGCTGCGGCCATGGGCCCGTCGAAGGGTGTCCAGCCATGGATCATCGCTGCGGTCCACGGCAGTAGGGACGAGTGCAGTCGGCGCAGTCGGTCACGGCGGTCGGCGAGGCTGATGAGTTCGTCGACGATGCCGAGCAGCGCGGCGGCGTTGTCGGGCATTGACTTGCCGCTGCGGTGGGCGGCGAGCCGGGCGAGTGCTTTCTCGGCCTTCTTGGACTTGCTGAAGAAGGCGTGCTTGGCGTCGATGAGGCTCTCTCTGACCTCGCCGAGAGGCTCGTCGAGGACGCTCTCCCGGTAGTAGGTGAGGGCCGGGCGCGGGTCAATGGCCTCGGCGTCGAGCTGTTGGAGGAGCCACTGGGCGTCGCGCACCCATGATGGATCTGCGATGAGGTCGAGGACGCGAGTGTCGAGGACAGGGTCCTCGAGGATGAGGGCAGCAGTCTCCAACTCAGAGTCCGGCATCGTCTCGACGGCTGCTAGGAGCTCGTCGTCGCTGCTCGAGATGACGCTGTCCCAGCGTGCGGTGGCGGCGAGGACCTCAGAGAGGGAGACGTCGTCGAGAGGCTGGGAGATCACGGGCTCGGAGCCGACGAGCACGTCGCGGTAGCGGTCCAGGAGCATACTGACGGATGGGATGCTCGTGCGCAGACCGGCAACGTCGTCGTCCGTCATCGCAGCGAGTCGCTCGGGCGTGATCGTGAGGCTCCCGACGCGGTGGCCGGAGTATGCGATCTCAGCGGTTCGGGCGCCGTAGAAGGACATGCCGCTCTGGCTGCGCCCGTGGAGGGAGGAGCGATACTCGGCGAGTCTGGCGCTGTCGGCTCCAGCCAGAGCCCTCCGGGACTGCAGGGTGATGCGATCCGGGTGAGCCTCGAGATCCATCGCGGCGAGGATCTTCCGGCGCACGGCGTCCGGGGACTGCTTGCGGTCGTGGAGGTCCAGGAGGAGCCCGCCGACGCCTGCGTCGCGCAGGCGCCTGGCCACGACCTCGAGCGCCGCCTGCTTCTCAGCGACGAAGAGGACCTTGCGGCCTTCCGCGATGGCACTGACGATCACGTTGGTGATCGTCTGGGACTTGCCGGTGCCGGGCGGGCCCTCGACGACGATCGAGCGCCCGCTGAGAGCCTGGGCGACAACCTCGGCCTGCGAGGCGTCGGCCGCCACCGGGAGCCGGGGCAGGAGCTGCTCGAGGCCGACCACCGGGGCATGCGCCTGTGGGTCGGCGAACTCCTGGTCGGGCGTCTCGATGAGGTGGCGGACGAGGGGGTTGCGGGCGATCTCCTTCCATGACTCCTCAAGGTCCTTCCACAGCCGGAAGGTGCCGAACTGGAAGATGCCGAGGTACGTGGTCGCCTCGACGTGGAAGGGCAGACGGTTCTCCGCGAGTACTCGGCGCACGATCTCGAAGAGGCCTGGAAGGTCCAGGCCGGCGGCATCCTCCTCCGGCTCGCTCAGCTCCGTGAGTTCGAGGCCGAGATCGATCCTGAGACGCTCGACGAGGGAATAGTTAGGGGTGGTTGTGCCCGAGGGGTCGATCCGTAGGCGGAAGGGACTGCGGGCTGAGCGGCGCTCCAGGTCGACCGGGATGAAGACGAGAGGAGAACGGATGGTCTTGCCGCCCGTCTTCCAGATGAGTGAGCCGAGCGCGAGATAGAGGTTGTTGGCGCCGGTCTCCTCGGCGAGAGTCCTAGCGTTGGAGCGCAGACGGCGCAGGATGGGGTCGTAGGCGTCCGCGCCCAAGTCGACCTCGACCTCGCGATGGTCCGCCAGTAGCGGGGCGAGCTGCGGAGGATCGAGCTCCGTGCGGAAGAGGCCACCGATGCGGCGCACCTCGGCGGCCCGCTCACCGGCGGGTCTCAGTGTGATGTCACGCCCGGTATTCACGAGGTCCTCGAAGGACCCGATAACCGCCTCGGGCACCGCGAGCTCGACGATCTTGTGGCTGCGTATCGCGCTATCCGAGCAGTTGATGAGGCGGTTGCGCGGGCTGAGATCGAGGAGCCGCGCCTTCCAGGCCTCGACCCGATCCGGGGCCTTGGCCCGCGTGGAACGAGGTCGGGCGGGCTTGAAGAGTTCGTCGGGCAGTAGGACGTGTTCGGCCGCGGTGCGGCGACATAGGTGCTCTCAACGACCTCACCGTCCTCGTTACGGCTCCTCAACGGCATGGGGACGACCCCGCGCTCGCGGGCCGCCCGCACAGGGATCACGACATCGATCTCGGCGGCGTCGACGCCGATGAGCCGACGGGCTGCTTGATGGAGCTGGTCAGCGGTGGCTGAGGCCTCGCCGGTGAGGAGAGTCGTCTCGACCAGGCGGATCTCTCCGAGGTCGATCTGGTTGAGCAGTTTCCACCCGGGCATCGAGAGATCTTCGGAGATGTGGTGCTGCGTGCGCCAGTAACCGAGGAGGGCGTGGCCCGGAAGAAGGATGATCAGCGGCTCGATCTCGAGGTACTCCAGAGCGCTCGCCAGGAGGATCGTGGTGTCGAGGCAAGTGCCGAGACGGTTGTCGAGCACGTCTTCCGCAGTGCGCACCCGCTGTCCCGATTCGCCCCAGCTCGTCGGCGGAACCGCGTAGGCCACCTCGGCGTCCTGGATGGCGCGGCAGACTGCTGCGACGATGGAGCTCACCCTCGCGGGGCCGCCCTCATAGCCGTTGAGGGACGTCGATCCTGTGGCCGTGCCGAGCAACTGAGCGGCGTGGGAGCAGAGCGCCGCGAGCCTGGGCTGCTGAGGCTGGACGAAAGCGGTCAACGTGGCAGCAGCCTCCGAGGGGCGGCCTCGCATCACCCACTGGCGCGGAGTGAGGACATCCGGTCCATCGAAGAGGAGATCGCGTCGCGCGCCTGCCGACTCGAGGAGCAGATGAAGATGCGAGGGGCTCTGGGCGTCGACCTGAAGCAGGGCTGCTCGCTCCGGGAGGACGCTGACTGTGAGGGCTTCCCCCTCCGCGCCGAGCCGAGTCAGGATGACAGGACGACCGGAGGCGACACTCTCGCTATCAACCTCGACGCTGACGGTGACGCGGACGTCCTCGAGGGGAACCCACTGCCGAGCCCCTCGCTCATCGAGGTCGGCACCGTGGTCATCGACCGGCCGCAGATGGATGGTCACGGACAGGTGCCACCCGGCGACGGCGTGGGCATAGGAAACGACCGGGGGAGCATCGACGGAGATCGCGAGGAAGTCGAGGTCAGTCCCAGTCGGCCGTGGCAGGGGCGGTGGCTCGGCCACGACGCGAACCGTCTCGTCGTGGGCAGGGGACAGCGGGTCGGAGACGGCCGGCTCCTGGAGAGAACCTGCTCGGGGAGCGTCCAAAGGCTCGACAGAAGACTTGGAGCCGGAGGGGGGCTCCGCCCCCGACGTCTCCATCCTGGGTCCGGCAGCCGCATAAGCCGCGAGTTCCTGCGAGACCCGGTCGGATGCCTTGACATCCCCGATGATCCGGAGGATCTCAACGATCCCGCTCAATGCTGTCAGCATCTCGGAGCGATCAAGCCCAGCGCCGTGAGCGAGCCGGTCGCGCACGATCTGGATGTCATGAATCCTGCCGTGCAGGCCCTGTTCGGCGCTGAGGATCGACTTGCCGCTCCTGTCTTGCCCGGTCAGGACGAAGAACTGAGTGGAGAGATCGTTGAGGTCGACGTTCCCCGGCACGCCGTCCCACAGCGCCGGGGACAACCAGCTCCGGTCCGGATACTCGTCTGCCAGGCGCCGACGGACGTAGGGTCCGAGGCTTTCCGCGAGGACCTGAAGGACGATGTGGAAGATAGGCTGCCGATCATCGGGCACGGGATGGTCCTAGCGCTCGGGAATGGGTGTGCATAGTTTCGCACGCCAACCCCCTCTGGAGCAGCGGGCGTCGGAGGACATGGGTGGGCTTCCGGGGCGGCGCCACCGCCTCCGATCGGTCCGGCGGCATCGCACGACCGGTCTCGTTGCCCGTATCGACTGGTTTCGATGGCGTTTTCGACCGGTCTCGGCGGAAGGTGGGGAGGGGTCAGCCCTCGTCGGCGGTGCGCAGGATCTCGGAGAGGCGTCGGGCGGCGGCCATGACCACGGCGCCGTGCATCCGGCCCGGCTGGCGGCCCATCCGCTCGATCGGCCCGGAGATCGACACCGCGGCGATCACCTTGCCGCTCGCGCCCCGCACGGGGGCTGAGACCGAGGCGACGCCCGGCTCGCGCTCGCCCACGGACTGCGCCCAGCCGCGCCGGCGCACCGCGGAGAGCATCGTGGCGTTGAAGCGCGCCCCCACCAGGCCCCGGTGCAGCCTGTCCGGCTCCTCCCAGGCCAGCAGCACCTGCGCCCCCGAGCCTCCCAGCATGGACATCGTCGCCCCCACCGGGATCGAGTCGCGCAGGCCGATCGGGCGCTCGGCGTTCGCCACGCACACGCGCACATCGCCCTGGCGCCGGTAGAGCTGGGCGGACTCATGCGTCTTGTCCCGCAGCGCCGCCAGCACCGGGCCGGCGGCCGTGAGCAGGTGGTCCTCGCCGGCGGCCGAGGCGAGCTCGGTCAGGCGCGGCCCGAGGATGAAGCGCCCCTGGGAATCGCGCGCGACCAGGCGGTGGTACTCCAGCGCGACGGCGATGCGATGGGCCGTCGGCCGGGCCAGGTGGGTGGAGGAGACGAGCTGGGCGAGAGTCGCCGGGCCCGCTTCCAAGGCACTCATGACGAGGGCGGCCTTGTCGATGACGCCCACACCGCTGCTGCTCTCTGACTCCAAGGCTTCGTCCATACTCTGATACTGCCATCCCGAGGGGTGAGACCTCAAGTATCGTCGAGAATCCACGGCAACGGTGTGTCGCGAAAGACAGTGACCAGCAGAGACTGAAGGGATAGCGCGATGGGAATGACCCTCGCCGAGAAGGTGTGGCGGGACCATGTGGTCAAGCAGGGGGCGGACGGAGCCCCGGACCTGCTCTACATCGACCTCCACCTCGTCCACGAGGTGACCAGCCCGCAGGCCTTCGAGGGACTGCGCCTGGCCGGGCGCCCGGTGCGCCGCCCCGAGCTGACCATCGCCACCGAGGACCACAACACCCCCACCCTCGACATCGACCTGCCGATCGCCGACGTCACCAGCCGCGCTCAGATCGAGACCCTGCGCGCCAACTGCGCCGAGTTCGGGGTGCGGCTGCACTCCCTGGGGGACGCCGACCAGGGGATCGTCCACGCCGTCGGTCCGCAGCTGGGTCTGACCCAGCCCGGCATGACCGTGGTCTGCGGCGACTCCCACACCTCCACCCACGGCGCCTTCGGGGCCCTCGCCTTCGGCATCGGCACCAGCCAGGTCGAGCACGTGCTCGCCACCCAGACCCTGCCCATGGCCCCCTTCAAGACCATGGCCATCACCGTCAACGGCTCACTCCCCGCCGGCTCGACCGCGAAGGACATCATCCTCGCGGTCATCGCCAAGATCGGTACCAACGGGGCCCAGGGGCACGTCATCGAGTACCGCGGCCGCGCCATCGAGCAGCTCTCGATGGAGGCCCGCATGACGATCTGCAACATGAGCATCGAGGGCGGCGCCCGCGCCGGCATGATCGCCCCCGACCAGACCACCTTCGACTACCTCGCCGGCCGCCCCCACGCCCCCCAGGGCGCCGACTGGGACGCGGCCCTGGAGTACTGGCGCACCCTGCGCACCGACGACGACGCCGCCTTCGACACCGAGGTGGTCCTCACCGCCGCCGACATCGAGCCCTTCGTCACCTGGGGCACCAACCCCGGCCAGGGCCTGCCCATCTCCGCCCGCGTGCCCGTGCCCGGGGACATCGCCGACGAGACCGAGCGCCGCGCCGCCGAGCGGGCCCTGGAGTACATGGACCTCGCCCCCGGCACGCCCCTGCGGGACATCGCCGTGGACACCGTCTTCCTCGGCTCGTGCACCAACGGGCGCATCGAGGACCTGCGCGCCGCCGCCGAGGTCATGCGGGGGCGCCGGATCGCCG
>ERZ772953.661-NODE-661-length-11030-cov-26.866606_pt1 | contig 11030 bp, 9 predicted proteins | sample MGYA00580685_ERZ772953 | MGnify/ENA primary metagenome ERZ772953 (study PRJEB29015, sample SAMEA2738080) | human oral metagenome | biome: human oral; feature: human-associated habitat; material: saliva | place: China | collected 2209 ...
GACAGAGTTAGAACGCCTTCAAGCAGAAAACGAGTATCTGAGAGCGGAGAATGCTATCCTAAAAAAGTTGAGAGAACTTCGCTTGAAGGAGGAAAAAGAGAAAGAAGAAAGACAGAAATTGTTCAAGAATTAATCACTGATTTTTCGTTAGATATTCTTCTAAAAACCATTAAACTCGCTCGTTCGACCTACTACTATCATTTGAAACAGCTAGACAAACCAGATAAGGATCAAAAGCTTAAAACTGAAATTCAAGCTATTTTTACCGAACACAAAGGAAATTACGGATATCGTCGAATTCATTTAGAATTAAGAAATCGTGGTTATGTGGTCAATCATAAAAGAGTTCAACGCTTGATGAAAGTGCTCAATTTACAAGCTAGAATCCGCAAGAAACGCAAGTATTCTTCTCATAAAGGAGATGTTGGCAAGAAAGCAGACAACCTTATTCAACGCCAATTTGAAGCAGCTAAACCAATGGAAAAGTGCTATACGGACGTGACAGAATTTGCCATTCCAGCAAGCGCTCAAAAGCTTTACTTATCTCCAGTTTTAGATGGTTTTAACAGCGAAATCATCGCTTATAATCTTTCTTGTTCGCCTAATTTAGAACAAGTAAAAACGATGTTGGAACAGGCTTTCACAGAAAAGCGCTACGAGAATACAATTCTCCATAGTGACCAAGGCTGGCAATACCAACACGATTCTTATCATCGCTTCTTAGAGAGTAAGGGAATTCAGCCATCTATGTCACGTAAAGGTAACAGCCCAGACAACGGCATGATGGAGTCCTTCTTTGGCATTCTGAAATCGGAAATGTTTTATGGATATGAGAAGTCATTTCAGTCGCTTAATCAATTGGAACAAGCCATTGTAGATTATATTGATTACTACAACAATAAACGCATTAAGGTAAAATTAAAAGGACTCAGTCCTGTGCAATACAGAACTAAATCCTTCGGATAAATTAATTGTCTAACTTTTTGGGGTCAGTACATTATGGACCTCTAGCTTTTTTAGTTTTGAGTAGTTTTCTTATTATATTTTAAGAAGTTGTTGGTTATGAGTACTAATCCCATATCAATTCTCACTTGACGCTTACCTCTCAGATTACATCTCTTGTAACCCAAACAGGCCTTTATCTACCCAAATACAGGTTCCACATCAATCTTACGTTGAGCAAAAATCTGTCTACCTTGGGGAGATAAAAGTGTCTGACATTCTTTCATTTTTAAGTCTTGATATCATTCGGTCATATATAGTCCCTTTTGAGGGGCTGATTCATGTTCATCAGCGTAGTAAACCTTGATTTCCTGTTGAAACTCTGCCTGTGTTTTCTGATATTTAATATGGTAAAAACTATAGCACCAATCGTCAGGATATGTGTAGCTATCCTCCTTGTCATTATAGTACCAATTCGCTAAGTTTCTAGCCGACTGTTTATACCCTTTTTTCTGTTCCTTATCAAACTTGGCATATTTATACTCAACTGTTTTCAAAAAGCAACGACAAAGCCGTTGCTTTTTTTGGAGATGCTTGGTGATACGAATTGATGTGAAAAAGGGAACACTAATCGGTGCTCCCTTTATCTATACTCCGCCAGTAGGACTCGAACCTACGACATCATGATTAACAGTCATGCGCTACTACCAACTGAGCTATGGCGGATAAAATAGTCCGTACGGGATTCGAACCCGTGTTACCGCCGTGAAAAGGCGGTGTCTTAACCCCTTGACCAACGGACCATCTATCTGTAGCAGATATAACCATTATATCAATTTCTTACTAATTGTCAATTACTTTTGAGACTTTTTCTCCAAAATATCTCTCAACTTTCTCATTTTTAATCTTGAAATAGGACAACGGTGATCCTCATAGAAAATAATTTCCATATTTTTTCGATCAATTTCTCTAATATTACCTATATTTACCAAAAATGACTTATGTGGAGAATAAAATCGTTGATTTTTTTGATCTTTTTCCTGTATATCTGTCATTGTTCCATAAAATTCTTTTGCAAAATTCTTACCAATAATTCGCAATTTATGAGAGACTCCTGTTGTTTCAATATACAAAATATCATGGTAAGGAATTTTTAAATTATTTCCCTTATAACTGTAGTCAAAATAATCTACAACATTCTCATTTTCAAGTAACATACTCTTTGTATAAAAGATATTCTGTTCAATACGTTTCTTAAATAATTCATCATTTATATCCTTATCAACAAAGTCTAAAGCTGAAACCTGATATTTATATGTTAAAGTCGCAAACTCTGATCTACTAGTGATGAAAACAATAATAGCATAAGGATTGTGCTGACGAATAAACTGTGCAACTTCTAATCCTTTTTTATCAATTCCATGAATATCAATATCTAAAAAATAGAGTTGATTTACTTCATCGTTCTCAATGTATTCTTTAAATTCACGAACTTTTCCTGTAGTTCTATATGAAATTGGAATATTATACTCCCTAGATATCTCATCGAGAAGTGTCTCTAATCTGACTTGATGTTCAATAACATCCTCTAAAATTAAAACTTTCATTCAAACTCCCTCTTAAACCTAATAACTTGCCTAAAAGTACTATTTTCCATCTCTGTTTCCAAAATAATATTTTTATACTTGTTCAATATTTCCTTCACATTATTTAGACCTATTCCTCTATTTTCTCCCTTGGTAGAGAAACCTAATTCAAATAAATTTTCCAGATGAGTAGGAGTAACTTGACATGAATTCTGAATTACGATAACTGTTTCAGATTCCATTTTAATTACTGCTACTTCTATTTGCTTTTTATAACTCTCGGTAGATCCTTCGACCGCATTGTTCAATAAAATGCTCATAATTCGAACCAAATCTAATAGTTCAATTTGGAGATTCGTAATTGTGTCTTTTACTTCAAGTGTAAATTCTACACCATTATTTCGGGCATAAACAATTGACTGAGCAATCAAGCTTCGTAAAGCTGAATCCTCTATATTATTTAAATCAAAGTAAGTATATTTATCTGAACGTAACTTTAGATTGGCTTTGACCAAAACTTCATTGTAAACTCTATCAATTTCTTGTAAATTACCACTATCAATAGCCATTTGCATACAAACTAACATACCGGCATAATCATGGCGAAATCCACGTATTTCGTTATACAAACCAACAATCTCATCTGTATAATTCTGTAAGTGCCTTTGTTCAAATTTTTTCTGATTCAAAGCAATTTCTTTTTCTATCTTATCTTTATGGGAATTCATTGCAAAGAAAGTCAAGAGTAAACAAATAAAAACAATTGATGATAAAATACTTCCAAAACTATTTAAGTGAGCAATTGTACTTACTATATCTGAAATAAAGGATAAAATATATAATAAAATAAATGTAAGTAGTACTTTCTTTAAAAAAGGATACATGTAATCTCTATCAAAATAATTTAATTCCAAACGAAAATATGTAATAATCTTGTCTATTATAAAATAAGAGATTAAATTGATTATAAAAAAGAATATTGGTTCATACTGTTGTACAAGTAGATCTCCTGTAATAGATGATGAAGTGATAGACAAAAAAGTATGAGTACTTTGATAAAGTAATGAAAATAATATACTTAAAAATATATTTTTTGAGTTATTAAACTTTTTTATAAATTTAAAATAGAAATAAAATATAATTGGATAAACATTAGTTAATGCATAATATATAATTAAAATAAAACTATGAGAATTAAACGAAAAAAAGAAATAAAAATAAATTATTTGAACAAATAGTATTATAAAACCTAATATACATTTTTCTTTTTTTGAAACCTTACAAATTTTACTATAAATCTTACATATTAAAATACACGTTAATAACGTATCTATTATTCCTACTATAATTTCCATTTTTTATTTACACTCCTTATCTTATTTATAAACCTATTGTACAAAATGAAAATCCTTTTTAGAAGAAAATCTCTCAACTGTCGTTTTTTTATCCTGAAATGTACTTTAAAAAAAGAGTCTGGGACAATAGTGTCTTAATTCTATCAAAAAAACAACGGTTTTATGCCGTTGCTATTTACATGGTTGAGATAGACTTAATAAAATAGAATTGCTCAATAAAACATTTAGAAAGTCTATCTCATGCACATTAAATATAACACAAATCAGACAACTTTACCACTATAACTTGCTTGTGTCTTGACCCAAGACCACTTCGTCTTCACTATCGAACAAGAAACTTTTGATGGTCGTAACAGCTTTTATAAAATCGATCCAGATACCACATTTATGAGAATGAAGGAGAATCATATGAGAAATGAACAACTCAAACCTAGCTACAACTTAAAAATAGCTACTGAAAATCAGTTCTTCCTTCACTATGACATCTATCCAAATTCAACAGATACCAGAACGCTGTTGTCTTTTTTAGAAATCTATCCACATGAGTTAAAACGAGTTGTCGCCGATGTGTGATACAGCAGCGAGAAGAATCTTCTCACCTTGAATAGAATGGAGGTTGAACACTTGATTAAATATAATCTTTTTGATAAGGAACAGAAGAAAAAATACAGAGAATCTGATAGAAATTTGAATAATTGAACTTACGATGAAGGAGTTGATTCCTACACCCAGCTAGAGGGTTGGGTATACCAGTTTGATTACCTCAAACACAACCATACCACGACAGATTTTAAGTAAGAAATCAGGGGTTATAAGGCAGAACAATCTAAATTAGCTTCACAAAAAGGGCTCTATGTGAATGAGAGGTATCAGATTTTAAAAGAAAAGCAAGCGCTTTTATCTGACAAGGGCATTCACATCTTTGCCCAACGCAAGGGAAATGTGGAATCTGTTTTTGATTAGATAAAGGCTTGTTTGGATTACAAACGGTGTAATCTCTGAGGCAGACAATAGGTTAAAATTGACATGGGATTGGTTCCCATACCAATAATCTTCTGAAATATAACAAGAAATTAATGAAGAACTGACAGAGAGCCTCACATCAAATGTGAATCTCTCTGTTACTAGCTGAGAAATCTTTTTGTCTCAAACTTTTCAGAACGTTGACAAACTCCTAAAAATATAACAATCTGAATAAACTTACGTAATATGACAAGGTATTAAACTTTTAGAAACGTTGATATTTCAATGTTTCTAAGAGTTTTTTTATTTTTATCATAAAAAAGATTGAAGAAAACTATCCAAAATGAACTTTTTCTTCAATCTGAAGCTGGGAAATTTCCCAGCTTTTAAAACTATACTGATCCCAGCAGGATTCGAACCTGCGACCGTTCGCTTAGAAGGCGAATGCTCTATCCAGCTGAGCTATGAGACCTAACATAACTATTTTATCAAAAATTCAAATGAAAGTCAATTTTCTATTTATGATAAGGTGAACCCTGTTGGATTGTGAAAGCGCGATAAATTTGTTCAACAAGGACTAGTCTCATTAACTGATGAGGCAAGGTTAAACGGCCAAAACTGACAGAAAGATTGGCTCTCTTTTTTACATCCTGTGCTAACCCCAGACTCCCACCAATAATAAAGGTAAGTGTCGAAAATCCTTTTATAGATGCTTCCTCTAACTGTTTACTAAATTCTTCTGATGATAAAATTTTTCCTTCTATTGCTAAAACAATAACAAAATCACGATCAGCAACCTTAGATAAAATTCTCTGACCTTCTATTTCTAAAATTTTTTGGTTTTCAGATTCACTAGCCTTATCTGGTGTTTTTTCATCTGATAGTTCAATCATTTCAAGATTAGCAAAACGAGAAATCCGTTTCGTATACTCTGCAATCCCATCTCTTAGATACTTTTCTTTCAGTTTTCCAACTGTTACCACTTTAATTTTCATGATTCTATTCTAACATATTCTTAGATTTTTCACATCTTATTCACAAAAAAGAAAGTTTAAATTTATTTATAAAACCACAGTTTTTGGAAGTTATCCACAATCTGTGAAAAACTTTTGTTTTTAAGTTATAATTAAGCTAGTCAGTTTATACTTTCAGTAATTTCAAACATATGGAGGCAAATATGAAACATTTAAAAACATTTTACAAAAAAGGGTTTCAATTATTAGTCATTATCGTCATTAGCTTTTTTAGTGGAGCCTTGGGTAGCTTTTCAATAGCTCAACTAACTCAAAAAAGTAGTGTAAGCAACTCTAACAACAATAGTACTATTACACAAACTGCCTATAAGAACGAAAATTCAACAACACAGGCTGTTAATAAAGTAAAAGATGCCGTTGTATCCGTTATAACTTATTCAGCAAATAGACAAAATAGCGTATTTGGCAATGATGAGACTGATACAAATTCTCAGCAAATCTCTAGTGAAGGATCTGGGGTTATTTATAAAAAAAATGACAAAGAAGCTTATATTGTCACAAATAATCACGTTATAAATGGTGCCAGCAAAGTAGATATTCGTTTATCAGATGGAACTAAAGTACCTGGAGAAATCGTCGGAGCTGATACTTTCTCTGATATTGCTGTCGTCAAAATCTCTTCAGAAAAAGTGACAACAGTAGCTGAGTTTGGTGATTCTAGTCAGTTAACCGTAGGAGAAACTGCTATTGCTATTGGTAGCCCGTTAGGTTCTGAATATGCAAATACTGTCACTCAAGGTATCGTATCTAGTCTCAATCGAAATGTATCTTTAAAATCTGAAGATGGGCAAGCCATTTCTACAAAAGCCATCCAAACTGATACTGCTATTAACCCAGGTAACTCTGGTGGCCCACTAATCAATATTCAAGGACAGGTTATCGGAATTACCTCAAGTAAAATTGCCACAAATGGAGGAACATCTGTAGAAGGCCTTGGTTTCGCAATCCCTGCAAATGATGCTATCAATATTATTGAACAGTTAGAAAAGAACGGAAAAGTGACGCGTCCAGCTTTGGGCATCCAAATGGTCAATCTCTCAAATATTAATACAAGTGATATTAGAAGACTGAATATTCCAAGCAATGTAACATCTGGTGTAGTTGTTCGTTCTGTGCAAAGTAATATGCCTGCCAATGGTCACCTTGAAAAATACGATGTTATTACAAAAGTAGATGACAAAGAGATTGCTTCATCAACAGACTTACAAAGTGCTCTTTACAATCATTCTATCGGAGACACCATTAAGATAACTTACTATCGTAACGGTAAAGAAGAAACTACATCTATTAAACTTGACAAGAGTTCAGGTGATTTAGAATCTTAATTGACATCTATGTAAAGAAAGCTTTACATAAGAGAAAAGATGTGTTAGTGTAGAATCATGGAAAAATTTGAAATGATTTCTATCACAGATATACAAAAAAATCCCTATCAACCTCGAAAAGAATTTGATAGAGAAAAACTACATGAACTAGCACAGTCTATCAAAGAAAATGGGGTCATTCAACCGATTATTGTTCGTCAATCTCCTGTTATTGGTTATGAAATCCTTGCAGGAGAGAGACGCTATCGGGCTTCACTTTTAGCTGGTCTAACGTCTATCCCAGCTGTTGTTAAACAGCTTTCAGACCAAGATATGATGGTCCAGTCCATCATTGAAAATTTACAAAGAGAAAATTTAAATCCAATAGAAGAAGCACGCGCCTATGAATCTCTCGTAGAGAAAGGATTTACCCATGCTGAAATTGCAGATAAAATGGGCAAGTCTCGTCCATATATCAGCAACTCCATTCGTTTACTTTCCTTGCCAGAACAGATCCTTTCAGAAGTAGAAAATGGCAAACTATCACAGGCACACGCACGTTCGCTAGTTGGATTGAATAAAGAGCATCAAGAATATTTTTTTCATCTCATACTAAAAGAAGAAATTTCAGTTAGGAAATTAGAATCTCTTCTTTCAGAAAAAAAGAAGAAACAGAGAAATACGGATTATTTCATACAAAATGAAGAAAATCAATTGAAAAAATTATTAGGATTAGATGTAGAAATTAAATTATCTAAAAAAGACCATGGAAAAATTATTATCTCTTTTTCTAATCAAGAAGAATACGATAGAATTATCAACAGCCTGAAATAAGGCTGTTCTTTTATTTTTTCATTTCACAAGGTTATCCACTATTTTTTCTATTTTAAATCCTTTATAATCAAGATATTTACCACTTTTCCCCAACTTGTGGATAAAACTTAGTAACATTGTGGATTATTATTCACAAGTTGGGGAAAATCTTTCTCATTGCAGCTACCTAAGCTGTGGAAAAATATTGCTAGCTATGGTAAAATAAATCTAGTACAGAAGTTAAATCCACGTAAGTAAAGGAGGTTTAAAATTTGAAAGAAAAACAGTTTTGGAATCGTATATTGGAATTTGCACAAGAAAGATTGACACGATCCATGTATGATTTCTATGCTATTCAGGCTGAGCTAATCAGGGTAGAAGAAAATGTTGCCACTATATTCCTTCCAAGATCTGAGATGGAAATGGTATGGGAAAAACAACTGAAAGATATTATTGTAGTAGCCGGATTTGAAATTTATGATGCTGAAATCAGTGCACATTATGTTTTCACTAAACCTCAAGTTACCACAATCTCACAAGTTGAACAATTGTCAAATTCCGCAATTTATGACTATAGTCCAAAGTTAACAACTATTCCTTATTCTGATACTGGATTAAAAGAGAAGTATACCTTTGATAATTTTATCCAAGGTGATGGAAACGTTTGGGCAAAGTCTGCTGCTTTAGCTGTTTCAGAGGATTTAGCCTTGACCTATAACCCTCTTTTTATATATGGAGGTCCAGGTCTAGGTAAGACTCACCTATTAAATGCTATTGGTAATGAAATTCTAAAAAATATTCCTGATGCGCGTGTTAAATATATTCCTGCTGAAAGTTTTATTAATGACTTTCTAGATCACTTAAGATTAGGAGAAATGGAAAAGTTTAAAAAAACATACCGTAGCCTTGATCTTTTATTGATTGATGATATCCAATCTCTAAGTGGTAAAAAAGTCGCAACACAGGAAGAATTTTTCAATACATTTAATGCTCTTCATGACAAGCAAAAACAAATTGTCCTAACCAGTGACAGAAGTCCCAAACATTTGGAAGGTCTTGAAGAAAGACTTGTCACGCGCTTTAGTTGGGGATTAACCCAACACATTACACCTCCTGATTTTGAAACACGTATTGCCATTCTACAAAGTAAAACTGAACATTTGGACTACAATTTCCAAAGCGATACTTTAGAATACCTAGCAGGGCAATTTGATTCCAATGTTCGTGATCTCGAAGGGGCAATCAATGATATCACTTTAGTTGCTAGAGTAAAGAAAATTAAAGATATTACGATTGATGTTGCTGCAGAAGCTATTAGAGCTCGAAAACAAGATGTCAGTCAAATACTTGTCATTCCAATTGATAAAATTCAAACTGAAGTTGGTAATTTCTATGGAGTTAGTGTCAAAGAAATGAAGGGAAGTAGACGTCTTCAAAATATTGTTTTAGCACGTCAAGTAGCAATGTATCTTTCTAGAGAACTAACAGACAACAGCCTTCCGAAAATAGGGAAAGAGTTCGGAGGTAAAGATCATACCACAGTTATTCATGCTCACGCAAAAATTAAATCTTTGATAGAAGATGATGATAATTTACGTTTAGAAATAGAATCAATTAAAAAGAAAATTAAGTAACTTGTGAATAACTTTTACTTTTCACTCTTTTTTATCCACATTTTTTAAACAAATTGAAACACTTGGTATAACTATCTCTACTCTAGTTTTCCACAGATTTCACAGACACTATTATTACTATTATCATTCTAATACTAAAAATAAATAAAGGAGACCCCATGATTCATTTCTCAATTAATAAGAATTTATTTCTACAAGCCTTGAATACAACAAAAAGAGCTATTAGCTCAAAAAATGCTATTCCCATTTTATCGACTATAAAAATTGATGTTACCAACGAAGGTGTTACTTTGATTGGTTCAAATGGTCAAATTTCAATTGAAAATTTTATTTCTCAAACAAATGAAGATGCTGGTTTACTAATTACTTCCTTAGGTTCTATTCTTCTTGAAGCTTCTTTCTTTATCAATGTCGTATCTAGTCTCCCTGATGTGACACTTGATTTTAAAGAAATTGAGCAAAAACAAATTGTCTTGACAAGTGGAAAATCAGAAATTACTCTAAGAGGAAAAGATAGCGAACAATATCCACGAATTCAAGAAATTTCAGTAAGTACTCCATTAGTGCTAGAAACTAAGTTACTGAAAAAAATTATCAATGAAACAGCTTTTGCAGCAAGCATACAAGAGAGTCGTCCAATTCTAACAGGTGTTCATTTTGTGTTGAGCCAACACAAGGAATTAAAAACAGTTGCTACGGACTCTCATCGTCTCAGTCAGAAAAAATTGACTCTTGAAAAAAATAGTGATGATTTTGATGTTGTTATTCCAAGTCGTTCTCTAAGAGAATTTTCATCAGTATTTACAGATGATATTGAAACAGTTGAGATTTTCTTCTCAAATAACCAAATCCTCTTTAGAAGCGAAAATATTAGCTTTTATACACGTCTTTTAGAAGGAAATTATCCTGACACAGATCGTTTGATTCCAACAGAATTCAATACGAAAGTTACTTTTGATGTTGTTAAATTACGACAATCGATGGAGCGTGCTCGTCTTTTATCAAGTGCGACTCAAAATGGTACTGTTAAGCTTGAAATTAAAGATGGACTTATTAGCGCTCATGTTAACTCTCCAGAAGTTGGTAAGGTAAACGAAGAAATCGATAGTGAGAAGGTTAGTGGTGATGATTTGACAATTAGTTTTAACCCTACTTACTTGATTGATTCTCTTAAAGCTTTAAATAGCGAAAAAGTCACTATTAGTTTTATTTCAGCTGTTCGTCCGTTTACTTTGATTCCAGCAGATACGGATGAAGATTTTATACAGCTCATTACACCAGTTCGTACAAATTAATTTAAAGAGGTTGAGTCTAGCTCGCCTCTTTTATGATATAATCGAAAAAGAAAAGGAGAGTAGTATGTATCAAGTTGGAAATTTTGTTGAAATGAAAAAACCAC
>ERZ772953.662-NODE-662-length-11017-cov-2.027550_pt1 | contig 11017 bp, 4 predicted proteins | sample MGYA00580685_ERZ772953 | MGnify/ENA primary metagenome ERZ772953 (study PRJEB29015, sample SAMEA2738080) | human oral metagenome | biome: human oral; feature: human-associated habitat; material: saliva | place: China | collected 2209 ...
CCCAACGCTCCTACTATGGGGCGCTACTGACTGCCGGGGTGCGTATCTTTCTCTACCCCTCCCCCACGGTTTTGCACGCCAAATACATGACCGTGGATAACGAAGTGGGGGTGATCGGCTCTTCCAATATGGATTCACGCTCATTCATGCTCAACTATGAGCTGATGCTGCTGTGTTTCGGGGGCGATCTTGACGACAAGCTGCGCGCTAATGACGCCAAATATCGCTCCCTGAGCCACGAGCTAACCAGCCAGGAATGGGCGCGCGAGCCGCGTCACCGCCGCTGGGTGGATAACGCCTGCCGCCTGGCTGCGGCAGTTTTGTAAAGGCGCAAAGCCCCCGCGAGCGCAGCTGCGCCTCAAGCTGCCGCGCGGCGTCTGGCTGCAGCGGTTTTGTAAAGCAAGCCGTGGCCGGGGGCTAGCAGCCAGGCCAGGGCAAATATTGCGCCCAGCACCAACACAATTGTGGCGCCTGTGGGTAAATCAGCTGACCAGCTCAAATACACTCCCAGCAGGCTCCCTAGGGCGCCTAACAGCGGGCCCATAATCATCATGGTCAGTAAGCGGTCAGTCAGCAGGCGGGCTGTGGCCGCCGGGATTACCAGCAGCGCCAACACCAAAATATTGCCGATAGTCTGCACGGAAATCACCACCGCCAAACTCACACACACATACAGGGCAATATCTAAAGCCAACACCGGCAGCCCTGCCGCGCGGGCAGTTTCACGGTCCAGGCTTACCGCCACAATCTCTTTATTTAGGGCTGCGATCAGCCCAATCACCACTGCTGCCCCGATCAGCGCCACCGGCACTTCACGCGCCGGCACGCCGGTAATAGAGCCAAATAGGAACTGTTGCAGCGAGCCGCTATAGCCTGGGGCGCGCGAAATAATTACCACCCCTAAAGCAAATGCCCCCACAAACAGCACCCCAATGATGGAGTCTTCTTTAAGCCTGCGGTTTTGGGCTAGTAGCGCCACGGTTACCGCCGTCAGAATCCCGGCTACCGCACCCCCAAGCACCAGGTTAGTGCCGCTAACGAAGGCCACCGCCAGGCCAGGAAACACAGAGTGAGCGACGGCGTCGCCAATAAAAGCCATCCCACGCAACACCACATGGGCCCCCACCACTCCGCAAACCAGGGCGCTAGTGATAGCAATCAGCAACGCCCTGGGTAGGAAGGCCAGCTGCGGGTTTAGTAGGTCATTTAGAAAATCAATTGGGGTTAACAACTTAACTCATCCCTAGGGCTTGCAGCAGCGGGTTATCGGCGCGCACTTGGAAAGTACGCATCCACAGGTCTTTGTCTTTAAGCTGGCTAGGTGGGGCGCAAGCCAAATCGGTGCGGTTAAGCAGACACAAATACTCGCACTGCGCCTGGGCCGCCACCAGATCATGGGTGGACATAAGCACGGCCACACCCGCCTGGCTCAGCTCTTTAAACAGATCCGTCAACAGCTCCTGGGTGGGCATATCCAAGCCCGTAAAAGGCTCATCCAATAGCAGCAGCTGCGGTTTTAACGCCAACGCCCGGGCCACCAGTACCCGCTGGCGCTGCCCACCCGAAAGCTGCTCCACCGGCCGCGAGCGCAAATCACTCATGCTTACCTGTTCTAGAGCACAGTCGGCGGCTTCTAGGTGCTCTGGGCGGGGCCGACGTAGCCAGCCGAGCCTGCCGGTGAGCCCGCTTAAAACCACCTGGCGCACGTTGATGGGAAAATCCCAGGCGAAAGCGTGGCGCTGAGGCACATAGCCAATGGTGCGTCGGTCAATGCGTTGGCCTTGCCAGGTGATAGTGCCGCTGCTGGGCACGAGCCCTAAAATGGCCCGCAGCAGCGTGGTTTTACCCGCCCCATTGGGGCCGATCAGCCCCATGAACTGGCCTTGCTCTAGCTTCAAGTTGACCTCTTGTAGCACGCTGCGGCCGCCCAGCTGCACGCTGAGTTGGTTTACTTCTAGCATGGTCTACTTTCCAGATGGCTGTGCTTTTAGCGCGTTGGTGGTGCTGGTGGCGTCGCCTACCGCAAAGCGCAAGGTGGTGGTGGCCTGGTAGGTTTTACCGTCCACACCGGTAGCTTTGAAGGAGACTTTGACCAGGTAAATGCCAGGTTTGGAGAAAATCCAGTTGGCGTGCACGTGGGTGTTGGTGTCCACCCAGATGTCTTGGGCGCTGGCGGCAGAGTCGGCCAGCACTTTGGGTTTACCGAAGGTGCCTTCTTGCAAAATCAGCCAGCTGCGGCCGGGGCCCTTAACCTGCTCGATGCGCATGTTTACCCCGCCTTGGATCAGCTTGGTTACGGCTGGGTCTTGGGTGTTCCACCCCAGCCAAACCAGCTGGGTTTTTTGGGTTTGGGGTAGCACATAGACGCGCTTGGAGTCGGCTAGGAATTTGTAGTCTTCGCCTTGCGGCACTTGGATTAGGGCGCCATCGCGTACACGCAGCACGGTTTTGTTGGGGTCGCGCCATACGGGTGAGGCTGCTGAATCATCTCGTAGGGACACGGTTAGTTTGCCGCCGATTAGGCGCGGGCCTAGGTCTACGTGTCCAGCTTCGATTACCGATGGGGTTTGTGAGGTGGGCTCGTTTGCGGCCACGTTTTGCTCTAGGGCCGGGTCAGCACTGGGGGTGGCTGAGGTGCCCGGGGAGGTGGCTGCACTGGGGCTGGCTGCGCGGCCAGGGGTGCCGCTGGTGGGGGCCGTGGTAGCGCCGGCCACACTGGGGGTGGCTGAGGCGCCCGGGGGTTTTGCCGACGACGCCGCTTGGTTTGCGATAGGCCTGCCACCTAGGCAGCGAGCCAGGGAGTTGGCATTAAAACGCATCATCGCCTGATAGGTGGGGGCCTGGTTATCCAGGGTGTCGCCGTAAAGCGGGCATACTTTCACCCCGGCTTCACTGGCCACCACTTTCAAGGTGGAGCGGGTGCGGGCCAGATTTGGCTCTAAAAACACCGCTTTAATATGTAGGTCCTTAATGGTGGCGGAGAGTTTACGCCGATCAGCCAAGGAGGGCTCACTAGCCGGGTTGGGAGCCACGAAACCAGCCACTTTAAGCCCATAGGCGTTAGCCAGGTAAGCGTAGGCGTCATTGGTGGTTACCAGTTGGCGGTTAGCTTCACTAATAGTGTCCAGAGTGCTTTTAACCTGGGTGTCTAGCTGGGCCAGCTGGTTTAGGTAGCGGGCGGCGTTAGCCTCATAGACACTCGCCCCGGCCGGGTCAACCTGCTTGAGTTTGGCGCAGATTACCTTCACATAGGCGGCCGCGTTGTGCACGTCATGCCACAGGTGCGGGTCAATTTCCCCATGCACGTGTTTGCCCAGCACCGCCTGGGGCAGGATGTAGGCTTGCGTGCCCGCACGGCCCACAAAACCGTAGCCTTGAGGCACTTGAGCTAGGGTGCGCGTGGGCACATCCACCACTACCCGCTGCGGGTCTAGGGCTACGTGGCCTGGTACGTGGGCCGCCCCAGCTACGACGACGTCGCTCTGGCTGGGTGCACTGGCGCCGTCGCTGGGGGTCGGGCTGGCAGAGCCACCAGGGCTGGGTGCGGAGGCTGAGCTGGCGCTCGCAGCGGGGCTGAGAGTGCTCGCGCTCGCGGTTTTAGCGGCTGACGGCCAAGCTTGGCCGCTAGCCTGCTTGTCGGCCACCAGGGTGATGCGGCCAGCTTCTAGATCCACGCTCACATCGCCGTGGCCCGGCCCCAAAACTACCCTACCTTCACGCTTAGCCACAGCGGCGGCGTCGACCCCCACCGCGAAAGTAAACGTGGCGGTTTTAAACTCCACGTTTTTACCCTTAACCGGGCGCAGGCGGGCCTTAAACTGCACCCGATACACTCCCGGCTTAGTGAAAGCCCAACTCATATGCTGGTGGGCGTCAGCCGGCAAGCTGACAGTGTCATGTTTATAGTTACTGGCTGCGTCAAACCCGTCATGGCTGGAAAAGCCCAGCTCCGGGGTGCCGAAAGTGGTGGTCAGGTAGGAGCTGGCTTGGCCCGGGCCCTGCACCGAAACCACCTGCAAATCAACCTCACTGGCCCGGTTAGCACCATAACGTTTACCGTCACCAGACACGCGCATACCCAGCCATAGGGTATCCAAAGCCCGATCCTCAACCAGCGGCAAAATCGTGGCCCCCTGCTTAGCGGCCTCCTCAGCGATAGACACTGACTGGGCGCTAGCAGGCAGGTTGGCATCCAAGGCGCGAATAATCGAATGCTGCTCTAGCAACAGGTAGTTGCTAAAAGCTAAATCCGCATAGGCCACATCCCGAATAGCCCGCAGTGAGGGCTCATAGGAGTGCGGATCGGCGCCGTCGGGAACTAGCTGGGAGACCGTAGCTCGGCTTCCCGCCACATTACGCACTAGATCGGCCAGAATGCCGGTGGTGGTGACCACCCGCAACTGGCCGTCGCGGGCGGGATCTACGCCGACACCGGCGCAGCCCGCCACTAACGTTAAAACTAGTGCAGCCTGAATTACAGACTTAACTAGGCCCATGCCATCCGCCTGCGTGCCACCAGCACTGCAACCGCCAGCAACATCAGACCACCAGCAACATTCAAGGCGCCGCTAACCGCACCGGTTTTAGCCAAAGACTTACCGCCGCTAGCGCCGGCCGCCTGGCCAGTCTTGGCAGAGCCTGAGGCCGCAGAACCAGCAGCTCCACTGGCGCTGCCACCTTCACTGGAGCCGGCACCGGAACTGGCCGCTGCGCCGTCGCTAGAGCCGCCATCTTCACCACTGATCTGCTCGCCCTGCTTGGGGGTGACCTGGGCGGAAATGGTCAGCTTGTAGGTGCCCGGAGCAGTAAACACCCAGTTCTGGTGGGCGTGAGTGTTAGCCGGCAGGGTGTAGGAGCTGCCCTCTTCTTGCAGCAGGTGCTCACCCACACCCCCACCCAGGCCGCCGGAGGTAAATACTGAGACCTTACCGGGCCCCTCCACGCTCACCAAGGTGAAGGTAACCTCGCCGCTGGTTTTGCTGACAATCTCTTCAGCTTGGGAGTTCATGCCCAGCCAGGGCACACCCGCGCTTTGGGTGGAGGAAATCATCCACACATCCTGGCCTGGGGTGGCCACAAAGTTAAGCGCGTCGGGGGCTTTGAGGGTGGCCTTGTCTCCCAGCGAGAAGGTTAAAGTTGCCGGGTCAACCCAGCTGGCAGGCTGGGAGCGGTCATCTTTCACCTGCAACTTGAGCTTGCCGTCCACAATACGCGGACCTAAGTCAAAGTGGCCGTCGCTGGCGTTACCGTTAGCGTCAGGGCCCACCACGAAAGTCAGCGTGGCAGTGGCGCTAACCGCCGAAGAAGCCGGGTTTTCCTTCACCGCAGCGGCGCTTTGAGCCTTAGCCTTTTGGGCACTGGTTTGGGCGGCTGCCCCCTGGCTGACAGAGCGAGCCTGGGACACAAAACTCTGGGCGGGGCGAGCCTGGGATACAAAGCTTTGCGCACCGGCCCGGGTGGTTACGGCAGATCGGCTTTGCCCGACGGCGGCGCGAGCCTGACTGGCAGAGCGGCCCTGAGCTGCGGCACGCGGGGCCTGAGCCGACTTAGCGCTGCGCGAGCTGGCCAAAAGCTGCTTGCCAGCGGGGTTAGCTGCGCTCGGCTTAGCCTTTACCTCGCCGCCAATGGCTGAGCGCGGCGAGGGGCTGGCGGACGGCTGGCTGGTTACCGGCTTGGGGTTAGCCACCGGGTTGGCCGAAGTGCTGGGGGCGGCGCTAGCACCAGGTTGAGCACTGGGCTGGGTGCCGGGCTGAGCTGAGGGGCTAGCTACCGGCTGCGGAGCCGCGCTGGGCACGGCAGTGGGGGCGGCGCTTGGCTGGGCGGTGGGAGCCGCGCCCGGGTTTTGGGTGTCAGGGTTTTGCTCGGTAGGTGCCGGGGTGGGGGTGGCCTGAGTGGCGACGTCGCCCACCTCAACCCGGTAACTACGCACCGGGCTGGCAATTACCGTGCCATCACTGCGCTGAGCCAACACCCGCACCTGCAACTGGTAGACACCGGCCGTAGAAAACACCCAGTTAGGGTAGGCGGCGGCCAGCTGTTGCGGGGCAATTTCTGAGCCGAGCGGGTTTAGCTCGTAGTTGCCATCAACCAGCAGTGAGGAGGCTAGTTGACCGTTCTCATCCAAACCAAACAGGGCCACAGTGCCACCCTCAGGGCCGCTATAGCTGATTTCAAAGTGGGCGGCGGTAAATCCTGCCTGGGCTAGCTGGCTGGTGTCCCAACCCAGCCGTCCCTTGGGGGCAGCGCTGGCCGGTTGTAGTGGCGAGTTAACCTGGGCGCCTTGGCTGACGAAATAGCCACCCGGGCTGCCCGGATAGTCGTCAGAAATGTTTTGCCAGGTGGAGGCCGGGATCTTCAAGGTGGTTTGGGCCGGGTTGTGGCTAGTTCCGGTGGCGCCATCCTTTAGCTGTAAGTCCACTTCCCCATTGGCAGTGGCGACGGCGTCGAAAATGCTTAAGTCTCCGCCCTCAAGGTTTATCGGCTTGGACTGACCATCATTACTGGCCAAGCTAGCAGCGGGGCCAGAAACCTGGGCAGCATGGGCAGCGCCAGCAGGACCGCTTGCCGAGCTAGTGACAGAAGCGCCCGCTAGCGGCGTCATGAACCCAAACAAAGCCACAGTGGTCAGCGCCGCCATACGCCGCAACCAGGGGTCATTAAGACGCTGCGGGGTGGAGCCAGAAAAACGTCCGTTACCAGCAGCTACACGCATGGCAGAGGGGGAAGAGTTGGTAGCGCCCTGGGTGGGAACTGAAGAAGGCCCGGCGGCCTGCAACCACGCAAACATGGCAGTCTTTCTAGTTGATATTGATTATCATTACCTGCCAAGTGTAGCGACTCTTTTTGGTCCTCACAAACGCGCAGCTCCTATAGCAAAGCGCGGGGACCGCTAACGAAACCCCAGGAACCACTAACAAAACCGCCGGGGACCGCTAACGCATTTGTTAAGCGGCCCCCGGCGGGGTGGGGCGCCTAGTTTTGAGAGGGAAATCAGACGCCCCTATTGAGTTGTGTATTCAATTGTGTCGATATTCAGTTGTCGATCCTGTCAGTCCTGACGCTTGCGGCGCAGCAACATGCCGCCACCGCCCAATGCCAGAGCGCTTAGAGCCAACATTCCGCTGGCCACACCGGTACGGGCCAAACCGCCGGGCTTTTCCGGCTTAGCCGGGGCTGCGCCGTGGCTAGGCTTGCCAGGCTGACCGGGGCGACCCGGAAGCGGGGCGGAGCTGGCCGAACGGCTGGGCTGAGGCGTGGGGACCGCACTGCCAGTCGGGGCCGCACTGCCAGTCGGAGCCGGGGAGCTAGTGGGAGCCACCGTGGGGGCAGCGCTACCGGTAGGTGCCGGGCTGGGCTGTGCCGTAGGAGCCGGGGAGCCAGTGGGAGCCACAGTCGGCTCAGGGCTGGCGGTAGGTTCCTGAGTGGGAGCCACAGTAGGCGAAACCGGAGTGGTGGGCTGCGGCGTCGGAGTGGGCGTCACAGTCTCAGCGCTTACTGCCGTGGTCACCCCAATGCGGTCGTTAGCACGCTTGGTGGTGCACACCTCGGGGGTGGGGCTGGCCAGGCAGTCCACACCGATCAGGTCGTTGCTGGTGGGGCGCACAATCTTGACCATGCGCAGGTTGTCCACCTGCACCAGGCCATCGCCGTCGCCGGCAGCAACCGTGAACTTAACCTTGGTGCCATCCTTAGCCACATTGAAGGTGACCGGAACACGCTGGAAGTAGCTGGCAGAATCATTAGTGGTGTGCTTCTGATCGGCAGCCATCCAGTTCAAAGCCCAAGTGTGGTTAATAACCGTGGAGGGGTTCTTGGCTGGGTTGGTGTCGTTGACAGTCTTAACATCCAGATAGTTCTGACCCACCAGACCTTCGGCGTTGGTGTTTACGGTAATCTCCGGCTCAGACTTGGCGGCCCCAACGGCAGCCTTGTCGGTGGAGCTGGCCTTACCCTGAGCTGCGGCCTTGTCGGTGGAGCTGGCCTTACCCTCAGCTGCAGCCTTAGCGCCGCCCTGAGGCTGGGTGCCAGCCTGGCTCTGAGCGCTAGCCTGGCTTTGGCCGGCCGCATTACCGCTTGCGTCACCATCGGGAACCAGGACCCCTAGTTCAGCGATAGAGAGCAGGTAATCGGGCTGGTCAGCCTTGGTCTTGTAGTTAGACAGCACGCGCAGGCGAATCAGCTTGGCCTTAACCGGGCTGTTAAAGACAATCTGCTGCACCTGGCCGCTGTTTTGCAAAGTGCCTTCAGCTACCTTCTGGTTGATGTTGGCAGCATCCTGACCCACATAGACCTCGTAGCGTTCGGGACGCCCGTTGGCCTGGTCAACGCGGCTATTGATCTTCAGACCAGCCACGCTTACCGCAGAGGCGGCGGTGGGGTCATCGCCCTGGTACAGGGCCAGGTCAATGTCGCTGGGGTGAGCTACCGGGTGCTGCCAGTCCTTGTCGTAGAAGGTGGAAGCGTTGCCATCAAACATGTTGGAGGCCGGGTTGCTGGCGTAAGCAGCCGGGGCGGACACCAGCTGCTGGTCGCCGCTGTAGTCCTTAACCGGGTTGCCAGGTGCCGGGGCGGGAGTATCGCCGTCGGTGGCGTTACCACACAGAACGCGAGCGTCAGCCCAGTTAGCGTGGTCATTGCCGTTACCGTTGCCGCCGTCGCCCACAATCAAGCGAATCAGTTTCATGCCGGTGACGTCGCCGGAAACCTCCTGAGGAGTGTTGCTACCGGTGATCACGCCGGTCTGCGGTACCACATCAACCCAGTTAGTGCCGTCGGTGGTGCCTACCACGCGGAAGGTAACCGAGCCGCTCTGGCCATCTTGCACACCCACGGTGGCCTTGAAAGCCTTGCACTTGCCGCTGAGCTCGAAGCCCACATCGGCAGGAGAGTGGGTACCTAGACCCTTGGTGTACTGCTTGCCGCCCATCACGATTGGGCCGCCGTCACCCTTTTGGTTTTCACCAACCTCACTGTCACGCTCAACCGGCCCCCAACCGTTGGAGTTGTACTTGGGGCTGAAAGGCAGGTCAGAGAGATAGTTGACAGCATCAGGTTTCACTGAGCCCAGAACTGCCACGTTGGTGTCACCGCTAGCGCTGCGGGCGCTACCAGCGATCTTGTAGGTGGCCGTGTGCACCACGTTAGCGGTGGAGCCGCCCGCACCCTGGGGAACCTTGACGGTCCAGGTGGTGGTGAAAGTGGCGCCCTTGGCTAGCTTGGCGGTGGTGGCCGGGGTGTCAGCAGTGGCGCTCCAGCCGCTAGGCAGGGTCAGTTTGCTGGTCACATCGGTGATTTCGCTGGGTTCGTTGTTCACCAGGGAGCTGGTCATGTGGAAGGTGGAGCCTTCAATGGCCGTCTCGTTGGTGTCGATTGAGGCAGCGGCACACGCGGGCATATCCGTGGTGGCACCCAGGTCCTGTACGCGGAAGTTGTCGTCCTGGCCGCCCTGGGTGTTGTACAGACCCACCCAGTAGGAGCCACAGCCACCCACGTTAAGTTCCTGTACATAGTGAGTGGGGCTGGTGGCCACCGGCATCACCGTGGAGTACAGGTAGTTAGCGTTTAGTCCGTTGGCACCCTGGGCGTCATAGGCGGTAACCCAGTAGTAGGAGCCGCTGAGCGCGTTTTCGTAGTCATACGAAATGCGGTAGCGGTGTCCGGCCTTGAAGTTTACGGTCTGGGGCACGGTGCGGTAGACCAGTCCCCCGTTTTCTTCGTGGCTCTTTAGGGACCAGTGTCCGGCGACGGCGTCGTCGGTGGCCTTCTTAGAACCGTCCGGTAGGGTGCCACCCTTTTGGGTGTAGGGGCCATTGAGGGAGGCCAGTACCGTACGCGGGTCGGTGATTTCACCAGCGTCGCCCTTAACGAAGGGGCCCCAGCCTTCGGGGACATTTTCAAAGTCCTCAAAGGCGATGGTAACCGGCTTGTCACGGGTGGCGCCCAGATCATCGTTGCGCTGCTGGCTGGCGGCGCTGGTGACGCCTTCACCTGAAGCAGACACACTGACCTGACGGGTCTTACCATCCTTGACCTGCACCCAGGCGCTGCCCTGGTAGGTGCCGGCGTTGAGGGTCATTTCCTGGCTGATGGAGGAGTTGCCCTTACCTAGCTGGGCGATCGGGTCGCCGTGAGCGTCGTGAGGGGCGGTTACCTGACCGGTGGTCTGGTAGTCCTTGAAGCTACCGGAGTTGAAGCCGGGGTCCACAAACACAGTTCCGGCGCCCCACTTGGGGGTGGCGGCGGCTGCGGGGGCCTTGGCAGGAGCCAACACAAAGGCGGTGTGGTCACGCTCAGCGGCCGGCACGGTCTCGTATACGGACTCAGGGATGGTTACCTTGCCGCCCTCTACCTTTACGTCAGTTACCTTTACACGGCCCTTGTCGGTGAGACGGTAGACGCTCAAAGAGCCCACGTTCTGGTAGGACTTGGTTAGGGTCCAGGTGGTGGCAGTACCAGCGGGGTTGTAGCGCGACATGCCGTTGCCCAGGTCCTTGTCGATCCAGGGCAGCAGGTAGCTGTCGCCCTTAAGCACGGTGGCGCCGTCGTAAACAAACTGGCGGCTAGCGGACATGTCAGCCTTGATAGCCCCGGCAACCTGGGTGGCCGGAGTCTGGTTGGTGACCGCCGTAGCACCTGAGGCTACAGTGCCGTTAGCGAAGGTGTAGGTGTAGACGGTCTTGCCGTTTTCACCCTTAGCGCTTTCCTGACGCATAATGCGCGAGTTCTGCAGGAACTTAACCGGCAGGTTGTTGGCCCAAATGTTGCGGTAGAAGGCGCTCTGGTCTTGGTGGCCAGTCCAGCCCTCAAACTCAACAATCTGGGGGTAGCCCAAAACTACGTTGGGGTTCCAGTTGTCCTTGTTGGAGTTGTCCACAAAGCGGATCACGTCAGAGTTCAAACCCTTGTTGGTGGCGCCGCCGTAGTTTTCGTCATTGGACCAGTGTGACCAGGTGGAGTAGCGCTCAAAGCGGTCAGCCCACTCTGAACCCATTTCCCAACCCATCTTGTTTAGCTCGCG
>ERZ772953.666-NODE-666-length-10993-cov-3.316511_pt1 | contig 10993 bp, 9 predicted proteins | sample MGYA00580685_ERZ772953 | MGnify/ENA primary metagenome ERZ772953 (study PRJEB29015, sample SAMEA2738080) | human oral metagenome | biome: human oral; feature: human-associated habitat; material: saliva | place: China | collected 2209 ...
TGCGTGAGCTCGTGCGCGTCATGACCGAGCCCAAGAACGCTCTGGTCTCCCAGTACCAGTACCTCTTCAGCCTCGACGGCGTCGAGCTGGAGCTGACCGACGCCGCCATCGAGGCGGTGGCCTCCCTCGCCCTGGAGCGCAAGACCGGCGCCCGGGGACTGACCTCCATCGTCGAGGAGGTCCTGGGACAGGCCATGTTCGAGGTTCCCTCCCTGCCTGAGGTCGGGCGCGTCGTCGTCGACGCCGATGCCGTCAGGGGTACCGGCAAGCCCAGCTACCAGTCCGGTTCGGGAACGCTGCGCTCGACGAGCAAGATGGGGGAGCGGAGCCGGACCGCATGAGCGAGGAGCAGGGCGGCGTCCCCCCTCAGCTGGCCGTCTATCGGGCCACCATCGACAACCTCGACGCCGCCCTCGTCCATCTCCTGGCCGAACGATTCCGCTGCACTCAGCAGGTGGGCCTGCTCAAGGCCCGACTTGACCTGCCGCCGGCCGACCCCGGGCGCGAGCAGCAGCAGGTGGCACGTCTGCGGGCACTGGCCGAGGAGTCCGGCCTGGACCCGATCTTCGCCGAGAAGTTCTTCACCTTCATCGTCGCCGAGGTCATCCAGCACCACGAGGAGATCCGCGACGACCATGAGGCTGAGCGGGCCAAGCAGACCGAACTGTAGGAACCGCCGGAGGCATCCGGTCAGGTGACCTACCGGTGACTCGCAGCGACAAGAGCCGTCCAGGTCGGGCGAGCCAGAAGCGCGGTCCTGGAGCAGCCGGCGGGCCGAGCCCGGTGGGCTCTCGCGGCGGCTTTCAGTCCTGCGACGGTGAGACGGTGGTGCTGGGGATGAGCGGGGTACGCGTGTAGAGAGCCTCGATCTCGGCCGAGAAGCGCTTCTCCGCCTCGGCGCGACGTACCTTGAGCGAGGGAGTCAGCAAGCCGTTGGCCACGGTGAAGTCCGTGGGCAGCACCTCGAAGGTGCGGATCGACTCCGCCCGTGAGACCGCCTCGTTGGTCCGGGCCACCGCCTTCTCCAGGGCGGCGCGCACCCGTGGGTCCCGGGCGGCGTCGACGACAGTCATCTCCTCCAGCCCGTGGGAGGACAGCCACAGAGGCAACATCTCCGCATCCAGGGTGAGCAGCGCACCGATGCAGGGACGGTTCTCCCCGACGACGAGTACCTGGCTGACCAGCGGGTGACCCCGCAGGCGGTCCTCCAGAGGGGCCGGGGCGACGTTCTTGCCGCCGGCGGTGACGATGAGCTCCTTCTTGCGACCGGTGATCCGTAGGAAGCCCTCGGCGCCTTCGAAGGAGCCGATGTCCCCGGTGCGCAGCCAGCCGTCGTCGGTGAAGGCCTCGGCCGTGGCCTCGGGGTTGTTGTGGTAACCCGTGAAGGTGCCGATGCCCCGAACCAGGATCTCCCCGTCGTCGGCCAGGCGGAGCGAGCAGCCGGGCAGTGGGGTGCCGACAGTCCCGATCCGGGTGGCCTGGGGCAGGTTGACGCTGCACGGACCCATCGTCTCGGTCAGGCCGTAGCCCTCCAGGACGGTGACTCCGGCGCCGCGGTAGAAGTGCCCCAGGCGCTCGCCCAAAGGCCCGCCCCCGGAGACCACGTGCGTGACCTGCCCGCCCAGCACGGAGCGCAGGGTGGAGAAGACGAGCTTGTCGAAGGCGGCGCGCTGCGCCTTGAGGCGGCGCGACGGGCCCTGCGGGGTGTCCAGGGCCCGGGAGTACGCGATCGCGGTCTTGGCCGCCAGGCGGAAGACCTTCTGCTTGGCGCCGGTCGCCTTGGCATCGGCGGCGTTATAGATCTTCTCGAACACCCGGGGGACGGCCAGGACCGCGGTGGGCCGGAAGGAGCCCAGGTCGTTGAGGAGATTACGCACGTCGGGCACGTGCCCCAGTACGCCCGCGCGTGAGCAGACGACCGCGATCTCCACGAACCGGCCGAGCACGTGGGCCAGGGGCAGGAACAGCAGGAAACGGACCTCGGCCCCGCCCAGGACCTCGGGCACGTGCGGGCAGACGTTGACGCATAGGTGCACGAGGTTGCCGTGGCTGAGCTCGACGCCCTTGGGGCGGCCGGTCGTCCCGGAGGTGTAGACGATGGTGGCCAGGGACTGTGAGGTCAGGGCCGCGCTGCGCCGGTCGAGCTCGCCGGCATCCACGCCTCGACCGGCCTTGATGAGCCCCAGGACGTCCTCGCGCTCGATGCACAGCACCTGCAGGCTCTCGAGCTCGGGTACGGTGGAGGTCAGTGCACCGACCATGGAGGCCATGGCCTCGTTCTCCACGACGATGAGCCTGACGCCGGCGTCGGTGAGGATCCACTGGGCCTGCTCGGCCGAGGAGGTCTCGTAGACGGGGACGACGACGAGGCCCGCCTCCCAGGCGGCGAAGTCCAGAAGCGTCCACTCATACGACGTGTGCGACATGATGCCGATGGCGTCTCCGGGCTGAAGACCTCGGGCCACCAGACCCGCGGCCACCTCACGCACCTGGGTGCGGAAGGCGCTGGCGCTCATCTCTCGCCAGCGCCGCCCCAAGGGGGACTTGCGGGCGATGAGCCCGCCGTCGGGACTGCGGCGCACGCGCTCGGCCAGCGCCCAGGGCGTCGTCATGCCGTCGTGAACCGGGACCAGGAGCTCGGTGGTGTGCTCCTCGGACGAGGCAGAGGGGCTGAGGTTGGCCGGTCGGGCGGAGGCGTCGGTCATGATGGCAAGTATGCCCGCCCGAGGCCGCCGGCGAGGTTTGCTCCCGTTTACTCCTGCGGCCCTTTGCGCGTGGAGCTGTAGATGTCCGCGATGACGTCGGCGTGGGCCTCCATGACCGGGCCGCGCTTGACCTTCAGCGACGGGGTGAGCAGGCCGTTGGCCTCGGTGAAGTCGGTGGCCAGCACCCGGAAGGTGCGGATCGACTCGGCCCGGGAGACTGCGCGGTTCGTGCGCGCCACGGCCCGGTCCAGGGCGGCGAGCACCTGCGGGTGGGAGGAGGCCTCAACCACGTCCATCGCCGCCAGCCCGTGGTTGCGCAGCCACTGGGGGAGCATCTCCTTGTCCAGGGTGATGAGGGCGGAGATGAAGGGCTCCCCGTCCCCGATGACGAGCACCTGGCTGATGAGCGGGTGACCGCGCAGGCGGTCCTCGAGCTGGGCGGGGGCGACGTTCTTGCCTCCGGCGGTGACGATGAGCTCCTTCTTGCGTCCGGTGATGCGCAGGTAGCCGTCCTCGTCGAGGGCACCGATGTCACCGGTGCGGAACCAGCCGTCGGCGGTGAAGGCCTCGGCGGTGGCCGAGGGGTTGTTGTGGTAGGTGGAGAAGACTCCGATACCGCGGACCTGGATCTCCTCGTCCTCACCGATGCGGATCTCGTTGCCGCAGACGGGCGGACCGACGGTGCCGATCTTGTTGAGCCAGTCGGTGTTGACGCTGACCGGGCCGATGGTCTCGGTCAGGCCGTACCCCTCCAGGATGGCCAGGCCCAGGCCACGGTAGAAGTGCCCCAGGCGCTGCCCCAGCGGCCCTCCGCCGGAGATGATGAAACGGGCGTTGGGCCCCATGAGTCCCCGGATCTTGCGGAAGACGAGACGGTCGGCCATGGCGTGCGCCCGACGCAGGCCGCGGGAGGGGCCCTGAGGGGTGTCCAGAGCGCGGGAGTAGGCGATGGCGACCTTGGCGGCCCAACGGAACAGCTTGAGCTTGGCGCCGCTGCCGGCCTTGGCGTCGGCGGCGTTGTAGATCTTCTCCAGGACGCGTGGGACGGCCAGGATGTAGGAGGGGGCGAAGGACTGCAGGTCGGGCAGGAGGGTCTTGGCGTCGGGGGTGTGGCCCAGCACGCCCTCGCCGGCCAGGGACAGCAGCTGGAGGCAGCGGGCGTAGACGTGGGCCAGCGGCAGGAACAGCAGCAGGCGCACGTTGGTGCCCCACAGGACTCCGGGCAGGTAGCGCACCCCGTGATACGGGATGCCGACGGCGTTGCGGTGGGTGAGCTCGACGCCCTTGGGGCGGCCCGTGGTGCCGGAGGTGTAGATGATGGAGTAGACGTCGTCGACCGTGAGGGCGTTGGAGCGCTGGTCGACCTGGGAGGGGCTGACGCCCGAGCCCGCCTGGACGATGGTGGTGATCGCGTCGGCGTCCAGGGCGAGGACCCTCACCGGCTGCTCGATACCGGCGACGGCGCCGCGTACGAGCTCGGCCAGCGTGCCGCTCTCGGTGATGACCACACGCACGTCGGCGTCGGTGACGATCCACTCGACCTGCTCGGCCGAGCTCGTCTCGTAGATGGGCACGGAGATGAGGCCCGCGCGGGCGATGGCCATGTCCAGGAGGAACCAGTCGTAGGAGGTGTGCGCCATGATGCCGACGGCGGTGCCCGCCTCCAGCCCCATGCCGATGAGACCCGCGGCCACGTGGGCCACCTCCTCGCCGAAGGCTCGGGCCGAGACCTCCTGCCAGTCCCCCGACAGGGGCGACTTGCGGGCCACCAGTGGCCGGTCGCCGCTGCGGGCGATGCGGTCGGCGAGCAGCCACGGCACCGACCAGTGCGCCTCGGGCTGGAAGGGGATCTCGGTGCTGGAGACCCCGCCGGCCATGTGGCCGGGATAGCGCGGCGGCCTGGTGCTGGTGGCCTGGGGCGAGGAGGGGTGAGAGCTCACGGCCTCATTGTGTCAGGCGACGGTCAGGGCGGCGCACCGTTGAGGTGAGAGAAGGAGAGCGGTGCTGTGGAGGTTTTCACAGGCGGTACGCGGTGGTCTCGTGGGGATCGCGGGGTGCGGGTGGTGGGAGGGCAGCCTGCGGTTCGGAGGTTCCTCTCAAGGATTCTGAGACGACAAGCGCGAATTAGGTTTGACCGGTCGGTTGCAGATGTGTAACGTGCCTCTCATGCCCTAGTCGACGCGCGTCGACAATGTGGGTCCTTCCGGAACGGAGCCGGTGGGCTTCGCAGCAGTTTCAAGGAGGAAACACACATGACACCCCTACCCCGTCGTCAGTTCATCCAGGGCTCGGCCCTGGCTGCGGCACTGGCCTCCGTCGGGGCCTGCGCCACCTCCCACGGAGACGACGACGGCCCCGTCACCTTTGAAGGCACCGGACCGATCACCTGGGTCCAGGGCAAGGACAACTCGGGCGGCAAGGTGCAGGCCAGGATCGATGAGTGGAACAAGGCTCATCCCGGTGAGGAGGTCAAGCTCATCGAGCTCTCCGCCGAGGCCGACCAGCAGCGCACCGCTCTCGTCAACGCCGCCAGAATCAACTCCAACGCCTACGACGTCGTCTCCCTGGACAATGTCTGGGTCTCCGAGTTCGCCGCCAACCGGTGGGTGGTCGAGCTGCCCGAGGACGAGCTCAAGAACGACGACATCCTGGAACCTGTGTGGAAGACGGGCGTCTATAAGGACAAGCTCTTCGCCGTTCCGTTCCACACGGATGCCCCGGTGATGTTCTACCGCAAGGACTTCCTGAAGCAGGCCGGCGTCGCGGTTCCCAAGACCTGGGACGAGGTCAAGACCGCCATTGACAAGGTGCGGGCTCTGCCCGGTCACGAGAACATCGGCGGCTTCGGGGGACAGTTCGCCAAGTACGAGGGCCTGACCTGCTGCACCTCGGAGTTTATCCACACCGCTGGCGGTGGCTTCTACGACGCGGACAACCAAGTGATCGTCGACTCCGCCGAATCGGTCACTGGGCTGCAGTGGCTCATCGACGGCTTCTCCCAGGGCTACATCCCCAAGGAGTCCCTGGAGTGGAAGGAGGAGGACGGACGTAACGCCTTCGAGTCGGGCGACCTCCTCTTCTACCGGCAGTGGCCCTACCAGTACGCCAACAACAAGGAGTCCCTGGGGACGGAGAAGTTCGACGTCGCCGCCCTGCCGAGCATCGATGGCAAGCCATTCGTGCCGACCCTGGGTGGGCACAACTGCGCCATCACCAAGGGTTCCAAGAACAAGGCAACCGCCTTGAAGTTCCTCAAGTGGTGGATCAACGAGGACTCCCAGCGCTATTCCCTCAAGGCCCAGGCGAACGCTCCGATCCTTGGATCCCTCTACGACGACCCCGAGCTCCTCAAGGAGTTCCCCTACCTGCCGATCCTCAAGAAGAGCCTCGAGAACGCCAAGAGCCGTCCTCAGGCCGTCTACTACGGCGACGTCACCGCGAAGATCCAGGACAGCATCTATCCCGCGATCCAGCAGCCGGGGAGCAGGACAGCCAAGGACGTTATCGCCGGCCTGAGCAGCAGCCTGAAGAAGCTGGAGGGGTAAGGCCACAGCAACGGCCGCCGCCGCGGGCGGCGCCCCCTGAGACAAATCGGTCATGTCAACAAGGACGGTCAAAGGACAGTCATGAGTACAACGACGCACTCCGAACAAGTCGTCAATCACCAGTCCAAGAGCTCCAAGGCCCAGGCCCGTCTGGCCTGGATGCTCATCTCGCCCACGGTGCTGGTGCTGACGATCGTCATCCTCATCCCCATCGCTCAGTCCCTCTACCAGTCGCTCTTCGGGCGGCCCCGGCTGGAGGACAACGGCTTCTTCTCCACCACCGAGCCCTTCGTGGGCCTGAAGAACTACACCGACATCTTCTCCAGCGCCGGTGAGAGGTTCTGGGTGGCCTTCTACAACACGACCCTCTTCGGCGTGGTCACCGTGGTCCTGGAGACCGTTCTGGGTGTGGCCATGGCGCTCATCATGCACAAGGCGATGAAGGGGCGCGGCATCGTGCGCGCCTCCATCCTCGTGCCCTGGGCGATTCCCACCGCCGTCTCCGCCATCCTGTGGGGCTGGATCTTCAACCAGAACGGTGTCGCCAACGCCATCCTGGGTCGGCACGTCATGTGGGCCTCGGGGGACCTGAGCGCCAAGGCGGCCATCATCATCGCCGACGTGTGGAAGACGGCCCCCTACATCGGGCTGCTCACCCTGGCCGGGCTCCAGCTCATTCCCGATGAGGTCTACGAGGCCGCCAAGATCGACGGCGCGAGCGCCTGGAAGCGCTTCACCTCCATCACCCTGCCACTGGTCAAGCCCGCGCTCGTCGTGGCCGTGGTCTTCCGCGCCCTGGACGCCCTGCGCATGTTCGACCTGCCCTACATCCTCATCGGCCCCAGGAAGGGCAGCGTGGAGACCCTCTCCATGCTGGTCCAGGACGAGAGCTCCAACTCCCGCTACGGCAGCGCAGCGGCCTACGCCCTCATCCTGTTCCTCTACGTCTTCGTCTTCGCCGTCGCGTTCTTGAAGATCACCAACACCGACATCAGTGGTAACGACGAGGCCCGACGCAAGCGCAATGAGCGCAAGCTGCCGGTCAGCGCCTTCTTCAAGCGCTCCGGCTCCTCCACCCCGGCCTCCCAGACGGCTACTGAAAGGAGCCAGCAGGCATGAGCACCTCCACCGCCGCACCTGTCCGCAAGACCAAGAGGGACTGGGGAAGCCTCTTCTCCACCGTCGGCATCGTCCTCATCGTCATCTACTGCCTGGCGCCCTTCTACTGGATGCTGGTCTCCTCCCTGCGCCCCGACAGTGAGATCTTCGAGAACAGCTGGTGGCCCCGCCACCCCTCCTTCGAGAACTACAAGGCGGTCTTCTCCGAGAAGAACGACTTCGCCAACGGCCTCATCAACTCCCTGGTCGTCTCGATCATCGTGACGATCGTGGCGCTGGCGGTGGCGACTTTCACCGCCTACGCCCTGGCGCGCCTCGACTTCCGGGGCAAGGGTGTGCTGATGCTCCTCATCATCGCCACCTCGATGTTCCCGCTCGTGGCCATCATCGTGCCCCTGCTGAAGAACTTCGCCGCCTGGGGCTGGACGGACACCTACCAGGCGATGATCGTTCCGGATCTGTCCTTCTCCCTGCCGCTGGCGGTGTGGAACCTGACGAGCTTCTTCCGGCAGATGCCCCAGGAGCTCGAGCAGTCCGCCATGGTTGACGGATGCACCCCCGGCCAGGCCTTCCGCAAGGTCATCCTCCCGCTGGCCGCGCCGGGAATCTTCACCACCGCCATCATCATCTTCATCGGCGCCTGGAACGAGTTCCTCGTGGCCGTCACGATGATCAACAAGCCGACGATGCAGCCCGCCACGGTGCTGCTGTCGAAGTTCACCGGCGACTCGCAGTTCAACACCCCGTTCGGCTCCCAGATGGCCGCCGGTGTCATCATGACGATCCCGCTGATCATCATGGTGCTGCTCTTCCAGCGCCGGATCGTCGCCGGGCTCGCCGCGGGCGGGCTCAAGCAGTGAGCGCCTGATCCCCGGCTCAGACGGCGTCCGGCCCGCCTCCCCGACATGGGAGGCGGGCCGGACGGCTGCTCACGGCACGCGCCTCAGTGGCGCGGCGCGAAGGTGGAATCGTCGAGGGAGCGGATGACGCGGGCGGGGTTGCCGACCGCCAGCGAGTAGGCCGGCAGGTCCTTGGTGACGACGGCGCCCGCGCCCACCACGCAGCCCTCGCCGATCGTCACCCCCGGGCAGACGATGACGCCGCCGCCCAGCCACACGTTGTCCCCGATGACAATGGGGTCGGCGCTCTCCAGCCCGGCCCTGCGCGGCGTCGGCTCCAGGGGGTGGACCGGGGTGAGCAGCTGGACGCCCGGCCCGATCTGGCAGTGCGCGCCGATGCGGATCTCGGCGACGTCGAGGGCCACGAGCCCGTAATTCGCGAAGGTCCCGTCCCCCACCGTGATCCGGTCCCCGTAGTCCACGCGCACCGGCGGCAGCAGCTTGCAGCCGCGGCCCAGGCCCGGGATGGCGGCGCGCAGGTGCTCCTCGGCTCCCGGCTCGCCGAGGTTGAAGGCCTCCTCGTAGAGGTGGAGGGCGCGGCGCGCGGCCGAGGAGATGCGGGAGTTCTCCGGGTCGTCGGCCACGTGCCAGTCGCCTGCGATCATGCGCTCGCGGTTGGTGCGCTCGTCGCCGACGAAGAAGGGGGCGGCCTCGGGGAAGCGCTCGGAGGCGCCGGCTGGCTGGGTGCTCTGGGTGTCTGCCATGGGAGCGAGCCTAGCCAGTGGCGGCCCGATCCCTGGTGGGACCGGACCGCCACTCGTGCGATGAGCCGCCGCGGCTACTGGAGGGCAACTGCTGGCCTACTGCTGCCAGGTGAGCACCACCCTGCGGTTGGCCGCCTTGCCCTCCTCGGACACAGAGCCGTCCTCCTTCGTCTCCGAGGCGGCCGGCTCGGTCTCGCCCTTGCCGGAGGCCGTCACCTTGAGCCCGGGGGACTTCGAGGTGAGGTAGTCGGCCACGGCCTGGGCCCGCTGCTCGGAGAGGGTCTGGTTATGGGCGTCATCGGCCACCGAGTCCGTGTGGCCCACGACGGTGACTTCGGATGGGGGAGTACCGCCCCAGCCGGAGACGATCGAGTCGAGCACCTGGGTGGCGCGCGGGGTGAGTGTCGCGGAGTCGACGTCGAAGGTGACGTCGTTGGACAGCGTCGCCGTCGTCGTGTTGCCGACCTTGCTCGTGCTCACCGCGCCATCGGCGCTGTCCACCGGTGCGACGAAGTCGAGGACCGGCGGGGCGAAGTCGAGCACCGGGGCCGCGGTATTCGTGACGGTGGACGCGGCCTCCGGGGGAGCCGCCTGGGTGAGCGAGGGAAGGGTGGACGCCTGGGGCGAGTACTTCGAGGAGTCGTCGGCGCTCGGGGTGGGGGTGGCCGCGCTCGCGGCGCCCCCGAGGGCGAGAGCGCCAGCGAGCGCGAGAGCCCCGGCGAGGGCGACGACGAGGGCCGCCATGCGAGCCGGCCTTAGGTGGGCTGTGGCGATGGCGCTCATCGTGTCACCGTCACATTGCTGAAGGTCCCCGCGCCCGGGATCGCGACATCCACGGTGGTGACGCCGTCGGGCAGGGCCGCGAAGGAGGTCTGGAGGACCATCGTCCGCCCGTCGTCGACGAACGCGCTGTTGAGATTGCCGGAGCACAGGCAGCCGCCGGCGGTGTCATAGGCGGCGCGGTAGACCTTCTGGTTCGTGGTGTCGGTGAGGTAGACGCCGTCGGTGTTGTCGCCGTTCACGCTGTCCTCGGACTTATGGCCGGAGGAGTCGACGGGGTATTTGTACTCGCCGTCGGAGAAGAAGTCAGCGACCTGCCAGTTGCTGCTCCCCCCGTTCCCGGCATTTGTCGCGGAGAAGACCACTGTGGTGACGGATCCGCTCACGGTCACGGCGTTGAGCGTGACGGTCAACGGGGTTTTGCCATCCGTGGTGGTGCGTGAGTCGATGCTCGGGAGCTCGGTGGAGACCTCGATCGGCTTATCCGCGCCGGCATTGGCGGCGGTCAGCTCGAGGACCTGGGCGACGGCGGGATCGGCGGCCGGTGCCTGGGCAGTGGTGCTGGTGGCTTCGTCCTTGCCACCGATATTGCAGGCCCCCAGGCTCGCCGCGCTGAGCGCGGTGATGACCGCGATGCCCATGAGAGCGCGGCGACGGCGCGCGGGGCGCGACGGAATGGGCTGGCTGCTGCGGTCATCGACAGCGGTGCGGTTCATGGGATCCTCCTTAAGAGATGGGCACGCGAGGGCCTTCGATTCCCTGGCGCGGTGCGGATGCCTCGAGGCTAGGAAGAATCGTGGCCTGGCTGAATGGGAAGGATGCTCCGATTCCACGGGGACTCCCCAACTCCACGGGGACTACCCATCAACTCCCCGTGGAGTCGCCCGGGCGTCGCCGCGGCGCCTCACGCGGAGGCCTCCTCGCGGCCCTCCGCTCATCCGCTCGCGCGCTGCTGCTCGAAACGCTGCGCTTCTGCCCTGATCGCGGCAGAATCGCCTCTATGAGCTTCCCCCCGATCGTCACCTCGCCCCAGCATGTCGGCACCGACGCCGACTGGTGGCGCCACGCCGTCGTCTACCAGATCTACCCCCGCTCCTTCCAGGACACCAACGGCGACGGCGTCGGGGACATCCCCGGCATCACCTCCCGGCTGGACTACCTCGATTCCCTGGGGGTCGACGTCGTCTGGCTCAGCCCCGTCTACCGCTCCCCGCAGGACGACAACGGCTACGACATCTCCG